>Ga0068872_10002824_pt1 | contig 13497 bp, 11 predicted proteins | sample NOAtaG_7_FD_66441 | JGI IMG/M metagenome (GOLD analysis project Ga0068872, IMG submission 66441) | Freshwater lake microbial communities from Lake Erie, under a cyanobacterial bloom - NOAA_Erie_Diel1S_2200h metaG | ecosystem: Environmental > Aquatic > Freshwater > Lake | place: USA: Ohio, Lake...
ATCCAATGTGGATGATGCTCAACGGCGAATGCGTTGAATTTAAGGCCGACAGTAGGCCAATAGGTTATTACAGAATTAAAGGTTTACCTTTTACCAATCATAAAATTGATTATCAAAAAGGAGATACATTTTATATTTTCACCGATGGTTATGCTGATCAGTTTGGTGGAGCGAAAGGAAAGAAATTGAAATATAAACCATTCAAAGAAATATTATTGTCTGTTCAAAATGAACCTATGTTAAAGCAAGAGGAAATTTTGGATCAAAAGTTTGAAGAATGGAAGGGAACACTTGATCAAATTGATGATGTACTCATCATTGGTGTTAGGGTGTGATCTAATTATCTATTGCTATCGCTTTTTTAGAATAAACTCAACTCTTCTATTCTGCTTTCTTCCTTCGGGCATTTCGTTAGATTCTATAGGCTTTGCGCTTCCATAACCATTAGAACTTACATTAGCAGCAATAACGCCTTTAGCAATCAAATAATTTCCAACTGCTTTAGCTCTATTGGCAGAAAGTTCTATGTTTTTTGGTTCTTCTCCTACATTGTCAGTATGTCCGTATATCTCAATGTATTTATTTGGATCAGCTTTCAAATAAAAGGCAATAATGTCTAATTCAGGGTAGGACAGAGGAGAAAGTTTAGCCTCACCGGTTTCGAAAAGAACTTTTTTAAATGTCATCACAATATCTGAAGGAACAGATTGTATGGTATCCGGTTCAACAATAATTGTATCCGGAATTTCAGGAGGCATTAAAGCAAAGTAAGGATTATCAGGCGCTTCGGTGGTATCAATTACTTCGCGCTTGTATTCATAAATACTAATGTCGTCAAAGTAGTAATACGCATCACGTTCCATGCGTTTATTTATTGGTGAACTTATTTCCGGAGGAACTGTATTACCGGTTTTCCATAAACGTTTAATGCCAAAGCTCCCAATTAATAAACTGCTTTCTCCACCTTTAGCTTTATATATCAAGGTGAGTTGATGCCATTCATTTGTTTCCATTCCCACTTCATCTTCTAAGTTGATGTATATAGGACGAAGGCCTGTTATCACGCCTGAATAATCATACTTTACACTTTTGTTTAAAAAGCAAACACCAATTTTATCAAGCGCAAGGGGAGAGTAATCTGATAGACTGACGTACATGGTTAGCACATATTCTTTGTTTGCTTGTAAAGGATACTGAAGCGTTGTTTGCAGATATTCTCTGTAAAACCCGTGTGAAACTGCAAAAATTCCGGCATAACATTTTCCTGAGCGCGCTGCTTGTTCTCCCATTGAATTCTTCGGAACATCCACTCTTGAGTTCTTTTTATCTTTTTTCTTGCACTCGCAAAATAGATCAGTGGTACCTCTGCTAGGTGAGTTCCATGAATTGTTAGCTCCAAGTGATGAATAATCAAGTGGGATAAATTTATTGCTTTCAAAACTCGAATCGGGAATGAGATTTTGTGCCATGTAAAATTGGCAGCTAAAAACACACAGAAGCAAGGTAAAGAGAAATTTCACGAGAGAAAATTACGAATTCGTTGGGATTATTCATAATTTGAGTTGAACTTCGATATAGCAAGGCAAAAGTGTCTTTTTTTTGAATATTGATGTAGTATTGACTCGTAATTAGTGTTTTATGAGTTGTGTTAACAGGTTGCTTTATGGTTTTACGTTTAACATATGCTGAGTCATTCATAATTAGTTTTAATTTTATATTTTATTTATTAAATTTGAGTATCCAATACAAACTAGATTAATGTTTAAAAAATTCACACTAGGAGATAAGTTGCTTTTAATTTCAGCTCTTTTATCACTTATTTTCTCCGAGGCTTTATATTTTCAAGGGTTTAAGCAAGAGGCGATCTTTGTTGGAATTTGGGTGCCCTCCATTCTGGCTTTTGGTATTTATTTGAAATTGATTCAAGGAAAAAAATGATAGATCTTATTCCATATTTCGCAGCATTTATAACCTTGTTGTTTACGGTAGGATTTTTAATAGCTATTAAAAATTCTGAAAAAGACTAAATTCGTTACTCTTTTTTCTGGCAAGAACTCAATCGTTTTTAGTATTTACAATCATTACTTCATCTTAGGATCTCTATGTCTTTATCAGGTTTTGCGTAACTCAATCTTTCAATTTTTTGAGTTCTATGATAACTGTCAAGTCCTGAGCATGTGATCGTATTTGCTTTTTCAAGATCTAGAAACGAATCTTCGTTCAAGCAGTTGCTTGGAAAGTACATGTGTTGGATCTCACCAATAATGAAAACGGTTCCGTTAATTGACAGATCTATACGTTCTTTAAACTGTACGCCTAATTGAATATGACTTTCCTTAACATATGGCGCTAAAAATCCATCCTTGTGATCGCTCGTTAAACCAACGGCATCAAATTCTGAGATCTCTTTTGGGTATCGTGCCGAAGTTTGATGTCCTTTTTTATAGATTGTTTCATTAATATGGTTTAGCGTGTAAAAACCGGTTTCAATTATATTGCTTAGTGTATTACGTTCAACGGAATCTGGCCTTACAATAAATCCAATGAGCGGGGGCGAAGCACCAATATGAACAATAGAATTGAATATGGCTAAGTTCGTTCGTGCATCTTTATCGCTTGTACCAATGAGACAAACGCTTTTAAAGCCTCCGGTAGAGTTGATCAAATTACCTCTTGATCTTTTTTCCATTGACATTATATCATTAAATGAAAGATGTGTTTCCATAGATCAGATCAGTTTTTAATGTTATTCATTCCGCCATCAACTCCTAAAATTTGTCCGCTCATCCATGACGATTCTTCTGAAAGTAAAAAAGAAATGGCATTGGCAACATCTATAGGTTCGCCAACTTTTTGTAAGGGATTTCTTTTTTTCATTAGTTCCATTTTATCAGGTGTATTGATGAATTTATCGCCTAATGGAGTATTTACCAAAGATGGTGCCACGCAGTTCACTCTAATTGAGGGCGCAAATTCTGCTGCTAAAGCTTTTGTAAGTCCTTCAATGGCGCCTTTGGCCATCGAAATGGAGGAATGGAAAGGTAAGCCAATACTCACTGCTACAGAGCTTATAAATACAATGGAAGCGGTTTGTGATTTTTTTAAATTGTTTAAATAGGATTGTACAAATGCCACTGAGCCTAATGAATTTATTTGAAGATCATTCATAAATTCAGCCTGTGTAAGTCGAGCAAAAGGTTTAAGATTAATTGTTCCCGGAAAATAGACAAGGCCGTTTAAAGGTTCTTGAATTTCGGGAAATGTATTAAAATCATATTTTTCAATTTGATGGAATTCATCATATAATTCATTTTTATCTTTTGTGCTTATGCCAATAACACGATGACCTTTTTCTTTTAAAAGTTTGGCAGTTGCTAAAGCTATGGCACTTGAAGCGCCGGCAAATAAAAAGGTTTTGTTCATTTTTCTTAAAATTCTATTGTTTGAAAAAAGTCACTTAATAATAAACTTTAATCCTATTATACCACACCTTACTAAAACTCAAATATGACACCTATTGTTGGTGTTGCAGACAGATCATTGTTCTGTAGAATAACAGGAATCGCATTTGAGCCATCAGTATTAATGCTTTTGCCGTCGGTTGTTTCAAAGCCGCTGTTATCTGCATTTCTTTTAAATGTATAATTTGGTGTGCTTTGTTGACGGAATAATAGCACATTTTGTATATCAATAAATAGATCCAATGAGGTGCGTTTAAAATTGAATTTTTTATCTAACCTCAGGTCTAATTGATTAAAAAGATTAAGACGTTTTGAATTTAATCGAGAATAATCCAAAACACCTGTTCCTAATAGTAAATAGTTTTGTTGTGATAGATTTAGATCAAATGGCGTGTAAGGCAAACCTCCGGCTAGTCTGTATTTTAAACCTAATTGCCAGTTCTTTTTAAATTTATATCCAAGTGTAGCAGAAATTAAGTGTTGGTTATCCCAAGAAGAAGCGATCAATTTATTATCCGATCCTGAAAAAGAACTTCTTACGTAGGTATAACTAAAAACGTAAAATAATTTTCTGATCAACTTTTGCTGAACAAAGAATTCAAACCCATAGCACTGGCCTTTACCATTACTGTTGATCAGCTCACTACCAATAGATCCAAAATCGCCTCCTTGATTTGCTAAGGAGATGCCATTAACTGCTGATACAGCGTAGTTATTGTATTGCTTATAAAAACCTTCTAAGGTAAACCTTAAGCTTTCGTTCGGTAGAAATTGTGTACCTATTACATAGTGATTTGATTGAATGTATTTCATGCCTTTATTTGCTAATACATTATTTGCATCACGGTAGCCCAGTGTGGTATAGGTTGGGATTTTGTAGTAACTACCAATGGAGCCTGTTATGTCAAATTTTGAGTTTAAATGATATGCAAGTGATAGTCTTGGTGATAATGTGTTAAGTGGATTGTTTCCATCTGCCAAGAAACTATTCATATCTGTTCTTACACCAAACGACACTAATAACTTTTCATTCAAAATATTTTTGGCAACTGTTGCAAATGCCCCATACTTAAAGAACTCTATATCACTGTTAAACCTAATTTTGTTTGCGGGCACGATCTCATTTCCTAAGGAATCAGAAATGCTGTTAGTTACTTGGCTAAATAATTGGGTGTTGTATTTTACATATTGAGCCATTACACCACCACTTAGTTTCCATCCATTTATATATTTATTGATGTCCCACCTAAATTTATTCTCTATTTCTTGTGAACGTAGTTTGAATGTGCGATTTATTTCTATTTGTTTATCATCTTCAAATTTATCTAATGCATTATTGAACATATTACGGCTTAAGGTAAAATTCATATAGCCTTTGTTTATTAAGCGTTTTAAAGCAAATCCGGTAGTATAATTCCACTGGTTGATGTATGGCAGTGAACGGGTGATATATATATTTTCAGGGCTTGAATTTTTTGGTGTTGCAAAGGCAAATTCATCTATTGCACCAATTCCAATAGCAGTTAGAGTAGTTTTTTCGTTGAACTTGTGCGTTACTTTATATTGAAAATCCCAAAAATTAGGGCGTATTGGTAGATCAATGAGTTGGAATAGATATTGAAGATATGACCTTCTTGCTGATGCGATAAAATTTGTTTTTTTAGAAAGCGGACCTTCTAAAGTGGCTGCAACTTCAGTTCCGCTTAATCGTAAGTTGCCTGAAAATTTTTCAGGATTGCCTTCTCTTTGCTTGATGATAAATGTAGAAGCTAGAGCATTATCATATTTTGCATCAAAAGCGCTTGAACTTAGTTTTACATCTTCTATAAAAGATACATTTAAAATTCCGGTGGCACCACCGCTACTTCCTTGTGTTTGAAAGTGATTTAAAACAGGTATCTCAATTCCATCCAAGTAATAAACGTTTTCGTTAGGTGCACCACCTCTAATAATAATATCATTACGAGCCCCACCTCCGTTTGAACCTCCAACTCCAGGTAAAGTTTGAATTACTTTAGACACATCGTAATTGCCGCCTGGATTACTTTTTATTTCTTCTGTAGTTAATTGCTGAACTGATAATGGTGTGATCATATCTGTAGCCACTGCCGATTTACCTTTATCGAATGTCACCTCCACTTCTGATAATTGCGAGGATACAGGCTCCATTTCAAAATTAATAATTTGAGCATTACCCGAAGTTACCACGATGTTTTCTTTGATCATTGAGGTATATCCTATAAATGATACTTTTAATCGATAGGTTCCAACAGGTACTGTTAATTTATAATTGCCTTCAATATCTGATGATACACCATTAGTTGTTCCGTCAATAAGAATGGTTGCGCCAATAATCGTTTCTTGTGTATTCTTATCCTTTATATTACCAAGGATAACACCGGCTGTTTGTGCATGCGCATAAACAAATGTTGTGAGGGTTAATATTAAAGAGAAGTAGATTTTTTGCATATTTCTGAATTTTATTTTTTACTAATGGTGGTATAAATGCATGCAAATAAATAAAAAGGTTTTGCTCATTTTCTTTTAGAGATTTTATTATACGTGATGATACGTTGCAAATTGCATTTGAATCGAGTAAGGCCACTTATTCTTTTTGAGGCGTGTTTGGTTTTAGAATTCTCAACACGCGTTCTCCATAATTTATAACTACTAAATTTCAATTCTTTTTTCATGAGTGCTTTTACAGCAGCTTCATTGAGTCCAAATTGGAATTGGATCGCATCGAAAGTGGTTCGGTCTTCCCAGGCCATTTCAATGATTCGATTGATATCCTTTCTAGTTAATGTGGGCGAAGTTTCCTCTTCGACTTGCATGTAGGCCATTGGTGAAGGTAAATCACTGTAATAGCAATATTCTAAAGTGTTATCTGCCATGATTGAATAATTGTTCGAGTTTATTGTAACGGTAGTTAAATATCTCATTGATCTTATGTTTTATAAAAAGTGTATTCATTATTCGGCCAATAAAACCAAATGGAACTTTATAGTGTAAAATGTCTGTCATTTCAATTCCTTCGGGCACTTCTTTTATGATGTGTTTATGATGCCAAAACGCATAAGGCCCAAAACGTTGTTCATCTACAAAATACTTTAGATGTTCCACATGCGTAATTTCAGTGACCCAGTTCATTTTAATTCCCATTACAGGCGTAACATAGTATTCAATTATCTGACCAGGGTACATCTTTTTAATATCCTCCTTGTTTGAAAGGATAGTAAAGCCCATATACGAAGGCGTAATCAAAGCTAAATTAGAAGGGGAGCTCATAAAGTCCCACACCGTTTTCATATCGCTTTTGAGTAATTGTTTTGTTTGTAGTGTATGTAGCATTCTACTTCAAATTTACGCATATTGTTTAATAAAACATTATAAAGATTAAACAAAAAAAGTTAATGATTTTTTGTATTTAGAGTTCTATGTTTTCAGTTGAAAATTTTCGTACCTATTCAGTTGTGCTCAAAAAAAAGGAGCGTTCCTTTCGAAACGCCCCTTAACCAAAAAAAACAGAACTTACTTATGATTATTTTATGATCTTGTAATTGCTTTCAGAGTTCTCATTCTTGATGTTTAAAAAATAAACACCATTAACTAACTCAGCAGTATTAAGATCAATTTTCTCTTGATTTGATGACTGAGTAAGCACAACTTTACCATTGATATCGATCACTGAAATTGATAAAGTAGTGTTAGATGTGTTTTTTACTGTCAAGTTATTATTGAATGGATTTGGGTAGATGTTTAAAAATTCATTCAATTTTGATTTTTCACCAATTGATGTTGCAGTGATTGTTGGAAGCGCAACTAAATTTCCGCCACTTGCTAATGCAACCCAAAGTCCAAACGCAGCGCCACCACTGTTGCTGCCCGGATTTAAGAATCCACTTGCTAATACTGTGATCGCCTGTCCACTTAAACTTAAAGCAGATAATGGAGCACCATAACTTGCTACTGTGCTAGCGCCTGCGGTAATGCTAATTGAGTAGTCGCTTGTAGGTAATGCATTGTATCCAATGGAATTGTAATTTGAATAAGCTAAACCGCTAGCTAAGGTTGGAGTTGGCCAAGCTGTTACACCTACTGTAGGTGCGTCAGTTGCGCCATGGAAAATTAATACATCAGTATTTGACCCAACTAGTGCACGTTCTCTCACGTTTGCATTGGCGATCATTGTAAATGGGGTAACTGTTGAGCTTGGCGTATATCCAAATGGACTAACAATTCCGCTTGCAATTAATTGATACTTTGATGTTGGAACCAAGTTGTAAGTAAAGTTTGCAATGGCAGAGGCTGCGCTTGTACTTGTTGGAGGAGCAATTGATAAAGTTACAACTTGAGCTGTTGGAATATCAAGAAATGGAGTTGCAGTTCTAAATGCAAAGTTATTTCCGATCAAAATTGCAGCAGTACCTGTTGCAGCCGACTTTAACCAAACATCTACTTGAGCAGCTGCAGCATCAGCACAATTGTGTATAGCTTGTAAACGAGTTGAAGTTGTTGTAGTAGTAGGCAATGCGATTAATGATCCACCTGTTGAAGTTGCAACCCATAAACCAAATGAAGGGCCAGCACTGTTATTAGCAGGATTTAAAAATCCACTTGCTACAACAGTAATACGATTACCACCTAACATTAAAGTTTGTAATGGCGCGCTATACTCTTGCACTACATTTTCAGAGAACTGATCTCTTACTTGTAATTTTAGATCAGCGGTATTAACTGTTAACCAACCTGCAAAGTTTGTATAAGCAGCATTATTAACTAATGCATTTGGTACTAATGGATTTGTTCCGGTGAAAGGGGCAACAACATCAACTGTAGGAGCGTCAGTTGAACCGTGGTTCACTAATATTCCGGTTTGTGTCATGCTTGGCGCAGCAGATATTGGTGCTGTAAATGTATTTAATGTAAAAGGAGCCATCATGTTGTTTGGCGAGTAACCCATTGGGCTTACAATACCGTTAGCTACAATTTTGTAATCTACACCTGTTGCAAATGTAACTGTGAATTGCGCTAATGATTGCGCTTGACTAGTAGCAGAAGGGGCAGAAACACCAATAGTGTATACACCTGCAGCTACTGTACCTGTTGCTGTTGCATTTCTAAATGTAAGATTGTTCACCAAAACGCCGTTGTTGGCCCAAATTTTCACATTGGTTGCTGCAGCATCTGCGCAGTTATGAATGATCTGAAAAGTGGGTGCTTGAGCCTGTGTAGTGTATGACATCACACTTAAGAGTAAAGTGCTTGCCATTGAGAGGAGATTTTTTTTCATGATAAAAGTTTTTAGTTTGTTCGGCAAATGTATTGTATGTTTCCATATTTTGTTTAACAAAAAACGTTAAAAGTTAAACAAAATAGTTTTGCGTAATCGTAAACTTTTGATATTCAATAACTTATGTTTTATTGAATAAATGAAGTAAGGGTAAATTAGCCAGCGAAAATCCTCAAACTATATGTTCGATCTTCATACAGTTTTTAAAAACCATAACTTTTTTATCACTTAAGTATTTTAAAACTTGGCTAACAATTTCACTGTGAACTCTTGATATTTTATTTGACCCGCTTTAAATTATTATAGTGTATAATCTATTGTTGCGCATCAAAGAAAACTACAGATTATAATTATAATCTATAATTTCTGTTTGGTATCGTTAGAAAATTAAAGTTTTATGAATCTCGTTTTATAGAAAACATGAGTTTCATTGCTTACAGTTAGGTAATAAATACCACTTCTTATCTCCTCAAGTTGGAAAACGTTTATTTTACTAGCTTTTTCATAATAAACAACTTCGTCTATTACGTTTTGAATTCTTACCCATCCTTCAACCAAGCCGTCAAGTTCGAGTTTAAATTTCCCATTATTTGGATATGGATACAGCGTGAATGTTTTTTCTTGTGAAGATTCTTTCAAAGCTGCGCATTCCGATACACTTACTTGTACGCTTGATGTACCCACACAGCCTTCCTGATTTGTTCCATTCACCGTATAAATTGAAGTTATGGTGGGCGATACAATTAACGACGGACTTGACGAAAAGTTATTCCATGTATAGGTAAGCGCTCCATTAGCATTTAATACGCTCGCTATTCCCTTGCAAATAGTAGTACTACCACTAATTGCTATTGTAGGAGATGTATTTACGGAGATAGTGATTGTTGAACTTGAAACGCACCCGTTTAACGAACCCCAAACAGTATAGTTTGCCGAGGAGTTTGGGGTATAATAAGTGCCGTTCGTTATTCCGTTGGTCCATGTATAAGTGCTTGCTCCACTCGAATTAAAAACAACACTATCACCAGAACAAATCAACGTTTTAGTTGCAAGTGCCGTAATAACAAGTTGTGATGGCTGATTTACGGTGTACGTTGAACTTGTAATAAATTCATTGGCATCTTTGCAAATGAGTGTATACGTTCCAGCCGGCAACAAATTTGCAGTGGACGCATTACCACCCACCGGTAACCAAGTGTATGTAAATGGAGCACTACCTCCGTTTATACTTGATGATAGAACCGCTGTTGAAAAACCGTAACATGAGATACTTAAAGTTTGCACAATACTTGATTTGAATACAGGAGTTATTATTACAATACCATCTCCGGTGTTAGCGCCTGAACTATTTACTTGATTTGTTCCTGAATTAAATGAACCACCACCACCGCCGCCTAAGAATGAGCTTCCACAAGTGCCACCACCCGAATAGCCACCGCCGCCACCGCCATTACCATTGCCCGACCAAGCACTGCCGCCACCGCCAAATCCACCTGGCATCCAATCGTCAAACTGCCCTCCAATACCCCCGTTAACAAAAGATCTTCCAACGGCGGTTGAACATTCGGGCGTATAAAAAGTTCCAGCTCCATCAGTAAAAAATCCGGCACCTGATCCTCCATTTGTATTTGCCGCAACTCCTCCATTACCATTTGTGCCTCCAGCTCCTCCCGCAAGTCCCGCTGTTCCGCTATTTCCTATCGAAGCATCAGCGCCATTTCCTCCGCCCGAACCGCCTGCACCACCACCACCACCGGCAATAATTAAAGGACTATTAGTTATTGTAGATACAAAACTTCCACCACCGCCACCGTAGCATCCATTAGATGATGAACCTTCTTGGCCAACCAGTATTTTTAGAATAGTTCCTGAGGTTAAATTAAAATGGCCCGACATGATTGAACCTTTACCACCAAATTTTAATGGCATTTCACTTCCTCCTTGTGCTCCTCTTGCCTCAATATAATAAAAACCGCTTATAGGAACTGTCCATGTTTGAATCCCTGCATTAGAAACAACCATGCCATTTAAGTTGCATGATGCATAAGTAGAATCTAATTGAGCTTGTGTAGGACCGGTATTTCCGGTAGCACCAGCAGTTAAAAACGTATAGGTTTGCGCCATTAATGTGTTTGTAAATAATAGCACAATATGTATGGCTATTGTTTTAATGAATTTAGATAAGGTTGTTTTCATAGTATTAGTTTATACTACAAAGAAAGTTTAACAGAAGCCTTTGTATGATAGTTACACTTGCTAAAAGAATGTCATTTGGTAGTTACGGCTTGTAGTTGAACAACTACAATTTTTAAAGAGTTTCGGCTATTTAATAGCTTGATTGATGTACGTTACTTTGTTTCAGAAACAATTGAAGTAATAATTTAAAAAATAAAACCATGAAAAAAGTAAGTAATACATCAGTAAATCTAAGAGCTCTCCTTATGGGAATTGTGTTTGCATTTTTCTTAACAAACCTTAGTGCTCAAAAATCGAATTTAAATTTTAGTGTTAATTATAGAGTAAGCGGAAATGGACTAGGTTCATTTATTGTTCCTCAAGTTAGTTATAAAGGAAGCGCTCATGAAATAATGCTAGGACCTGCTATTCAAAAAAGGAACATGCACGTTTCTGGATTAAGTACGCGGTATAATTACAATTTACCAAAAATTGGAAACGCCGAATTTTTTTTCTTTTGTGACGCAAGTTACTATAGAAATAGCGTTTTGGGCAACAGCTATGTTAAGAAAGAGAGTTTTGCAAAACCAGAGAATTCTAATTTTTACAAAACTGTGAAATTACAGGTAATTGAGCAACATGCCGGTTTTGGAATTAAATTTCTTAGAAGAGGAAATATTAATGGGTATGCATTAATTGGTGCTGGTGCATATGCAACTGTTGGATCATACGCGTTGCCTATGTTCAGATTTAGAGATCGCGCAGGCTCCTCTTTGATTATGGGGGTAGGTTTAAATATTAAACTACATAACGCACATAGATAAATTTATTACAATTTAATCCGATCGGTCATGTTAGAATCAACAAACACATTGGATAGTATCCATAGGGCCTTTAACGGCGATATATACATGAAAAGTAAATTAATTAAATAAGAGAGTATAAAATCAAAAAAACTTTTGATCTCTTTAAATAAAGAGCTGTCTCGGGAGCTTCAATTAGTAACAGAAAAAAAGAAACAAATTGTAGATTCTATTAACTATGCACAAAGGCTTCAAATGGCTATGATGCCCGGGTTAGAGGAAATAAATTCGTTTGTTAAGGATCATTTTGTTTTAAATATGCCTAAATCAATTGTAAGTGGTGATTTTTATCTTGTGGATAGGTTTGCAACGAATGGATATAATAGGCTAACTGCAATTGCATTAGCTGATTGTACCGGACACGGAGTGCCGGGTGCGATGATGAGTACATTAAGTTGCGGCATGTTAAAAAATGCATTTGCTGATAAAAGCATTAGTACAGCCGGGGAAGTACTGGACCACATAAGTGATAAAATATCAAATGTGTTTAAAATGGATTCTTCAATGAAAAGAATGTCGGATGGCATGGATATCTCGTTATGCATCTTGGATAGTGAATCAAAAATACTTCAGTATTCTGGAGCCAATCAAAAAGGAATTGTTTTAAGAAAAGACAAAACAATAATCGAGTTGATGCCAAATAAACAGCATATAGGTTATAACGAGAATAATATACCGTTTACAACTCATATGATGCAGTTGCAACAAGGAGACACTATTTATTTGTTTTCAGATGGGTTTAAAGATCAATTTGGTGGTGAAAGTGGTAAAAAAATACAGTACAAAAATTTTCTAGCTAAAATAATCGAAATATCAAACCAGGAATTATCAGAGCAGAAAATACTGTTAGAGAATTTTTTAAACCATTGGAAAAAAGGAATATCTCAAACCGACGATATACTTGTGCTTGGTGTAAGCGTATAATTTAAATTTAAAACTATAAAAAAACAACTCAATGTTATGAGTATAACAAAAGAATTTAATTGGTTAGTAAATAGTATTCAAGGAAACAGTTTCGAATTATTTCTTCATAAGATCGTATGGGGAACATTCATTGTTCTCACTACATTTTTTAATCTATTTATGATAAGTGATCTCGCGTGCTCACACCAATGGTTTATGTATGTTTCGGTTTCTACTTTTCTTTCATGTATTACAATTTTCATAATTAACAAAGGGCATATTCAAATTGGCTCATTTCTTTATTCTACTTTAGCTGTAATTCTTATTTTTTGTTTTTCAATTTCTAGCGCAAACAAAAACGCTTCCTTTTTATGTGCTTTATTGGCCATGGTATTGCTTATAGGTATTGGTTTAGGCAGAAAAAGTGTTTGGTTATTTTTTCTCAATCCAATTATTTATTATTTATTAGTATTATTAGATCACCATTCTTACTTTACATCGTTAACATATATATTAGAGAATAAGGTTTTTCTTTTCTGGTTAATTTCTTCGGAAGCCATACTTATTATTTGCGCCATAGGACTTTTTAACGAAAATAAATTTAAGAGTTTGGAAAGTTCTATTACTTCCAAGAAAAAAGAATCAATTGTTTCTGAGGAAAAGTTCAGGTCAATTTTTGAGTCGTTGCATGATATTTATTATCAAACCGACCTTCAAGGAAAGATAACAATGATCAGCCCATCAATAAAAGCAAGAGCAGGCTATGAGCCTAAAGAAGTTATTGGAAAATGTGTTACCGAAT
>Ga0068872_10002825_pt1 | contig 13492 bp, 8 predicted proteins | sample NOAtaG_7_FD_66441 | JGI IMG/M metagenome (GOLD analysis project Ga0068872, IMG submission 66441) | Freshwater lake microbial communities from Lake Erie, under a cyanobacterial bloom - NOAA_Erie_Diel1S_2200h metaG | ecosystem: Environmental > Aquatic > Freshwater > Lake | place: USA: Ohio, Lake...
GTCCGTGGCGACCATTCATGACATCAGACCCGCCGGCGAGATCGTACGGGAATTCGCCGCCGCCCTCTGATACCTGACACCTGACACCTGACACCTGGAGTTGATATGGCTGCTGACGTGATCGACTATCGCCTGATCGGCGATGACATGCAGGGCGTGATCATCACCCTCGACCCGGGTGAGGCGGTGCTCGCCGAGGCGGGGGCGATGATGTACATGGAGGATGGCATCCAGATGGCGACCACCCTCGATCCGAACAACCAGGGGGGCGGACTCTTCGGCAAGCTCGTCGGCGCCGGGAAGCGGATGCTCACCGGGGAGTCGTTCTTCATCACGCTCTTCGGCAACACCGTCAATCAGCGGCGCGATGTCGCCTTCGCGGCCCCCACGCCGGGGAAGATCCTGATCGCCGATCTCAAAAGCTGGGGCGGCGAGCTCATCGCGCAGAAGGACGCCTTCCTCTGCGCCGCGCGCGGGATCGACATGGACATCGCCTTCACCCGCCGCATCGGCGCGGGCTTCTTCGGTGGCGAGGGATTCATCCTCCAGCGCCTCCGCGGCGACGGCCTCGCCTTCCTCTCTGCCTCCGGCACCCTCGTCGAGCGTGAGCTCGCGCCGGGCGAGGTCCTGCGCGTCGACACCGGGTGTCTGGTCGCGATGCAGCCCTCGGTCGACTACGACATCGAGATGGTGCGCGGGGTCAAGACGATGCTCTTCGGTGGCGAGGGACTCTTCTACGTGAAGCTCACCGGCCCCGGGAAGATCGTGCTGCAGACGATGCCCTTCTCGCGCCTCGCCGAGCAGGTGATCGCGCATGCGCCCGCGCTCCAGCGTCAGGGCACCTCCCGCGGCTTGATCGGCGGGATCCTCGGCGATCAGGGGTGAGCGCGTGACACTGCCGCGGTGGTTGACGACGGGGATCGCTGGGGCCGCACTCGCGGCGGGACTCGTCCACGGGTTCTTCCCGATCCGGAATCTCCCGGCCCTCGGTCCCCTGCTCGACCCCGCGCACGGGGTCTGGGCGGCCGCACGGACGGCGGAGCTCGCGGCAGAGGAATCGCGAGCGCTCGCCGGCCTCGGTGAGGCGGTGACCGTCGAATACGACGATCGCGGCGTGCCACACATCTTCGCCGCGACGGAGCTCGACGCCTTCCGCGCGCTCGGCTGGGTGCATGCGCGCGACCGGCTCTTCCAGATGGAGATGACACAGCGCGCGGCCGCTGGGACCCTCACCGAGGTCGCCGGGGCGCGCCCGCTGGAACTCGATCGCGCCGCGCGGGCCCGTGGACTCCCAGCGGCGGCGGCCGCCAAGTGGGCCGCGCTCGCCACGGACGATCCCACGCGCGCGGCGATCGTCGCCTACATGGACGGCGTGAACGCCTGGATCGCACAGGCCTCCCCCGCCGACCTCCCCATCGAGTACAAACTCCTCGGCGTCGCACCGCGCCGCTTCGAGCCGGTCGATTGCTTCCTCCTGTTGATGCAGATGGCGCAGTCGCTCTCGTACCGGGATGACGAACTACCGCGCGAGGCGATCGAGGCGCTGATCGGCGGCGGCGCCACCGACGCGCTCTTCCCTGTCGATGCCCCGATCCAGGAGCCGATCGAGCCGGTGCCGGGGCGCACCGCACCGACCTATCTCGCGACCCGCTTCCCCGCCCCGACTCGTCCCACGCCGGCGAAGGTCGCCACCGCGCGCGCACGACTCGAGGACGGCCGTCGCCTGATCGCTGGCGTCGAGAGCGAGACCAAGGGCGAGGCCGTGGTGGGGAGCAACAACTGGGCGGTCGCGCCAGCGCGTTCCGCCTCCGGCCACGCGCTCCTCTCCGGCGACCCGCATCTTCAGCTCACCCTGCCCAGCATCTGGTACGAGGTGCATCTCGTCGCGGGGGAGCTCGATCTCTATGGCGTCTCGCTCCCGCTCTCGCCGGTGATCCCGATCGGATTCAATCGCGATGTCGCCTGGACGGCGACGAATACCGGGGCCGATGTCGTCGACTTCTATCGGGAGACGGTCGACGATTCGATCGCCCCGACGCGGTACCAGCTCGACGGCGAGTGGATGCCGATCACCTCGCGCCTCGAGACCTTCCGTGGGAAGCGTGGTGAGGTACTCGCCACCGATACGCTCCACACCACGCATCGCGGTCCGCTGCGCCGCACCTCCGCCGGCTGGACCTCGCAGCGGTGGACCGCGCTCGAGCCCTCCGGGGAAGCCGGCGCCTACCTCAAGGCGATCCGCGTGCGCTCCGTCGACGCCTGGTACGAGGCGATGAGCGGCTACCGCGCGCCGGCACAGAACTTCCTCGTCGCCGACCGCAGCGGGCGCATCGCGATCCGCAGCACCGGACGTTTCCCCATCCGCCCCGGCGATGGACGCGGCGATCGCCTCCAGGACGGCTCGACCCGCGCCAGTGATTGGACCGGGGATTGGCCCGCCGAGCGGCTCCCGCAGTCGATGGCACCGGCGCAGGGCTATCTCGCGAGCGCCAATCAACAGCCGCTCGATCCCACCAAGCGTCCAGGGTATCTGGGCTGGGACTGGCCCACGCCCTGGCGCGCGATGCGGATCAACCAGATCCTCCGCGCCGATGCCGCGATGACACCGGAGAAGATGCGACTCGCGCACACCGATCCGCAGAGCGCGCTGACCGCGCCGGTGCTCGGCGCCCTGCGCGAGGCGATGCGCGCGCGGCCGATGGCGTCAGAGGAGGCGCGCGCCGCGCTCGCCTTGCTCGAGGGATGGGATCAGCACTTCGATCCCGAGAGTCAGGGCGCCGTACTCTTCGATGCCGTGCTTCGCTCGATCACGAATCGCACCTGGGATGAGCTGATCCCCGAGGGGGACAGCCGCCCGGCGGCGACCCCGAACTCGATGCTCTTGGTCCGCTTGTTCGAGGATCGGCGCTCGATCTGGTGGGATGATCGTCGCACCCTCGACACGCGCGAGGACCGCGATCAGATCCTCGTCGAGAGCCTCGAGACGGCGTGGCGCGACACCCGCGCGCAGCTCGGCAACGATCCGGCGGCCTGGCGCTGGCGGATGCGGCGCCTGACCAACGTGCGTCACCTCCTCCAGCTCCCTGGGTTCGATCGTGAGTCGCTCGCCGTGCAGGCGGGCCCCGGCACGCTGAGCCCGAGCGAGGGGCGCGGGACCGCTGGGGCGAGTTGGCGCTTCGTCGTCGAGCTCGGCGACACCGTGCAGGCCTGGGGGATCTATCCCGGTGGGCAGTCAGGGAACCCCGTCTCCTCCCGCTACGCCGACCGCCTCGAAGGGTGGCGCCTCGGTCAGCTCAACCCCCTGCACCTCCCGCGGAAAGCCGGCGAGCTCCCCGGCATGGTGCGTCAGAGCGTCCTCACCCTCACCCCGGCGGCGCGATGACCCGGCCGATCTGGTTCCTCCTCACGAGCGTGGCGATGGCGACCCTCACCTGGGTCGTCGGGTGGTGGATGGTCCCGGTGGTCGCAGCGATCCTCACCATCGTCCGCCGCGATGATGCGGCCGCCCCGCTCCTCGCCGCAGCGGCCGGCGTGCTCGCCTGGGGGCTCGTCCTCACCCTCGTGGCGCGCGGCGCCCCCGCCGGCTCCGTGGCGCTGACCGTCGGGCGCGCGCTCCGCCTCGGCCCCACCGCCCTCGTCGCGGTGACGTTGGCCTACGGCGGACTGCTCGCCGGCTCCGCCGCGGTGCTCGCCCGTGCCCTCGCCACCCCCCGCCAGCGGGGCACGTCGACGCTCTGAGTCCCCGCCGGTCCTGAGTACCTTTCTGGACCGTTCCATCGTTCTGGAGACTCCGTGGCCACGATCCTGCAATCCCTCCCCGTCGGCGAGCGTGTCGGCATCGCCTTCTCGGGTGGACTCGATACCAGCGCCGCGCTGCATTGGATGCGCGCCAAGGGGGCCATCCCCTACGCCTACACCGCCAACCTCGGGCAGCCCGATGAGTCCGATTACGAGGCGATCCCGCGCAAGGCGATGGCGTACGGCGCCGAGCAGGCGCGCCTGATCGACTGCCGCGCGCAGCTCGTGGCCGAGGGGCTCGCCGCGATCCAGTCGGGGGCGTTCCATGTCACCACCGGCGGACAGACCTACTTCAACACCACCCCGCTCGGCCGCGCCGTCACCGGGACGATGCTCGTCGCCGCGATGCGCGAGGACGGCGTCAACATCTGGGGCGACGGGAGCACCTTCAAGGGGAATGACATCGAGCGGTTCTACCGCTACGGGCTCCTCACCAACCCCGCGCTCAAGGTCTACAAGCCCTGGCTCGATCAGGCCTTCATCGACGAGCTCGGCGGGCGCACCGAGATGGCGGAGTACCTGATCGCCAACGGCTTCGCCTACAAGATGAGCACGGAGAAGGCGTACTCCACCGACTCCAACCTCCTGGGTGCGACCCACGAGGCGAAGCACCTCGAGTTCCTCGACCAGAGCATGCACATCGTCGAGCCGATCATGGGCGTCGCCTTCTGGAACGATGACGTCGCCGTGAAGCGCGAGACGGTACGGATCCGCTTCGAGGAGGGGGTGCCGGTCGCGATCAACGGCCAGCGCTTCGACTCCGTGCTCGCCCTCTTCCTCGAGGCGAATGTGATCGGCGGGCGGCATGGGCTCGGGATGACCGATCAGATCGAGAATCGGATCATCGAGGCCAAGAGCCGCGGGATCTACGAGGCGCCGGGGATGGCCTTGCTCTTCCTGGCCTACGAGCGCCTCGTGACGGGGATCCATAACGAGGACACCATCGAGCAGTACCGCATCAATGGGCGGAAGCTCGGGCGGCTCCTCTACCAGGGGCGCTGGCTCGACCCGCAGGCCCTCATGCTGCGCGAGTCGGCGCAGCGTTGGGTGGCGCGCGCGGTGACGGGGGAGGTCACGGTGGAGCTCCGTCGCGGGAACGATTATTCGATCCTCGACACCACGAGCCCCAACCTCACCTACAAGCCCGAGCGTCTCACGATGGAGAAGGGGGAGGCGTTCTTCACCCCGCTCGACCGGATCGGGCAGCTCACGATGCGGAACCTCGACATCCTCGACACGCGTGAGAAGCTCGAGGTCTACACCAAGAGCGGGTTGCTGCGGGCCTCGAGCGAGACCGCGGTCCCGCAGCTCCCCTCCGGCGACGCCAACTGACCGAGCAAGAGAAACGCCGGGAGCGCCTGTTGGCGCCCCCGGCGGTCGCGCCCCGAGCCACTCGCTCGGGGCGTTCTCTTTTCCCGCTTACTGCGCGGCGAGTGCCTCCACCGCATCCGCGAGCTTGGTGACGCGGTCGGCATCCTTCCCGCCGACGCTCTTCCGCACCGTGCTCCCGAGCGCCTTGAGCGCCGCCTGCCGCTCGGCCCCACGCTTGGTCTCGGCCTCTGCCAGCGCCGCGCGGTACGCCTTCACCTTGCTCCCCGAGACGCCACCCGAGCGCTCGAGCTGATCCACATAGGCTCGCGCGAGCGCGAAGCTCGCCGGCCAGACGATCTTCGGCTGCCCCTGCGGATTGAGGAATGCGAAGCGCACCGTGTTGGCGGCGTCGATCTCGTTCTGCGTCAGCATCGCCGAGGGCTTGAGCGCGAAGACGTCGAGCCCGCGCCCGATCTCCGAGCTCACGATCACGCCGTTGTACCAGTAGACCGACCACGAACCGGCGTTCCCCATCCGGGTGCCATCGATCGGGCCACGGTCATGGAAGGCGATCTCCACCGGGCGCTTGGCATCGGTCCAATCGAAGATCGAGATCCCCCCCTGATACCACGACTGCACCATGATGTCGCGGCCAGGCACCGGGATGAGCTTCCCGTTGTGGGCGACGCAGTTCTCGAGCGAGGTCTGCTCCGCCGGCATCTTGTAGTAGCTCTGGAAGACCATCTGGCCGTTCTCGATCGTGAAGATCGCGTCGGCGCCCCACTCCTTCGGATCGCTGGCGCGGCACTTCGGACCACCGCCGCCCCCCCACTCGTCGGTGAAGAGGACCTTGGTCCCATCGTTGTTGAAGGTCGCCGAGTGCCAGTAGGCGAAGTTCGAGTCCGCCACCGCGGCGATCCGCTTCGGGTTCACCGGGTCACGGATGTCGAGGAGGAGGCCGTACCCCTCACAGGCGCCACCGGCGAGCCCGATCGCCGGGTAGACGGTGATGTCATGGCACTGCGTCGGGCCGGGGCGCGGGCCACGGTTCGGCCCAGCCGGCGCGAGCCCCACCATCTTGGCGACGATCCCGTCGATCGAGCCACGGAGCGCGGCGCTGTCGGCGGCCGTCGGGGCCCCCGAGCCACCGCGCGACTTCACGATGCTGTCGAGCATCGGGCGGGTGAACTGCGGTGGGAGCATCATCGTCTGCCCCTCGATGGAGACCACGAAGGCCCCGCTCCGCTTGGCCTGCTCCATCATCTGCTCGCGCGCCTTCTTGTCCTCTGGCGCATCGCCGTGACGCGGCGGGGCCGTGAGGTCGTTGAAGATGCGCGGCGAGCTCACGATCGCGGCGCGCGCCGGATCCTTGAGCGGGACCTTGATCACCTCGATCCGGAAGAGCGCCGAATTGGCATCCTGGTCCGGGGTCGCGCGGACGCAGCCCGGGAGCTCGTTCGGCGAGCGCACCGGCGCCGAGCCCGAGATGTAGACGTAGACGTTCTCCTTGTCGCCGGGGTGCTCGAGCACGGTGTGGGTGTGCGAGCCACGGCAGGTCTGCACGTTCCCGACGTTGCGCGGGTTCTTGATATCGGTGATGTCGAAGATGCGGAGGCCGCGGAGGCGGATCGCGCTCACCGTGTCACGGACGCCACCCGGGGCGCAGTCGAGGCGCCCCTCGAGCCCTTCGCCGGAGACGAAGAGGAGGTTGCCGTAGACCGAGACGTCGCTCTGCGACGCCGGGCAGTTGAGCGTGGCCGCGATCTGCGGCTGACGGGGATTGGAGAGATCCCAGACCTGATAGCCGCTGTAGTTCCCCTGGATCGCGTACTTCCCGGAGAAGGCGAGGTCGGAGTTCGTCGACCCGCTGAAGGGCTCCGGCGACGGGGTGGCGGAGAGGAGATCGAGGTTCCAGATCGCCTCACCGGCGTCGCGCACACCAGCCTTGAGGCCGACGCGGGGATCGGGGCTCGGCGCCATGCCGAGATTGGGCGTCGCGGACGGGGCGCACGCCGCGATCGCGAACGAGGCGAGCAGCGTGATGAGGGGACGGACGCGACTGCGAGTGGAGCGTGCCATGCAGGTGCCTCAGGTGAGGGTCAGGGGTGACGCGGGTCGAACGGGTCGGACAACAGCACTAGGACATCAGGGCGCGGCGCGATGCACGACGAGCTGGACCAACATGAGTTCCATCCGGGCGATCTCCGTGGTCTGATCGACGTTCACGTCGGCGGCGAACTTGAAGACGGTGAGCTCCTCCCCACCGCCGGGGGTGGCGAAGAGGGTGGCGACCATCGCGGTCGCGCCGCGATGATGCTGGATCATCTTGCGAAGGAAGCGTTCATCGAACTCGGTGTCGCGGGCGCGGCCGAGCGCGAGGACCTCGTCCTCGGTGAGCATCCCGGGCATGAGCATGTCGTGGGTCATCCCCTCCATCTCATGCCGCATCCCCATCGGGCGCGCCTCCTGCACCGGCTGCTGCCGGTCGGCGAGCCAGGTCTGCATGGTGCGGATCTCGTCCTGCTGCGCATTGATGATGCGCGCGGCGAGGGTGAGGATCGCCCGGTTCTTCGTGCGCGTCGGCGCGAGCCGCGACATCGCGACCGCCTGCGCATGATGGCTGATCATCCCCTGCATGAACGCCACGTCAGCGGACGTGTAGGGGAGCTTCGCGCTGTCCGCGCGCGCCTTAGCGATCGCGGCGGCGGTCGACGGCCCGACCGTCGGGACCACTGGGGCGTCGGGGAAGCCGGTGAAGGCGTCCGCCGTCGGGGCCGCGACGGGCACCGGCCCGGTCGCGATCGTGGCACTCGGGGCGCATGCCGCCAGCGTGCACAGCATGAGGACGGCGGCGATGCGATCGAGTCGGAGATGCTCCATCACGCGTCGCAACCACCCTGGACGCTCGGCGGCCTCAAGCCGCATCACCGGCACGTCGAACGCCGCGATCAGCTGCTCGATCGTCTCGTCGATCTCACGCTGGAAGGCGAGGCTCACCGCGCGGGTGCCATCGAAGGTCGGCGGCGCCGTCACCGGGACCTTGATCAGCGCGTCGTAGGTCCCGACCCAATCCCGCACGAGGGCGTCGAGCGCCTCCTGACGGCCGGCGCGCGCCACCAGATAGGCATAGTTGTCGAGCACCGCGCGATCACAGACCACCACCTCGGCCTGCGCCCCGACCGCGATCTCCTCCGCGATCTGCGCATGGAGGATCCAGCGCTGCGCCTCGACCGTCGTCCCCTCATTGATGGGGAGGGGGCAGCGGCGCGCGACCTCCTTCACGAGGTCCACCCCCTTGTCACGGCGCTTGAGCTCCGCCGCGAGCTCGTAGCAGAGCGTGGTCTTCCCCACCCCATGCGTCCCGACGAACGCGACCTTGAGCGATGCCGTCATAACCCGGTGAAGTCTAGCGCCCGGCGGAGGGGGGCGGAACGCGCGCTGGCCCCTCCGAGGGTGGACGGCAGGGGCCGTGGGGCCGATGTTCCGCATATGCCCCTTCTACGTCGCCGCCCCCGTCCAGGTTTCGTCCCCCTCCCCCCCCTCGCTGCCCTCCTCGGGCTCCTCTGGCTCGCTGCTCCGGCCGGCGCCCAACGGATCCCCCTCGTCGACCTCGACCGCGACGCCGGCCGCCACACCGTCGTCGACCGCGAGGCGGGCCAGTACCTCGGGCACGTCTCCACCACCCTCCTGGGGGATGGCCGGACGATCCTCGCCGTCTACCCCAAGGGGCATGGGAAGGGCGCCATCCTCATGAAGCGGAGCGCGGATGGTGGCCGCACCTGGAGCGAGCGCCTCCCCACCCCGGAGAACTGGGCCACCTCCCTCGAGACCCCGACCATCCACCGCGTCCCCGACCCGGTGAAGGGGGGCCACCGCCTGATCCTCTTCTCCGGGCTCTACCCCGCCCGCATCGCCTCGAGCGAGGACGAGGGGCGCACCTGGACCCCGCTCGCCCCGATCGGCGATTGGGGCGGGATCGTCGTGATGGGCTCCGTGGTCCCGATGGCCGACGGTTCCCTCCTCGCCTTCTTCCACGACGACGGCCGCTTCTTCAGGGCGAATGGCCGCGCGACGGGGACCTTCCGACTCTTCCAGGTCCGCTCCACCGATGGCGGCCGCAGCTGGGGGGAGCCCACCGAGATCTGGAGCGGGAGCGATCTCCATCTCTGCGAACCTGGGGCCGTCCGTTCCCCCGATGGCCGCACCCTCGCCCTCCTCCTGCGCGAGAACCGTCGCAAGGCGCCGTCGCAGATCATCACCACCACCGATGAGGGCCGCTCTTGGAGCACGCCGCGCGATCTCGCGTGGGAGCTCACCGGGGATCGCCACACCGCGCAGTACGCCGGCGATGGGCGCCTCCTCATCACCTTCCGCGACATGGCGGAGGGGAGCGCGACCAAGGGGGATTGGGTCGCCTGGGTCGGACGCTGGGAGGATCTCCTACGCGGGATGCCGGGCCAGTATCGCGTCCGCATCAAGGACAACACCAACCAGTGGGATAGCACCTACCCCGGGCTCGAGCGGATGCCCGATGGGAGCTTCGTCACCACCACCTACGGCCATTGGGACACCGGGCAGCCGCCCTACATCCTGAGTGCGCGCCTGCGGCTCGAGGAGCTCGATGCGCGTGCCGCCTTCGATGGCTCGCGGCTCGATCGGCTCTCGCGCTATCTGCAACAGCAGGTCGACTCGGCGAAGATCGGCGGCGCGGTCGCGGTGGTACTCCGCGATGGCGAGGTGGTCTATGAGCAGGCCGTCGGGTGGGCCGATCGCGAGGCCAACCGCGCGATGACCCCCGACGCGATCTTCCGCATCGCCTCGCAGACCAAGGCGCTCGTGAGCGCTGGGATCATGATGCTCGTCGAAGAGGGCCGGATCGCGCTCAGCGATCCGGCCTCGAAATGGCTCCCCACCTTCGCGCGCACCGCCGTCGCCACCCGCAGTGACACCGGGACGCTGATCACCCCGGCCAAGCGGCAGATCACGATCTTCGATCTCCTCACCCACACCGCCGGGATCTCCTACGGCACCGATGCGATCGTCGCCGAGCGCTATCGCGCCGACGGGCTCGGCCCTGCCGCCGGCTTCGGGTGGTACACCGCCGACAAACGCGAGCCGATCTGCGCCACGATGGATCGACTCGGCACCCTCCCCTTCGTCGCACAGCCCGGGGAGCGGTGGGTCTACGGCTACAACACCGATGTGCTGGGGTGCATCGTCGAGCGCGCGAGCGGGGTCCCGCTCGATCGCTTCCTGCGGGAGCGCCTCACCGAGCCCCTCGGGATGCGTGACACGCGCTTCTTCGTCCCGTCCGAGGAGCGTCAGCGGTTGGTCGCGGTCTATCGGAACGACACCGAGGGCCGACTCGTGCGCGCCGACACCGGGGCGCGTGGGCAGGGGCACTACGTGGACGGCCCGCGGATGAGCTTCTCCGGGGGCGCTGGGCTCACCTCCACCGCGCGCGACTACGCGCGCTTCCTCGAGATGCTGCGGCGCGGCGGGGCGATCGACGGACAGCGCCATCTCTCGCCGCGGAGCGTCGAGCTCCTCTCCACTGACCAAGTCGGCACGCGATACAGCGCCGACGGTGGGACCGGATGGGGGCTCGGTTTCGCCACCGTACAGCGGACGGGGGCGAACGGGTTCGCCTCAGCGGGGAGCTTCAATTGGGGTGGGGCGTACGCGTCGATCTACGCGGTCGATCCCGCGGAGCGGCTGGTGATGGTGCTGATGTTGCAGCATCTGCCGGGGACGCCGGAGGCACGGGCGCGGTTCCAGACGTTGGTCTATCAGGCGCTGGTGGGGGGCGCACCGCGGTAAGCGGGCGCTACCCCCGTACCACCGCCTCCGCCTCGATCTCCACCAGATACTCCGCCCCGATCAGCTCCGCACGCACGAGGGTGTTGGCGGGGCGGATGCTCCCGAACCGCTCGCCATGCGCGCGCGCGACCCCCTCCCAGTCCTCGATTCGGCTCACGAAGACCCGCGTGCGCACCACATCGGCGAGCGTGCCCCCGAGCGACTGCACCGCCCCTTCGATCTTATCGAACACATGATGCGCCTGGGCGTAGGCATCGGTGCCCCCCATCGCGCGATTTCCATGGGTGGCCGTGGTGCCCGAGACCACGATGCGATCTCCGACGCGCACGGCTCGCGCATACCCCGCTGACGTCTCCCAAGGCGTCCCGCTGAAGGCACGTCGCGTGCCGTCAGGCGCGACCTCCACCGCAAAGGGCGCCGGGAACGACGCCACATGATGCGAGAGGTCTCCGCTCGCCGTCAGGAACGGCGGCTTCCGATACTCATCCCCACAGTCCCCAGGCACCGGATCGAGCGTCGCTAATGCCTCGGCGATCGTCGCGCGATCGTCCGCGGTGAGCCGCAGCGCATCGGTGCGCGCGTTGTCTTCGAGATGCGCGCGCTCACCGAGCCGCGCCCCGATGATCACCCCGCCCACGGCGGGGGTATCGAGGATATACCGCGTCGCGACATTGGCGATCGAGACCCCATGACGATCGGCCACGGTGCGAGACGCCCGTAAGACACGCTGCAGCGCCGCCCATCCGCCGATCACACGAATGAAGCGGCCGTACTTCATCTGTGACCAGGTCGTGAGCGTATCCCAATCGGGCTCTGGCGCGCCGAGCCACCTATCGGTCAGGAAGCCACCCGCGAGCGTGCCGAAGGCGAGGATCGCGATGCCCTTCCGCGCGCAGTACTCGGCCATCGCTCCCGCCGCGCGCTGATCGAGCAACGAGTAGCAGATCTGGTTCGTCGCGATCGGGATCCCGCTCTCCGCCACGAGCCGGAGATGCGCGGTGTCGGTGTTGGTGAGCCCAAGATGGGCGATCCGCCCCTCACGTCGCAGCTCATCGAGATAGCACATGGCATCGAGCCAGGCGGGGTGCGCATAGCTCCAGGCATGGAACTGGAGGAGGTCGATCCGCTCGACGCGCATCCGCATGCAGGCGCGGTCGACGGCGGCGCGCACCATCTCGCGCGTGATCGGCCCCGGCTCGGGGACCCACTTGGTGAGGAGCTGCGTGGCCGGCGCCCCGGGCCGGGTGCGGAAGCGACCGACGATCTCCTCCGCCGACCCGTAGTGGTCGGCCATGTCGAAGGTGGTGAACCCGGCAGCCACGTAGGGCCCCATCGCATCGGCGGCGCGGTCGAGATCGAAGGCGCGGCCATCGCGCTCCTGATCCGCCACCTGCCAGAGCCCGGTGAGGATCCGCGCGATCGACAGATCCGGACCGATCTCGTAGTGACTGATGGCACTCATGGCTGACTCATTCCTCTGGGAGGGTCGCGAAGCGCGCGGTGAGATCCCCTTCGCGAGCCCGGAGCTTCCGAAGTTCGACGAGATGCACGAGGGTGCCGATCGCCATCACCGCGCCCCAGACGGCGAGGGGGCGCTCGTACCAGATGGCGACTGGCGTGCTGAGCTCGCGTCGCACATGCACGGCGAGGAAGAGGGAGAGCACGCTCACCCCGGCGACCCCGACGATCTGCCTTGCGCGCGGCTCGGCGAGAAAGGTCATCCGCGCCGCGAGCGCGGGGTGCCGCGCCGGGAGCCTCACCAACGCGAGGCAGATCAGGAGGAAGTTCACCAGCATCGCGACGACCATGATGTCGACGCCCTTGGAGAAGCTCCCCGCGCTGTGACTGAGGAGCACCCCGACCGTCGCCATCGCTCCGCTCGCGAGGAGCGCCATCCGCGGCGTCCGCCGCTCCGGATGCACATCGGCGGCCCAAGCGGGAAAGACCCCATCGCGCGCCCAGGCGAACATCAGACGCGAGACACTGAGCAGCATCCCGGGGAGATCATTGATCAATGCGATGGCGGCGCCGGCGGTGATCGCCGCGCGCCCGAGCGGAGAGAGGAAGGGCGCCAAGAGCGCCGAGGCGGTCGGGGTCTCGTTCGCCGGCGTGGCCGCGACGACCTCCCACGGGACGGCGTGATAGACCGCCGCCGCGAAGCTCAGATAGAACGCCGATACCACCGCGAAGGTCAGGAGGATCGCACGCGGGAGCGTGCGCGCCGGATCGCGCGCCTCGCCTCCCGCCTGTGCGATCGCATCGAAGCCGATGAAGCTCGAGAAGAGGACCGCGGCGGCCGCGATGAAGGTGTCCTTGTCGAAGGGGGCCACGCGCGGCGCGGGGAGCCCCGCCCCACTCGGCGCCAGCGCCGCGGCGAAGTCGGCATGGTCGTGCCCCGCCCCGACGACGATCACGATCGCGCCGAGCGCGAACATCGCGAGCATGAGTGGGATCAACGTCCGCTCGTACGCCGCGAGCCCACGCAGGTTGAGCGCGACGAACCCCCAGACGAGCGCGAGCGCGATCAGGAGGCGCACCGGACCATCGAGCATCATCTCCGCCA
>Ga0068872_10002826_pt1 | contig 13490 bp, 8 predicted proteins | sample NOAtaG_7_FD_66441 | JGI IMG/M metagenome (GOLD analysis project Ga0068872, IMG submission 66441) | Freshwater lake microbial communities from Lake Erie, under a cyanobacterial bloom - NOAA_Erie_Diel1S_2200h metaG | ecosystem: Environmental > Aquatic > Freshwater > Lake | place: USA: Ohio, Lake...
GAGGTCGAGTTCTGCTTCAACCGCAAGGAGGCGAAGGACCACGGCGAAGGCGGGCTCCTCGTCGGCCGCAAGCTGAAGGACGGCGACCGCGTGCTCATCGTCGAGGATGTCACGACCGCAGGCACCTCGATCCGCGAGACGGTGCCGATCCTGCGTGCCGCGGCGAAGATCAAGCTCGCCGGTCTCGTCGTCTCGGTCGATCGCCAGGAGCGCGCGAGCGATGCGTCGACGCGCACCGCGCTTGCCGAGGTTGGTGCCGAGTTCGCGATCCCGACCGCCGCGATCGTCACGATCGACGAGGTGCTCGAGCACCTCGGTTCGCGTCTCACCGAGGCCGATCGCTCGCGAATCGCGGCATACCGAGCGCAGTACGGGGCGGCGCTCGTATGACGCGAGCGTGCGTCACACTTGCTGCGCTGTTCGCGGGCGCACTCGCTGGCTGCGCGACGCAGCAGTCGACACGGGACGGCGTGAAGGCGACTCCCGCGGCGGTCGTCGCCCAGGCGTTCCCTGCGGATTGGTGCGGCCGTTGGACGGGCACGCTCGCGACGCTCGGCGAGTCGAAGATTGGCCCTGTCACCATGACGCTCGAGATCGCGCCGCTCTCTGAGCCCGGGCGCTGGTCATGGACCATCATCTACGAAGGAGAGTCGGGCCGGCAGGTGCGCCCGTACGAACTTGTCGCGGTGAACGCTGCCGAGGGCCGCTTTGTGATCGACGAGAAGAACGGCATCGCGATCCCTGTTCGTGTCCTCGACGGCACGCTCTACTCGACGTTCGAGGTCATGGGGAGCCGCGTCGAGCTGCGCGAATCTCTGCGGCATGATCGCGCCGGAGCCCCTGAGATCGCCGTCGAGATGGCGACGATCGTCGTCGAGGGCGCCGTCCTGACGGGCGGTATCGCAGATCGCGGAATTCCAGAGGTTCGATGCTGGACGCCCCGCGTCGTCCAGCGCGGATCGCTTGCGCGCCAGTGATCGAAATGCGCGGATCGGATCGGCTCACAGCCTCGTCACGACGATCCGCGCCTTCATCTCGTTCGCAACAAGGCGTTGCTTGTCGAGGTCGCCGTCGAGAATCATCGTCGGGCGCGACGCGTCTTGAGCCAGCGCCTTGTCGGGTGTCGAAAGCCACACGCGGATGCGCCGCTTCGGGAGATCGACCTGCGTGTCGAACTTCTGAATCGACTCATACGGCACGGCGCGGTCGATGTTGCGGTTGCGGACGATGAGCACATCGCGCCGGAATTCAAGCGTGAGCCGCTCGCGCGAGAGGTTCGCGGCGAGTTCGCGTCGTCTGCGGAGAAGCCCGGCCGTGTAGAACCCAAGCGCGATTGCGGCGAGCGTCAGCGCGACCCCCAGCGAGACGCTGCGCCATGATCCGCCTGCGTTCCGCCCGAGGCAAGCGGGGACTGCGAACAGCGAGACCATGAGCATCGTGTGCGCGATGTTGTAGATCGAGCCGGCGCGCTTCGACTCTGGCTCGATTCCCGGCCGGCCGCTGACGACCAGATCTCCGTCAAACCCGCGGGCGCCGCACTCCGGGCACGGGCGGTCGAGCGGAAGGCCCTGTCGCTGGTATCCGCACGCGGGGCAGGGCAGTTCTCCGTGAATCATCGGAACATCTCGCGATTGGGCCACGTCGAGGAATGTAACGCGCCTTCGAGCGCGTACACTTCATCTGACTTTTGCGCGCCCGGACGACATCCTGTACCGACGGCCTATCTTGAACTCAATCCGAATTCCCCTCGAAGCACCTGCGGCCACTCGGCCGAGGCAGGTGTTCCTGCGCTACTGCGTCCCGATCGTCGCGGTGCATCTTCTTGCGCTCGCTGTGTTTGTGCCTGCCTTCTTCTCATGGACGGGTGTCGTGCTGTGCCTCGTCGGTGTGCACGTGTTCGGTCAGACGATCACGCTTGGATATCACCGGCTGCTCACGCACCGCAGCTTCAAGACGCCGCGGTGGTTCGAGCGGGGTCTCGTTCTTGGCGCGCTTTGTTGCCTCGAGGATTCGCCGGCACGATGGGTCGCGACCCACCGCATGCACCACGCGCACAGCGATGAGCAGGAAGACCCGCACTCGCCCTTGGTGACGTTTCTGTGGGGGCATGTCTGGTGGCTTCTGGTGCGCAACCACTCGCTGCATCACCCCGCGAACTACGAGCGGTACGCCCGCGATGTGCTTCAGGACCGGTTCTACATGTGGATCGAGAAGCACCCCACGAGCCCGCTGTGGGTGTATGCCGCGCAGATCGTGCTCTTTGCGGCTGTCTCGTTCGCAGCGGCGCTCCTGTGGACCGACGCGGCGGGGGCGGCCGGCTTCGCAGCTGGCATCGTCGCGTGGGGCGTGCTCCTCCGAACCGTGCTGGTGTGGCACATCACCTGGAGCGTGAACAGCCTCACGCACATCTTCGGATACCGGAACCACGACACGCGCGAGAACAGCCGGAACAACTGGCTGGTCGCGCTCTTTGCCTGCGGCGAGGGCTGGCACAACAACCACCACTCAGACCCCGCGTGCTGCACGGTGCGGCATCGTTGGTGGGAGCTCGACATCACCTATCTCGAGGTTCGCGCGCTCGGGCTGGTCGGCCTTGCGTGGGACATTGTGCCGCGTCGGAAGGAGCGGGCAGCGCTGGCGTTGGAGGCGGTGGCCGCCAGGAAGTCTGCACAGCCCGAGATCGCGGCCGATCTCGACTGACGTCGTCCGGTTCCGATCGCCGTGTCTCATGGGATCCATCGTGAGAGACAGGTTTGTTTCCGGCTGGTTGAATCCAAGCGCTGGTGCGGATCTCAGGGTCCGTCCGAGTTGGTCTTCGGCGATCCATCCGACAGAACCTAGGCCACCGCGCCAAGGCCGCCCGGAGTCGCCGTGACGCAGCGCGTCAGCTCGACCCGGCCGGAGATTCCGAGTTTCCGATAGATGCGCTTGGTCAATGTGGCGACCGTTCCTGGCTTCAAGCCGAGCTCGGTCGCTGTCTGCCCGCGCGAGCGACCGCGCACGATCGCAAGTGCGACCTGTCGCTCCCGTGGGGAGAGAGGGGCGAGAGGGTCGAGTCGCAAGTCTCCTTGCGATGCACTTCGGTCGAGCATGCGAACGACGAGGAACGGCTGAGGAAGCACCGCTTCGGCGAGCGGCTGCAGCTGGAGCTCGAAGCGATAGTTGCAGACGAAGTCATCGGGGCCTGACTCACCGGTGTGCTTCTCCTGCAGGAGCCGGAGAAACGCGGTGAGTTCGTCGAAACGCTGGCGCAACTCCGCCATTTCCGACGAGGAGAGTCGGAGCGGCAGAAGGTAGGTCACCCGCGAGACTCCATCGTCTCCGGCCACCGCCGTCGCCCGCTGGTTCTGCCTCAGGCGGTGCGCGCTTCGCTCGATCTTCGGGGCGAGCAGATCCCATCGGTTTCGGTCCTCGGGGTCGTCCCAGCGGATGCCGATGCCGATGCGCTTGGATGTCACGCGGAAGGTCTGCTCTCTCCTCCGAGAGTTGGCCCGAATCCGCTGCACGAGCGTGTGCGAGGTCAGTCTCTCGATCGCGACTCGGGTTGCCTCGATGGATCGATTCATCGCCGTGGCGATCTCGAGCAGCGTCGAAGGTCGGCCGCGTCGCCGCAGCAGTTCCCACACCGACATGCACTCCTCGTCGAAGGCAAGCTCCATCGCATGCTGATCGCGGATGTCGAGCAGGTGCTCCTCCGTACTGCGCTTCGCCTCAGACTTCATGACGCTCCTCTTCCATCGTCATCCACGCCTCGAGCCCATGATCCGCGCGGACGGCCCGCTGCCGCCCTTCTCGAAGAGTACGCGCAATCCCCTGCGGGGCGTCGTTGCCGTCGCGCATTCGGCCAATTGGCGTGCGCTTGTACATCGTCGGAGGACACTGCCAATTGTGCGGATTGTGACGGCATGTCCGGTCTGCGCGCGATTCGACATCGAGGCCATCGGCCGGATGCCCACGAGCGCGCGATGCACGCATGTCTCCGGCGTGTCCTCCGCTGAGATACCTGCGTCGAGCAATTGAAGCAAACGGCGAGCGCGGGGCTGAAGATTTGCTTGATTCACGTCGTTCCGTGACTCACACTCAAGATGGATTGCGTCATGCGATTGGAGCGAGGGAGCGATTTGCAGCGGAGTAGGACCGCGCGTGCGATCCGCTCTTCTCAACCCAAGCAGAGGCCAACGCCTCGAAGGAACATCCATGTCAGTCAACCCCATCCACTCCCGTGCGGCAACCGCCGCAGTCGTTCTTGGCATCGCCGCCGCCTCTGCGCACGCCGGCGTCGTCGCCACGCCGACCTATCTCAACGTAGCTGTGCTGCAGTTCGCAAGCAACAGCACGCCGCCCTGGGACTACGGTGAGAGCGGAGTCGCGATGAACGGCCCGGTGTCGTACAGCAGTCCGATCTACGGCTCAGGCCTTCTCACCCAGTTCACCTCGCAGGGCTTCGACTTGACGATCAACAGCACCGCCGAGGCCAACAACCAGTCGTTCACGATCATCCAGTACTTCAGCGTCACCGATGCGGTGAACTACTCGCTGATCGGAGGTGCTGCGGCCAGTGGCGCCCACCGCGTGCAGATGCGGCGCATCACCGGGATGCAGTCCGGCGTGCCGACCGGCCCCGCGGTCTTTGACACCGGCAACTACGTCTCGTCGGGATTCAACTTCGCAGGCACCATCGACGTGGGCAACTACTACATTCAGCTCGAGTTCGGGCGCACCGCTGCGACGAACGCCCAGCTCTTCGACCTTGACTTCACGCCAGTGCCTGCGCCGGGTGCCCTCGCCGTTCTCTGCACGGTCGGCTTCATCCGGCGCCGGCGGCGCTGACGGAGCCGCCGGCGAAGGCTCCGGTAGTCGCCATCTTCCGGACGGCAGGTCGCGCGAAGGGCCGGGGATCGTCCCGGGCCGCGGCGGCCTGCCGTCCCGCATGGGGCGACTCGCGGTACAACACCTTCGATGAAGAGAGACCGCCACGCGTTGTCGTTCGTCCGCATGCTTGCACGGATGATGCTCGCGGCGGCACTCTCGGTGCCGCTGGGCCCCGCCCACGCGCAGCCCGCGACCGAGGTCGTGCATTCGCCGCGCGGACTCGTCAATCTCAGCTTCGGCTCGGCCGATCTCATCACGAAGGACGGCAGGGCGATCACGATCGCACGGGTCGAGGACGAGCGCGACATGGTCGCGGTCGACGACGGCGTGCTCATCGCGTCGTCGGTCATCGGCTTCTACGCCTACCCCGCGGCTCCCGTCGCGGATGAGACCGAGGTTGCCCCCAAGCCGCTGTGGCAGGCGGATGTCTGCAAGGCGGCGGTGGCTGCGGACGGCAAGCGCCTGATGGCGCTCGGGACGGCGGCCGACTCCGCGGCGCGGCTCGTCCGTGTCGTACGCGGCGACGACGGGAACTGGCGCACGGACACGACCGACATTCCGGGCGGCGCCGATGTGGTGCGGCTCGAGCGCGCGAACGACCTCTGGATCGCCATGCTCCTTCGTGCGGCACCCGAAGGACAAGCCGAGCCCGTGCAGCCGCGGCTTGAGATCTGGTCGTCGTCGGATGGGATCGACTGGACGAGGTCGAAGATCCCCGCGCGCGCGGCGCGGACGGAAGTCGACCGCATGGGGCTTGAGTACCAGGTGGCGGGAGGGAACGGCGTGTTCATTGCGGCCGCGCCCGGCGTCCTCCTTCGCGCAGCCGTGGCCGACGCTCGCAACGGCGAGCTGCGTTGGAGTGAAGTCGCGCCCGTTCTTGGAACTGGACGGATGATCTTCGAGGTCCGCTTCGCGGCCGACCAGTTCACCGTGGTTTCGACGCAGGAAGCTCAGGCGTCGAGCGCCGATGGCCGGGTGTGGCGGACGAGGAAGGTCAAGCCCGACGTCAGCCTCACGCCGAACGGGGGCGTGATGATCGACGGAGCGCTGCGGTGGGTTATCTACGACAGCGACGGAAATCTCGTGATCCGCTCGACCGATGAGGTCTTTTCTGCCGCAGGTGCCGCGCCTGCAGTCTTCGAGCCGACGCGCGTGGCGGAGATCGCCTTCATGGCGCCCGCGCTCGAGGGTTTCGTTGCAGCCGCCTACGACCATCTGTGGTGGCAGCCGCCCGATGGAGCGCCGCGGCGCGGCCCGTTCGTCGGCACCGCGCGCTCGATCGCGTCGAACGCGCAAGGTGTCGCGGTCGCGAGCGACTGCGTGCGGTTCGTGCCGTTCCATGACTTCGGCAAGACCGCGGTCGCTTCGCCGTTGCTGCACGGAGTGGTCGCGGCCGACGACGCGCGGTTCCTTGCGGTCGGCGTGGACTCCGAGCGCGCCGACGGAGGAGTCGTCGCGGAGTTCCTCGGCGCCGACGGCAAGTGGACGCGCGTGCCGACAAACCTAGGCGAAGATGTCACGCCGCTGGCGATGCGCAGCGCACATGGCGGATGGCTGATGCTCGCGCGCCGAGAGACTCCGGTCGGCGATGGCGGCGCGAACGGCGCCTGGGCTCGCCCGATGCTCGAGGTACTCGGCTCGGCCGATGGCGCTCTGTGGCGAACGGTCGGCGAGCCGCTCGCCGACGGTGCGCCAGGCATCGGTCCTGTGCGCTACGCGCTCGCGGTTGGGCCTGTCGGCGGCGGCGCTGGCCTGCGCATGCTGGTCGCCGTCGAGAACCGCGTCTCGACCCGCATCGGTGCGGGCGCCTGGACCACGAAGACGCTGTCGCCCGTGAACACTGCCGCGTTCTCGCGCGGCCTGTTCGTCGAGATCGATCGCGACGGCGTGATGTACTGGTCTCGTGGCCGCGACGCGACGATGCGCTCCGTGTCGGGAGCGCGGTGGCTCCCCGCGTCCGTCCAGCAGACGGCGCTGGAACAGGGCGTGCCCGATGAAGTCGCGGCGCTGTACGCATCGAAGGACGGCGTCCGTGGCATGCTGGCACGGTCAGGCCCCGTGCGACCGGCGCGTGAACTGTTCGACACGCTCAACGTCGATCGGCCCGCGCGGATGCAGGCGGCCGAGGTTGCGACCGACTGGAGCGCGGTCTCGCGCGTCGTCTCGACGGGCGACAAGCTCGTCTGTGCGACGCGAAACGGGCTTCTCGGATCGACCGACGGCAAGAGTTTCCGCTCGATCGCGAGGTTTCCCGCCGACGCGGGCGTGACGCAGCGCTCGCTCGGCATCGATGTGCTCGACGACGCGGTGCTCGTCTGGATCTGGGGCGCAAACAGCCTCGCGGAATCGAAGGCGATCGTGGTCGGCCACGAGCCTGGATCGACTCCGAGGGTCATCCCTCTTCCGATCGTCTCCCGCGCGGCTGCGGCCGAGGGGAACACCGCGGTGTTCATCGGCTCCGCCGAGCCGACGAGCGATTCGCCTGCCGTTGTCGCCTGGACCGACGACCTCGGCCGGTCGTGGAGGCAGACGGCGTTCCCGACCGACATGCGTCCGACGGACGTGGGCATCGTCCGCAGCGCCCTTGGTTGGACCACGCTCTGCAGAAACGCAGACGGCGGGCTCTTGCTCGCGAGCTCGACCGATCTCGTCGCATGGCGCTTCGAGTGGCTTCCCAAGGCCGGTTTGATCCATCCTCACTCCATCGGCGTGGTCGGCGAGAAGATCCTCGTGCATGGGCAGGCGAAGGACCTCTGCATTCCAGCGGTCGCGCAGCTGCTCGTCACGACAGACGGCAAGGAGTGGTCCGCGTTCGCGCTTCCCAGCGCGCCATTTTCGCCCGAACTCGATCTCTACAACGCACAGTTCTTCGCGTCGGAGGGCCGCGCCATGCTCCTGTACGGCAGCGCGACGCTCGTGAGCGACGACCTCGAGCGTTGGCGCATGATCGATCTGCGGCGCGCGGCGAACAACTACAGCACGCCGAGCATCGTGGGCGATGTCGCCTTCTGCGCGTCGGGCGATCTGTCCGGGCGGGTGCTCGTGAAGATCGAGCGCGCTCCCGTCCCGACGGCGGAGGAAGCTGAGTCGCTGCCGTTCCTCGTGCTCGAGCCGATCGAGCCGCGGAGGTCGACGGGCCCCGAGCGGTTTGCGATCGACATGGCGGCGTGGGATGTCAAGATGTCGCCCGAGGTCAGGCTTGACGACCGCGCCTTCGCGTCGAGCATGCTGCTGGGAAAGTGGCGCGAGCTGCACCCCGATGCGCCCGAGTCCGATGGAGCGGCGCTGGCGGCGGCGGTGGTCGGGCGGTTCGTGTCGCTTGAACTCTCCGAGGAGTCGCTGGTGCACGCGCTGCGCATCGCGCAGAGTGTCAACATCGGCGGCACCCGCGGAAGCCTGCCGTCGATTCGCGAGCAGTTCGCGAAGCTCGACGCGGAAGAGATCGGCGATCTTCTCGAGGATGTGCGCGTCGGCCGCGAAGGCGGCGCGCGGAAGTTCCGCATCAACGAGCCGGTTCGCGGGAAGTGGTCCCCGCAGCAGGCCCCGCCCGAGTTCGATCTGAGCGCGCGTCGGTTGCTCGCGTCGGCAGGCGACGGGGGCGCTGCGTACGACCTCTCGTATGCCTATTCCGTCGGCCTCGGCGTCCTGAAGGACGAAGCCGCGGCGCAGTTCTGGATGCTTCGCGCGCGGCAGCTTGGTTTCTTCGACCAGCACCAAGGCAACCCGTTCGGCGAGTTCATCGCCAACCTCGCGAAGGGGCGTTCGATCATGTTCCTCCTTGAGCGGGTCCAGGGCTATCAGAAGCCCGACGCACCCGAGCCGACCGTACAGTCGATGCGCGCCGACCTGCGGAGCGCGATCGAGATCGGATCCTGGGCTGCCATGACGCAGCTCGCGCTCGACATCCAGTCGGACGGTGGTTCCCGCGAGGAGCGCGCCGAGGCGCGCGAACTCCTCGTGCGTGCCGCGAGCCGCGGCTACGGGCCCGCGCTTTCTCAGCTCGAGATGAACGCCCTGCGCGGCGAGGGCGTGCTGCCCGACGGCAGGCTCGCCGCTGCGTATCGCCGGCTTGCCGCGGAGCGCGACAATCCTTACGCGAAGCTTCGCCTTGCGGGGGCGCTTGCGGAAGGTGCGTGCGAGGAGAGGAATGAAGCCGAGGCACGCCGTCTCGTCGAGGAGGTGGCGGCGAGGGAGCCTGCCGACGCCGACTTCTATCGACGCATGCTCGCTGAACGACGGCTTCTTCCAGGCATGACCCTCATGCCGGTCCTTGCTCGGCCCTCAGGCCCGACCATCGAGCTCGAGGCGCGCCTGCGCGAGGCGCGCGCCGGAAACGCCGCGGCGTGCTGGGATGTCAGCATGGCCTACCGCTACGGCATGGGCGTGTGGCCGAACGCAATCGTCTCCGATTGGTGGGAGCGCAAGGCTGTCGGGCTCGGTTGGGATCCGAACGCATCGATCGCGGACATGATCGCGAAGGGATCGATCTCCTCCTACGACGAGATCGACTACCTCGGTCTGCCGCAGGGCGAGCAGAGCCGCGCCTTTCTTCGTGCGGGTTCGCTCGCCAACAACCTGAACATCACCGCGATGTACGGCGCAGACCTGATGAACGGCGTGCATGGGCCCGCCGATCTCGCCGCGGGGTTGAAGCTGGTCGAGTCTGCGGCAGACCGCGGATCGTCCTATGCATGGTCGATGCTTGCCGAGCATGCCGTCGAGCGCGGATACGACGAAGCCTCGGTCGCGCGCGCGATCGAGTGCTACACCAACGCGGCGCACGCGGGCGACGCGATGGGATTCCTCGGCGCGGCCGAACTGCTTCTCTTCCGAAAGTCGCCCTCGGCGGCGGACCTCGTGCGCGCCAACCGCCTCTTGCTCGAGTACGCGGCGATCGATGAGCCGAAGGGGATCGACGCCGAGCGCGACCCCGACGCATTCATGCGCGCATGCGCACGCTCGATCGCCACCTGGGCCGAGATCGGCTCTCCGAGCGCGGTCGCAGCGCACGCCTTGCTCGTCACCGCGGGCACATCGCCTGGTTCCTCCATCCGCAGCGGATTCGAATGGGTCATGGCCGCGGACTTCGCACGTCCCGTGCAGGTGTTCCCGTCGCACTTCTATCAGCGCTTCGCCAAGCCCGATGGCGCGATGGTCTTGCGTGCGGCGAGGATTTGCGGCGAGCGTCGCGCGCGGCTCGACCAGAGGGACTGCATGCAGCCGTTCGCCACGCGCGTCGCGAACTCTGCGCCCGAGCGCTCGGTGGTCGCGAAGGCGCTGCGTGCGCTGCTCGACGGGACACTCGACGAGCAGCTCGCGCGCGACGCGGCTGCCGCGGATGAGATCTTCACCATCGAATCGATGGAGAAGGTGCGGCAGGAGGCTGCGCACTATCCGGATGTGCGCGGTGTCGAGCTGATCGAGCGCCTCGCCGGTTCGCTCGATCCGCAGCCCGAGTTCGGGTATCTGGCGTTGCGCCTCGAGGTGGCAGGCAGGGGCGAGCCGATCGCAGGCGTGTCAGGCACCGACTTGGCGCGGCTTGCGGCTGCGCTCCACTACTATGGCATCGGCATCGCGCCCGACCGCGCGCAGGCGCTCGCGATCGTGGTCGGCGCGGAGGCCGACCTCGAAAGGCAGGCGATGATCGGCTTTGTCGCGCAGGGAATCCCCGACTCCGAGGTGAACGCGGTCGAAGCCGTCCTCGGGTCCCTGTCGCGTGCGTGGTGGCCTGCGCGAGGCCGATGACGCCTGTGGGCGGTCGATTCACCTTTGAAGAGCGTCGATCCACGCCACGAGATCCGCGGCTGAGCGCTGGCCGCGCAACTCGGCGATGACCTTGCCGTCGCGCAGCGCGTAGGTCATCGGGATCGCGCGCGTGCCGAGATGCGCGTCGGCGAGCGCGGGCGATCGATCGACTTCCAGGTGGGTCGGCAGGAACCGCGAGTCGGAGAGCTTTGCGACGACACCCGCGTCGTTGAGCGCGTCGCGCTTGTACTGCTGGCAGGGCGCGCAGCGGTCGGCGGTGACGAACGCGATCACGATGCGGCTCGAGCCGGCCTGCGTGATCGCAGCGTCGAGCGGCGGCGCATCGGCGATCAGCGGTGGAAGCGGAACCGTCTCGCGCGCCACGATGAAGCCGGTCTTCGGGTCGTATTCATGCTTCACCGTCAGGCGGTCCATCCACGCCTGGATTCGGGGAGGCGGCGCGGACTCGGCCGTCGCCGGAGTCGTCTCTGCACCGTCGCGTACCCTTGGTTGCGAAGAAGAGCAGGCAGCGGCGAGGATCACGGAAAGCGAGAGACACGAAAGCAAGGCGAGGCGGGTTGGCATGTTGGCGTTCTCTGCGGTTGCTCGAGGCTCATTCTGTGGAAGCGTCGGAACTTCCGGTTCCTCTGAAGTGCGCCGAGCGTAGGCAGCAACTCGTTCCAGAGCGCGCTTTCTTGGTTCCGTCGGACGCGTTGCGCGGACGCGGTGCGGGTCGTGCGCGGCAGGGGGCAGGAATGAAGAAACCCCCGCGAGCACAGGCCCGCGGGGGTGGTGAGGTTGCAGGAATCGCAGTCGCCTGCGGGTCACGCAGGAAGCCGATTCATCGCCGGCGGCGCGAGCCGACGACGCCCGCAGCGCCGAGCAGCGCGAGGGCGCCCGGGGCGGGGATCACGCCGAACTCACCCATCGATCCCGAGATCGAGCTGTTCACCACATCCGCAGAGGTCTTCAGGCCCAGGAGCACGCGGTTCACGCTGCCGTAGCTCGAGCCCCACCCCTGCATGCCGTTCATCAGCTGGCTGAAGCTCACGAAGTAGCGGCCGTTCACGAGGGTTCCGACATCCGAGATGATCGCGTCGTAGTTGGTGCCGGCGCCTGCACCGACATTCACGCGGATCAGCCACTTCCCGTTCGTCGGGTCGTCGACGAGTCCGTCGAAGTAGAAGAAGTCGCCCTTGCCGCTGAGGTCGAAGTTGCCCACGTAGCGGTAGGAGACGGAAGGGTTCGGGCTCGTGCCGATCGTGCCCGCACTCGGGGCGGTGTTGACGCCCATCGTGAGCGTGCCGCCCGCCTGCGTGGCGGTCGCGAAGATGTGGTTCTGAGCGGGCTGGCCCGGGATCGCAGGCGCGGCGCCCGCGATCTGCTTCGTGCCGACCGCACCCCAGTTGGTCCAGTCAGGCGCGGGGCTCAGCGGAAAGTCGCCGCCCTGCGCCGCACTCACGGTCAGCGTCGCGGCGCTGTCGATGTTGAACGAGTCAAGCACGAAGATCGATGCCTGCGACGATCCCGCGACGAAAGCCGCAGCGCACACCATGCCAAATGAAGAGAAACGCATTGCCAAACTCCTGGGCCGAAGCCCCCGAATCGCCCGCACGTCGGTGCAGGCTTTGCCATCACCGAACTCGTCGGTGGTTGATTTTGCTCTCGCCAACCCGCCAGGGTCGACGAGGCCGCCGTCGACGCTTCCGATCAACGCGGATACCCTGCCTCCCCGGCAACAGAGGCGCAAATCCGCGCGCGGGTGAGTCATCCACCTTGCCCGATTGCGAGATGTCCCCGACTTCGGGGGGCGGGGGAGGCGACGCGCCGCATTCGAGTGGGGAACGCGGAAGGGCGCCCGCGCGCGGTCGCCGCGGGAACTCGTGCGCATGAGTTGCCGCAAGCCATGGTCTGGCCGAGACTTCGATCTCGACGGCTGGTTGAGCGGCGCGCATGGGGTGCCGCCACGGTCTCGTGCCGCGTCCCGGCCGTTCATCTCGCTGCAGGATGTCGCCTGCGGCCATGGGCCATCTTCGAGACGATCGCCTCGGCATCCCAGTCCGCGGGCAGCGGGGGGAGTCCGATTCCGGGACCAGATTCCGGTCGTAGGATCATCGTTCGCGCCGAGCGAGGAGACTCGGCGGCGATGACGGTTCGCAAGGCCGCCGACCACGGGCGCGCCGACCACGGGCGTTTGCGCCACTTTCATGCGCTCTCGGTCGATCGCTGCCGCGAAAGCGCCCACGTGGCTTCCGCGCGGTGCGTATGCATGTCGATTCAGCGGTCGGGGGCAAGCGAGACCTCACTCAGCACGCGCTCGCCAGTCCGCGCACGGTCTCGAGCAGGTCGCCGACTTCCGCGACGATGCGGTGCGCACCCGAGGCCTCGAGTTCGGCGCGATCGCCCGCGCCCCAGAGGACTCCGACGGTGAATGTTCCGCACGCGTGCCCCGCAAGGACGTCGTGCTCGCGGTCGCCGATCATGACGGTCGCATGCGGGCGCGCGCCCGTGGCCGCGAGCGCGCGGCGCAGGGTGACTCCCTTCGGCTCGACCGTGTGCTCGTCCTCGGGCGCGTGGATCAGCTCGACATGCGCGCGGAGGCCCACATCGTCGACGAGCCGCTCGGCAACGCGCCCGAGCTTCGAGGTCACGATCGCAATCGGCGCTTCTGCGCGCAGCGCGGCAAGCGCCTCAGGAATCCCTTCGAACACGGTCGTCTCGATCGCCGACATCGCGCGATACCGCTCGCGGTAGCGCTCGATGAGGAGCGCCGCGAGCGCGGGATCGCGTCCCTCCTCGGCGACGATGCGGTTGAACGACTCGCCGAGCGGCGGTCCGATGAACGAGCGCGTCACATGCGGCGGTCGCGGCGC
>Ga0068872_10002828_pt1 | contig 13489 bp, 10 predicted proteins | sample NOAtaG_7_FD_66441 | JGI IMG/M metagenome (GOLD analysis project Ga0068872, IMG submission 66441) | Freshwater lake microbial communities from Lake Erie, under a cyanobacterial bloom - NOAA_Erie_Diel1S_2200h metaG | ecosystem: Environmental > Aquatic > Freshwater > Lake | place: USA: Ohio, Lake...
TGCACGGCTGCTTCCTCTTCAGTGAATGTAAGTACAAGTGCAGCACCTCCCAACTTTAGCATTATCAATGCGGGAACCTATTGTCAGAGCAATCTTCCTCAATTGCTGAGTGGCATTCCCGGAGGTGGATTTTTTACCGGTAACAATGTATCCGGTGGCTATTTTACCCCTGCAGATACCGGCTTGCAAGTCATCACCTATACCTATACCAATTCAGTGGGCTGTGTATTTACGCTTACTGATACCTTGCTAGTAAATCCTTTGCCCCAACCGGTATTCTCAGCCATTCCTTTTGAATGTTTGTCATCCGATTCGGTGAATCTCTCCAGCTATGTAAATCCCACAGGAGGAATTTTCAGTGGACTGGGTGTATCCGGTAATTATTTTCTTCCTCAGCAAACAGGTCTGGGTCTGTTTCCACTTACATATACTTACACCGATGCCAATGCATGTTCCCAAAGTGTGAATCAAACCATTCAGGTGCAACCAACACCTATTGTGAGTCTGGCCTTGCCTGTTTCATCGGTTTGTGTGGGCTCAGATTCAGTGTTGCTTTCCGGTGGGGTTCCTGCCGGAGGAATATTTAGCGGAACAGGAGTGGGAGGTAATTTGCTGGACCCACAAACGGTTGGAACCGGCATTACTCAGATTACCTATACATATACCAATTCCGCAGGATGCTCAGCATCGGCTGTTGATTCCATCAGTGTGTATTCGTTTATCGTAAACACAATCAGTGATACTGCAGTTACATGTGGGGATCCTGTTCCCTTATCAGCTAGCACCAATGGAGCCGGTAACATCACTTATACTTGGAGTCCTCCGGTTGGTTTGTCGTCCATCAACATCCCTAATCCGATAGCTACACCACAGGGAAATTCTACCTATGTTGTGCTTGCGAGTGATGGACAATGTACAGACAAGGATACGGTTATCATACAAGTGTCCGGGGCTGATTTTTCACTTGATTTTACAAGTGCACAAACCTTGAATGTACCTCCCTTCAATGTTGTGTTTGCCAATAATACGCCCAACCTTTCAGCCTATAATTTTATCTGGGATTTTGGTGATGGCTTTGTTCAGCAAAACAATGGAGGTTCTGTTCCTCATCAGTATTTATTTGACGGAACTTATAATGTAAAACTAATTGCAGAGGAGATTTCTACCGGATGCCGTGATACGCTTTTGCGCAGCAATTGGATTACCTGTTCAAATGGCTGCACCCATACCTCCGTCATCTCCCAAGTCGGACCCATTCAGGCGTGCCAAGGAGATTCCGTTTTGTTATCGGCCTCCACAAATGCCCCAGGCAGTGTTTTGTATCAATGGAACTTTAATGGATTGCCAATCAGCGGAGCGCCCAATTCAGCTTATTACCCCACTCAAAGTGGATTTTATTCGGTGACGATTTTCAGTAATTCTTGTCCCCAGACATCGCTTCCCATACAGGTTACATTCCTAGCAAATCCTCCATTACCCGTGATTACACCAAATGGTAATACCCAGTTCTGTGTTGGCAATGGAAGTGTTGAATTGCAGGCTACTGCCGGTTACCAAGGATATGTTTGGAGAAGAAATAGTCAATTTTACGGAACAGGACAATCCATTACTGTTTATATAACAGGTGAATATACCGTTGAAGCAACAGCTAGCAGTGGTTGTACTTCTCGTTCTGCCACTTACGGATTAAATACTTCATTTTTGCAACAAGCTAATTTGTGTGTGGTAACAGTTGATACAACTGCTGTCAACTGGAACAGGAATATCATCAGCTGGGAAAAGCCCATTACCAATTCTATTGCGGGTTTCATCATTTACAGAGAAACTTCTACCATCAATGTATTCGATTCAATAGCGTATGTTCCCTACACTGCATATAGCGAGTATATTGATGCCGGTGCAGGAATAAATCCACAGGCAAGAAGTTATCGTTATCGCCTTGCAGTGGTTGATACCTGCGGCAGTTGGTCGCTTCCAGGTTCTACTCACCGTACCATGCTGCTTCAGACAAATCAGGGAATCAACAATACAATCAACTTAAACTGGAATCATTACCAGGGAATCACCATTAATTCATACGAGGTGCTTCGCGGAACAAATGGTGGTAATTTGGTTCCGCTGGATACCTTGCCTTCCAATATCAATACATACACAGATATCAATCCTCCTGATACCGTTGTTTATCGCATCAATCTGATTTTTCCCGCAGGTTATTCATGTACGCCTTCTGCCCGTATGATGGCTGCCAGAAAAAGAGGGGCTTCCAATATTTCCACTAACCTCATCTATCCCGGTGAAATTCCCTTTGATGTAGGTGTCAGAAAAGTATCTTCCGCCCCATCCGGATTAAAAATTTCACCTAATCCGAGCACAGGACATTTCACGATTCAGTTTACAGTAGACGCACTGGAAGAAACATTTATTGAAGTAAGTGATCTTGCCGGAAAACTCATCCGCAGAGAGAGTGTTTATACACATGATGGAGAAAATATTAAACAGCTTCATCTTGGCAATGCAGAGCGAGGCGTTTATTTCCTCACCATTCGCAACAGCGGTGGAGGAAAGACCCAGAAAATTGTGATTCAGTAAGCAATCTTTTCATCACACAAAAAGCCCCTGATTTTACCGGGGCTTTTTTTATTCAGTGATGGGAACATTCAGATTCATTTCTGAATTTCTTTTGGAATAGGGAATAGTATATGGAATACCTCCCTGCACCGGCAAGCTGATGGCGCTGTCGAACCCTATCATGTAAACATAATAATCACCGGGTTTCAGTCCGGTAATTTTTAAGTAGTCTTCCTGCTTTGTTCCTGTGGGAGATACAATGTGGTCGTATTCAGACAAGGAACCGGGCGCATTCTGAGTATTGAATTTAAGATATGCTGTGGCTCCCTTGATAGGTAAACCATGATGTTGTGGATAAGCAATGATGCTTGCACCGCCACCTAATCCGGCTTTTTTGCAAGCCCCAAAAAAAGTAGTGGAGATAAAAACCAAAAGAATGATTTTTCTCATTTTGATAAAGGATGATTTCTTAAGTGAAGAAAAAGACGAACGCAATTTAGCAATGATTATTTGTGCGCCCTGCAAATAAATGCTAAAAGGCGTTAATGGTGAATCAGTCAAGTGGATTTGCTTCCTTGTTCCTTCAGGAATCCCGGTTGCCTAACAATATATCTAACACAATGCTGTTTATAAGTAGCCTATACAAAGCACTATTGGCCTTGGGTGCCTCCTAATTTTGTACCATCATCATACACGCTCATATGTTCGGAATCTTATTGCAGGTGAGCAACCTGCCTGCACAAACTGCTCCTGCTGAGCAGTCACTCTCACTGCTCGACCTGATAATGAAAGGGGGATATCTCATGATTCCTATTCTTATTCTTTCTCTCATCAGCATCTATGTGCTCATCGAGAGATGGCTCGCAATCTCAAAAGCAGCAAAATTTGATGAAGGATTTTTTAGTCAGATCAGGGAATTGGTTTTCAATGGTAATATTGAATCTGCAAAAAATATTTGCCAGTCTGCAGGTCACCCTGCGGCCAGAGTGCTTCAAAAAGGTCTCATCAGAATTGGTAAACCCGTAAGAGATATTGAAGCAGCTATGGAAACCTCCGGCAAACTGGAACTGTCTAAATTGGAAAAAAACCTTTCCGTTCTCGGTATTATCGCAGGTATAGCACCTATGTTCGGGTTTATCGGTACCATCTCAGGAGTAATCAAGATTTTTTATAACATTTCCCTCGCCGATAACATCTCTATTGGACTCATCTCAGGCGGATTGTACGAAAAGATGATTACCTCGGCTGCCGGACTCATTGTGGGTGTGATTGCATTTACCGGTTATCATTACCTGAATATGAAAATTGACAAGCTGGCGCTTAGGCTTGAATCAATGGGCATGCAGTTCCTCGATGCACTAAATGAACCCAGATGAATCTCAGGAATAGAAAACACCGTTTCTCAGCAGAGATTGGCGCATCTTCGATGAGCGACATCATGTTTTTTTTGATGTTGTTTTTTCTCATTGTCTCTACACTTGTCAATCCAAGTGTGATTAAACTGATGCTGCCTAAGGCCAAATCATCCCAAACCCTCAGCAAGCAGCAGTTTACGCTTGATGTTGCACCCGATAAAACTTATTACCTCAACAACCGGCTTCTTGCATTCGATCAGATTGAACCGCAATTAAAAAGCATGATCAGCGGCATCACAGAACCTACCATCGTTTTGAGGGTTGATCAAACGCTCACTGTACAGGATTTGGTGGATATACTAGAGATCGGCAATCGCCTGAAGGTAAAAATGGTGATGGCTACCAAACAAGTTTCCCGTTAAAACACAATGAAGGATTCCGGTGATGAAATAAAACATAGAGGTACGGCAGCTCTCCTTGCACTAACCATTCATGGCCTGCTGTTTTTGTTGCTGTATTTTTTTGTCATCAAAACACCTATTCCTCCATTTCCGGAATCCGGATCTTCCGGTCTGGAGGTGAATTTTGGTATCAGTGAAACAGGCTCAGGTGATCAGCAAACCAGCTATTCTGAAGAGGAAGTTTCCTCCACAGAGTCTCCGGCACAAGCCACTCAGGAGACAGAGGAAGAACCTGTTGTAACTGCTGATAATGGCGAGGATACGCCTATTCAGGAACCTAAAAAAAAGAAACCAAAAAAGAAAAAAGAACAGCCTGAATCAAAACAAACACAATCACAGTCAACTGTTGCAAGCAGCAACAATACAACTCAGGTAAACAAGGAAGTAAAACAAGTAGAACCCGAACCACCCAAAGCCATGGCGCTATATGGAGGAAAAAAGAAGAGCAGCAAGGGGGCCGATGGAAATACAGGTGGCAGCGGCGACCAGGGTGATCCCGAGGGAAATCCGGATGCGAAAGTGTATGGCAAACGAACAGGCAGTGGAAAAGGTGGAGATGGTGAGGGAAGCGGAGATGGACAGGGTTCAGGCTCGGGTTCAGGCAATGGCGCCGGTGCCGGTAAGCCTGTTTCATTCAGTTTGACAGGCCGAAAAGCATCCAACCTTCCCGTACCACGCGACAGGTTTGATGAAGCAGGCAGGGTAGTGGTTGAGATTTTTGTAAACCAGCAGGGAATTGTGAAAAGAGCAAAAGCAGGTGTGAAAGGTTCAACAACCAGCAACCCCAATCTCCTGGAAATAGCCAGAAAAGCTGCCCTTTCTTCTGTTTTTAGTGTCAGTGAAGATGCCCCTGAAGAACAAAGAGGGACCATTATATACAATTTTATCCTAAACTGATATGCAACAAAGTGAGCCTCATCCCATGTCCTATCAGGATGTACTTGCTTATTTGTATAAGCAATTACCCATGTATCATCGTATTGGGAAAGCCGCTTATAAAGCGGACCTTACAAATACCCTGCAGCTCATGGAACTGCTGGGGCATCCCGAAAAAAAAATAAAGTGTATACATGTAGCAGGTACAAACGGAAAAGGATCTGCGTCGCATATGCTTGCATCAGTATTGCAGTCGGCAGGTTATAAAACAGGTTTGTATACATCTCCTCATCTCCTCGATTTTCGGGAAAGAATAAGGATCAACGGCGAAATGATTCCGGAAGAATTAGTTGTCGATTTTGTTCATACATACCGGACTGATTTCGAAAAAATAAACCTTTCCTTTTTTGAGTGGACAGTAGGATTATGTTTTGCATATTTTGCTGAACAGGAGATTGATATTGCTATTATTGAGACAGGACTTGGAGGCAGATTGGATTCAACAAATGTGGTGACTCCATTGGTGAGTGTAATTACCAATATAGCCCTGGATCATACAGATTTGCTGGGTGAAACAATTCCGCTTATTGCAAGAGAGAAAGCAGGTATTGTGAAGAATACCATCCCGGTTGTCATCGGTGAAAGAAGCCATGAAACGGATACTGTTTTTTTGGAAAAGGCTGCCCGGGAAAGAAGCAAAATAACATTTGCGGAAGATTCATTTCAGGTAAGCTGTTCAAATATTCCCAAGGATGGATTCTGCGATTACCATATCTCGCCATTACGAAGCGGCGCCGCTTTTTCAGTTCGATCTCCGCTCACGGGTCAATACCAGATTCAAAATCTAACCACCGTTTTAGAGACTTTGAGGGTTTTGTCTGACAAAGGATTTGTTGCAGATATTAACGCTATTAAACAAGGGATTGAAAGCGTTTGCAGATTAACCGGACTGATGGGTCGCTGGCAAACGCTGGATCATTCGCCGCTTACTATAGCAGATACTGGCCACAATCTGCATGGAATTAACCGTGTGGTGGAGAGTATTCAGTCCTGTCGTTTCAATAAGTTGCATGTCGTGCTTGGCTTTGTTGCCGGAAAACAATGCAAGGAAGCGATGGAGGCTTTTCCTTTGCATGCTAGTTTTTACCTCACAAAACCATCGGTAGACAGGGCATTGCCTTTGGATGATTTGGCCCCTATTGCCCAGGAACTGGAATTGAATTTTTCAATTTATCCGGATGTGGAAGAGGCATGGTTGGCTGCAAAAAAAGCTGCTTCTCCTGAGGACATGATTTTTATTGGAGGCAGCACATTTGTTGTGGCAGATGCATTGGCGCTCAAACAAAAAAGTGCCATAAGCCTGCATAGCTAAGATTCTGAAAATTCTCTGACTCCATCATGCTGCGATTGGGTTTGCTCAGCAAAACTTTGCAAAAGATATTTACTGAATGGGTAATTGTATGATTGGTAAACATCAAATTGACTTAGGCCATGCCTGTTTTTCTCAGGGCCTCATCCCGGCTGTTCACCTGAAGTTTCTCGTATATATTCCTTACATGCGTCCTCACAGTATCAAGACTGATGAAAAATAAATCAGCAATTTCCTGCTCCTTTTTTCAAATCTACAAGATACAGCCCTTGTTTTTGGGTGCCTATCCAAAGATGATTTTTTTTGTAAAGGATGATTCCGGTGATTTGGCATGCAGGTGGTAATTCTTTTCATGTTGTGAGGCAAACCGGCTGAGGATTCTTATCAGAATAAGTATAAATTTTATTGTCCTTGCAAAAATAATAGTGACCGGTTTCGTTGGCGGTAAAATAGGATACCGACTCATTAAGTGCTTTTGCTATCGAGCACTTTTTTTTATTGCAATTGAATGCATAAATTTTTTTTCCATCCGCGTCTGTATAATAAATGGATGATCCCAGATGTGATATTCTTAGATTAAACGGAATAGGAGAGTCGCCTTTTTCAGGCCACGAAAAAAAGCCGAAAGTTTTTTTGGCAATAGAAAAATAGCCTATGCCCTAATGATAATTGGTAAGCCAAATGGTATCTCGCAGAATAAATCTGAGGTGAAAATCCATAAAGGCAAACCCATTTTTTTTTAAGGAGAATCCCTCCACAGGATATGAGTCATATCTATTCACGAAGTAAAATCCCGATTCTGTGCCGTACCAAATGTTTCCATGGCTGTCTTCTGCAACTCTTCCCCTGATGAGATTACTAAGGGTTTCTTTTTCCTTACGGGTATTTCTGTATACCCTGATATCACGCCCATTGTATCGGTTTAATCCGTCGCCGGTGCTTATTCAGATAAATCCCTCTTTGTCCTTGTAAATACAATTTACTGTGTTTTGAGATAATCCTTGCTCAACACCAATGCATTCGACGGAACTCTTGTTCCATTCAAATGCCTTTAAACATTTGCCGGTAAAAAGAATTGCAAACAGAAAAACAGATAAAAAGGATATCCGATTATAAACGAAACACAAACGATGATTTATTCCTTTCCTGTGTGTATGTAGAAGCAGGTTTGTTTGCATAAAAAAAGGCGGCTGTATGAGAGCCGCCTCTAAATTAATTGAATTGGTAAAGCAATCAGTGCTTGCTGATTCTCATGTTTTTTATTTCACCTTTCATGCCGGTCAGTTGGAGAAGATAACTTCCCTGTGCCCAGGCAGCACCATTCAGTCGGTTGGCTCCGGCATGCAAATTGCCGGAATCAATCAGTTTGCCATCAATGCCAAAGATGCGGTACAGATTGTAAGTAGACTGATTGTTTTCCAGAATGAATGCATCAGTAAAAGGATTGGGATATGCTGCTAACTGATTATCGGAAACATTATTGATACTTAGGGTAACTGCATATCCGGTGATGTTTTGAGGACTAACAACATTGATGAGTACATTGGTGTTCGCCATTCTGTTGAGGTTGCCAAGTGAATCAATCAGAACGGTGTCGCAATAGCTGTTTATACAAGAAGGTTGATTTATCGAAAGACAAATTAAATTCACAGAATTGTAGGGAACAATGAGAGAGGGGAAGTCAGCAGTGGAGCTTATACCGTTTCCGAGATTCCACAACAATCCGCCGGGATTAAAATTACCTGCAGCACTTACAAGGGTAAGGGTATTAGGAGCCGTTTGCGTAACGGTGAAATACGCATTGCATGAGTCGGCTGCTGCATTGTTTACCGTGATCATTTTAATGATGGTGTCCTGACAAAGCACATTGTAGATTAAAAGACTTACTGAATAAGTTCCGGGATTTGCGTATGTATGGTAAGGATAGCGCTCTGATGAATATCCACCGTCTCCAAAACTCCAGGAATAATTCGTGATTGTGGGATCATAATTCCCTGATTCAATGAAAAAGCCTGTGAGATTATCTTGAAAGATATCAAAATCGCTGAAGCAACTGCTTGGAGGATTGGGATTCCCGCCAACTGTAACGGTAATATTTCCGGTACATACAAGTGTGTAGTTAATATCAGAGGTGTCATAATTCATCACCATCACAGTGTAAGTACCCGGGCTTGGAAAAGTATAAACCAGATTGGGTTGAGATGTGAAGGTACTATCAACCATTGCACTATCTTGGAAAATTTGCCAGTATACATGTCCTGCTCCGGAAGGGATGTTGAATACATATACATTATTAATTGGATCGGAAACATTGTAACTGATGCTGCAATTGTAAGTTGAATCATAAACAGTTACACTGATTGTTTGGCTGCATGAGTTACCCATTGTATCCATTGTATTTACGCTTATGAGATAACTGCCGGCACCGGGGAAACTGTAAGAATAAGTATTGCTGTTTAAGAGCATGGTTGTATCGAGGATTGAGTTGCCTTGTATAACAGTCCAGCTGGCAGATACTGGAACTGATGAAAGGCTGAACAAGTAGGTGTTGGAAGAAGGATTAGTGTTTGTATATGTAATCACACAGCCGGTGCTATCAATCACATTCGTTACAACTTCAATAACCTGGCTGCTCTGGCATGTATCTGAGCCGAGAATAGTGATCAGGGACACTGTATACAATCCCGCTGTGGCGTATTCATGTGTGAATTGACCGCTGTTGTTGGTTGCTGATGTACCATCTCCAAATGAAATGAGATATGAATTTCCGGAAGTGGCCGGATTAAGCGGATAGAAGGCATACTGACTGTTGGAATTATTCAGGTAACTGAAAGGACAATCGGGAGATGCGCTCACAAAAGCATAAACGGAATCAGTAACTGTACAATAACCGGTAGTTCCCGGAATGCCGCTGCTCATGGTCACAGCATAAAATCCTGTTTGATTATAGGTGTGAGAAATTGGTGAGCCTGTTCCGGTTCCTCCATCACCAAAATTCCAGGTGATTGTATTGCCGGGGGTAACATTGTTGGCGAAGAATCCTATAGTTCCAGTTCCTGAGCTGTCCGGATAGGAAGTGATGGCACAAGGAGCAGGATTCAATCCGGAAATGGTTACTGAATCATAGGAAGAACAGAGCACATTTGTGGTATCACTGAACAGTCGAATGGTGAGGTTTACAAGAAAAGTTCCGTTGATGTTGTAGGTATGGTTGGCAGCCGGACCGAATCCCCATGTTCCATCTCCGAAATTCCAGAGGATAATATACTGCACGGGAGACCAGTTGCCATTCATGATGAAGGTGTAACTGTTGGAGCCCGGAGAGGCAGGGCTTGAAGTAATACTGCATTGTTGGCTATAAAGATTTGCACTACCAAGCATTAGTACAATCAATAGAGTAAGTATTTTTTTCATGGTATTTTTTTGGTCCACAAATTTACAAATTTGCATTTAACCTCCAAGAACCCTGAGCATTGCCTGAGCCTTTACCCTACATTCCTCATATTCTTCCTTTGAAGTGCTCATATCAGTAATGGCCGAGCCTGCCGAGCATGAGAGATCTCCGGTTTTTTGGTTATAGAGTATGCTACGGATTGCTACCAAGGAATCAAAATTGCCACCGGGTGCAAAGCAGGCAATGCTACCTGAGTATAAATTTCTTGGCGCAGTTTCAGAAGCAGCAATCAGCTCAAGTACCCGCTTCTTGGGCATTCCTGTCATAGATGCCATCGGAAATGTGGCATCAAAAACAGCAATAGGATTTATTTCCTCATCCACCTCGCAGGTGATGATGCTCTCCATTTGATGCACCTGTCTGTAGGTTTCTGTGTGACAAAGTTTCTCAACAGCAACAGAGCCTTTGCTTGCCACTTTACTAAGATCATTCCTTGCAAGATCCGCCACCATGATGTTTTCTTTTCGCTCTTTCAGATTTCCTTTCAAATGCGCAAGATTGGCCTTGTCTGTTTTGTTATCCCGGCTCCTGGCTGCTGTTCCTTTCATGGGATGAGTAGTCATTTTTTTACCTTCTTTTTTAATAAATCGTTCCGGGCTTGAACCCAGGCAATAACTATCGCCCCATTTATAAAAGACTGCATGAGGAGCTTCAGAAATTTCATTTAGTGAGAGAAATGTTTCAAGGGGTTGAATAAAACCCTTTCCGGACAAATGCACGCATAAATTGAGTTCATAAGTATCTCCCCTGAGGATATGGTGAAAAATTTTTTCGAATGCCTCGTTGTAAGTATCCCAGTCAGGAAAATCACATCCCTTGATGATGTTATCGATTTTATTCTCTGTTAAAATTTGATTTGGTAAAGGCATCTCGCCTTGAAGCAAGATGCATTCTTTTCCTTTTCCTCCAATAACGGTAAGCGGTTCTACTATAGTGGATAAAGGAAAATACAGTTTTTGAAATTGTTCTGATTGATGATGAGGATAAGGATTGTTCCATTCAAAACAAAGATGACCAAAGAGCCATCTTTGCTTGTTACGGTTCATAAAATCTTCTAGTTCTTTTTTGCTGCCTGCGTTTATGCTTGATTTTACGCCCATGGCAAGGAGCCAGTCATACCCTAATTTCTTGCCATGTTCATGTCCGTTGGAAGTCAACAAACAATAGAACTCATGCTCCGGATATTGCTTCAATAAATGAGATGGTATTTCTTCGATAGCCATCAGAGTTCCTTGCGAAGGCGTGCCACCGGAAGGTTCAGTTGTTCCCTGTATTTGGCAACTGTACGACGGGCAATATTATATCCGTTTTCCTTGAGTATTTCGCAGAGTTTTTCGTCGGTCAGGGGCTTGCGTTTATTCTCGGCACTGATATGATCCTGCAATATTTTTTTTACCTCTTTGGTAGATACTTCTTCCCCTGCATCTGTACTGAGTGATTCGGAAAACAAACTCTTGATCAGCATTGTGCCGAAAGCAGTTTGCACATACTTGCTGTTGGCAACCCTCGATACGGTTGATATATCAAGGTTCACACGCTCGGCGATATCTTTAAGTATCATCGGCTTTAGTTTGGTTTCATCGCCGCTGTTAAAAAATTCATACTGATACTCCATGATTACCTGCATAGTCATCAGCAAGGTATGCTGGCGTTGCTTGATGGCATCAATAAACCATGATGCTGAATCGATTTTTTGCTTGACAAATTGAACCGCTTCCTTCTTATCCTTGCTTCCTAGTTTTGAATGCGCATATTCCTGCAACATTTCCTTGTATGCTCTACTCACGCGAAGTTCAGGTGCATTGCGGGAGTTTAGTGTAAGTTCCAAGCGCCCGTCATTTTCATAGATCATGAAGTCCGGTGTAATATGTTGAGAAGAGCGTTTACCTTCTGCAACCGAATTGCCCGGTCTGGGATTGAGGTGAAGGATCTCTGCAATCACTTGTTTCAGCATCTCATTACTCAGGTTGTATTTTTTTTGAATCTTCTCGTAGTGTTTCTTGGAAAATTCTTCCATTTGCTGGTTCACAATCGTGAGTGCAAGCTCCAGCACTGAGTGGTTTTGTGAATGCATGGCAATTTTCCGACGCAACTGAATCTCCAGACATTCTTTGAGGTTTCGCGCACCCACTCCTGGAGGATCAAATGATTGAATAACCTTTAAGACATCCAGCAAATCATCCTCACTTGCCTGGATATTTTGGGAAAAGACAAGGTCGTCGCTCATGGAAAGCAGGTCGCGCACCAAATATCCGTTATCATCGATGTTACCAATAACCGTGAGTGCAAGCTGATAATGATAATCATCTATGGTAACCATTCCTAGCTGGTTTACTAGGGTATCCTGAAAACTAACAGTTCCTGTGATGGGAATCTCTCTTCGATCATCATCCTCTCCATTATTTTTTACCTGAAGTTTGTAGGAGGGAATTTCATCGTCATCAATATACTCATCGAGGTTAAAATCTTCTCTGCTGTTTTCTTTGTTTTCGAATGCCTCCTCTTCGTTATCATAATCCAAATCGGAGAAGTTTTCATCATCTTTTTCCGGTTCGTCGCTGCCTTCTTCCAGGGCAGGATTAATCTCTATCTCTTCTTTGATGCGCTGGTCGAGTTCAAGTGTAGTTACCTGCAAAAGCTTCATCAACTGAATCTGTTGTGGAGACAGTTTTTGTAACAATTTTTGTTGCAGGCTTTGTTTCAGCATGGCAATTAAAATTCAGCATTTTTAGGTGTCCGCGGAAATGGAATCACATCTCTGATATTTGACATACCGGTAACAAACAGCATGAGGCGCTCAAAGCCCAAGCCGAACCCTGCATGAGGAGCAGTTCCAAAACGCCGTGTGTCGAGATACCAGTACAATTCTTTTTCAGGGATATGCATTTCTTTCATGCGGGAGAGAAGTTTTTGGTAATCTTCTTCACGCTGAGATCCTCCAATAATTTCTCCAATACCCGGAAAGAGCACATCCATGGCGCGTACCGTTTTTCCGTCGTCGTTCTGCTTCATATAAAAAGCCTTGATATGCTTCGGATAATGGGTGAGTATAACCGGCTTTTTAAAATGTTTTTCCACTAGGTATCGCTCATGTTCCGATTGAAGATCGCTTCCCCATTCCACAGGGTATTCAAAAGTATGACCGCTCGCTTTGAGAATGTCTACACCTTCTGTGTAACTGATTCTTACAAATGCATTTTCTGTTACAAAGCGGAGACGATTCAATAGCTCCTTGTCGTACATCTGGTTGAGGAAATCCAAATCATCTTTGGCATTTTCCAGCACATAAGTGATGAGGTATTTGAGCATTTCCTCAGCAAGATCCATGTTGTCATCCAGCTCATAAAAAGCCATCTCAGGTTCAATCATCCAGAACTCTGCGAGGTGACGGGCAGTGTTTGAGTTT
>Ga0068872_10002829_pt1 | contig 13482 bp, 10 predicted proteins | sample NOAtaG_7_FD_66441 | JGI IMG/M metagenome (GOLD analysis project Ga0068872, IMG submission 66441) | Freshwater lake microbial communities from Lake Erie, under a cyanobacterial bloom - NOAA_Erie_Diel1S_2200h metaG | ecosystem: Environmental > Aquatic > Freshwater > Lake | place: USA: Ohio, Lake...
CTTCGATCCTGCCTGTTGGCCGGCCTGGGCCTGAGCCACCAGTCCATGCAGTGCGGCAGTAAGGAGGAGGACGCCTCCACCGGCCACGAATACTTTCAACAGCTGCAGACGCAAAATTCAGCTCCTCGACCAGGAATAGCCACGATTAGTCGCGTTCAGTGCGCTGGCCCCTGCCGGGCCGCCCACCATCGATCCAGAGTGGCATCGCCAAAAGTGGATTATAGCAATCCGCAGACGATTTGGTAAACTAGCGAACGATTATCATTGCCGCATTTTGTCGGCCCCGCTTCCGACAATCAGCGCGAAGCGGAAGCGGGTCAACTTATAAAGTTGGTGACAGTTCAGCAGGAACTCTTGGAGGTGGAAAATGTGTGGAAGATTCAACCGCCATCATCCAGCCGCGGAGGTGGGGCGGCGCTTTGGAGTGACGCCACTCGCGGCGGCGGGCGTCGCCGCTTACAACATCGCGCCGACGCAACCTGTGCCAGTCGTCATCGCGGATGTTTCACGGCGGATGATCATCTGCCACTGGGGGCTGATTCCACACTGGGCCCCGGATGATTCGATGGCCAGCCGGATGATCAACGCCCGCGCCGAGACGCTGGCTGAAAAACCAGCCTTTCGCGAGCCACTGGCGAGACGGCGCTGCCTCGTTCCGGCTGACGGATTCTATGAGTGGCCGAAGAAGGGGGCGCACGCAGGCCAGATCATCGAGGTTGCGCGGGCGGACGGTGAATTGATGGCCATGGCCGGGCTCTGGGAGGAGTGGCGGGCGGCAGATGGAACGGTGCGGCGCACCTTCACCATCATCACCGTCGAGCCGAACGCCCTCATGGAGCAGTATCATCACCGCATGCCGGCGATCCTGCGCCGCGCCGATGAGACAGTCTGGCTCGATCCCTCGACCGATCCCGCCGCGGCCCGGAAGCTGCTCCGGAGCTATCCCGACGATGATCTGGTCGCCCATCCGGTTGGGCGGGAACGGCTCTCCCGGCAAGACGACCAGGGGTAGGACCTCATCTCCGGACACGCCGCACGATTCGCGCATAGAGTCCAGGCAGGAATCGCTTGATGGGAACGGCGAGAACTTCGATGCCGCCAACCAGAACCTCGCGCCGGCGGGCCGCGATCGCCTCGAGGGTCCGCGCAGCGCACTTCTCGGGAGAGATTCCACGCTCCTGGGCCTGGTCCATCCGGTTGTGCTTCTCACCGGTCGGGGTGAGCGCGTGGCGCGAGATCTCGGTCCGCACAAAACCCGGACAGACCATGACCACGTCGACATTGTCCCCCGCCACCTCCGCCCGCAGACAGTCGAAGTATCCCTGCAGCGCGTGCTTGGAGGCGGCGTAGGCCGAGCGGAACGGGGTATCGAGGTAGCCCATGAGACTGCTGATGACGACGATCGAGCCGGACCGACGGGCGATCATCCCCGGCAGGACGACCTTGGTCAGGGCAATTGTGCCGAAATAGTTGGTCTCCATGATCCGCCGATCGACCTCGAGCAGCGTCTCGACCACCGCCCCACGCTGTCCGATTCCCCCGTTATTGATCAGGATATCGACCGGACCGAAGTGGTCTTCGATCTGGCGGGCCCGGGCGGGAAAATCCGCGGCCCGGTCGAGATCGAGCGGCAGAACGAGGAGGTTCCCGGGCGGGCCCGGACACGTCGCGGCGACCCGCTGCAGTTCGGTCTCGCGCCGCGCCGAAAGGACAACCCGCGCCCCCTCCTGACTGAAGGCTCTCACCAGCGCCTCACCAATCCCCGATGAGGCGCCGGTAATCCAGACCACCTTGCCATCAAATCGACCTGCCATCTCTTTACTCTCCCTTGAAAGGTGCGGCGCGGTTATGAGACTTGCCATTGATCATGCTATCGTGTCTCAAAATTTTGCCATACGGAATGACCGATTTTAGAGTGAATATGGAAAACCAACAATTGCAAATCTGGATCAACAGCAGTCTGGGTGAGGAGACCAGCCGGCGTCTGGTCGCCGAGGTCGCGGCGTGCGGCGCGAGTCTGAGTACCGAGGCCGCCGCGCTGGAGTCGGCCGTGATCGCCTTCGGCCAGCCGGATGTCGAGGTGTTGCTGCGGTCGCGGACCCTGCGCTGGGTCCAGCTCGACAGCGCCGGCTATGAGCGCTACGATCGCGAGGACCTGCGCCACCACCTGCGCGGAAGCAACCTCACCATCACCAACAGCTCACAAGTCTACGCCCAACCGTGCGCCGAGCACCTGCTCGCGATGATCTTCGCCCTCGCCCGCCAGCTGCCGGGCGCGATGGCCGCCCAGACGGGCGATCATTCCTGGCCGATGGTCAGGCTGCGGGCCGAATCGCGGCTGCTGCAGGGGCAGCGGGCCCTGCTTCTTGGCTACGGAACGATCGCGCGAACCGTCGCCGCGCTTCTCGCCCCGCTGCAGATGGAGCTCTGTGGGTACCGCCGCCATCCCGATGGCCGGGAGGAGATCCCGATGGTCGGTGAGGCGGGGCTGGCGCAGGAGCTGGCCCGGGCCGACCACGTGATCAATATTCTGCCCGCCAGCCCGACGACGCGCGGCTTCTGCGACACAGAGTTCTTCGCGCGTCTGAAGCCAGGCGCGATATTCTACAATATCGGGCGCGGAATCACGGTTGACCAGGAGGCGCTGCGGCGCAGCCTCGAGACAGGCCACCTGGCGGCGGCGGCCCTCGATGTCACCGATCCGGAACCATTGCCGCCGGACCATCCGCTCTGGACGGCCCCGAACTGCCTGATCACGCCCCACACCGCGGGTGGACACGGACGTGAAAAAGAGGTGCTGCTCGACCACTTTCTCGCCAACCTCCGCCGTTACCTGCGCGGCGAACCACTGGCGGATCGGATCCTCGGCTGACAGGCAGCGGATAGCTCAGGCGGTCGGGTCGTGCCCGAGGGCGATTGAGATGACCTTCTCCGGTGTGGCCTCATCCTTCGTCAACGTCGCGGCGACGCGGCCGCTCCGCATGACCAGGATTCGATCACTCATCCCAATGATCTCGGGCAACTCAGAGGAGATCATGAGGATCGCCATTCCCTGCCCGGCCAGCTCACGCATGAGCCGGTGAATTTCGGCCTTGGCCCCGACATCGATGCCCTGGGTGGGCTCATCCAGAATGAGGATTCGTGGGTTGGTCGCCAGCCAGCGTGAGAGAGCGACCTTCTGCTGGTTACCGCCAGAGAGGGTCGCGACCGGCGCATAGAGCGCCGCGGCCTTGAGCTGCAGGCGCGTCGCCAGGTCGGTCGCCAGCCGGCGCTCGGCCCGGAGATCGATCAGCCCGGCCGGCGCGAGGCGTGGCAGCACGGCGAGGGAGCTGTTGAAGGTAATCGGCAACTCGGGGATGACTCCGTGGCGGCGGCGGTCCTCGGGGACATAGGCGATTCCGGCGGCGATGGCCGCGGCGGGTGAGGTGATCTCGATCTCCTCCAGATCCCCGTCGACGCGCCCCCCACCGACCAGCACCCGCCCCCCGTCGCGCTGGTGGAGACCAAAAAGGGTCTGGGCCAGCTCCGAGCGGCCAGCCCCGACCAGCCCGGCCAATCCAAGGATCTCCCCCGCCCGGAGCGAGAAGGAGATTCCCGCCAACCCCTGGGCCCGACACGTGAGGTCATCGACCTGCAGCACCGTCGCCCCACTGGCCGCCGCGGCCGGTCGGGGCGGAAAGACCGCCGCCAGCTCCCGGCCGACCATGAGCCGGATCAGCCCTTGCCGATCCGTCGCCGCGGTCGGGAGGGTCGCCATGGTCTCGCCATCGCGCAGCACGGTGATCCGGTCGGCGAGGGCGAAGATCTCATCCATTCGGTGGGTGATATGAATAATGGCGATTCCGGCGCGGCGCAGATCACGCAGAATGGCAAAGAGGCTCTCCACTTCGCGCTCAGAAAGGGAGGCGGTCGGTTCATCGAGAATGAGGATCCGCGCGGATCGACCAAGCGCCCGGGCAATCTCCACCAACTGCTGCTGGGGCATCGTCAGTTGGCGCACCGGCAGCGCCGGATCGATCCGTGCCCCAACTCGCTCCAATAGCTCGATGGCTCGTCTTCTGCGCTGCGCGTGGTCGATCTTTCTCCAGAGGGTCGGCGGCTCGAGACCAAGCGCCAGATTCTCGGCCACTGAGAGCTCTGGAAAGAGCGCCGGTTGCTGGTAGATGACCGAGACGCCCATTTCGCGGGCCCTGAGGGGCGTAAATTCGTCGACCAGCTGACCGCCAATGTGCAACTCGCCAGCATCTGGAGCGATGGCCCCGGAGATGATCCGGACCAGCGTCGACTTCCCGGCGCCGTTCTCGCCAACCAGGGCGTGAATCTCTCCGGCCCGGAGACTCAGGGTCGCCCTGCGGAGCGCTTCGACCCCGGCAAAGGACTTGGTCAAACCATTCGCCCGCAGCAGATCTTGCCCGCTATCCAATGAAATTTCAGCCATTTCCAGTCAACTATCTGCGATTGTGCCTTAAATGTCGGCGTGGCGACATTTAATATAAAAAGTCAAGCGTCACCGGCCATCGAACGGCCCTCAACGACTCTTTTTTCGACTCCAGATCTCCGATTCGGTCCGTGACCGCGCGAGCAGATCGGTGACCTGGCGAAGAATCTCCGGGCGCTGCGCGGCCAGATCAGTCGCCTCCCCCGGATCGTTCCGCAGATTGTAGAGTTCAACCGGCCCATCGACGCCCCTCCGCACCGCCTTCCAGTCTCCCATCCGGACGGCCTGATCGAAGCCCCGCTCGAAGAACTCCCAGTAGAGTGGCGGGGCCGCCGGCTGACGGCGCCCGGTGAGGAGCGGCATCCGTGAGCGACCATCGAGCGCCGCCGGTGGCTTCGCTCCGGCGAGGGCCGCCGCCGTGGGCAGAAAATCCCAGTGGGCCCAGGGATGGTCACTGACCTGACCCGCCTTGATGCCCCCTGGCCAGCGAACGATCATGGGGACCCGGATGCCCCCTTCGTAGAGATCGCGCTTGAGGCCCTTGAACGGCCCGTTGCTGTCGAAAAATTCAGGATCCGCGCCCCCCTCGCGATGGGGTCCATTGTCGCTGGTGAAGAAGACGATCGTCTCCCGATCGACGCCCGCACGCTTCAGACTCTCGAGCACCTGCCCGACGTGGCGATCGAGACGGCTGACCATGGCGGCAAAGGCGGCGCGGGGGGTCTCCTGCGATCGGTAGCCGATCGAGGGGCGCCGCTCAGGTGACGGCTCAGCCGTGGCGACGGCATCGGCCTTCTCGTTGCGGAAGGGCTTCTCCTCGAAACGCCCGTGAAACTCGGCGAGGGAGTCGGCGGGGACCCGCAACTCGGCGTGGGGCGAGGTGAAGGCGAGGTAGATGAAGAACGGCGCCGCCTTCTGCCGTTCAATAAAGTCGACCGTCGCGTTGGTGAAGAGGTCGTTGACGTAATCCTTCTCCAGATCGACCGGAAAGACCTCGCCATTCTTCCAGAGATGGCTCGTATACTGACGATGGGCGTGGGTATGGTCGAGGATGCCAAACGATTCATCAAACCCCTGCAGATCCGGGCGTCCGGTCGTGGCGGAGGTCCCCAGTCCCCACTTGCCAAAGACTGCCGTCCGGTATCCGGCCGACTTGAGAACCTCCCCGACGGTCACCTCCGCCGGAAGCAGCGCATAGTCACCATTCCCGCGAATCCGCCCGTGTCCGGTGTGGAGTCCGGTCATGAGGGACGCCCGCGAGGGGGCGCAGACAGTGCTCCCGGAGTAGTAGCTGGTGAACCGCATCCCCTCGGCGGCCATGCGGTCAAGGTTGGGGGTCCGAAAATGGCGTTGACCGTAGACACTCAGATCGCCATAGCCAAGATCATCGGCCTGGATAAAGATGATATTCGGGCGGCGCCCCGCCGGGGCAGACGTGGCGACAGGTAGTGGCAGGACGGAAGGCCACAGCAACAGTACGGCCAAGAGTAACGACCAGTCTCGCTTCACAGGGTCTCTCCTTACGCGTCTTGATGGATTTTGAGTCTCTTGAGGATGAGAATGCGGTCTCCCGGAACGACAACCGCGTCAGATTAATCGAGATGAAAGACCTCGACGAGCGGGATAGCGACCGGTCGGGCGTCCGCGTCGGTCTCCATCAATCCCTGCATGTGCTGCCACCAGCGCCGGCAGACCGGATCGGCGGCAATCTCTTCCCACCGCGACTCGGATTCGATCTCGACATAGCCAAAGAGATGGTCGGTCCGCGGATCGAGATAGATCGAGTAGTTCCGGGCGCCGTGGGCCCGGAGAGTCACCTCCATCTCCGGCCAGACCGGATTGTGACGCCGTTCATACTCGGCCTGGTGGCCCGGCTTGAGCCTCATCAGAAAAGCCTTCCGAATCGACATAAGTGACTCTCCTTTTCCGGCAGTTTTAAGGTCAGTTATTTGAGATTCCACTCGTCGGTCTCGATCAGCTTGAGATCAGCGATGAGCGCCGCGGCGTTGGGGCCGCGCCAGATACCAAGCTGCGCGGGCCGCACGGTCGAGTGGCCGTGAGCAGCCTTGAGGCTCGGAACGTGATCACGATCGACAAAGATGGCGAGCAGTTCGCGGGAGACCATGATCCGCAGCGGAATCCATTCCCCCTTCATCTTGAGTGGAAATTGGTGGTGGGCCTCCTGCCGCTGGCCACCCGCCTCCATCCAGACGAGCAGGTCGATGCCGGTCGTCGCCGCGAAGGAGAAGGTAAAGCCAAAGCGGTCGGACGGGTCCCCGGAGGCGGGCCGAAGGATCAGCCCGACCTGCTGCTCGATCGCCGCGATCCGCAAGTCGATCTTCCCGGTCGTAAACTGGTGCTGAAGCAACCAGACGATCCCTTCCCCCCGCCCGGCGGCCAGTTGGAGCGCATACCTGCCTTCGTGATCGACGATCGATGCGGCACAGTTCTCGATCTGCCAGCCCTGACCAGCGACGACACGTCGCAGATCGGGCCGACTTCTCCGGCCCCCCGAATTACTGATGCCAATGCTCAGAAAAAAGAGTCGTTTGGCATCACGAAATGCCTCCCGCCACCCATCCCGCCTTGCTTTGTTGATCAACACTGAACATCCTCAAAAAAGTTTATGCGAGCAAGACGGAACAGTAAACAATCTTGCCTGTTTTGACAATTGGTGAGCGTGGGGAGCCTGTTTTTATAAGAACGGATCGCCCAGCGGCGGATCGGGCCCTTTTTCTGTCCCGGATCTGGTCACCCCAGCCAAAGTTCGGTTTTGAAATGGCGTCGATTTCCGATATCTTATGGTTTCCGGAGTTCGTCGTATTCACTGCATCTTCAACAACTCATCCAGGGAGAGACCATCCGTCATGCATCTCGAGAGCACGTCGATCAAGTCACGTCTTATCAAGCCAATCCTGATTCTGCTGGTGGCCTTCATTGCCGTCGGCGCCGCGTGGAGCCGACTGGGGGTGACGGCCGAGGAGAGTGCGCCGGCTGAGGAGCTGAAAGGGCTCAAGTACCGCCTGGTCGGACCGGCCTGGGGTGGGCGAATCACCCGGGTCAGCGGCGTGGCGGGGACACCGATCTTCTACGCGGCAACCGCCGGCGGCGGCGTCTGGAAGTCATCTGATCACGGGGTGACGTGGCAGTCGATCTGGGATGACCAGGGGATCTCGTCGATCGGGTCGATCGCGGTCGCCCCCTCTGATCCGAACGTGATCTACGTTGGTTCCGGCGAAGCCAACATCCGCGGGAACGTCGCGGCGGGCAATGGAATCTATAAGTCGGTCGATGCCGGCAAGACCTGGCAGCACGTCTGGAAGCAGGAGGGGCAGATCGGGACGATGGTCGTCCACCCGACCAATCCGGAGATCGCCTTCGCCGCAGTGCTTGGCCATGCCTTTGGGCCAAACCCGGAGCGCGGGGTCTACCGGACCACCGATGGCGGAAAGACCTGGCAGCAGGTATTAAAGAAGGACGACCAGACGGGGGCGTCGGACGTGGCGATCGACCCGTCCAACCCGAACATCGTCTTCGCCGGACTCTGGCAGGCGCGTCGTTATCCGTGGGATCTGCAGAGCGGCGGACCGGGCAGTGGGCTCTATGCGAGTCGCGACGGCGGCGCCACCTGGAAGCAGTTGAAAGAGAAAGGCCTGCCGGAAGGGATCTGGGGCAAGGTGGGGATTGCGGTCGCCCCATCCGAGAGCCGGCGGGTCTATGTGCTGATCGAGGCGGAGAAGGGCGGACTCTTCCGCTCCGATGATGGGGGTGAGAACTGGCAGTTGATCAATCCGAGTCGGGCGTTGCGGCAGCGCGCCTGGTACTACACGACGATCACCGTCCATCCAACCAACCCGAACGAAGCGTGGTTCCCCAGCGTCCCGATGCTGAAGACGATCGACGGCGGGAAGTCTCTCGAATCGGTGCGCGGAATTCACCACGGAGATCACCACGATGTCTGGTTCGATCCGACCAATCCCCAGCGAATGATCACCGGCAATGACGGTGGAGTCGACGTTTCGAGCGATGGCGGACGGACCTGGACGGCCCCGGCGCTGCCGATCGGCCAGTTCTACCACATCTCGGTCGACAACCGCGTCCCCTTCTCGATCGCCGGATCGATGCAGGACATCGGCACGGCCCAGGGGCCAAGCAACAGCCTGCGCGGAGGCGGGATTCGGAATACCGACTGGTACGGTGTTGGTGGTGGCGAGGCCGGCTGGGTGGTCTCTGATCCGCTCGATCCGAATATCGTCTATGCCGGAGAATATGGCGGCATCTTCACCCGTTACGACCACCGCACCGGCCAGGTGCGGAACGTCAGCGTCTATCCGGAGGATCCCTCCGGACACGGCGCGGCCGACTTCAGGTATCGTTTCCAGTGGACGGCTCCAATCCACATCTCGCCCCACAACGCCAAAGTTGTCTACCACGGCGGCAACGTCCTCTTCCGGACGAGTGACGGAGGACAGAGCTGGACGGAGATCAGCGGTGACCTGACCCGCAACGACAAGTCCAAGCAGCAGTGGGCCGGCGGTCCAATTACGGGCGACAACACCGGAGTCGAGTTCTACTGCACCATCTTCGCCGTCGCGGAGTCGCCGGTCCAGCGGGACCTGATCTGGGTTGGGAGCGACGATGGACTGGTTCACCTGACCCGTGATGGCGGCAAGAGCTGGAAGAATCTGACCAGCGGGTTGAAGGGGATCCCCGAGTGGGGAACGATCAGCATGATCGAGCCCTCGCGCTTTGATGCCGGAACCGCGTACGTCGTCGTCGACAACCATCGGCTCGACGATATGAAGCCCTATCTCTACCGGACGACCGATTTCGGTGAGAGCTGGCAGCGACTCGACGCGTCGCTGCCGCAGGATGTCTATCTGCACGCCATTCGCGAGGATATCGTCAACCGGAACATCCTCTACCTCGGAACAGAGCGCGGCGTCTCCTACACCACCGATGGCGGAAAGAGCTGGAAGCCGCTCAAGCTCAACCTGCCCACCGTGGCCGTCCATGATCTGGCCATCAAGGGAGAGACCCTGGTGGTCGGAACCCACGGGCGCTCAATCTGGGCCTTCGATCACCTGAATATCCTGCGTGAACTGACCCCGGAGGTTCGGGGTTCGGCCGTCCATCTCTTCCCGGTGGCTGACGCGACCCGCTGGCAGTCCAACCGCGGACCGGGCGATAAGTTTGCCGGTCAGAATCCCCCGAGCGGAGCCGTGATCCATTACTGGCTCAAGGAGGCCCCCAAAGGCGACATCTCGATCGAGATCGTCGATGACGCCGGACGGGTCGTGACCACACTGAGCAGTAAGCGACGCCCGGCAATCGGCTACTCCGACAATCCACAGGGTGAGTCCGGCAGCATCAATGCGGGGCTTCTCTCGCGCCAGGCCGGTCTCAATCAGGTCGTGTGGAACCTCAACTACACCGGGGCAGAGCTGATCGAGAATGGCAAACTCGACTTTGGCGGGCCGGTCTTCGGGCCGCAGGCGATCCCGGGAGTCTACCGTGTCAAACTGAAGATCGATGGTCGCGAGCAGACCGCGGCGCTGCGACTCCATCCCGATCCGCGGGTAACCCTGAGCGCCGCCGACTACCAGGTGCAACTGGCGACCGCCCTCGCGATTCGCGACGACGTGAGCCGGCTGACCCTTCTGGTGCGCCAGCTGCGGGCGGTCCGGCAGCAGCTCCAGAACCGCAACCAGCTGGTCAGACCGGTGGCGTCCGCGAGCGATCTGGTGCGGGAGTCTGAGGCGCTGATCAAAAAGCTCGATGAACTCGAGGAGCAGATCCACAATCCGCAGGCCGAGGTGGTCTACGATATTCTGGCCTTCAAGGGGGGCGCGAAGCTCTACTCGCGCATCGCCTTCCTGCACGATGTCGCCTCAGAGGGTGATGGACCCACCCCGCAGGGGGTGCGGACCGTCTATGCCGAGCAGAAGAGTGAACTCGATAAGTACGAGGCGGGACTGCGGGCACTCCTCGCCGAGCTCTCGACGCTCAATGCCACGGCAAAGCGGCTTGAACTCCCGCACATTCTCGTTCCGGAGCTCGATGCTCTGCGCACCCTCAGGTAGCCATTCCTGAACAGACCAGGTGGAGAAGCAGATTATGTTGAAACGACGCGATTTCCTGGCCAGTCTCAGCCTGCCACTCCTGGCGGGCGTTTCGCGCTCCGAGACGACGCCGGCCCCGCTGCTGCGCGGTCGGCGTCTCAAGCCGGGCGATACGGTTGGCCTGATCTCTCCGGCCACGCCGGTCTCCGACCCCGACCTGCTGCAGAAGGCCGAACGGACGATCAACTACTTTGGCTGGAAGGTCAAATGGGGACGAAGCGTTGGCAAGAAGTCCGGCTATTTCGGCAGTTCGGTTGCCGAGCGAGTGACCGATCTGCACGAGATGTTCGCCGATCCCGCCGTCGACGCGGTCTTCGCCATCCGCGGTGGATATGGGTCGTCACAGATTCTCGATCAGATCGACTACGAACTGATCCGGAAGAACCCAAAGATCTTTGTCGGATACAGTGACATCACGGCAATGCATCTCGCGATCTATCAGAAGACACGGCTGGTCACGTTCCATTCACCAGTGCCGCTCTCGCCATTTACCAAATATACCCAGCGCCACTTTCTGCGGGCCATCACCGAGGCGGTTCCCAACGGGGTCGTCACCAATCCCGTCGAGTCGAATGAGCTGCGCCCCCAGCATCCGCTGCGGACGATCGTTCCGGGTAAGGCCACCGGCCCGCTGGTCGGCGGAAACCTGACCCTCATCTCGACGCTGATGGGCACCCCGTACGAGATCGATACCCGTGGCGCGATCTTTTTTATCGAAGATGTCGGTGAAGAGCCCTACCGGATCGACCGGATGCTGACCCAGTTGCGGCTGGCTGGCAAGTTTGATCAGGCGGCGGGGGTCATCTTTGGCGAATGTTCGGACTGCACCCCGAGCGACTTCCGCCCCTTTGTCGCCGCCGGATTCTCACTGGGCGAGGTGGTCGACGCCATTCTCGGGCCGCTCAAGATTCCGGTGCTGGCGGGGATGACGATCGGCCACACGGCGGAACAACTGACGCTCCCCCTTGGAATCCGGGCAACTCTCGATGCAAAGGCGGGGACTCTCGATCTGCGGGAGAGCGCTGTTCGCTAGGGTGGGTCAACGGGCAAGCACCCGCTCCGTGAGCGGCTTGAAATCGTCCTTCGGCTCGAACATGACGCCAATCGTCTTCTGCTGGTGGAGGGTATTGACGATATTGACCTGATCCTCAAAGAGCTCACAAAAGAGCCGGTTGCGCAGCTGGGCGCCGGCGAGCCCGCCCGGCGTCCGGGCCTCGACGTAGAGCCAGATGACATCCGGGGTCGACTCGAGTCCGGCCCAGTTCAACCTGACTTCACGGCCATCCCGGGTCCGCAATTCGAGGCGGTCACGCAGATAGGCGTGGATGAGACCGCCCATCTCCCGGTCATTGCCGATCGGCGCCCCCTGAATCTTCAGCTCACGCCCGGCGTGGCGCGAAACCGCCGCCTGCAGATCGTCGGCAAAGACCCTGATCATGATCCGGGCTGTCTGCCGCGCCCGGTCGTATTCGACCTGGCTCACGCTGACGTGAAACTTGTGCGCGAGCGGCGCGGCGTAAGCTTGACCAGGCAGCCGGACACCGGGCAGCCAGACACCGGGCAGCAGGACCACCAGCAGCCACACGCTGACTTGAAACAACCTGGCCATTTTCAGTCGATCCTCCCCCGCTCCCGACGCTCAGACTGTCCAGCCGGCTTGGCATTGGAGCGGGCGATTCTGAAGAGATTGCCGGCGGTGCGGATGAAGAGGCTTCCCCGGGCAATGGCCGGCGTCGCCATGCACATCTCACCGAGTGAATTCCTGCCGAGCAGCTTGTAGTCCGGGCCAGCCTGAATGACAAAAGTGTCGCCATCCTCACTCAGACAGAAGAGCTTGCCGTTGTAGGCCCACGGGGAAGCCGTGAAGGCTCCCGAGTTGACATCGATGCGCTGCTTTCCATAGATCTCTCGTCCGGATCGCGCATCGTGGGCGGTAAAGAAGCCACGGTCGAGCAGCGTGTAGTACTGATCGCCATAGACGACCGGCGACGGATTGTATGGCCCGGCCTGGCGCTGGGACCACGCAATATACTGGTTCGAGGTCTCCCCTTCGCGCAGCGAGATGTCCCCTGTCGCGCCGGGGCGGATCGCGTAGACCGGTCGATGCTGGTCCCCGACATACCCCGAGGCAACATAGAGCAGCCCCAGCTGGGCAAAGGGGGTTGGAATGACGATCGTGGACATGCCGTGAAACTCCCAGAGCGGCCGGCCCTGCGGATCATATGACCGCACGGCCTTCGTTCCGGGCACGATCAGCTCGGTGCGCTGACCGTTCTCCCAGATGTAGGGAGTCGCCCAGTTGGTGCCCACCTCACGGTCGACCCGCCACAATTGTCGGCCTGTCCGCTTGTCGAGCGCCAGCAGATAGGAGGATTGATCGTTGTCGTTGAGGATGAAGAGGCGGTCGCCGTAGAGTACGGGTGACGCGGCCGTCCCCCATCCAAAACGGGTCTGGCGCGGCTCGAACTCCTTCTTCCAGACCAGCGTTCCCTTCATGTCGTAGCAGAAGAGCCCAACGTTTCCAAAGTAGGCGTAGATGTGCTTGCCATCGGTGACCGGGGTCTCCGAGGCGTAACTGTTCTTGAGGTGGCGTGACGCCCTGACCAGACCTCGAAAGGCCTCGCGCTCCCAGATGATTCGACCGGTCTGGAAGTCGAGGGCATAGACCATCCAGCGGTGCTCATCCTTCGAGAGGTCGAAGCGCTCTCCGCCAAAGTAGAGCCCCTTGCGTGGCGCCTCGGTATCCCCCTGCTTGATGACACTGGTCACAAAGATCCGCTCGCCCCAGACGATCGGGGAGGACCAGCCCATCCCGGGAACGGGCGTCTTCCAGACGACGTTCTCCGTCGCGCTCCAGGTATCGGGCAGCGCCGGATCCTCGACCACACCAGTCGCCCCCGGACCACGGAACTGCGGCCAGTG
>Ga0068872_10002831_pt1 | contig 13469 bp, 10 predicted proteins | sample NOAtaG_7_FD_66441 | JGI IMG/M metagenome (GOLD analysis project Ga0068872, IMG submission 66441) | Freshwater lake microbial communities from Lake Erie, under a cyanobacterial bloom - NOAA_Erie_Diel1S_2200h metaG | ecosystem: Environmental > Aquatic > Freshwater > Lake | place: USA: Ohio, Lake...
AACGTTTTCGGCACGGTCGCAGTCACGCAGGCTGCCCTCCCGAAGATGGTGGCGAAGGGTTCCGGACGCATCATCATCGTTTCATCGATCGCCGGCGTCATGGCCGGTCCGGCCTTTGGCCCCTACTCGATGACCAAGCACGCCCTCGAGGCCATGGGCAAGTCGATGCGCGCCGAGATGGCACCGCAGGGCATCGACGTCTGCCTGCTGAACCCCGGCCCCTACAACACGGGCTTCAACGACCGCATGGCCGACACCATGTGGGAATGGTTCGACGACAAGGCCATCAACGCCCCCAACCGCGACATGCACCTCATGATGAAAGACATCGTCACCACCAACCAGATGGACCCGCAGGAGGTCGTTCAACGCATGGTGGAACTCGTCGAGGCCGACACCACCACCGAGAACAACTTCGTGCCGGCAAACATCGTCGAGATGCTCACGGCCCAGGTCCAGAACTAAAGGACCCCCGTCCGAGAGACTCAGCCGAAGGCGCGTATCGGTCGAACTCGCGCGGTTGTGGTGACGCTCTGCTCGGCCGCGACTCCGCCCGGCCATTCGAACCTGATCGACACCTGCCATCCGGTGCTCGACCACGACTTCAATGACGACGACCAGTACTCGGAGTTCATCAACAACCCGAGCCCGGGAACCTTGGTCTCGGTGATCCGAATGATCTCGCCTCTCGAGGGAAGGAACCAATCGTCGAAGACCTGTCCGTTTCGGGTGATCACCAACCCGGCTGCAGCTTGCACCGCTCCGGATCCTGTCGGGCAGGCATCGATCATCGCCTTGGTCAATGACGCGCCGAGCCCGAGATCGGTCTTTGTCGATCCCTGCGAACATCCGAGAGCCATCGACGGATCACGCGCTGCGCCACTCCAGCCGGCCGGGGCCAATTCGAAGTAGCGGCCTCCGGCGCTGATGCCGCCAACCGCATTCAAAACGACGGTGGTCTGGTGAATCACGCGACCACCAGCGGGGCCGAGGTCTCCGACCTGACAGGGCGAGCCGTCCTGACGCTTGCCCGCGTTGTCGCATGCCCAATCGATCGCAATCGTCGATGTCGTCGACGGCGGCACCGTGGTTGTTCCGACATTGGCCGCGGGAACCGTCGTCGGGGGCTTCTGCGATCCGAATGCCCGAATGGGTCGAGCCATCAGGTACGAGCCACGCCCCTGCAACACCGCGTTAGCCGATCCATCAGCCAGATTCATGACACGATTCTGCGAAAAGCCACCCGCGGCAAACTCCGTCGACGACCAGTGCGCTTGGTTGACCGTCCTTCCGGCGGAGAAATCGACCCGCAATGGCCCGGCGGACGTACATGCAATGGCGGCATCACCCGTGGGTTGACGATGCGCAAACTTGCACACCTCGTTCAACTCCTTGATCGAGGGCAGGAACCAGTCGCTCTGACCACCGATTGTTGCATCGACGCTCTTTTGAGCCGCTGAGTTCGGGGAACAGCCGCCCTGCATCGCAAGCAGGAACGTGTTGTTCGCTCCGGCCCCGATGGCGTCACCCAAAGCGACGTTCGTCGCACCGGCTCGGCACCACTCATTCGAATACTCGCCTGCACCTCCCGCCCAGTTGAACGGGGCGACTTCGAGATACGTACCACCCGTGCTCACTCCTTCCGCATACGAAATCGGAGTCGACGAGATGTAGAACACTCGCCCACCGCCCGGGCCGGTGTCGCCGACCTGGCATGCCGAGCCATCGGGACGCTTGCCCTCATTGGTGCAGACGACTGGATTGAACGCGATATCCGTCGCTGACGACGTTGCGGCCAAGTACTCGGTGTCTGCGGCCTTGCTCGCGATCACCTTGCACGTTCCCGACCTCTCGGAAGTGACTTCCGTTCCGCTCGCGGTGAGAACACAACCCGATGTTCCACCCGGCGCAACCGAGTACGTCACTGCTCCGATACCACCGCCGCCCGACGACGTCAGCGGGACAACCGAGTCGAGCGCACCGCTGGCACCGTTCACCGAAAGTGTCGGCTGATCCTTTTTCGTGAATGTCAACCGAACGACCACCGGTGCTGCCGGCTCGAAGTTGGCGTCGCCACTGCGCGTGAGTGTCACCGAGCATGTGCCGTCACGGTCCGCGACGACTTGTTGGGGTGTCGTTGCGGGAGACACCAAGCGACAATTCGCGGTTCCGGCATCGGTCACCGCAACAGTCGACACGCCGGTTCCGCTTCCACCGCCGACGGCAAGCGACAATGGCGTCGCCACCTTTCCGTTGACTTCGGCAAGGCTCAGCGCGCTCTGAATTCCCTTCGCGACCGTGACCGTGACGACGGACGAGCGGGCGACCCTGTACGAACCCGAACCACCCTTCGTGGCCTGAACGGTGCATGACCCGACCGACGATGCTGTGACGCTCGTACGTTCCGCGTTCGCAACGCATTGCGCCGTTCCGGGGGAAACGACTCGGTACGTCACCGCGCCGGCTCCGCTGCCACCGCTGGTCGTCAGATTGATCGGAGCCCCGACACGCCCGGTTGGCGTGCTCAAACTGAACGCAGCCTGGACGCCCGGAGCGAAGTACCGAATGGGTCGAACCTGCGATCCCTTGCCATCGTCGTTGTATTGCTTGCCATCGAGGAAGTTGCGTCCGATTCGCCATGCCTGGAGGCCCCCCCAGTTCACCTTTTCGAGCGCGCCCGTCTTTTCACCGATGGCGATTGCGGCCGTCAGCCAATCCTTTCCGAGACTTCCAAGAATCGAGCCGCCAAGGATTGCATATTCGGACACGGTCTTTCCTTGAGTCGATGACAGGAAGTACGCGTGGTACTGGTCCATCGCCCAACCGGGCGACAATGGCGAGGCCGACGAACAGCCAACCTTGGGGTCTCCGGTCGTCTGGTTGCGCGCAAACTTGCACAGCTCGTTCAACTCGGCGGCAGATGGGATGAACCAATCGTTCGACCCGCCGGCCTTGTAGGTGAACACCTCATCGGCGGCGCTTTCTTTGCAGAAATTGGAAATGATGACCGTGTTGCGGCGACCCCAACCGATGCCGCTTCGGTCTGTTTCGGGGATCGGATGGACTTTCCCACCACAGTTCTGCGCGTATCCGGTCAGGCCGATGGTGCCCGACCCGTAGATGCTCTTCAGAAGGTCGGTTGGGGCGAAGGAGAGATACCTCATGGGCGCACCGTTCAGCTGGTCGCTGAAGTCTCCGACGTAATAAACCGTTCCTCCGTCGGGAGCCTTGTCCCCCACTTCGCAGTATCCGCCCTGCTGGTCACATGGTGTCGGCACATACGGCACAAAGTCGGACCCGAGCGAACTACTCGGTACGGCCACCGACCGGGAGGCAAGCGACGTCACCTCGGCTTCGGTCAGCGCCCGCTTCCACACCGCAACGTCGTCGAGTCGTCCGCCGAAAAACTCGTTTGCAGCCAGCCCTGCACCAATTCGGAAGTTGGCGATGCTGAATGCGGCGGGTCGGGTGGGAATGTCGTTCGCCACTTGTCGACCGCCGTAGTAGATGCGACGGGCCTTGCCGTCGTACACGACCGCGACGTGCACCCACCTGGATTCCGTGAAAGATGAGATGCAACAAGCCAGACGACCGGGGCTGATTTCGAATGTGCGCGTACCCGAATGGACGTACTTCAGGTCATTGCCCGTCCACGCATTCACGATGCCACCGCCGACTTCGGTAGACGCCGGCATGTAATCGTCGACCATCTGCAACAGATTCGTCGCTCCGGCCGTACGCCCGTCGAATGACCCCCATCCGACGAGGCCACCACGATTGAACGTCGTCGGCTTCATCCACACCGACATGGTGTAGGGCGAATTACCGCTCGGCAGATCAGACGACGAGATGGCACCATTGCTCGAGCCTTTGAGGGACCCGTCGCGACCGTTCAAGAAAACTCCGCCGCCGAACCGACCTTGCTGTCGGAATTCGACACCACCGGTGGCAGCGAGGTCGACCTTGCGGGTCACCGTGTTCCAGCCCAACGACGCAGAGTCGTTGAATGGCCAATGGGCGACCAGACCGTTCCTGAGCGCCGAGGGCACCTCATCGGGCACGAACGAGACGACACCCGAACCACCGCGATTGATGTCCAACTGGAACGCCGACACCTCGCACGTTCCGGCAGAAGTACCGGTGTAGGTGACAAGACCGATCGAAGCGTCGACTCGGCAATTCGCCGACGACGTCTGGTAACCGATGTCGTAACCGGGATCGACACCGCGGAAACTCATACGCAGCGGAAAGCCGATGGATCCTTTGCTCGTCGCCAGCGTGAGTGTTTGCGTGGCAACCGCGTTACGGATGGCCCCATTGAGCGCATTCGCCAGCGCAGTGAAGGCATTGTTCTTCGTTCGCACGGCGCTCGGCGCCGCACCCTCGCGCGGACCGACACACGACACCAAGAGACAGCCGACCAGTACGGCACCCGACGCCTTCTTGAGAGAACGGCGCAGGTTGAATCGACGTACAAACATGCGAGAAGACTAAACCGACTGGCACGCCAATGCTGGTCAGCCTCACCGACGGCGACACTGGAGGCGACGCCGGGAATCGAACCCGGATAAACGGCTTTGCAGGCCGCTGCGTAAGCCATTCCGCCACGTCGCCAGCGACAGTCGCAAGCGACCGCGCGCAGGCGATGCTATCGGTCGCGGGAATGGTCTCCTCGCTCGGATGGCACATCGAAATTGGTCGAACCGCGGGGCGGTTTGGCTCGAAGGCCAACGTCGCGCAGAACCTGACCCGCACCGTACTTCCATCCACGACGGCTCCGGGCCAGACGCGAGATCTGTCGCATGCGTTGCGTGATGTCACGGGAGTATTCGATCGCGCGGGTTTCACGCGCGGTCGTGACGAGCTTCAGTGGTTCGCTTGGGAAGTTTTCACGCTCGAACCCGTAACGGTTGAAATCATCGGCGTAGATCTCTTCGATGATGGCGGCGGTGTGGGCGTCCATCACATCGCGGTATTTGATCCCGAGGCCTTCGTTCAGTCGCTTGGGGCGGATGTCGCGTCCCGAACGTTCGCTCAGCTCCTTGGCGAAGCGGTCCATCTCGCCCGGCTTGTCGACACGGAAGAAGTGCGTGTACCGAACGTGGTCGTCGCGGACCGAACCCCACTGCGCGGTGAAGTGGTCGTCGACGAAGAAAAGCTCAGGTTTGCCTCTCAACGTGTGGACGAAGCGCCGGAAGGTGGAGGCGATGTCGATGTTGCCGTCGACCCGGTCGTCGGTGCAGAACTGCCACACCTCGTCGGACAACACGCTGGGGGCCTGCATGAGAATGCGATTCTCGAAGGCCGAATACGTGCGCGCATACGGGTGACGCAGCGCACCGACGCGCCACCAGTCGGGCGACTCCCAGATTTCGTCCTGTTCCTTCGCGGGCAGATAGCGAAAGAGCGTGAGTCCACTGACCTCTATTTGATGGATGGCCTGCGGAATCGAGATGTTCGGGCTGTGGAGATAGCGGGCGTTCTCGGGACGGTACGAGTCGTTCGCCTCGGCGAGCATCATCTTGATCGAACTGCAGGCCGACTTCGTGGTCGGCATGTAGGCGACCTTCACGCGCGGCGCGACGAGAGTGTGACCCACGAAAAGGGCGCGCTCGGTGTAAACGTACGGCTTGCGGGTGAACATCAATTCGGCGTCTTCCACAGGTGGGACAGAGCCGAGACCAGTTCCCCGGCGCAGTCACTCACGCTGCGATTCGACGTTACCAAGACGAGTTCGGGTGACTCGGGAGCCTCGTACGGCGCATCGACGCCGGTGAGGCCCGTGAGTTCGCCGCTCTTTTGCTTGGCGTAGAGACCCTTCGGATCGCGCTCGGCACACTCACCGACCGGCGTCGCGACGAACACCTCGGCGAAGGCAACTCCCACATCGTGGTGACGCCGGCGCACCGCGTTGCGCCCAGCCGCAAACGGACTGATGACCGGCGCAAGGACGATGACTCCGGCGTCGGCCAGAGTGAGAGCCACTTCACCGAATCGACGGACGTTCTCTGCTCGGTCGTCGTCACTGAAACCGAGGTCGGCGTTCAGGCCGTGACGCAGGTTGTCGCCGTCGAGCACATAGACGTTCGCACCCGCGTCGAAGAGTATGCGGGCGGCTTCGTTTGCAACAGTCGACTTGCCCGACCCCGAAAGGCCGGTCATCCAGATGGTTGCACCAACGTGGCCCGCTCGCTTGGCCCGTTCGTCGCGACCGACGGACTGCGGATGCCAGCGAATGTCGCTCACTCGCGGGGCGGCAGCAACATTCCGGCCGCGGCGGTTGCACCCGTGGACTCGTCGACGAGGATGAACGAGCCCGTGACGCGGTTGTGCTCGTAGTCGTCGCGCAGCAACGGCTCGGCCGTGTGGACCGTGACGCGGGCGATGTCGTTCATCGACAGCGGGCCCTCGGGTGTCTTGCGGTGCAGATCGGAGATGTCGAGCACGTAGCGCACTTCCCCGATCTTCGCACGCGTCGAACGGGTGGTGTGCTTGAGGGTGTAGAGCTTGGACGGGTTCAACTGCGCATTGGAGTCGAGCCAACACAGCATCGCGTCGTGGTCCTGGATGACCCGGGGCCGATTGTTGGGCCGGCAGATCATGTCTCCGCGGGTGACCGACAAGTCGTCGGCGAGAAGAATCGTGACCGCGGACCCGGGAACCGCCTCGTCGAGGGGGCCATCGGCCGAGTCGATGCCGGTGATCGTGGACGAGAGGCCACTCGGCAACACCACGATCTCGTCACCGACACGCAGCACTCCACCCGCCACCGTTCCGGCGTAACCGCGGTAATCGTGGTGTTCGGCGGTGCGCGGGCGAATGACGTATTGCACGGGGAATCGCACGTCGATCTTGTTGTCGTCGCTGGCGGTGTAGACGTTCTCCAGGTGATGGAGCAGGGTCGGTCCTTCGAACCACTTCAGGTCGTCCGAGCGCTCGACGACATTGTCGCCCTTGAGTGCGCTGATCGGCAGGAACGTGACGTCACGCAGCTGCAGCCGCGACGCGAAATCCTCGAAGTCGTCGCGGATCTCGTTGAAACGACCTTCGCTGTAACCGACGAGGTCCATCTTGTTCACACAGACGACCAGGTGCGGGACCCCAAGGAGAGACGTGAGGATGCTGTGACGTCGGGTTTGTTCGACCACGCCGTGGCGCGCGTCGATGAGGATGATGGCGAGATCGGCCGTCGACGTGCCGGTGACCATGTTGCGGGTGTACTGCACGTGCCCGGGGCAGTCCATGATGACGAACGAACGCTTGGGTGTGGCGAAGTAGCGGTGGGCAACGTCGATGGTGATGCCCTGTTCGCGTTCGGCGCGCAGGCCGTCGGTGAGCAGCGACAGGTCGACGTAGTCGTCGCCGCGGCGCTTGCTGACCGCTTCGACGTGCTCCAACTGATCCTCGAAGATGCTCTTCGAGTCGTAGAGCAGGCGTCCGATGAGGGTCGACTTGCCGTCGTCGACGGAGCCCACGGTGGCAAACCGCAACTGACGCATCAGAAGTACCCCTGTCGCTTGCGGTCTTCCATACCGGCCTCGGAGATCTTGTCGTCGGCGCGCGTGGCGCCTCGCTCGGTGACGCGGGCGACCGCAGTCTCGGCGAGAACGTCGTCGATTCCCGAAGCAGTCGACGGCACGGCTGCGGTGCACGTGGCATCACCCACGGTGCGAAAGCGAACGGTCTCTTCGTACACCTCTTCATTCGCATCGGGGCGCAGGAACTCGGTGTCGGCCATCAACATGCCACCGCGCTTGAAGACACGCCGTTTGTGAGCGAAGTAAATGCTGGGAAGTTCGATGTCGTGTTCCTTGATGAACGTCCAGATGTCGAGCTCGGTCCAGTTCGACAAGGGAAAGACACGGAAATGCTCGCCCTGCTTGTGGCTGGTGTTGTAGATGTTCCACAACTCGGGGCGCTGGTTCTTCGGGTCCCACTGGCCGAAGGTGTCACGGTGCGAGAAAACGCGCTCTTTTGCCCGGGCCCGCTCTTCGTCGCGGCGGGCACCGCCCAGAACTGCATCGAACTTGTTCTCGGCGATGGCATCGAGGAGGGCCACGGTCTGCAGCGGGTTGCGCGAGGGGGCGTCGGCCACTTTGCCCGCGTCGATGGCCGCCTGAACCGAGGCGACGGTCAGGTTGAGGCCGAGGCCCGCCAGGCAGCGGTCACGGAAGTCGATGACCTCGGGGAAGTTGTGGCCGGTGTCGACGTGCATGACGGCGAACGGCAGCCGGGCGGGGGCAAAGGCCCGAACGGCGACGTGCAGCATGACGACGGAGTCCTTGCCGCCCGAAAAAAGGATCACAGGACGCTCGAAACACGCGGCGACCTCGCGAATGATCGTGATGGCCTCGTCTTCGAGGCCGGTGATGCCGGGGCGCATGAGCGACGACTCTACCGTAATTCCTACCAATTCAGTCGGGTTTGCATCGGTAGAGTGTCGCGGTGACCGAAAACCAGCACCTCGACACCACCGCGATCACTGCCGGTCGTCGCGGGATGCGTGGGTTGTCGGCCGACATCTCCACCTCCACGGTGTGGTCGAGCAACGGTCTGTCGGCGACGCACGACGAAATTGTTCGGGGCCGCCGGGGCAAGGCGTACAGCCGTTACGCGAACCCGACGGTACGCCAGTTCGAAGAGGCCGTCGCCGAACTGGAGGGAGCAGAAGATGCCCTCGCCTTCGCCTCGGGAATGGGAGCCATCGCAACGGTCGTGTTCGCACTCTGCTCCCCCGGCGACCACATCGTCGCCCAACAGCAGTTGTACGGCGGAACACTCGCACTGCTCGCCGGGCCGGTGCGCCGCATGGGCATCGACGTCACACTCGTCGACGCCACGGTTCCCGGCGCTTTCACCGAGGCCGCGAAGAAGCCACGCACGATGCTCGTCATCGCCGAGACGCCGGCCAACCCCGCGCTTGCGATCGCAGACCTCGATGAAGTCGGAGCAATCGGTGCGCCGTTCACCCTCGTCGACTCGACGTTCGCCACCCCGATGTGCCAGCAGCCGCTGCGCCACGGTGTGAACATCTCGCTGCACTCCGCGACCAAGGCCATCGGTGGCCACAACGATGCGCTCATTGGTGTCATCGCGGCCGACACCGACATCATCGATGCCGTGTGGGCACACTCCGTACTGCACGGCGCCGCCGCTTCCCCTTACGACGCACACAACGCGCTGCGCGGCATCCGCACCCTCGCGGTGCGCCAAGAGCGCCAGTGCTCCACGGCGACAGAACTTGCATCGTGGCTTGCACGTCACGATCGCGTCAGGGCGGTGCACTACCCCGGCCTTGCGAAGCATCCGCAGCACGCGATCGCGGCGCGGCAGATGACGGCCTTTGGTTCGATGCTTTCCGTCGAGATCGACGGTGGCCACGATGCCTGCACGCGATTCCTGCAGGCGGTCGAACTGGTTCGACCCGCGACGTCATTGGGTGGCCCCGAAACCCTCGTGTGCCACCCTGCTTCCAGCACCCACTTCGGTCTCGACTCCGAGTCGCTCGCCGCGTCCGCAGCCGCCGATGGTTTGTTGCGAATTTCCGTGGGCCTCGAAAACCCGGCCGACCTCATCGCCGATCTCGAACGCGCGCTCACGAAGAGCAGGCCATGAACATCGGTGTCCTCACCGGTGGCGGCGACTGCCCCGGCCTGAACGCCGTCATCCGCGCCGTGGTGCGCAAGGCCGAAAAGAACGGCGACCGCGTGCTCGGGTTTCGCGATGCATGGAAGGGCTTCCTCGCCAACGACTACATCGAGTTGACCGTCGACACGGTGCGTGGGTTGCTACCGAAGGGCGGCACGATCCTCGGCACCACCCGCGGCAGCCCCTACGACCTGACCGATGGTGTCGAACAAACAAAGAAGCAGTTCTCGAGGCTCAACCTCGGTGCACTCGTCGTCATCGGAGGCAACGGATCGCTCACCGTCGGCTCGCTCCTGCACGCCGAGGCGGGGTTGCCCATCGTCGGAGTGCCGAAGACGATCGACAACGACATTGTCGGCACCGACGTGTCATTCGGGTTTCACACCGCGGTTCAGATCGCCACCGACGCGATCGACCGACTGCACACAACGGCGGAAAGCCACGACCGAGTGATGGTGGTCGAGGTCATGGGTCGGGACGCGGGATGGATCGCGCTCATGGCCGGCACGGCCGGCGGCGCAACGGCGATCCTCGTGCCCGAAAGGCCCTTCGACATCGCCCAGGTGTGCGAACACATCGTGCGACGTCACGGTCGTGGCCGCTTTGCATCGATCGTCGTGGTTGCCGAAGGCGCCCGACCGATTCCCGGCACCCCGCCCGACATGGCGTACACCAAGGATCAGTTCGGACGCGACCGCCTGGGCGGCATCAGCGCCGCGATCGCGCCGCTCATCGAGGAACGCACCGGCTACGACGTCCGCGTCGTACAGATCGGCCACATCCAACGCGGCGGCACGCCAACCGCCTACGACCGCGTGCTGGCGACACGCTTCGGCCTCGCCGCCGTCGATGCCGTCACGGCGCGTGACTTCGGCAAGATGGTGGTGCTGCGCGGCGACACCGTCGAGCGAGTGCCAATGGCCCTCACACAGGGAAACACACGAACCATCGACCTGTCGCTGTACGACGAGGTCGAATCCGCGTTTTTCGGCTGATCAGAGAGTCTTCGGCGGCCGCGGAAAGAAGCTGCTCGTACGACGCACGTAGTCCTCGTAGTCGGGTTTGCGCTTGCGCAGTCCCCTCTCGAGAAGTGCAACCCCCGACACGCGCACCAACAGGTACGTCATCACGAACGCACCGATGAAGCCGAAGACGCCGACGCCGGCCTCGGCGGCGACGATGGCGAGGCCCCACCACACGACGGCGTCACCGAAGTAGTTCGGGTGGCGCGTGTAACGCCACAGACCGGACGACATCACCCGGCCCGCGTTAGAGGGGTCCGACTTGAAGCGTCGCAACTGCGCATCGCCGACTGCCTCGAAGAACAGACCGACAGCCCACACGAGAATGCCCATCGTTCCGATCGGTCCGAAGCCGGGAGACTCTTCGACCTGGCCCAGCTGCAGTGGCAGTGACACCACCCACATCAACACACCCTGGAAGGTGAAGACCGTGAGAAAACTGATGAGCGGGAACCTCTGGCCATAGCGCTTGCGCATCGCCTTGTAGCGGTAGTCCTCGCCGTGGCCGATGTTGCGCCGCGCCAGGTACGCCGCAAGCCGCACACCCCACAGGGTCACCAGAATGACCAGCACCCAACTGCGTGTCGCGTCTCCATCGCCGACCGCGAACGAGACCCAACCCGTCACCACGAAGCCGAGGCCCCACACGATGTCGACGATCGATGCGTTCTTCACCACGATGCTGATCACCCACGTGGAGACCATGAGGATCGCGATCGCCATCACGCTCGCAACCATCACATCGGCACTGCTGCTCATGGATTCACCTTCCGTTCGTCTCTGCCGGCCCGGCCTAAATGTTCGGCGACCGCACGGTCGAGTTCGAGCCAACGCTCGTCCAGCCACTCGATGACTCCATCGGCGGGCACCTCGGATCGCGCAATACGCACGAACCACATTCGCGCCACGCCTGCACCCGACTCGAGTTGTTTCAACATCCCGCCGAAGGTGTCGAGTCCGTCGAAGCCCGTGTGACCGGCGATGACGACATCGGCGTCGGGTGCGGCTTCGAGAAGAGTGAGCGCACCTGCGGGCTTTGGCGGAAGCAGATGACGCAGACCAGACAGACGGGCAGCCCTCTCCGGGCTGCGCTCGGCCATCGCGGCCAGGATCTTCTCCCGCTTCTTCGGGTTCGCCCGGGTTCCTTCGACGAAAATCACCGCAACGTCGCTCGCCCCGAGGTTGTGACCCAGCTGCGCGATGCCTTTCAGCTCGTCGCCCTGGCTGCTCGAACCGCGATCGAGGAAGTAGTTGGGAAGTCGGTGTCCGACGATGTCGAGGCACGGATCGGCCATCAATTCACGCTTCAACACGTAGCGCGGCCGCAGACCTGCTGCATTGCCCATCGAGTACGCCGAGACGAGCGAATCGGCCAAGCTGGCATGACGCGAGAAAACGAGCACGGGACCGGGCACCAACACCTCGGGGTTCTCGACAATGACCCGAATTCCGACCGTCAATCGAAGAGTGGCCATGAGCGTGCCGGCCCACCATCGTTGCAGTGCAAAGTGCACCTTGAGGTTCCGACCCTGACCCGACAGCGAGAAGAGTGCCGCGGCGGTCAGTCCCCCGACTTCGATCCACGCCCAGCAAAGCCCGAACGCAACGAGACGAAGGGTCGGCAGTTTCCACTTCCTGCGAATCAAATCGAAGACAGCGGTGCCGACGACCCAGATCGGCCAGGTGCCGAGCATGACGATTGCCAGCAGCAATACGCCCGACACCGAGGCAACCCGTCGCAAAAATGTCCGTCCGATACACCCGACAGTAGCCTCGGAGTGATGGAAGTGGTTCGACTCACCGGCACGATTGGCGCACGAATCGACAGCGTCGACCTGAAGCGCGAGCTCTCTCCCGACACCATCGCGGCCATCAGGCAAGCCCTGGTGCGCCACCGCGTCATTTTCTTCCGCGACCAACACCTGTCACCCACCCAACAGGTTGCCTTCGGTCGCGCATTCGGCGAACTCACGCCGGCGCATCCATTGGTGGGCGGCCTGGACGACGACCATCCCGAAGTTCTCGTTCTCGACAGCCTCGACTACAAGTTGGGGGTCGGCGACCGCGGCACTTCGAACGGCAAGAGCACCAGCTACAACAACCGCTGGCACACCGACGTCACGTTCTCCGAAACTCCCCCACTCGCCTCGATTCTTTCGGCGAAGAAGATTCCGTCGTACGGCGGTGACACGCTGTGGGCCGACCTCATCGACGCCTACAACACGCTGCCCGAACAAATGCGCGACATGCTCGACACCCTGCACGCGGTTCACGATTCGAGCGGGACCTTCAGCCGTTTCCGCGACGAGGACAAGACCGGCGAAAACCGCCAGAAACTCTCGAACCTTGCGCCGGTGCGCCACCCCGTGGTGCGCGTGCACCCCGAGTCGGGCGAAAAGGGTTTGTTTGTCAATCCCACCTTCACCGCCTACATCGACGGTTTCGGCATCGACCTCAGCCGGGCACTGCTCCACATGCTCTACGAGCACACGGTTCAACCCGAGCGCGTGGTGCGTTGGGTGTGGCAAGAGGGTGACGTTGCGATGTGGGACAACCGATCGACGTCCCACTACGCCGCGGCCGACTACGTCGAACCCCGGCTGATGCACCGCATCACGGTGCGCGGCGACAAACCGCGCGGACCGCTGGATTGAACTACTTCTTGACCGGAGCCAGCGGGCCGCCGGCCCACCACTGTTCGAACATCGGCTTGGCCGCGCTCGTCACCGGCTCGAGAAGGAAACCCGATGGCGCGCGCACGTAGCTGAAGGCGCCGTAGCCATCTTCGGGGGCGGCACC
>Ga0068872_10002832_pt1 | contig 13466 bp, 13 predicted proteins | sample NOAtaG_7_FD_66441 | JGI IMG/M metagenome (GOLD analysis project Ga0068872, IMG submission 66441) | Freshwater lake microbial communities from Lake Erie, under a cyanobacterial bloom - NOAA_Erie_Diel1S_2200h metaG | ecosystem: Environmental > Aquatic > Freshwater > Lake | place: USA: Ohio, Lake...
ACCTGCCTTCCCATGCCTTGGCTGACGTCCTAGCGGAGTTCGACCGTCAAGGGAATCCGCCCGGCGGGTTGAGACGCCCGCCGCCGGGGCCTACAGTGGACTCGCAGCAAGGGTCGCCCCTCAGGAGACAGGCCCTCAGATCGGGGAAGATCCAGGACATGGAGGCGGCGGTCGTCAGGCGCGAAGGCCCCGCGGGCGGGTTCGGCGGCGGTCCGCCCCGCGGTCCCGGAGGTCCGGGCGGTCCGGGTGGCTTCGGCCCCGGCGGCCCCGGCCGGCGCCCGGGAATGCCAGACCTGACGACAGGACCCATCGGACCCACCCTCGTGACCTTCGCCCTGCCGGTCCTGGGCACAAACATCCTCCAGTCCCTCAGCGGCACCTCCAACGCCTTCTGGGTCAGCCATGTGCTCGGCCCCGCCGCGCTGACGGCGACCACCAACGCCAACCAGGTCTTCTTCCTGATGATGGGGGCCATGTTCGGCGTGTCCATGTCCGCCAACCTGCTGATCGGGCAGGCGATCGGATCAGGCGACCGCGACCTTGCCAAGCGGGTCGTCGGCACCTGCATCATCTTCTTCCTGGCCATCTCTCTGATGGTCGGACTCACGGGCTACCTGGCCACGCCGGGAATCCTCGCCGCCATGGGCACGCCGGCGGACGCCCGGGCGGACGCCACGACCTACCTGCGGGTCATCTTCATGGCGATCCCCATCATGTACTTCTTCTCCTTCGTGCAGATGGCGCAGAGGGGGACGGGGGACTCGCGGACGCCCTTCTATTTCGCCCTCCTGGCCATCTCCATGGAGGTGGTTCTCAATCCGATGCTGATCACCGGCTTCGGACCCTTTCCCCGGATGGGCATCGCCGGCTCCGCCTCGGCCACCCTGATCTGCCAGGGCCTGACCCTTGCGGCGATCATGTTCTGGCTGCACCGCAGGGATTCGATCCTGATCCCCCGTCCCGGGGAGTTCGGCTACCTGATCCCGGACCTCTCCATCATCCGCACCCTGGTCATGAAGGGCCTGCCCATGGGCCTGCAGATGTTCATCATGTCCTTTGCGGCCCTGACCATGACGAGCTTCGTCAACAGCTACGGGTCGACCACGGCGGCGGCCTACGGCGTGGCCATGCAGATGTGGGCCTATGTGCAGATGCCGGCCATGGCGCTGGGCATGGCGGTCTCATCCATGGCGGCGCAGAACGTCGGGGCGGGGCGCATGGACCGGGTCGACCGGGTGGCCCGGACGGGTATCGGGTACTCCGTTCTCCTGAGCGCCCTGCCGATCCTGCTGATCTATATTGCCGGTCCCCTGGCGCCGCGCCTCTTCCTGCCGGAGGGCAGCCCATCCATTCCCATCGCCCAGCACATCAACTACTTCGTCCTCTGGGGCTTCATTCCCTTCGGCATGAGCTTCATCCTGTCGGGCATCGTGCGGGCCACCGGCTCGGTCTGGCCGCCGCTGATCTCGATGATCATCGCCATGTGGGGCATCCGCATCCCGGTGGCCAGCCTGCTCCAGCCCGCCCTGGGCGCCGACGCCGTCTGGATCAGCTTCCCTGTGGGCTCGATCGCCTCCTGCCTCCTCGCCTTCGCCTGGTATCGGTGGGGCAACTGGCGGAAGTCCAGCCTGCTCGCCGCCTTCGCCCCGCGAGGCGTGGAACCTGCGCCGGCCATGGCGCCTGCCCCGCCTCGGGTGGACACCCCCTGAGCCCCGATCAGGGCTCCATCAGCGCGGCGTAGACCAGGGTCCGGAGCTCCCGCCGGATGGGGTAGGTGGACGATCCCATGAGCTGGGTGAGGAAGACGACGGCGATGTCCTTGACCGGATCGATCCAGAAGGCGGTGGAGGCTGCGCCGCCCCAGTAGTACTCCCCCGGGCTCGAGGTCAGCATGGCCCGGACCGGGTCGAAGGTGACCGCGAAGCCCAGGCCGAACCCGACCCCGGCGTTGGTCGCCTCCGAGAACAGCGACCTCGACAGCATGGTCAGGTCCTGGCCGCCGGGCAGGTGGTTGGACGCCATCAGGCGAAGGGTCGCCGGCGCGATCAGCCTGTGGCCGTTTAGCTCCCCTTGGTTCACCAGCATCCGGCAGAACTTCATGTAGTCGTCCGCCGTGGAGACCAGACCGCCGCCGCCGGAGTGGAAACGCGGCGTCTGGTGGTAGGCGCTGGTCACCGGATCGTCCTGCAGGGTCAGGCCGCCTTCCGGCGTGGGCGCGTAACAGGCGCTGAACCTCTTGGCCTGGTCTGCGCGGACGCTGAAGCCGGTCTCTGTCATGCCGAGAGGCGCCAGAATGCGCTCGGCGAGGAAGTCCTGGAACCGCTGGCCGGAGATCCGCTCGACCAGGACGCCCAGCACATCGGTGGAGACCGAATAGTTCCAGGCCTCGCCGGGCGAGAACTCCAGCGGCAGGCGGGCCAGGGTGTCGACGAAGCCCGGCATGTCGAGGGGCCCATGGGCGTCGGCGATCTTCAGCTTGCGGTAGGCGGCGTCCACATTGGTCCGGGTCTGGAAGCCATAGGTCAGGCCGGAGGTGTGGCGCAGCAGATCGACCATCTGCATGGGCCGCGCCGGCGGGGTCGTCAGGTAGGGGCCGGTCCCGGCGGAGAAGACCGCCAGGTCCTTCCACTCGGGAATGAAGCGCGAGACCGGGTCGTCCAGGGCGACCTTGCCCTCCTCCACCAGCATCATGAAGGCGAGACTCGTGATCGGCTTGGTCATGGAATAGATGCGATGCACGCCTTCGCGCGTGGCGGCGCGGCCGCGCTCGCGGTCCGCCAGGCCCTGGACGGTCTCGTGGACCCGTTCGCCGCCTCTCGTGACCTGGAGATGGACGAACGGCAGTCGCCCGCTCGCCAGGTACTTTTCCTCCAGAAACCGGTCGATACGGGCCAGTCGGGCGGGGGAGAAGCCGAGGGCTTGCGGGCGGGTCATGGCGTTTCCTTGCCTTTGCAGTCTGCGCAGACCTTGCGGCGCCGGGCCCCTTTTCGCAAAGGCCGGCGTTGCGCATTCGGCCCGTCGGCCCGATAGTTGAACAAACAGTATGCCGCACGCTGGCGCACGGGAGGACGATGATGGCCTGGGACTTCGAGACCGATCCTGAATTCCAGAAGAAGCTCGACTGGATCGAGGACTTCATGCGCGAGGAGGTCGAACCCCTCAGCCACCTGGGCATGGCCGCCCATGGCCCCCTGGGCCGCGAGAAGTTTATCAAGCCCCTGCAGGACAAGGTGAAGGCCCAGGGCCTTTGGGCCTGTCACCTCGGCCCCGAACTCGGCGGCCAGGGCTATGGCCAGCTGAAGCTGGGCCTGATGAACGAGAAGCTCGGCCGCAACGGTCTGGCCCCCACCATCTTCGGCTGCCAGGCGCCGGACACCGGCAACGCCGAGATCATCGCCCACTACGGCACCGACAAGCAGAAGGAGCAGTATCTCTGGCCGCTCCTGAACGGCGAGATCCGCTCGGCCTTCTCCATGTCCGAGCCGACCGGCGGCTCCGATCCCCTGACCTTCCGCACCCGCGCCGTCCTCGATGGTGATGAGTGGGTCATCAATGGCGAGAAGTGGTACTCGACCAACGCCCGCTGGGCGAAGGTCCTGGTCGTCTACGCCGTCACCGACCCGGATGCGAAGGACCCCTACCGCCGCACCTCCATCTTCCTGGTGCCCACCGACACCCCCGGTGTCCGGATCATCCGCAATGTCGCCGTTGGCGCAGGCGGCGAGATCGGCGGCGGCAACGAGGGCTATGTGGAGTACAAGGACGTCCGCGTCCCCTACGACGCCCTGCTGGGCGAGCGCGGCGCGGCCTTCGTCATCGCCCAGGTCCGCCTGGGAGGGGGGCGGGTGCACCACGCCATGCGCACCGTCGGCGCCTGCAAGCACGCCCTGGACCTGATGTGCCAGCGGGCGGTCTCGCGCACCACCCGGGACGGGCGTCTCGCCGACCTGCAGATGGTCCAGGAACAGATCGCCGACTCCTGGATCGCCCTGGAGAGCTTCCGCCTCCTGGTGCTGAGGACGGCCTGGCTGATCGACAAGCACAAGGACTACAACAGGGTCCGCAAGGACATCGCCGCCATCAAGGTGGCCATGCCCAAGGTCTACAACGACATCGCCACCAAGGCCGCCCACCTGCACGGCGCCCTGGGCGTCTCGAACGAAATGCCCTTCATGCACATGGTCACCAGCTCCCTGGTGATGGGCATCGCCGACGGCCCGACCGAGGTGCACAAGGTCACCCTGGCCAAGCAGGTCCTCAAGGACTACCGGCCCGACAACGACCTCTTCCCCAAGTACCACATCCCCCGCCTGCGCGAGGAGGCCCAGGAGAAGTTCTCCAAGGAGCTGGCGGAGATGAAGGAAGAGTACGCCCGCAGGGCCCGGGACGCCGCCTCTGCCTGAGCCGGCGGCGGGCTTCAATCCAGGGGGGCGTCCTGCGGGGCGCCCCCTTCCGTTTTGACTTGATCGCCGCGGCGTCAGGCCCTCAGGGTCCTCGCCAGTACGCTTTTCCCAGGGTTTCCAGATGACGTCAGACTCCCCCCCCGAATGGCCTGTCATGTCGATCGCCGAGGCGCATGCGCGTCTGACGGCGCCCGGCCAGCGCTTCGAGATGGAGGAGAAGATGATCCGCGGCGTGACCCAGCGGGTCTGGAGGAACGCCCCGCCGACCCTGCGCGACATCTTCCTGAACGCCCGGGCCTTCGGCGCGCGGGAGTTTCTGGTCTACGAGGACGACCGGGCGACCTATGAGGCCTTCGCCCGCGCCGCCATCACCCTGGCCCGCCAGCTGCAGGCCGACGGCGTGCGAAAGGGCGACCGGGTGGCGGTCATCATGCGCAACCTGCCGGAGTGGCCGGTGGCCTTCTACGCGGGCGTCCTGGCGGGGGCGATCGTCACGCCCCTGAACGGCTGGTGGACCGGGCCGGAGCTCGAGTACGGCCTGGCCGACTCCGGGACCCGGATCGCCATCGTCGACGACGAACGGCTGGAGCGCATCGCCCCCCACCTGGAGGGGTTGACGGACCTGGAGCGCGTCTACGTCGCCCGCCTGCCCGAAGGGGTCGAGACGTCGGGCCGCGTGCGCCGACTCGAGACGGTGATCGGGGTGGTCAACAGCTGGAAGGCCCTTCCCGACCTGCCGCTTCCGGACGTCGCCATTGATCCCGACGACGACGCCACCATCCTCTACACCTCCGGGACCACGGGCCGGCCCAAGGGCGCCCTGGGCACGCACCGCAACATGACCTGCAACGTCCTGACGAGCGGCATCGCCGCGGCGCGGAACTTCCTGCGGGCCGGACAGCCCCTGCCCGAGAGCGACCCGCACAAGCTGCCGCAGCGCAGCTCCCTCCTGGTGGTGCCCCTCTTCCATGCGACCGGTCTGTCGGCGACCCTCGGCCCGACCATGAACGCCGGCGGCAAGATCGTTCTCATGCGCCGCTGGGAGGCCGAGCAGGCCATGCAGCTCATCGAGCGCGAGCGCATCGACGCCACCGGCGGCGTGCCCACCATCGCCTGGCAGCTCATCGAGCACCCGGCCCGGGCGAAGTACGACCTGTCCTCCCTGGTTTCGGTCTCCTATGGCGGCGCGCCCTCGGCGCCGGAGCTGGTCCGGCGGATCGTCGAGGTCTTCCCGGGCTCGGCGCCCGGCAACGGCTGGGGCATGACCGAGACCACCGCAACCTTCACCAGCCACACCGGCAAGGACTATGAGGCCCGGCCCGACAGCGCCGGCCCCGCCGCGCCCGTCGGCGACATGCAGATCCGGGACCCCGCCGACGGCGTCACCCTGCTGCCCGTCGGTCAGGTGGGGGAGCTCTGGGTCAAGGGCCCGCAGGTGGTGAAGCTCTACTGGAACAAGCCCGAAGCCACGGCCGAAACCTTCCGGGAAGGCTGGCTGCGCACCGGCGACCTGGCGCGGCTGGACGAGGAGGGTTTCCTCTTCATCGTCGACCGGGCCAAGGACATGCTGATCCGCGGCGGCGAGAACATCTACTGCGTCGAGGTCGAGAACGTGCTCTACGACCATCCGGATGTGATGGACGCCGCCCTGGTCGGAGTTCCCCACAAGACCCTTGGAGAGGAGCCCGCCGCCGTGGTGCATCTGAAGCCCGGCGGGACCGCCGGCGAAGCTGAATTGAAGCAATGGGTGCGCGAGCGTCTCGCCGCCTTCAAGGTCCCCGTGGAGATCCGGTTCTGGCCCGAGCCCCTGCCGCGTAACGCCAACGGCAAGATCCTGAAGACCGAGCTGAAGTCGGTGTTCGAGGCGCGTTCATGACTGACGCCTCCGCCCCCCTTATCGTCGGCCTGGGCGGCACCACCCGGGAGGGGTCCTCGACCGAGCGCGCGCTCTGCGCCGCCCTGGCGACGGCGGAGGCCCAGGGCGCCCGGACGCGCCTGATCGGCGGCGCCTTCCTGGCCGAACTTCCCATCTACGACCCCCGGCCCGGCGGCCCGACGGCCCGCCAGTCAGAACTGGCCGAGCTCGTCCGTAGCGCCGACGGGCTGATCCTGGCGACGCCGGGCTATCACGGCTCCCTGTCCGGGGTGATGAAGAACGCCCTGGATACGCTGGAGCTTCTCCGGGAGGATGCGCGTCCCTACTTCACCGACCGGGCGGTCGGCGTCATCGTAACGGCGGCGGGGTCGCAGGCGGCGGGCACCACCCTGACCGCCGTGCGCTCCATCGTCCACGCCATGCGCGGTTGGCCGACCCCCTTCGGCGCGGCGATGAGCGTCAGTTCGGCCTCCTTCGGGCCGGATGGACGGCCCCTGGAGGACCGTGACGCCTGGCAGCTCGACACCGTCGCCGGCCAGGTGGTCCAGTTTGCGAAAATGAGGTTGCAGTCATGAAGCGTCCCTACCTCGTCACCGACTCCCCCAAGCCTTCGGAGGGCGACGTGTCTGCGATCAGCCCGATCGAGGACATCATCGAAGACGCCCGGAACGGCCGTCCCTACATCCTGGTGGACGCCGAGGACCGGGAGAACGAGGGCGATGTCATCATCCCCGCCCAGTTCGCCACGCCCGAGCAGATCAACTTCATGGCCAAGCACGCCCGCGGCCTGATCTGTCTGTCGATCACCGGGGACCGGGCCCGCCAGCTGCGCCTGCCCCCCATGGCGGTGGACAACCAGTCCGGGCACGGCACCGCCTTTACGGTGTCCATCGAGGCCCGTGAGGGCGTCACCACGGGCATTTCCGCCCATGACCGGGCCCATACCATCGCCGTGGCGGTGGACCCCACCAAGGGCGCCGACGAGATTGTCTCCCCGGGGCATGTCTTCCCGCTGGTCGCGCGGGACGGTGGCGTTCTGGTCCGGGCGGGTCACACCGAGGCCGCGGTGGACATCTCCCGGCTGGCCGGCCTCAACCCGGCGGGGGTCATCTGCGAGATCATGAAGGACGACGGGTCCATGGCCCGCCTGCCGGACCTGATCGCCTTCGCCCAGACCCACGGCCTGAAGATCGGCACCATCGCCGACCTCATCGCCTACCGCCGACGGACCGAGCGGCAGGTGGAGCGCGTCCTTGAGACTCCGGTCGAGAGCGCCTTCGGCGGCCGGTTCCGGATGGTGATCTACCGCAACATCCTGGACCGCACCGAGCACATGGTGCTGACCCGGGGCCGGATCGAACCGGACCGGCCCACCCTGGTGCGGATGCACCGCCTGGACCTGGCGGCGGATGTCATCGGGGCCGGCGGCGCGCGGTCGGGCCATGTCCGAAAAGCCCTGGAGACCCTCGCCGCCAGTGACGCTCCCGGCGTCGCGGTCTTCATCAGCGACTCCAATCCGGCCTGGCTGTCCGAGCGCTACGGGGCGGACCCGGCGGTGGATCATGGAGCGAATGTGCTGAGGGATTACGGGGTCGGCGCCCAGATCCTGATTGACCTCGGCGTTCGCGACATGGTCCTGCTGACCAATTCCGCCACAGTGCTTCCCGGATCAGCCGGATACGGTCTGCGGATCCTGGAGCGCCGCCCCCTCGACTGATACCGGGATTCCGGCGTATAAGACCCGCGCTTTACGCAGCGCCCGGCCGAAAGGTCGGGCGCCGTCATTTCAGGAGACCGACATGGCCGACATTCTGATGCCGAAGGCGACCGCTGTCTGGCTGGTCGACAACACCTCCCTGACCTTCGAGCAGATCGCGGATTTCTGCGGCCTCCATCCCCTGGAGGTGAAGGGCATCGCCGACGGCGAGGTCGCGCGCGATATCCGCGGTGCAGACCCGATCGCCAACGGCCAGCTGTCCCGCGAGGAGATCGACGCCGCCCAGCAGGACCCCAAGCGCCGGATGACGGCGCTGAAGAGCCGTCACGCCGAACACCTGAAGCCGACGAAGAAGGCGCCGCGCTACACGCCGGTCTCCCGTCGCCAGGACCGCCCGGACGCCATCGCCTGGTTCGTGCGGAATCATCCCGAGGTCTCGGACGCGCAGATCTCGCGCCTCCTCGGCACCACCAAGGCCACCATCGACCAGGTCCGGAACCGCACGCACTGGAACTCGGCCAACATCAAGGCGGTGGACCCGGTGAGCCTGGGCCTGTCGACCCAACTCGAGCTGGACGACATCGTCCGCAAGGCCGCCGAAAAGCGCGCCCGGGACAACGCCCGCAAGGGCATCGTCGAGCCGGAAGGTCCGACCCTGGAGCCCGCCTCCGAAACTGCGGCCGAACCCTGGCCGCAAGCTGAAGACGAGGACTGATCAGCGATTCAAGCTGCGGGACGCGCCCGCGACTTGAGCAGCTCGATCTCTTCCTTGATGTGGAGCTTTCGTCGCTTGATGGCCTGAATGGCGCTGTCCGTCGAGCTCGGATGCGCCATGGCGTCACGGAGCTCGCTCTCAAGTGACCGGTGCCGGCGGTCAAGTTCGCGGATGCGGGCGTCAATGGACATGACTCAGGGTCTCCTTCCATGCGACTGGAAACAGTGAACACCCGCTGACGCCGCCTGTCAGATCACATAAGTTTGCTTTCGAAGCCCACCTGAACCTTGGGGTCGGAAAATGGTCAGCTCCCGGCAGGCGCAGATGGCGCCTTCGTCAGTGCCGCCACCCGCTGCCCGTGGCCTTCGGAGGTTGGCTTGAACCGGACTCCAGAACCCGCCGAGGAAGCCGAAATCCGTCGCCGGCTGGCGGAGCTCCAGCTGGATCACAACGACCTGGAGGTCGCCATCCAGGCCATTGGTCTGTCGCCAGTACCCGACATGATGGTGATCGGCCGACTGAAACGGAAGAAGCTGGCGCTCAAGGATGAGATCCAGCAGCTGAAGGATCAGCTGACCCCCGACATCATTGCCTGAAGTGGCGACATGCGCCGACTCCTCAGGTGCGGCGTTTCTGGCGGCGGGCATACATGTCCGCGTCGGCACGGGCCAGAATCTCCTCGCTCTCCAGGTCCGGCGTGATCTCGCTGACGCCATAGGAGACGTGGATCGGAGCTGACCATTCGCCGAACTGGATCGGGTTGGCCTCGAGGTTGCGGGCGAGGTTGCGGGCGCGGATTTCGGCGACCGGCAGGCTGGCCTGGGTCAGGACCACAGCGAACTCGTCCCCCCCGACCCGAGCCACGAGGTCGGTGTCAGCCGCCTGGGTCGTGAGCCGTTCCGCCACAGCCCTCAAGGCGAGGTCCCCCGCCGGGTGACCGAAGCTGTCGTTCACGCTCTTGAAGTCGTCCAGGTCAAAATAGATCAGGGCGGCGGGAGATCCATAACGATGGCTGAAGGTTCGGATCCGGTCGAGCTCCCTCATCAGGGCGCGGCGGTTGAGGACCGGGACCAAGGGATCCTGATCCGCCAGGGCCTCGATCCGGCTAAGCTGGGCCTTCAACCGTGCGACCTCCTGCCTGAGGTCATCGATCTCCGTAAGGAGCGTCCAGATGGCGCCCTGGACCGCCGGGGTGAGTTCCGCCTCGGAAAGGCCTAGGAAGGCGGTTTCATCCGGCCGCGCGGATCTGCCTCCCGCGACCCTGGCGCCGGCCTCGGCCAGCGCGCGTCTCCGGATGTCGGAGAACGGCTGGTTTCTCGTCCCTGTGACCTTGAGCGCCATGCGACAGAACCCGCGAATCTCCCATGACGTTAACATTTTACGCACGGTGTGTTGACCCAAGGAAGGAGGGGCCTATTCTCCCGCGCCTCGCCGCCAGGGGGCCTTTAAATGAGTGTTGCCGCCGCGCCCGTCGCCATCATCATGGGCAGCCGCTCGGATTGGCCGACCATGAAAGGCGCCGCCGATATGCTCGACGCCCTTGGCGTTCCCTGGGAGGCGCGGGTCATCTCGGCGCACCGGACGCCGCTTCGGATGGTCGAATTCGCCAGGGGCGCACGGGCCGCCGGGGTCAGGGTCATCATCGCCGGAGCCAGCGGCGCAGCCCACTTGCCGGGCATGACGGCGGCCCTGACAGACCTTCCGGTCCTCGGGGTTCCGGTCGAGTCCAAGGCCCTGAAGGGCATGGACAGCCTGCTGTCCATTGTGCAGATGCCCGCCGGGGTGCCGGTGGCGACCCTGGCCATTGGCGAGGCGGGCGCGCGCAACGCCGGCCTGCTGGCGGCCCAGATCCTGTCCCTTGGCGATGAGTCGCAGGCTCAGCGCCTGGCGGCCTGGCGGGACGCCCAGACCGCCTCCGTCGCCGTCACGGTCGCCGACGACTGAGGGTTCTGTGACGCCGCTTCCCCCCGGATCGACCATCGGCATTCTGGGCGGGGGACAGCTCGGCCGGATGCTGGCGGCCGCCGCCGCACGCCTGGGCTTCGACGTGGCGGTGCTCGATCCTGAACCGGACTGCCCGGCCTCCCGCGTCTGCGCCCGTCACCTTCTCGCCAACTACGATGACCCTGCCGCCCTTGAGGCGCTGGCGGGCGCCTGTAGCGTGGTGACCGTGGAGTTCGAGAACGTCCCCGCCAGCGCACTGGAGATCCTCCTCGCCCGCGGAGCCCGCGTGGCGCCGGGTCCGCGGGCCCTGTCCACGGCCCAGGACCGGGTGGAGGAAAAGACCTTCCTCAACGCGGCGGGGGCGCCCACCGTGGACTTCCGGCCGGCCTCTACGGAACAGGAAGCAGCTGAGGCCGCCACCGCCCTGGGGGGACGGGTGCTTATCAAGACCCGGCGCGATGGCTACGACGGCAAGGGCCAGGCCTGGGCGGCCTCGGCCGAAGACGCCGCTGGCGTGTTTAGGTCCCTTGGCTCGCGCCCGGTCATCGTCGAGGCGCCTGCGGCCTTTCGGCGGGAACTCTCCATCATCGCGGCGCGAAGCTGGGATGGCGCGATGGCGGCATTTCCCCTTGCGGAGAACATTCATCAGGATGGGATTCTGCGCCGGTCTTCAGCTCCGGCTCGGCTAGAGCCAGCCCGCGCCCTGGAGGCTGAGGATATCTCTCGGAAGGTCCTCGCGGGTTTGGACTATGTAGGCGTCATCGGGATCGAGCTCTTTGAGCTGCAGGACGGCAGCCTCCTGGTCAACGAGATCGCACCCCGGGTGCACAACAGCGGTCACTGGACCCAGGACGGGACCACGGTCGACCAGTTCGAGCAGCACGTCAGGGCCATCGCCGGCTGGCCCCTCGGCGCCGTCGACGCACGGGCCCGGGTCGAGATGGAGAACCTGCTCGGCGAAGACGTCCTGCAATGGCCAGCCATCGTGGCGGAGCCGAACGCCCGCCTTCACCTCTATGGCAAGCGCGAAGCGAGGGCCGGCCGCAAGATGGGGCATGTGAACCGGGTGTTTCCGCTCTAGGTGCGAGGCGTCAGGCCAGGGGCGGAATTCCCTGCAGAGCCTCTTCCAGTTCCGAGAAGGTCGGCTGGGTCAGGGTGGGAACATTGCCGCGCCCGATCTCAACCGAGATCTGGGCGGCGTTGCCATGAAGGTGGGCGACCAGAACCGACTGTATGATCTTGTAGAAGGCGGACTCCTCCTCGACGATGGCGTTCAGTCGGACCGCGAAGGGGCCGATCAGCCCATAGGCGAGAAACACGCCGAGGAAGGTGCCGACGAGGGCGCTGCCGATCATGCCCCCAAGCACGGCTGGCGGCTCGGTAATCGAGGCCATGGTCTTGATGACCCCGAGAACGGCGGCGACGATCCCCAGGGCGGGCAGGGCGTCCGCCATGTTCTGGAGGGCGTGGGCCGGGCCCAGCGCTTCATGGTGGTGCTTTTCGAGCTGCTTCTCCATCGCATCCTCCACCTGGTGGGGATCTTCCAGGTTCATGGTCATCATCCGCAGGGTGTCGCAGATGAAGTCGACCGCGAAGTGGTCCTTCAAGATCTTGGGGAAGCGGTTGAAGAGGGTGGAGTCCTTTGGATTCTCGATGTGGCTTTCAAGGGCGATCACCCCCTTGGCCTTCATGGTTTTGGTCAGCAGGAACAGCAGGGACAGGAGATCCTTGTAGTCCGACGCCTTCCACTTCGGCCCGGAAAAGATCTTGCCCATGCCCGAGGCGACGCCCTTGATCACGGTCGGCGAGTTGCCGATCAGAAGGGCTGCGATGCCGGCGCCGAAGATGGTCGCCAGCTCGAAGGGGGCCGCGGCGATCACCACGTCCATCCTGCCGCCATGAACGATGTAGACGCCAAAGACGCAGACGAAGAGCAGGACAATGCCGATGATCTGGAACATGTGAACGGCGTCCGGTGGAATCTTCTCCCTGCTTAATGCCGGAATGCTTAACGTCCGGTGATCATGATCCGGGGTGGCGCCGGATACGGCGCAGACCTATCAGGTGCCCATGTCCAGCGACTCCCCTCCCGCCTCCAGCAGTCCGAGCGGCCTCCCGCGGTCCACCTTCGCCATCATCTTCGCGGTCTCGATGGTCACGGCCATGGGCAATACCGGCATGATCTCAGTGCTGCCCGCCATCGGTCGCTCCATCGGCATGCCCGATCCCATGGTGGCCGCAGTCTTCTCCCTCTCCGCCCTCCTCTGGGCCTTCTCCTCGCCTCTCTGGGCGCGCCTGTCGGACCGATATGGGCGCAAACCACTGATGATGGTCGGCCTGGCGGGTTTCATGGTCTCCATGGCCTTCTGTGCAGCTGTGGTCGCGGCCGGGCTTCACCACCTCGCCGCGCCCGTCGTGATCTTCATCCTGTTCCTGCTGGCGCGGGCCCTGTTCGGCCTGTTCGGCGCGGCTTCGAACCCAGCGACCCAAGCCTATGTCGCCGAGCATACCCCCGAGGAGCAGCGGACAAAGTCCATGTCGGGCCTGGCTGGCGCCTTCAGCCTGGGCACGGTGATCGGCCCTTTCATCGCCCCCCTCTTCGTCCTGCCCTTTCTGGGCCTCGCCGGGCCCATGGCCTGCTTTTCGCTGATGGCCGGCGTCATGCTCGTGATCGTCTGGCGGCGGCTGCCCGAGAGCCGCTACCGTCCCCCACCGCCACCCGCAGGAAGTCCTTCCCTTGGAGAGACTCCGTCAGGTCCCCCGATGTGGCGGGATCCGCGGATCACCCCCTTTCTCATCTACGGCTTCATC
>Ga0068872_10002833_pt1 | contig 13462 bp, 14 predicted proteins | sample NOAtaG_7_FD_66441 | JGI IMG/M metagenome (GOLD analysis project Ga0068872, IMG submission 66441) | Freshwater lake microbial communities from Lake Erie, under a cyanobacterial bloom - NOAA_Erie_Diel1S_2200h metaG | ecosystem: Environmental > Aquatic > Freshwater > Lake | place: USA: Ohio, Lake...
GGAGATGGTCCGGCTGTGCAGCTCCGGCACCGAGGCGACGATGCACGCCGTGCGGCTCGCCCGCGGCGCCACCGGGCGGGACCACCTCATCAAGATCGACGGCTGCTTCCATGGCGCCCACGACGCGATGTTGGTCGCGGCGGGCTCGGGGGTCGCCACCTTCGCGCGGCCGGGCTCCCCCGGCATCCCGGCCTCGGTGGCGGCCCTCACCCACACGGCCCCGTTCCACGACCTCGCGACCGTGGAAGCCCACCTGCGCGCCCATCCCATCGCCGCGCTGATCGTCGAGGCGGTGCCCGGGAACATGGGCTGCATCGAGCCCGACCCGGACTACCTCCAAGGCCTGCGGCGCCTCACGGCGGCCCACGGTGCCCTGCTCATCGTCGACGAGGTGATGACGGGCTTCCGCCTCGCGCGCGGCGGCGCCTGCGAGCGCTACGGGCTCGACGCCGACCTCGTCACGCTGGGCAAGATCGTCGGCGGCGGCCTGCCCCTGGGGGCATTTGGCGGCAAGCGCGCGATCATGGAGCGCCTGTCCCCTGCGGGCCCGGTGTACCAAGCCGGTACGCTCTCGGGGAACCCCCTCGCCGTCGCCGCCGGGCGGGCCATGCTGTCGCTGCTCACGCCCGCGGTCTATGCGCGCCTGGAGGAGATCGGCGCCGCCGTCGAGGCCGGGCTCCGCCCCGAGGTGGAGCGCCGCGGGCTCTCCTGGACGCGGGTCGGCAGCATGTTCACGATCTTCTTCCGCGGCGTGGCGCCGCGGGACTTCGACGAGGTGAAGGCCTGCGACTTCGCGGCGTTCGGGCGGTTTCATCGCGCGGCGCTGCGGCGCGGCGTCTACCTGCCACCCGCCCAGTACGAGGCGGCGTTCCTGCCGGCATCCCTCTCGGACGCCGAGATCGACCACCTCTGCACCGCGCTGCGGGCCGCGCTGGCCGATGTTGACGCGGGCGCCCGAGCACCATAAGGCGGCCGGCCCCAGGGTCCCGAACAAGCCGGTGAGGTGGGATGTTCCATCCCTCTTCCATCCGGCGCATCGGCCAAGCCTCGGCGCTCGTCTCCGAGATGGCGGTCACCGTCGTCTTCGGGGTACTCGCCGGGCACTGGATCGACGGCACCTTCGGTTCGTCCCCGATCTTCTTGACCGTATGCTCCATCGCTGCGCTGGCCCTCGGCACCGTCCGGTTGCTCCGCAGCCTGCCCCGGATCCTCCCGCCCGATGATCCTCACGACCCGCCTCCTGCTCGGTAGCTCCGCGGCCATTCAGGTCCTCGGCGCGCTTGTGGCTGCCGCCCTCGTCGGGCCAGGCTTCGGGCTGGGCGTGCTGGCCACCGGCGCCGTGATGGTGGCCAACCTGTGGCTGTGGGCCCACACGGGGCGCGCGCTCCTGGGCGCCGCGGCGGAGGGCCGCTCGCCGGCGGTCGCGGCCCTTCTCTTCTTCATCAAGCTCAACGCCCTCGGCGCGGGGCTCTTCGTCGTGGGTTCGGTCTTCCCGCTCAGCGCGGTGGCAGCGGGCGTCTCGCTCGTGCTCGCGGTGGCGGTGGCGGCGGCGGCGGTGGGTCTCGTGCGCGGGCTCGACGTGGGAGAGGTCGCATGACCCACCTGCTTCCCTTCCTGCTCTCGCCTTCGGCCATCGCCGCCGAGGGTGGCGGCCCCGGCTACCACTACTCCTGGCTGCAGGGCATCGCGCACGCCTTGGAGCCCGCGCTGCACAGCGCCGGGGCCAACCACGACGACGCGATCCGCCTCGTCACCATGTGGGCGGTGGCCTTCTTCCTCATCGCCCTCGCGGCCGTCGGGCGGCTCGGGCTCAACGCCGCGATGGCCAGGGCCGGCGCCGAGAAGTACGTCCCGGGCAGCTTCGGGGTCTTCGGCTTCTTCGACGTCTACGCCAACGGCATCCTGAACATGATCTCCGGCGTGCTCGGCAAGGAGGACGCCAAGCGCTTCTTCTGGCTGTTCGGCTCGCTGTTCCTGTTCATCTTCACCTGCAACGTGCTGGGCGTCATCCCGGGCTTCCTGCCCGCAACGGACAACGTCAACACCAACCTCGGCGTCGCCCTCTGCGTCGTCGTGGTGTACGTCGTCTCCGGGCTCAAGCGCAACGGCATGGGCTTCATCAAGCACCTCGCCGGGCCGGTGTGGTGGCTGGCGCCGCTCATCTTCCCCATCGAAGCCGCCGGCGTCTTCCTCATCCGGCCCACGTCGCTCACGCTGCGTCTGTTCGGCAACATGGTCGGCGATCACATGGTCTTCGGCATCATGTCGGACCTCGTGCCCTTCGTCGTGCCGTCGATCTTCCTCGGGCTGGGCATCTGGGTGTCCTTCCTGCAGGCCTTCGTCTTTACGCTGCTGTCCTCGATCTACGTGCTCCTCTCCGTCGCCCACGACGAAGACGACCACCACTGATCCCCATCCCCCCTGCGCCGTCCGCCGGGCGGCTCTTCCGTTCTCTTCGGAGGTTCCCATGAAGTCGCAGATCGCCAAGGTGCTGCCCGTCGCCACCGCTCTCCTCCTGGCCTCGTCCACGGCCTTCGCCCAGGACGGCGGCGGCAAGGGCGACATCGCCCTGGCTGCTGGCCTCGCCATCGGCGCCGCCGCCCTCGGTGGCACCCTCGCCCAGGGCCGCGCCGCCGCGGCCGCCCTCGAGGGCATCGCCCGCAACCCGGGCGCCTCGGGCAAGCTCCTCACCCCGATGATCCTCGGCCTGGCGCTCATCGAGTCGCTGGTCATCTTCGGCCTGCTCGTCGCGTTCCAGCTCGTCGGCAAGGTCTGACGCGCCGCGCGCCGCCGGGGGCTTCTCCCCGGCGGACGAAGCGGGGAGGCCCAAGGGTCTCCCCGCAGCGCGTTTTGCCCACGCGCCCGGCGCGCGCCCTCGACGGGCGGGCGCCCCATCGGGTATGCCCCCTTGCACCAGGAGCGGTTTCGCATGCGCCTCCAGCCCTCTCGCGCCGCCATCGTGCTCGCGGCTTGCTTGATCCCCCTCAGCGCCGCCGCCGGCAAAAAGAAGAAGGGCCCGCCGCCCCCGCCGCCCGTCGGCTGGCACCGCCCCGCCGAAGCCGGCTGGTCCCTCGACTGCTACCACCCGCCCGAGTGGGCCAAGCTCACCGAGATCGAGCGCCGCGAGGCCCGCGCCAAGGCCCTCGACGAGATCGTCAAGCAGTGGCGCGGCACCCGCAACGACGGCATCACCTTTGAAGAGGGCCGCATCGACGACGCCGAGACCATCGTGCTCGGCCGCCCCGCGGTCATCGAGGGCGTGGTGCAGGCGAACTTCGACCAGTGCGCCGCGGTGGCGGGCGGCAAGGCCCAGCCGGACGTGTGGGCGAGCTGGCTCAAGGCGCTGCCGGGCAAGCTCACCGAGGGCGAGTGCCTCACGCCCTGGGACTTCACGATGTTCGACTACCTCGACATCAACACCGGCTGGCAGCGCACGATGCCCATCTGCAAGGGCAACAAGGTGCGCGTGTCCGGCACCGTGAAGGACAAGTACCGCCTCACCGAGAAGGGCGCGTGGATCACGGTGGAGGGCGACAAGTCGAAGCCGACGGTGGGCGGGGAGTACCCGTGCAACCAAGAAGGCTGCCACGAGGGGCAGCTCCTGCTGCGCTTCGTGTCGACGGGCGGCGTCGAGTCCGTGCTTCCCATCGAGGGCGGGCAGCTCATCTTCACCGCGCCGGAGCACGGGGAGATCAGCTTCCGCATCAACGACACGAGCTTCTTCGACAACGCCTGGTTCAAGAACGGCAGCATCGAAGACCACACCGCCATCGAGATCAGCCCGGTCGAATAGCCCGTGTCCGCCTCGCCTCCGCTCTCCCGCCGCGTCCTGTTCGCGCTCGTCCCGGCCCTCGTGGTGCTCGGCGGCGCGGAGGTGGGCTTGCGCTCGGCGGGGTGGCCGAGTCCGGAGGCTGCCTTCGAGCACAACGAGCCCTTCTGGGTGGTGGACTCCGCGCTGCGGGCCCACCCGATGGATCACAAAGAGGAGGGCGCGCGCTTCCCCGTCTCGACCGACGAAAACGGCCTGCGCGCGCCGCTGCACCCGGTGGACAAGGCGCCGGGCGCCTATCGGGTGATGACGCTGGGCTGCTCCACCACCTTCGGCTGGGGCGTGGCAGACGCCGAGTCCTACCCGGCGCGCCTGGAGGCCCGCGGGCGGGCCGGCGGCTACCCCAAGCTCGAGGTCATCAACGGCGGCCAGCCCGGCTACACGAGCTTCCAAGGGCTGTGGCTCTGGGGGCGCACGCTCGAAGACTACGCGCCCGACGTCGTGCTCATCGGGTACATGGTGCAGGACGCCCGGCGCGCCGCCTACTCGGACCGCTCGCAAGCCATCCTCCAGCAAGACGCCCGCTTCCTCAAGGACAACCTCCTCTACCGCTCGCGGGTGTACCTCGGGCTGCGCAGCCTGCTCGGCGGGGTCCAGGTGCGCGCCAAGGAGCGCACGGCAGACGGCGACTCCGGCGAGCACCGCGTGCCCCTCGCCGAATACGACGCCAATCTGCGCGCCCTCGTCGACAAGGCCACCGCCGTCGGGGCCCAGCCGGTGCTCTTCGGCTATCCCCTCGAGCGCGCGGGCTACACGGCGGCCCACCGCACCCAGCTCGCCGCCACCGCCGCCGCCCTCGGGGTGCCCGTGTTCGACCCGCAGCCTCAAATGGACGCCGCCGCGCGGGCCGAGGTGCTCTACTTCCCCAACGACCGCGGCCACGCCAACGCCGCCGGCAACGACCGCATCGCCGAGTGGGTGCTCGGGTTCCTGGGCAGCGCCTCCCTGCTCGATGGTGCGCGGTGACGGCCCCGCGCGACTGCACGCTCGTCCTGCTCGTGCTCAACGAGATCGACGGCCTGCGCGCGCTCTGGGATGACATCCCGCGCGCCGCCTTCGCCCGCACGGTCGCCGTCGACGGCGGCTCGACGGACGGCACCCGCGAGTTCCTGGCCGCCCGCGGCGTGCCGGTGCTCTCGCAGCCGATCCGCGGGCGGGGCGTCGCCTTTCGCGTGGCGGCCGAAGCCACGGACACGGCGCGGCTCGTCTTCTACAGCCCCGACGGCAACGAAGACCCGGCCGACATCGAGCGCCTGGACGACCTCCTCCTCGCCGGCGCCCGCCTCGCCATCGCCAGCCGCTTCGCGCCCGGCGCCCTCAACGAAGAGACGGACCTCCTGCGGCCGCGCGCGCGGGTCAACCAAGCGCTCACCTGGCTGGCCAACCGGCTCTTCCACCAGGGCCCCTTCGTCACGGACACCATCAACGGCTTCCGCGCGCTGCACCGCGCCGACTTGCTCGCCCTCGACACGCGCGTCAAGCGCTTCCCCATCGAGTACGAGATCAGCATCAAGGCGATGCAGCGCGGCTGGCCCATCGCCGAGCTGCCCACCCGCGAGGGCCAGCGGGCCGGCGGCGAGTCCAAGGCCATCTCCTGGCCCGTCGGGAAGGACCACCTGCGCGTCCTCCTCAAAGAGCTGCCGTCCGCCCGGGTGCTGCGATGAGCGCGCCCGACGCCGCCCGGGCCGCCGCCGTCGAGGCCCTCGTGGCCGCCCACCTCGCCGTGGACACCGCGGCCCCGCTGGACGCCTTGCCCCTCGTCGTGCCGGCCTTCGGCGCGCCAGAGGTCACCGAGGCCATTCATGCCCTGCTGGAGGGCCACCTCACGATGGGCGCCCGCGTGCGGCGCTTCGAGGCCGGCTGGGCGTCGGCGGTCGGCGTGCGCCACAGCGTCATGGTCAACTCCGGCAGCAGCGCGTTGCTGGTCGCGCTGTCCGCGCTCATCGAGTGCGGCCACCTGCGGCGCGGGGACGAGGTCATCGTGCCGGCGGTCGGCTGGTCCACCAGCCTGTTCGCGGTGGCGCAGGCGGGCCTTCGCCCGGTCGTGATGGACGTCCACCCGGACACCCTGGTCCTCGACGGCCGCTTCGACGCCCCCGTGCTCGCCGTGCACCTGCTCGGCCTCCCGGCGCGGGTCGAGGCCCCGGTCGTCATCGAGGACGCCTGCGGCGCCCACGGCGCCACGCTCGACGGCCGCGTCGTCGGCGGCATCGGGCGCATCGCCGCCTTCTCCTTCTTCTTCTCGCACCACCTCAACACGATCGAGGGCGGCGCCGTCACCACCGACGACGACGCCCTGGCCGACGCCGCCCGCAGCTTGCGCGCCCACGGCTGGGTGCGCGAGCGCTCCGACCGCGCGGCCCTCGAAGCCGCCCACCCGGACATCGACCCCCGCTTCCTGTTCGTCACGCCCGGCTACAACGTTCGTCCCACCGAGGTCGCCGGCGCCTTCGGCATCCACCAGCTCGCGCGCCTGCCCGGCATCCTCGCGGCCCGCAGCGCCAACCACGCCGCCTGGTGCGCCGCCATCGCCGAGAGCGGCCTCCCCGTGCAGGTCTTCCCCGCGCCCGCCGGGCGCACCCACGCCGCCTTCGGCTTCCCCATGGTGCTGCGCCCCGAGGCCCGCATCGACCGCGCCACCCTCGCCGCCCGCCTGGAGGCGCGCGGCATCTCCACGCGCGCCATCAGCGGCGCCAACCTCGTCCGCCAGCCCGCCTTCGCGCGGGTCCCCGGCGCACGGGTGGCCGGCCCCCTGCCCGTCGCCGAGGCCGTCCACGACCGCGGCCTCTTCGTCGGCCAATCCCACGCCTTCGGCCCCGCCCACGCGGCGCTGCTCCTCGACGCCCTGCGCGCCGCCCTCGCCTGACCCGGCTTCTCCCCAGGCTTCTGCCCATGCACCGCCTCTGCTTCGCCGCCGCCCTCCTCGCCGCCGCCCTCCTCAGCCCCGCCGCCCGCGCCGCCGACGACGACGGCGATGGCTACGACGAGGCCGAAGACTGCGACGACGGGGACCCGGAGATCAACCCCGACGCCGACGAGGTCTGCAACGGCGAAGACGACAACTGCGACGGCGACATCGACGAAGACGACGTCTGCGGCCCGGCCGACACCGGCGCCGACACCGGCGACACCGGCGGCGGCGGCAACGTGGGCACCGGGGATGGCGTCGGCGCGGCCGATCTCGCCGGCGAGCCGGGCGGCTGCGAGGCCGACAAGGGCACCAAGGCCGGCGCGCTCCTGCTCGGCGGGCTCGGCCTCCTCGGGCTGCGGCGCCGCCGGGGCTGAGCGCCGCCGGCCGCAGCAGGCCGGGCCGAGAGGGGTGAGGGCCTGGGGACAGGGGAAACCCAGGTTTCCCCCGTAACGCCCCCTTCCTCTCCGCCCGCCGCAGACGCTCCCGCGCCGCTGCGCCCCGCCGGCGCCGACCCGGAAGACATCCACTCGAAACCGGTCACCCCGCCAACGCGGCGCCGAACTTGCTACCCTCCACGTCGGAGGGAGCATGTCGCAGACCCGCGCCAAGTCCCAAGGGCCCACCACGCAAAACACGCCCGAAGCGGCACCCGTCAGGCGCGCCGCGGGCCGGTCCAACTCCGAACGCCAAGAACAGCTCAAGCGCGAGATGGACGCGGTGGACGCCGGGCGGCGCGGGAGCGGCTACCAGACCCGCTCCTGGAGCGCGAGCCGGCAGGTCGGCGCGGCAGAGTTCGAGGCGAACGTCGGCAGCAGCGGCGCAAAAGATGGGCTCGGGGCCGCGAAGGGCAAGGGCCTGGGTCGCACCCGCGCGGTCGGCCAGACGGCGAGCGGGCGCGCAGGCGCGAACGCCCGGATCACCGTGGGCACCCCAGACAACAACGCCCGGCTGGGGTTCGAGGCGGGCCTCGGCCTCGAGGCCCGCAGCGGCACCACCGACGTCGACCGTGACGGTGTCCCCGAGCGCAGCTTCAACCTCAAGGTCGGGCCATTCAGCATCGGGTGGACGACGGAGCAGCTCTTCTCGGTCATCTCCGAGCAGCGCTACCACGCGCTGCGGCGGCAGGCGGAAGGCGAGGTGGTGGTCCGCTTCGGCCGCGTGGGAGACGGCGGAGCCGCCGGCGCCTACTACCACAAGCGCCTCAAGCAGCTGGTTGACGCCGAGGTCGCTCGGGTGCGCGCCGCACGGGACAAGAAGGCGCGCTGAGCGCCGCCGCGGACGGCGCCGGTCCTCCACCCGGGTGGCCCGCGGCCGCCCGCCCCACCCGGCCCCCGTGCCCAGCGCCAGCGCGGCAGGGAGGCCGGCGCGCGGCGCCGCAGGCGCCGGTGCCGCCGCGGCGCGGCGGCACGGAGGCGCGCACGCGCCGACCGCAGAGGACGCCCGCCCGGCGCCGCAGGCGCCGGGGCCGCCCCGACGCCCTGGACCGGCCCGTGAGACCGGGCTCAGCGCGCGGACGGGGAGAGGGTGCCGTCGGCCGCGACGGTGACGCCGGTGGCCGGGAAATCGAGGGCGGTGAGCTCGGCGACGCGGGCGATGACGCGGCCGGACGGGTCTTGTTCGGGGACGCCGCCGCCCACCTGCACGGCGGGGAGGATGCGCCCGCCGAGGAAGCGGCCGTCCGGGGCGAGCGTGGCCTCGACGACCATGGCGAGGCCCTGGTCCCCCTTGAGGTTGAAGCGGCCGTAGGTGGCGAAGTTGCCCATCGAGTAGACGACGAGGCGGCCGTCGACCAGCTCCATGCCGCGGGGGACATGCGGGCCGTGGCCGAGGACGAGGTCTGCCCCGGCGGCGATGACGGCGCGGGCGAAGCGGCGGAGATCGCCGCGGTCTTCTCCGTAGAAGACCTCGGGGCCGTCCGGGACGCGGGTGGCGCGGCCGCCCTCGGCGCCGCCGTGGAAGGAGACGAGCACGAGGTCGTGGGTGGCGCCGACGGCCCGCACGAGGGCGGCGGCCTCGTCGTGGGCGTTGACGTAGTGGCTGTTGCGGTTGGTGTGAAAGCCGATGACGCCGACGCGCAGGCCGTTGACGACGCGGGTGGCGATGTCCGCCGGGCGGCCCGTGTGCGCGATGCCGACGGCGTCGAGGTGACGCTCGGTCTCCCGGCGGCAGGCGTAGCCGAAGTCGGCGGCGTGGTTGTTGGCCGTGGAGAGGACGTCGAAGCCGGCGGCGGCGTAGAGGCGGGCGTAGGCGCCGGGGCTGCGGAAGGCGTAGCACGCGCCGGGGGGCGACTCGGGCTTGCACTTGGTGGTCTCGCCGGCGTCGCAGAGCGGGCCTTCGAGGTTGCCGAAGGTGAGGTCGGCGTCGGCGAGCCAGTCGGCCACGCCGGCGAAGGTGCGGTCAACCTCGGGGTTGAGCGCGCCCTCGGGGAAGACGGTGCCGATCATCAGGTCGCCCACGGCGCGGAGGCGCAGGCGGGTGCCGGCGGGCACCGCGGCCGGGGCCTTGGGCGTGGCGGACGCGCCGGCGCTGAGCAGGGTGGCGAGGGCCTGGTTGTCGCGGGCCTGGCCCAGGCTGTCCGCGAGGTCCTTCCGAGATGGGTCGCCCTTCTCGACGAGCGACCAGAAGCGGATGGCGGCGTCCCAGCGGCCGCGGGCGTAGGCGGCCCAGCCGGCTTCCCAGGCGCACTGGAGGCCGGTGGGCGTGGCGGCGCTGGCGCAGCCGCCGAGCACCGACTCGGCGCGCGCGAAGTCGCCGGCCTGGAGCGCGGCGACGCCGGTGGCGAAGGCGGCCTCGGGGCTGCCGGCCGCGCGGGCGGGGGCGGCCGCCGCGCCGAGCGAGACCGCGAGGGCGAGGGCGAAGGCGAAGGACCGCATCGCGGCGGCGCGGCGCATCAGGGCAGCTCCAGGGGGAGGAAGGTGTCGAGCCGATGGAAGTCGGGAGCGGGGCCGGGCGCGCCGGCGGCGGCGAGGTAGCGGCGGCCGGGCCCCGTGCCGTGGATGGCGTAGGCGTTGGCGCGGTGGGGGCCCGCGGGCAGCACGGCGCGCGGCAGGCGCACGCGGGCCGTCCACGAGCCGCCCATGATGGCGGTGGCGACCTGCACGGGCACGGCCGGATCCACCACCTGGCGCACGCCGTCGAGGGCATACGCGAGGAAATGGCCCCGGGGACCGACCTCCAGCTCGACGTAGCGGGCGCCCGGCCCCGCGAGGAACAGCTCGACCACCTCATGCTCCCACAAAGCGGGGGTGCGCCCGACCGGGTGCGGCGGCGGCGGATCCCCGTGGAAGGGAGCGTCGATCGCGATGAGGAGGGCGTCCCCGCCATCGGTGAGGGTGACGTCGGCGAACTCGGCGGCGAGGGCCGGGCGGCCGTCCCACAAGGAGCGGATGGCGAGGGCGCGCACTGGGCCTCCGGGGGCGCGGGCGGGTGCGGGCCGTTAGCCTGCCGCCCCCGGGGGAGCACGCATGGGGCCCATCATCGTCCAGAAGTACGGTGGATCGTCGGTGGCGGACGTGGGGCGCATCCGCGCCGTGGCGGCGCGCGTGGCGGAGGCCGCGCGCGCCGGGCAGCGGGTGGTGGTCGTGGTGAGCGCCATGGGCAACACGACCAACGAGCTGCTCGCGCTGGCCCGCGCCGTGAGCCCGCGCCCGGGGCAGCGCGAGCTGGACCTGCTCGTGAGCGTGGGCGAGCGCGTGAGCATGACGCTGCTCGCGATGGCGGTGAACGACCTCGGCGTGCCCGCCGTGAGCTTCACGGGCAGCCAGAGCGGCATCCTGACGGACGACCGCCACGTCTCGGCGCAAGTGGTCGAGGTACGCCCGCACCGCGTTCGCGCGGCGCTCGACGACGGCAAGGTCGTCATCGTGGCCGGCTTCCAGGGCGTGTCGCGGGGCGGCGAGGTGACGACGCTGGGCCGCGGCGGCTCCGACACGACGGCGGTGGTGCTGGCGGCCGCGCTCGGGGCGGCGTGGTGCGAGATCTGCTCCGACGTGGACGGCATCTACGAGGCAGACCCGCGGGTGGTCCCGGGGGCGGCGCGCCTCGACGAGCTGCCGCTGGACGCCGCGGTGGCCCTCACGCGCGCCGGCTCGAAGGTGCTGCTGGCCGAGGCGGTGGAGCTCGCCCGGCGGCTCGGGGTGCGCCTGGACGCCGCGGCGACGGCCGACCCGCCGGGCCGCGGCACGCGCCTGCCGCCCGGGCCGGCGCCCGCCGCGCCGGTGGCCGTGGCGGCGGACGACGCGCTCTGGCTGCTGGACCGCCCGCACCCCGCGGCCCTCGCGGCGCTGGCCGGGGCGCTGCGCGGCCGGTGGGGCGCGCCCGGCGCGGCGCAGGTGCTGGTGGATGCGCGGAACCACCACGGCTTCGACTGGGCGGCGGCGGCGGTCGCGGCCACGCCGGTGGCGGCCATCTCGGCGGTCGGGCGCGCGCTGGTGACCGAGCCGACCGTCGCCGCCGCCGCCGAGGCGGCGCTGGTGCCCTTTGGCCTGTGCGCGGTGCTCTGCGCGGGGGAGACCTGGACGGGCGTGGTGCCGGCGGCGGCGGCGGCCGCCGCGCAGCACGCGCTCTGGGCGGCGGTGGTCGGGCGCTGACGCGGGGGGGGAGCCGCCGGGCACGGGGAGCGGCGCGAGCCACCCCCGGCGGCGTCGCGCGCGGCAGGGACCGGAGCCGGCGGCCCGCAGGGCCGGTGCGGGGCGCGCCCCGCACGGAGCGGCCGCGCCGCGACCCGGCGGAAGGGCCCGGCGACGGCCGCAGGCCGGCGGCCGCCCACGGCCCGGAGCATCAGCCGGGGCGCGGCCAGACGCAGGCGCGGGTGGCGCGCAGGGGCAGGGTGGCGCCGACGGGTGGGGCCGGGCCTTCGCGGTCGAGCGCGAGGCGGAGACCGGCGCACGCGAGCACGACCCGGCTGCGCCCGCCGCGGAAGCCGACCTCGACGACCTCGGCGGGGACGCCGCCGGGGACGCCGATCTCCAGCCATTCGGGGCGGAACCCGACGCGCACCGGGCCATCGACGGGGTGCGCGCCGGCCCAGCCGAGGGCGGTGACGGCGCCGGCCTGGGCCGCGGTGTCGACGGTGAGGAGCGGGCCGAGCAGGCGGGCGGCGGCCTCGGAGGCAGGAGCCGCGTAGACATCGGCCGGCGGGCCGACCTGCACGACGCGCCCGCGCTCGAGCACGGCGATGGTGTCGGCCATGCCGAGGGCCTCGTCCGGGTCGTGGCTGACGAGGACGGTGGTGAGGCGGCGCTCGCGGATGATCTCGAGGAGCAAGGCGCGCATCTGCTCGCGCAGGCCGGCGTCGAGGCTGGAGAGCGGCTCGTCGAGGAGGAGGACCTGCGGGTCCGTCGCGAGGGCGCGGGCGAGGGCGACGCGCTGCTGCTGGCCGCCGCTGAGGGCGTGGGGCGGGCGCCCGCCGAGCCCGCCGAGCTGCACGCGGTCGAGGAGGGCGTCGGCCTTGGCGAGCGCCGCGCGGTCCCCGCGGAGCTGCAGGGGCCAGGCGACGTTTTCGCGGGCGGTCTTGTGCGGCCAGAGCGCCCAGGTCTGGAAGACCATGCCGAGGCCGCGGCGCTCCGGCGGGGCTCCGGCGCGGTCCACGCCGTTGATCTCGACCGTGCCGGCGTCCAGCGGGTCCAGCCCGGCCAGGGCGCGCAGGGTGCTCGTCTTGCCGGAGCCGGAGGGGCCGAGCAGCGCGAGCACCTCGCCGGGGGCGGCGTCGAGGTCCACCCCGTCGAGGATGCGCACGCCGCCGACGCTGCGACGGAGGCCGCGGAGGCGCAGGCTCATCGGCGCCCCCCAAGCGCGACGGCGCCGACCAGCACGGCGCTGGCCAGCACGCCGAGCACGGAGGCGGCCCGCGGGTCCGCGTAGGTCTGGAGCTGGAACAGGAGGGTGCCGAGCACGGGAGCGCGCGGCCCGGCGAGCAGGGTGGACAAGGTGACCTCGCAGGCGGCACCCACAAAGACGAGCAGCCACGCGCTGCCCAGCGCGCGGGCGACGAGCGGCAGGGTGACGCCGGCGACGGCGCGGGCCGGGCCGGCGCCGGAGAGGCGGGCGGCCTCTTCGAGGCTCGGGTGGACGCCCTGCACGGCGGCGCCCAACAAGTCGAGCGGCAACGGGAGGAAGCGGAGGGCCCAGGCGATGCCCAGGAGGGCGGCGCCGTCGGCGAGGGCGACGACGAGGGTGACGCGCTCGAGCACGATGACCCGCAGCTCTTGCGAGAAGGCGACGAGCAGCCCCAAGCCGAGCACCGAGCCCGGCACGGCGACGCCGAGGCGGCCGGCCGCGCCGACCGCGCGGGCCAGGCGGTCTCCCCGGGTGGCCGCCCACGCGACGAGCCCGCCGGCGAGGGCGACGGCGGTGGCGACGGCGCCGGCGAGCAGCGCGCTGCGCAGCCCGGCGTCCAGCACGCGGGCATCGCCGAGCACGCGGGCCCAGTGGACGAGGCTCGGCCGCCCGGCGTCGGTGAAGCTGGGCACCAGCAGCGCCATCCAAGGCAGGGCGACGGCCACGGCCGCGAAGGCGCCCACGCCGGCCCACGCCCCCCGCGCCGCCCCGGGCGCCGCCGGCCGCACCGCGCGCGCCCCCGCCGTGCGCAGCCCGCCGGCCAGCGCGCGCAGCAGCAGGGGGGCGCCGACGCCGAGGGCCATGAGCCCGAGCGCGAGGGTGGTCGCGAGGGGCAAGCCGCGGTGAAAGCCGGTGTCGAGCGCCTCGACCACCCGGGTCGTCAG
>Ga0068872_10002835_pt1 | contig 13453 bp, 11 predicted proteins | sample NOAtaG_7_FD_66441 | JGI IMG/M metagenome (GOLD analysis project Ga0068872, IMG submission 66441) | Freshwater lake microbial communities from Lake Erie, under a cyanobacterial bloom - NOAA_Erie_Diel1S_2200h metaG | ecosystem: Environmental > Aquatic > Freshwater > Lake | place: USA: Ohio, Lake...
AAGGCCGGCTCCGGGAGCGGGCCCCCGATGGGACCCGATTCGCCGGCCGACTCGAGGGACAGGCCCTGAGCGAAGCCTATGCATCCGGCGACCTGTTCATCTTCCCGAGCACGACCGATACGTTCGGGAACGTACTACTCGAAGCGATGGCCTCCGGTCTCCCCATCCTCGGCGCCGACGTCGGCCCGACACGGGAAGTCGTGGGCCCGGCGGCGGGCTGGTTCGTGGAACCGGGAAATGGACCGGCGTTTGCCGCGGAGATCGTGCGTCTCGTGGATGACCGGACACGTCTGGCGATTGGTGCCTTCGCGGCTCGGGAGCGGGCCACTGCGCAATCCTGGGACGCCATCTGGGATGCGTTGGTCGCGGACTATCTCACGGTGCAACGCGGCGGCTGATCAGCTCGCGATAACTGGCGTCCAGCCGGACCATCTCGAGATACCAGGCCTGTTGTTCGGCCCACGCCCGCCCGGCGGTCGCCAGCCGGTGGCGCAATCCGGGGTCGGTGATGAGTCGATCCATCGCGCGGGCGCATCCCTCCACATCGCCGCCCGCAAAGGTCAGGCCCGTCGCCTCATCGCGCACGTGATCGAGCACGCCACCGGCGGCGGCCGCGACCACCGGCACCCCGGAGGCCATCGCCTCGAGCAGGACGAGCCCCAGGGTCTCCGTGGTGGACGCGAAGACGAACGCATCGGCACTGGCATAGAGCGACGGCAGCCGGGTCGTCCGATCCTGCGCGCCCAGAAACGTTACATGGGCTCCCGCGTGCCGCCGGAGCATGGCCTCGTCAGGCCCATGCCCGGCGATCAGCAGTTGCACGCTCCCCGGGGGCCGGTGGTGCTGCATCCGATCAAAGGCCGCCAAGAGCAGCGAGACATTTTTTTCCGGGGCCAGACGACCAACGTACAGAAAGGTGAAGGCCCGTTCGGCACCGAGCGCGGCGTGATGGGCCGGCGATCGATGCCGGGGGTGGAACAGGTCGGTATCGATGCCGCGTCCCCAGACTTCCGTGTGCCGGACCCCCATGCGGTGCAACTCAGCTTCCGCGACAGCCGATGGCGTGAAGGTCCGGTCCGCCAGGCCGTGCATGTGGCTGATCCATCGCTCGACCGGCCGACGCAACCACGGGACACCGTAGGCTGAGGCGTACTGTCCGAAATTGGTGTGATAGGTGGTGCAGCAAGGGATCCCCAGCTCGCGGGCCACGGACAGCGCCAACCGACCGATCACGAACTCGGTAGCACAATGAACCAGATCGGGCTGAAATTGCCGGATCCGTCGGTGGATCGCCCGGCGCGCCGGCCACGCCAGTCGCAGATCGGGATACGGTGGCCACGCTACCGAGGGGATGGAGTGAACCGGCACCGCAGGCTCGGCGGACGTCGGACGGGCGGATCCGGTGAGGCGCTGAGGATACGCCGGCGCGATCACCCCACAGCTCCACCCCAGACGCTGCAGTCCCAACAGCGTCTGTGCGGTGACAATGCTGACCCCATTGATCTGCGGGAGATAGCTATCGGTGCAGTAGAGGACGCGCGCCATTGCAGGGAACCAGCAGCCAATTCGCGACAGCCGGTCTACGGTCTGGTCACACCACCGTCACAGTGCGGAACCGATCCCTCGGGATGGATTCCGATCCGCCAGGCGGTCGGGTTTCGTGTGCCACACACGCTCGGGTTTCCCCTGTCCAGACGATCGTATGCGCATCGCGATGATTGGTACCGGCTACGTTGGTCTCGTGTCCGCCGCCTGCTTCGCGGAATTCGGACATGACGTACACGCCGTGGATGTCGTGGAGGAGCGTATCCTCCGCCTCCGGCGGGGTGAGATCCCCATCTACGAACCGGGTTTGAAGGGGCTGGTACAGGAGGGCCTGCGGCATGGGACTCTGACCTTCTCAACGGACCTGACTGCGGCCGTTGCCTCGGCAGAGGTGGTCTTCCTGGCGGTCGGTACTCCGTCCCGACGCGGAGATGGCCATGCCGACCTCCGCTACGTCGAGGCGGCAGCTGAGGATGTCGCGGCCCATCTGTTGCCCGGAACGGTAGTAGTCATGAAAAGCACGGTCCCGGTCGGCACGGCAGGGCGTATTGAGGCCCTGATGCGACGGGTGAACCCTGATACGCCCTTTGCCGTGGCATCAAATCCCGAGTTCCTCCGGGAGGGATCGGCACTCGCCGACTTCCGTCATCCGGATCGGGTGATCATCGGCGTCTCAGATGCGGAGACGGCGGCGGTACTGCGATCCGTCTATCGGCCGCTCTCGCTGCGGGAGATTCCCATCGTGGTGACCTCACGCGAGAGCGCGGAGCTGGCGAAATATGCGGCCAATGCGTTCCTCGCCATGAAGATCACCTTCATCAACGAAATTGCCGACCTCTGTGAGGAGGTGGATGCCGACGTGCAGGACGTGGCGCGAGGGCTGGGCATGGATCGCCGGATTGGCGCCACATTCCTCCACCCTGGACCGGGCTATGGCGGTTCGTGCTTTCCCAAGGATACCGTGGCTCTGATGCGCACGGCGCAGTTGGCGGGGGTCCCGCTGCGGCTCGTGGAAACCGCCGTGGCCGTCAACGACAACCGCAAGAGTGCCATGGCCTCGCGGATCATCGAGGCCTGCGGTGGCTCGGTACGCGGGCGAACGATCGGCGTCCTCGGGCTCACCTTCAAGCCCAACACGGATGACATGCGGGACGCACCCAGCCTGACGATCCTTCCGGCGCTGCTGGATGCCGGCGCGCGGATACAGGCCTTCGATCCCGTTGGCATGCCGGAGGCCGCCCGTCTGATCGACGGGATGCGCTGCTGTAATGATCCCTACGACACGGCCGATGGTGCCGATGCAGTGGTGGTGATCACCGAGTGGAACGCGTTCCGGGGGCTGTCCCTCCCACGATTGCGTGCCGGCATGCGGGGCGACACGCTGGTCGATCTGCGCAACGTCTACCGGCCCGCGGACGCCGAGGCCGCGGGTTTCACGTACCACGGGATCGGTCGCGGCAGCACCACGGCCGCGATCCCCTGACGGGCACGTTCCACCATCAGCGCACGAGGACGGGTGTCCCCACCGGCACCCGCGCATAGACCCACGCCAGATCACGGTCGCCGAGCCGGATGCAGCCGTGCGTCACCGCGCGGCCGATACTGGTCAGGTCGCGCGTTCCGTGGATCATGTACCCGCCGCCGAGGTCGAGAGCATAGGCGCCCAGCATTCCATCCACGCGGCGATTCAGCGTCTCCATGGGCGGAATGAAGACGGTCCCCTCGAAGATCACATGCTCTTCAGTGGGCAACGCGAGGAAGGTGGTATCCCCGGGGGGCACGACGCCGATCACCGAATCCCGCACGGTCAGCCGCGATCCATCGTGGAGTGTGACCCCCGCCAGCGGAAAGGGCGCCACCCGCAGCCCCTCGGCTCTGGCGATCTCGGCATAATGCCATTCGGGGGGGATCCACACGGGGCGCTCCCGCTTGCCGGTGACCCGGCGCTCGCCACGCGGCAAGGTGAAGTGCCAGGTGCGTCCGGCCATGGTCAGGGTCCGGCCGGACGGCACCGCGATGCGCGCCCGGTACAGCGTATCCGCTCCTGCCAACACGAGCAGCAGCCGGCGCGACAACAGCACCTCGAGCCGCACCGACTGCATCCAGGGGCCCGGGACCAGGCCGGCCCCATCCTGCGCCCTCGTCAGCTCGGGGCGCATGCCGGTCGCCAACCCGAACGCGGCGGCGACCAGCGCCTCGCGCCAGCGCCGCCGCGTCAGCGGGGACACGGTTACCGCACCTTCACGCCAAGCACGATCGGTACCCACTGCAGGTAGTCGTTACGCCCCTGACCGAACACCTCGCGGAACCGCGCATTGTTCGACCGATCGGCCCAGACCGTCACGAAGCGGGACTCCACGTACAGCGAGGAGGTCCCCACCGTCCAGTCGAGCCCCAGCCCGGCCTGTGCACCGAACCGCGTGCGACTGGACTTGTTGGTGGCCTCGGTGGAGTTGCGCACCTCGTTGCCCAGGAACCCACCGAGCGCGGAGGTGGTCCCATACCCCTGGAAGTGATACACACCGCCACCACCCAGGCCATAGAATCCGAGATTGCGGAGCGGATGGATTGGCAGGTCCACCGTGAGATTCATCGTCCCCGAAAAGACCTGCGGATTCGGATTATCGAGCAGAATGGGCGACCCGTCCGCGGTGGGCGGGGCGTAGTTCTGCCCGGCGAACTGGTTGTACACGAGATCGAGCCGGACACCGAACAGGTTCCCCTGCGGATGCCACCCGATCGGCAGGTTCACGTTGAAGCCGCTGCGGTAGCCGATCTGGTCGAAGTCGGTGGTGGGGATCACCGCACCGCCCCCGAATGCCATGTACCATCCCTGCCCACCGAACCGATAGCGCGCGAGATCACGCTGGCGGGCATCTTCGGCCGCGGCAATGGAGTCCAGCCGGGCCAATGAGTCACGACGCGCCTCCTCGGCCCGGCGCATCCGCTCGAGCCGCTCGGCTTCCAACGCTGCCGCTGCGGCCGCCTCGATGGAGTCGGCACGGTAGCGTTCGGCCATGCGCGTGGAATCCATGCGCCAGCGCATCACGGCGTCGAGTGAGTCGCGGCGGATCCGCTCGGCCATGGCAATCGAATCGGCGCGCGTTCGCTCGAGCGTCCCAGCGGCGCTTTCGGTCTTCTGGACCGGAATGCGGCGCTGCGAGGTGGCACGGGAGACGCGGGTTGCCGTGGGGCGCGCCGTCTTGCGGGTCGTGTCCGCTTTCGGCGTGGTCGTGGGCGTTCGGGCGGCGGGTGGGCGCGTGCCCGTGCCGGCCTGCGCCGAGGTCGTGATGGGCACGAGGGCCGTGGCCATCCAGCCCGCGGCCAGCAGCACATGCGAGGCGTTCATGTCGGATCCCTTCGGTTTGGCGTGGGCTCACCGGGAGATCGCCCGGCGAGTATCCACCATCCCGTCGCAAGGTCCGTGCACGCGCCCCGGCGTCAGCCGAGACCGAACTCCTCGCGGGCCTGCTGGGACGCGCGAAGCTGCACGTCGGTGCGGCCCCCGCCGATCTCGGGCTCACCGACGGCATGCTCACCCGTACGCACGAGCGCCATGGCATCCTCCCGACGGCGCAGCAACGTCCAGAACTCGCCGGCGTCAGGATCGGCTCCGGCATCGGCGGGGAGCAGCGCGTACATCGCCTTGTACATCAGGCTGAAGGCGTAGAAGAGCGCCAGCATGTCCGGCAGCACGAGCACGAGCCGCGTGACGGCGTTCACGTTGGCCACCTGGTCATTGAACGCTGGCGTGTTGAATGGCGCCGTGACCATCCGGTAGTTCAACAGGAAGTTGACGACGCCGGCGGCCAGATTGGTGACGCCGATCAGCACCCCGGCGCGCTGCAGTGCCCGCCGCACCGTGGGCTCGTCGAGCAGGCGCTCCATCTGCGCCTCCCGCTCGGCGGTGTCGGGGCCGAAGCCCTGCAATGCAATGCTGCGGGTGACGGGCGCGGCCGTGAAGGCCGTCAGGCCGAAGACCAGGAAGGCCAGCAGGTAGCTGGCGCTGTCCTTGAAGGCAAAGAGGAGCCCGTCGACGTACCAGAACGCGAGCGCGCCACGCATGATGGCCGACGCGCCGCCGTAGGTGGTGATGAAGTTGAAGCGGCGGGTGACGACCAAGAGGTCAATCAGCACCCACGCCACCGGTACGAGCGCGGCCGCCAGGTACGCCGGCAGCGTCCCCATCGGCCCGGTGCCGTACTTGAGGATCAGGACCGGGGCGGCGGCCCCGATCAGGATGTCCAGCGTGAGCTTGAGCGACTTCGACATGAGCCGTGCAATCTCACCCCCCCGGGCCCAGGACGGTACCGGGGGTTCTACGGAGGCGGGGGATCCTTACCGCGGGCTCATCGTGAAGTCGATCAGCACGTCGTTCACGAAGCTGGTCATCACCTTCATCCCGCCGGCGGTGTACGACCGCTTGAGCACGGTGAAGATCCCCTGACGCTCCTCCCCGGCCGTCTCGGCAGGTCCCAGCATGGCTTCGACTTCGCGGAGGGAGAGGCCCTTCCGCAGCCCGGATACGCCGCCGGGGTTCCGGGGTGCCGGAGCGGCCGCTCCGGGTACGACCGCCGCCGCCGTGGCCTTGGCGCCGGTCGCTTCGAAGTCCACATAGGCCGAAAGGGCGGCCATGATGCCGGCCGGGGTCAGCGCCTCTGGCGGGATCCCATCCCGGAAGCGGATGTTGAATCGGCTTCCGCCCTGTTCACGGCGCGACCGCACGTTGGCCTCGCGCACGGCATTGGCCTGCTCCGCTTCGGCCCGGGCGCGGTCATTCTCGCGGTCCCGCGCCGACCGGAGGTTGCGCAGCTCCTGTTCCATCTGTCGCTTGCGGGTGGCATCGGACGTCACCTTGATCGAATCGCGGAGCACCTTCTCGCGGGCCGTCTCGCTTTCGAATCCGGTGAAGACCCGCTGCGTCCCGGCATCGTCACCGAGCGTCCCATACCCGCCGCCGCCCAGCTGGAACTCGATGTGGGAGTTCCCCTTCACGGCGATCTTGCTCACCATCACCTGATCACCCGCCTTGAGCGCGGTCCCGAAGTCCTTCATGCGATCGGCCACCTGAGGAAAGTTCACGGGCGCCTGCTGCTGCGGAAACACATCGATCCCGCGGCTGGTGCCGGGCATGGCGATCTTGACGGAGACCATCTTGCCTTCAAAGGCCTGACGGAGCGCCGCTTCGTTTTGGGCCGCAAGCGCACAGGGCGCGAGGAGCAGGGCCAGAGCAAGGGTACGCATGAGCGATTGGAGTTCGGGTGAATGAGGGTCCGGCACGATCAACGTTGCAGGGCGCTGGGTAGCCCCAGCGTCGTATTGAGCCAGCGGATAAAGGGGGCCATGGCCGCGTAGTGGCGGGCGAGCGTAGCGGGCAGCCTCGGCGAATGCAGCTGCTCCGGTGTCACGGCACAGCCGGCGGTGAAGGACTGGTAGCGGAGCCAGTCGCCCGCCGGGTGATCGGCCGCGTACCCGCGGGGAAAGCGGGTCAGCATCCCGTCGGTGTCGAGGGCCCCGAAGCGGCGGCGAAAGCCACGATCCTTCACGAGCGCCTCCCATCCCTCCACATCATCGGCGATTGCCTCGCGGATCTTCACCACCGCCGATCGGGGCGGCATCCAGATCCCACCCCCGCAGAAGCTGCCTTCCGGCGCCATGTGGAAGTAGAACCCGGCACCACCGTGGGCGGCCTCGGTCCCCACCCCGCGTCCGGCATCGCGGTGGTAGAACCAGCAGGCCGCATGCGTCTTGTACGGGCTCTTGTCCTTGCTGAAGCGCACATCGCGGTGGATCCGGAACGCGGATTTGCGCGGATGACCCACGATCTCTGGCGCGATGGACGCCAGGTGGACATCCACCTCCTCGATCAGCTGGGCCAATGGCGCCTTGATCGTCGCCTCATAATCCCCGCGGTGCGCCTCGAACCATTCCTTGCGGTTGTGGCGGGCCAGCCCACGCAGGAAAGTGAGCGCCTTGGGAGGAAATCCGGCGAAGGCATCCATACCGTGCTAGACCACGCGGTCGGGAACGGGCTGCCCCGCCAGAAACGCTTCCACATTGGCGAGCGCGCGCATCCCCATGTTGGTCCGGGTCTCCACCGTAGCGCTCCCCAGATGCGGGATCAGCACCACCTGCTCCATCTCCAGCAAGTCAGCGGTCACGCTCGGCTCGAACTCGTACACATCGAGCCCCGCACCAGCGATCGTGCGCTCCTTGAGGGCGTGCACGAGGGCCGCCTCGTGCACCACGTCACCCCGCGCCGTGTTCACCAGATAGGCATCGGGACGCATGTGGGCCAGCGTCTGCGCATTGATCAGGTGGCGGGTCTCCGGCGTGGCCGGGCAGTGCAGCGACACGACATCACTCCGAGCCAGCAACTCTTCAAGCGTCGCCACCCGCTCCGCGCCTGCCGGTCCCGCCGTGGCGGGATCATCGATCCGCGGATCGCGTGGTGCCTGCCAGAGGATGTGCATGCCGAAGGCGTCATGGGCAATGCGCGCGACCGCGCGGCCGATGCGCCCATAGCCCACGATGCCGAGCGTTTTGCCGCGGAGCGTGCGCCCCAGCATGAACGTGGGGCGCAATCCGCCCCACGCCCCGCTCCGGAGGTGCCGCTCGCCCTCGCCCAGTCGGCGCATCACCATGAGCATCAGGGCAATGGCAATGTCCGCCGTATCGTCGGTGACGACATCCGGTGTGTTGCTCACCGAGATGCCGGCCCGGCGCGCGGCTTCGAGCGCAATGTGGTTCACACCCACCCCCACATTGGCGAGCAGGCGGCAGCGGATGTTGGTGGTATCGAAAATCCCCGCATGCCACTTGTCGGTCACGGTGGTGACGACGACATCGGCCTGTTGGAGCACCTGTACCAGCTGGTCGGCGGAGAGCGCCACGTCGGTGCGGTTGAAGAGCACGTCGTAGCGGGACGCCAGCGCCTCCTCCACCGGGGCCGGCATCTGCCGGGTGACGACGACCCGCACGTTCTTGCCACTCATGCCGACACTCGCCAGTGCGCAAGGGCGGCACCTACCCCGCTGCCGAGCGTGACGGGAATGCCCGCGTCACAGAGCGCCATCTCCACGCCGGCCAAGGCGCCCGCCATGGAGAGCGCGTTCTGATCCCCGAGATGGCCGATTCGGAACACCTTGCCGGCCAGCTCGCCGAGGCCGGAGCCGAGGGAGATGTCGTAGCGACGGAACGCCATGTCGATCACCTGCCGCGCATCCGCGCCATCGGGGACCACAATGGCCGTGACCGTGTTGGAGGCAATGGCTGGTCGCTTCGCGCACTCGCGGAGCCCCCAGGCCGCCACGGCGGCGCGCACGCCGACACCGAAGCGGGCATGGCGAGCGGCGATCGCGTCCATCCCCTCCTCGAGGAGCATGGTCAGCGCCTCATCCAGGCCGTAGAGCAGCGAGAGTGCCGGCGTGCTCGGGAAGTATCCCTGCGCGTTGTTGGTGCGCATGGCCCGGAGATCGAAATAGGCCCGCGGCATCGGGCAGCTGTCCACGCGGGCGAGCGCCTTGGGGCTGGCGAAGAGGATCCCGAGGCCGCCCGGGAGCATGAAGCCCTTCTGCGACCCAGTGATGGCACAGTCCACACGCCACGTATCGAACTGGAAGTCGAGGCTGGCAATGGAGCTCACGCCATCGACGTAGAGCAGCGCGGGATGGCTCGCGCGATCCATCGCGGCGCGTACCGCACCGACGTCGCTCGTGACCCCAGTGGCCGTCTCGTTGTGCACCAGCAGGACGCCCTGGATCTCGTGCGCTGTATCGGCGCGGAGCGCGGCCTCGATCTTTGCCGGGTCAGCCGCCTCGCCCCACGGCTCCTCGATCACGTCGACCGTGTAGCCGAGCGCCCGTGCCGTCTGGATGAAGAGGTGCGAGAACTGGCCGAAGCGCACGGCCAACAGCCGGGCGCCGGGGGCCTGCGTATTGACCAGCGCGGCCTCCCACATGGCCGTCCCGGAGGCCGGAAAGACGAACGCCTCCCCCTGCGTCTGATGCACGACCTGCGGCAGGCGCGACAGGATGGAGCGGGTGAGCGCCGGGAAGGCGGAGGAGCGGTGGTCCTCCATCTGCCGGTGCATGGCGCGCTGCAGGCGGTCGGGGACGGGGGTGGGCCCGGGGATTTGCAGGAAGTGACGGCCGGCCATGACGAAAAGGATGGGGGGAGTTCGAATCAGCCTGCAGAACACGAGGCGCAGGCATAGCGACAGTTACGCGCCGGTGACGCCTCGATGGCGCGACACCATGCGCTCGGAGAGGACGGTGGAAACGGCCATGATCGTCTCCTGGGGGTTCACGCCCAGCGCGGTCGGCAGGACGGAGCCATCGGAAATGTACAGGCCGCGGACGCCGTGCCGCTCCCCGTCGGGGGTGGCGCCCGAGCGGTCGGGGTCGGTGCCCAGCCGGCAGGTCCCGTTCACGTGCGCGGAGAAGAGCGCCATGCGGTTGGGGGCCACGGACAGGGTGGCCAGCTGATCGGCTTCCTCCGGCCGGCGTATGGTCCGGGGCGTCCCGTGCATCGTCTCCACCGCCCGGGCGCCGTTGGCGAAGTGCAGGCGGGCCATGGCCGCGAGCGAGGCCTGGACGCGCCGCTCATCCTCCACGGTGAGGCGGTAGCGGATGGAGACGGCGCCATTCCGGGAGACCCGCACCCGGCCGCTCGAGCGGTCGCGCTCCGCACCGTCCCGCGTGAGACCGACGAGCACGCCCAGCTGGTTGAACCGCGCCATCTGCCGCGCATGTGCGGCGCCGAAGCCGGGCATGGCGGCCGCGGTGAACGAGGGGAGCATGGGGGGCGTCTCGATCCAGAACCCGTAGTCGGTGTCCTGCCACCGGATGAACTCGTTGCACATGGTGGTGAGCGGGATCCCGGTGCTGCTCACGATCTCGCGCTCGTAGAAACCCATCACCCCGGTCGTCGGGTGCAGACGCAGCCACGATCCCACACCCCCGCCACCAAGTCCCGAGCGCTGGAGCAGCACCGGGGTGCCGATGGCGCCGCCTGCCACCACCACGAGGGGCGCATCGATGGTGACCGCCTGCCCATTCACGGTGGCATGGACGCGCTTGAGTGGCGGCGTCCCCTGCCGAGCCGACCCCTGATCGCGCTCACGCCGCTCGATGCGCTCCACGCGGGCGCTGCTGTAGAGGCGCGCGCCGGCAGCGAGCGCCCGCGGGAGAAAGGTCAGCGTTGTGGACTGCTTGGCCTCGTGGCGGCACCCGATGCCGCACTCGCCGCAGCGCAGGCAGTGCCGCGCATTGATGCGGGCCCCCTGCACACGCCACCCCAGCGCCCGCGCCCCATCGAGCACGATCCGGTTGTTGGCCGAATGGGCCTCCTCCGGCACGATCCCGGCGTGCACCTCCCGCTCGATCCGGTCGAAAACCGGCGCCATCTCCGCGGGCAACATCCCCTCCACGCCGGACTCCATGGCCCACTGCTCGAGCACCCAGGGCGGCGTGCGGAGCATGATCATCCAGTTCACGAGGGTGGAGCCACCCACGGCGTCCCCCTGGATCAGCGCCACGGACCCGTCGTCAGTGGTGCGGAGCGCCCCGTCGGCGTACAACCGGTCCATGAGCGCGGGTTCGTCGCCGGTGAACTCCGCCGGCGCGAACCACGCCCCTGACTCGAGAATCACCACCTCCAAGCCGGCCTCGGCGAGACGTGCGGCCGCCACGGCGCCGCCGGCCCCGGAGCCAATCACGACCGCATCGGCGCGACGGGCCACCGGGGCCGTGACCGCCGTCGGCACGATCACGCCATCGGGAGCTCCGACGTCGGGGAGCACGCGGAGCGGACGGGAACTCCCGCGTGCGACCGCCTGCCGTCCGTCATCCCCAGCGGATTCCGCATCGGACGCCGGATCGGTGGCACGCTCGGGGAGCGGCCCCTCCCACGCCACACCGGGGCTCCGCGTGTGGAGCGGGCCAGCGAAGCCGGTCCCCTGCACCGCCTCCGGGTGGGCATAGTGCACCGACAGCACCAGCTTGCGGATGGTCTGGATGGCCGCGCGCACCAGCGGGATGGGGCTGTCGATCCACCCCTGCACGCATGCGGCCTGCTGCGCGGGGGAGAGCGCGGCAAAGCGGCTGGGGGTGCCGAGGGCCAGCAGCACGCCCACCCGGCTGCCGCACAGGCCGATGGCCTGGGAGAGCGCGCGCCGGCGATCGAGCGGGAGCCGAGTCAGCCGCGCATCGCATCGCTGGGCCAGCGCCTCACGCGACTCCCCCGTGTCGGGCGCGCCCGCGAGCAGGGGGCTCGCCAGAATGGCGAGCGTGGCCCGGTCGGCGTCGCTGAGCTGACGGGGCTGGGGAGAGGACGTGGCCATCCCCTAACGTGCGGGTCGGGTCCGGGCGTCCACAAGGCTCACGAGGGCCACCCCGCCCACGATGATCAGCATGGCCGTCCACGCCAGCGCCGGGAGCCGCTCACCGCCCAGTAGCACGCCCAGGAGCACGGCCACCACCGGATTCACGTAGGCATAGGTCCCCACCGCCGCCGGGCTCGCCACGGTGAGCAGCCACATGTAGGTGCTGAAGCCGATCAGCGACCCGAAGATGATGAGATAGACCAGCGAGGCCACCGACTGCGCGCTGATGAGCGACGGATGGATCAGGCGCCATTCGCCAAGGGCCAGCGACAACAGCACGAACAGGCCGCCCCCGGTGAGCATCTGCATGCCGATGGCGAGCGGGGCCGGTTTCGCCTGTGGCGCACTGCGGGAATAGAGGGACCCCGCCGTCCACGAGAGGGAGCCGAGGGTGAGCACGAGCGCCCCGGGGAGATCGACGGTGGTGCCGCCACCGGCGCGCGGCAGCACCAGCAGCGCCACCCCCACGAGGCCGATCCCCACGCCGATCAACTGGAGCGGCCGGGGCCGTTTCCCCATCCACGCCTCGCAGAGCACCAGCCAAAGCGGGACGGTGGCCACCAGAACCGAGGTGAGCCCGGAGCTCACGCGGCGACTGGCCCACGATACGGCGCCGTTGCCCACGAAGAGCAGCAGCGTCCCGATCACGGCGGAGGCGCGCCAGTTGGTTGCGGTGGGGCGTGCGGCCCCCCGCCAGCGCGCGAAGGCATACAGCACCGAACCAGCCACGAGAAAGCGCGCGGCGGCCATGGAAAACGGCGGGATGGTGGCCACGCCCCACTTGATGGCGAGGTAGGTGGACCCCCAGACCACGTAGATGATCAGGAAGCCACCAATGAGCTGCCAGCGCGGGACCGCCGAGGCCGGGTGATTGGTCATGCGACGGCCACCACCGGCGACGGCATGGGCCCGCGGAGCGCGCGACGCGCCGCATCTCCGGCGGCAAGCGCGCCGACCAGCAGATACAGGTAGTACGTGTAGAAGCGCCACCAGAGCAGCGCGGCCGCAAAGAGTCCGCCCGGAATGGCCCCCGAGAGCGTGGCGGCAAAGGCCCCCTCGATGAAGCCACCACCACCCGGTGCGGGCACCGCCACGCCGCCATAGAACAGGGCCAACGGCCAGAGCACGAGGGGCGCCATGGTGTCGAGCGTAATCGGATGTGCCGGTGCCGCGAGGATCACGAGCAGCGGGAGCATCGCCACCTTGGCGAGCACATGCAGCACCGAACAGGCGAAGGCCTGCAACATGGGACGCCACCGGGCGCGGCGCAGGGCGGTCACCCCGGCGCGCACCCCGCGCAGCGTCCGCTGGACGGAGCGCCAGTGCCCGGCGTGAAGGCGGACTGTTGGGCGGATCCGGTTGGCCGCGGCGCGAAACCAGGGCGGTGGTGGCCCCTTGGCATGGTGCCTGGCCAGGAGCCACGCCACGGCGCCGGCCCCCAGGACGAAGGTGCTGTAGCCACCCACCACGGCAAGCAGCCCCGCCGTGGTCACGCCGCGCCCCCGAAACAGCAGGGCCAGCCCG
>Ga0068872_10002837_pt1 | contig 13453 bp, 11 predicted proteins | sample NOAtaG_7_FD_66441 | JGI IMG/M metagenome (GOLD analysis project Ga0068872, IMG submission 66441) | Freshwater lake microbial communities from Lake Erie, under a cyanobacterial bloom - NOAA_Erie_Diel1S_2200h metaG | ecosystem: Environmental > Aquatic > Freshwater > Lake | place: USA: Ohio, Lake...
CGGGAATATATGCCAAGAACCATCATGATTTTCACCTGTGCCAATAAAAACCTGAGTCAGGCAGAACAGGATGAAAAAGGACTGGAAGAAGCCCGGGCTGCCATGGTTGCCTATTGGCAGGCAATGGAAGGCACCGTAGATCAGGCCAAAGTAGAAGGCGGAATGGAAAATGCTGTTTATGGCAGTCCGGCAAAAGTAAAGCGTATGCCGGAAGAAAAGTTTCATCCGGAAGACCGTCTTATGACCTGGTTTGATTTCAACACCAACGATGCAGCCGTTGTGATGAAAAGAATGGAGGATTTTATGCTGCATGTAAAACCACTTTTCTGATGCAGGAGGAAGAAAAAACACTTTTGATTGCAGGCGGCGGACTTATAGGTCTTGCAGCATCCTTGCTATTCTCAGACCGTTTCAGAAAGGTTGAACTTTTTGAGAAGAGGGAAGACCCCATTCTTACACAAGGCAAGGAAGCCCGTTCACTTCAGCTCGTCCTTTCAGCGCGTGGATGGAATACCCTCAATCTTCTTGGATTTGAAGATGAAATCAGGGCCATCACCCTGAACCTGAAAGGCAGATATCATCATCATCCGGGCAGTAAAATTTTCGAAGCCTATTCTCCTTCCGGAGACACCATCAGCTGCATCTCGAGGGAGTCGCTTTATCGTCTGCTGTGCGCAAAAGCCAGAATGAATCCAAAAATCCGCCTTCATTTTCAGACAGAAGTAAGTGATGCAGATTTCATGAGTTCCAGAATCATAACAGAAAGCCAGATAAGCCGCAGAAAGGAAGCCCGGCAATACGATTTTCTGATAGGTGCAGATGGTGTTCGTTCGAAAATTGCAGCAGAACTGAATCCTGAGGGAGAAGACTTCAGAAAAGAAAGCAATGTGTACCGCGAAATTTCCGTTTCAACCGACAACTGGGAAAGAGATGCATTTCATTACTGGCATACTGAAACGGCCATGATCGGGGCATTTCCGGTATTTGAAGGTGGTTTCAGCCTATTTCTGGTACACAGGGAGGATGATTCCGGACGACTCCTCCATGATTCCGGGAATCCGCTTTTTCAAACTCTTTTTCCCGAAATCTCTTCTCAGGTCCCGGGAGTAAGGGAAAAATTCGCACAAGCCACAGGCGGAATCCTCGGTTCAAAATCAAGCAGCTGCTGGCACTACGGTGACAATGTGGCCCTTGCCGGTGATGCAGCACATGCCGTTCTTCCCTTTATGGGCCAGGGGCTCAATACCGGACTTGAAGACCTGTACATACTAAACCGATACCTTGACAGGAACGGTCTGATTCCGGAAAAAAAGCTGAGCTCCTATGAAGATGAAAGACGGCCTCAGGCAGATGCAATCCGGCTGATTTCCCAGGATCAGTTCCGGTATCTGACCGGCCAGTACGGGGAAAATGAGTACCGGATGAGAACTGCCATTGCGGAGAATCTGGTCGCACAGGGGCAGCTCCCTACTTACTCAGCCTGCGCGTTTTCACTTGAACCATTCTCATCCATACTTGAAAAAGAAGAAGTGCTGAGAAAAGAGCTTTATTCTTCCGATAAAAGTTGAGCCTGAATCAGGAAATTCCACTGAACTGCCGCAGAAAGCGCACATCATTTTCTGTAAAAAGCCGAAGGTCACGGATGCCATACCGAAGCATGGTAATTCGCTCAATTCCCATCCCAAAGGCAAAACCGGTAAACTCCTCCGGATTTATTCCATTAGCCTCCAGAACATTCGGATCGACCATTCCGCTTCCACCGATTTCCACCCAGCCGGTATGCTTGCAGATGTTGCAGCCCTCTCCCTGACAAATCAGACAGGAGATATCCATTTCAGCACTTGGCTCGGTGAATGGAAAATAAGACGGCCGGAACCTTATTTTTTGCTCCGGACCAAACATCTCCTTCACAAAGTGATACAGGGTTTGCTTGAGATCTTTAAATCCAACATTGCGATCAATATAAAGGCCTTCGATCTGGTGAAAAAGGCAGTGTGCCCGGGCAGAGATGGCTTCATTCCGGTAAACTCTTCCCGGCATGATTGCCCGGATCGGGGGCTTCTGCTTTTCCATCAGTCTTACCTGCACCGTGCTTGTATGCGTGCGAAGCAGCACATCAGGATTACGGCTGATAAAAAATGTATCCTGCATTTCACGAGCCGGATGATTTTCAGGAAAATTGAGGGCTGAAAAATTATGATGATCATCTTCAATTTCCGGACCATCTGCAAGGGCGAAACCCATCCGTGCAAAAATATCAACCATCTGCTGGCGGACGATGGAAAGAGGATGACGGGAACCGAGAGACAGGAACTGAACCGGAAGGTTCATATCGGGCACATCAACATCGGACTTGCTGCTTCCCAAACTATTCTGAGCCTCTTCAAACCTCGCCCAGGCAAGGTTCTTTAAATCATTGAGCGCCTGTCCGAGCGCCCTCCTATCCTCAGGAACCGCATCTTTAAGACCTGCCATTAAATCCTGCAGAAGACCCTTTCTGGAAAGCCACTCCAGGCGGAATGCCTCCAACTGAGCAGCATCCTGCAGGGACGCCGAAGAAATGGCGCTCTTTGCCTTTTCAATTTTATCCAACATGCGGCAAAGAAAGGAAAAAGCATGCTTTTTATATTAACCGGAAGTAAAAGCTATTACCGGAACAAAAAAAATCGAAGGCTGAAACCATCTGTCCCGGGTAAAAAGGAAAGCACTTATGCGGCATTCAAAAAACCTGGCATCCGGCAGGAATACGGCAATCACTCTGCCCAAAGTCCCTTCTCCACATCCCGGTTGTAACGCGGTTTTTGTGGCCTTTCCTTGAGATAGACTGGAAGATATTCCTTTCGGCTTTTGGCGAGCTGAATGGTGGTCTTCCTGTGAAAATCAGAACGCTCACTCATGGATGCAAGGTAAAATTTGCCCAGATAGCGTGAAGATGGGTGCATGCGGGAATTGAATTTCCGCCTCTGTACTTTTCCTTCGAAGCGGGCTATTTCATTCGATTTCTCACGCATCTTATTTTTCTTCTCCGATGGGGTATTGGCCTGATATTGACCCGGATAAAAGAAAGACCGTATCCTTGCACGGCGTTCCTCCGCCGAATTCAGGTACCCTGCCCTGTAGTCGGCAATTTCTTCGCTTTTTTCTTTTGCATTCTTCTTTCTTTCCTCAGAACTGATCACCTCAATTTTACCTGTACCAGAGATTTCAGCCGATTTATCCTGCAACATTTGCCGGTATACCTTTCGGTCCATGGTGACATAATTTTTCTGCGAGTTCCGTATTTCTTCGCTTTTGGCTGCCATCATGGTCTTGTGCGCCTCTCTGGAAATTGTATTTCCCCTTTCAAAGGAGGAAAATTCCTGATTTCGCTTTTTCAGGTTTTCTTTTCTTGCCTTTACATCAATATTAATCATGCCTTTTTCAGAACTCCTGATTTCCTCACTTTTCGCCATCATCAACTGTTTTTGGGCTTCCTTTGAAAGTGTATTGCCGCGCTCAAAAGCTGCAAATTCCTGGCTGCGTTTTTTAAGGTTTTCCTTTCGTGCATTCAGGTCCACATTGAGCATTCCTTTTTCTGAGTTTCGGATTTCCTCACTTTTTGCTGCCACCATTTCCCGGTAATCTTCACGACGCATCGTATTTCCTTTTTCATAGGAAGATGCCTCGCTGCTTTTTGCCTGCATCAATGCTTTCTTATCGGCAGGACCACCAGAAACATTCGGACTGAATCTTGTAATTTCATAATTCCGAAGCCTCATCATGTACTTCCGGTTAATCATGTGGATAACATCGTCCGGCTCATATTTGGAAATCCTCGAATTAGACTCTTTTTCTATTTTTTTACGGGCATCCGGACCATCTACCACACCGGGTTCAAAATTGCTTATCGAGTGATTACGCATTCGCTGCATATACTTTTTGTCTGCCAGGCGAACCGAATTTCCAAACTGATCCCTTGAAATGGTAGCGGAATTTTTTTTCATGTGATCCTTAACCACCGAGGGGTGGTCTACCACAGCCGGTTCAAAGTTGCTTACCGCCGAATTTTTAGACCGCATCCGGTACTTTTTATCCGCAAGCCGGATAGAGTTTCCAACCTGATCCCCGGAAGTTGCTTCAGAAGATTTTTTCATAAGTGACTTCACTTCTGAAGGATGATCTGCCACAGCAGGTTCAAAGTTACTTACCGCTGAATTTTTCGCCCGCATCCGGTACTTTTTATCGGCCAGCCGGGTAGAATTCCCTACCTGATCTTTTGAGGTAACATCAGATGATTTTTTCATCAGTTCTTTCACCTCGCGGGGATGGTCTGAAATCCCGGGCTCCAGGTTGCTCACCCCGGAATTTTTCGCCCGCATCCGGTACTTTTTATCCGCCAGCCGGGTAGAATTCCCTACCTGGTCTTTTGAGGTCGCCTCTGATGATTTCTTTGTAATTTTTTTTACCTGAGCAGGATCGTCTGCCAATGGGGGGACGTAATTGCCCTGAGCCGCATTCTTTGATTTCTTAATGTAATTCTGCTGGGCTCTGGTCGGTGTGTTGCCTGAAACATCCCGGGTAAGATTAACTGAAGACTTGTGCCTGACTGACTTTTCTGCCCGGTCCATCGTCTTTTTCTGTTCCTTGGACTGAGCCTTCAATAAAAGAACTGAAGGCATCAGGAAAAACTGAAACAGAAGCACAAGGCCGCTTATGGCAATTCTGAAACTCATTTCTCATGCAAAAATATGCTTTACATTTCAATTGCGGACTTCAATCACTATCCTGGCTTAATGCTGTAAGAATTCCTATGGAATTCCCGTTTTATTGTACCGGAGAATTCAAATCAAAAATTTCCACGGAATTAAAAAAATCGTTGCAGTCAGCAGGAAACCCATCTTTACGAAAAATGGCAAAGCAGAAATTTCCTTTTCCCGTCGAACCAGAAGTCCAAGCCAAATCAGGCAGGTTCCGGGAGCAAGAAGACGGTTGTCATAATACTCCGCAAAGTAGTAATGCCAGCGCAATCCTGTAATGAATGCAAGATAAATGATTCCGGCAACCAGCAGATTATGACTGAGCGTTTTCCGGAACAGCTCATGACTTTCATCCTGATATACCGGAACATAAGCAAGCGATTCAAACTTATAAGACCTGAAAATCAGCCAGACAAATAAAATGTTCATGCCGGCACCCGAGAAGAAGCTGATCCAGGAAGATCCTGAAAAATCACGGAAAATACAGGCCTGATTGAACAGGGCGGTCAAAAGTGAAACCATCAGAACCGAAGCAGAATCTGAATTGGGATAACGGTCACCACCAGTAAGAAGACCGGTATCCATCCACTGAATCCCGAACAGCATGACTGCCAGGAAAACGAATACAATTACCGGGAACAAAAATACGGATGCCTTTTCCCGGTTTTCTTTGAGCATAAAAAACCATCTGTAAAGCACCAACGGCAATAAAAATATTCCTGCATAACGGGTTAGCAGTGCAGCAGAAAGAGACAAAAATAAGGTTATTTGCCAGCCAGGCTGAGAATGAAACTGGAGCCGAGTCAGGCTAAAAACAGCCAGAATGCTGAAAATAATGAAGGAAAACTCAGAAATTCCGACGGCTGCAAGCGCAGTAACTGAGTCTGTAAAGAAAAGTACCGCCAGCGGCAATAAACTCAGCCGGCCCTGCCAGATCACAATCAGCAGTATTGCAAGTAATGCATGCAGGACAATATGGACGGGCCAGTTCATACTGCCTCCTCCTATCTGTGCGGTAAGGCCAAGTAAAACCGGATAACCGGGAGGATAGGGCGAAAAGGGATTATCCCTGGCATTCAGCAGACCGTCAATTGTCATTGGGATTCCCGCCATAAAATCCATCGCCAGTTCCCGGTAATAAATGGCATCGACGGTTTCAAAGCGGAGAAATCCAATTTCCAGATTTATTCCAAGCAGAAACAGCCACAATATTCCGGCAGGTAGAATCCAGAGTCTGGTATGAAAAATAAAAGTCCGGAAAGGGTTCATTCAGAAAGCAGAAACATAAATGGCTTCAGCAAACTATATTGCAGCATTTTTGGAGTCGGACACGTTAACGCAATTTATGGATAAAATTGAAATTGAATACAATAAGACAAAAATCGTAGCCACGGTTGGGCCATCAAGCAACAGCAAAGAAATGCTGAGAAAACTGATTCTCTGCGGGGTAGATGTATTCCGTCTGAATTTCTCTCACGGTACCCATGAAGCACATCTTTCTGTTATTCAGATCATCAAAGAACTGAGAGAAGAAACAGGCAGTTATGTGAGCATACTGCAGGATCTTCAGGGACCTAAAATCCGGGTAGAGGAAGTTGAAAACAATGGCGTTGAAATTTTCCCCGGCGACAGGATTACGATCACAACGGAAAAAGTTTTGGGAAATGCTGCCATCGTGAGTACATCCTACAAGGCGCTGCCTCAGGATGTTGCCATCGGAGACATGATTCTGATTGACGACGGCAAACTGGAACTCAAAGCTGTAGGCAAAACCAACCATTCTGTTGAAGCTGAAGTAGTTTACGGCGGCTTACTGAAATCACGGAAAGGAATAAACCTTCCAAAGACGAATGTTTCAGCGCCATCTCTGACGGAAAAGGATTATGAGGACCTGATTTTCGGACTGAAGCACGATGTAGACTGGATTGCCTTATCCTTCGTGCGAACGGCAGAAGACATATTGCATCTGCGCAGCATCATCGAAAAGGAAGGAAAGAAAACCGGCATTATAGCCAAAATTGAAAAACCACAGGCCATTGATAACATCGATTCCATCATCGAAGCCACTGATGCCATCATGGTGGCCAGGGGCGATCTGGGTGTGGAAATCCTGATGGAGGATGTACCTCTCATTCAGAAAATGCTGGTAAAGAAAGCCAATCTGGCTGCCAAACCGGTAATTGTAGCCACCCAGATGCTGGAGAGCATGATTGAAAATCCGAGGCCTACCCGTGCAGAAACCAATGATGTGGCCAATGCTGTAATGGATGGAGCAGATGCCGTGATGCTTTCTGCCGAATCAGCATCAGGTAAATATCCTGAACTTGCCGTGCAGAGTATGGCAAGAATCATCCGCTCGATAGAGGAAAATGTCGACAGCATCTACAATCACTTCCTTGAACTGAATACTCAAAGCAGTGAATTCTATGCAGAAAGCCTGATTCATTCCGGTTGTGTACTCGCTTCAAATACCCGTGCAAAAGCCATCTGTACCCTGACAAGCAGCGGCTATTCAGCTTCAATGATTTCTCATTTCAGGCCAAAATCGAATATCTTCATTTTCAGCAGAAGAAAATCGCTTCTTACCCGACTGAGTCTGTACTGGGGCGTTCGCAGTTTTTTCTATGAACGAACCAAAGCCACGGATGAAACCATCACTGACCTGGAGGAAATTCTCAAAAAGGACGGACATATAAGTACAGGCGACGCCTTCATTACCATGGCCAGCATTCCGATTGAACTGAGACAGCGGGTTAATATGTTGAAAATCAGCGTAGCTTCCTAAGCGGAATTTCCTTATTTTTAATTATTTGAAGCCAAATTTTTAGAGCAAATTTGCGGTCCCGCAGCATGGTAGTCTGCGGCCCGCAAAAGACTATATCAAAAATTGGATTTCAGCAGTTTCGGCCTTCATGAGGATGTGATGGAAGGCATTCACTCCCTCGGTTTTAAATCACCCACTCCCATACAGGCTCAGGCCATACCAATGGTTCTGGAAGGCAGAGATCTGATAGGAAATGCGCAGACGGGAACTGGAAAGACAGGTGCTTTTTTGCTGCCGGTACTAAACTCCATCGCACAAAATAAACCTCAGGGGATTCACTGCCTGATTCTTGCTCCCACCCGGGAGCTGGTTAAGCAGATAGATGAACAGATTGATGGCCTCGGTTATTTTTCCGGAGCCAAATCGGTTACCATATATGGTGGGGGAATCGGCGGCGAAATCTGGGAAAAACAAAAAACTGCATTGGTAGAAGGCGTTGATATTGTCGTTGCAACACCCGGAAGACTGATGGCTCACATGAAAATGGGCTATGTAGATTTTTCGCAGCTGAAAATGCTGGTGCTGGACGAAGCAGATAAAATGCTGGATATGGGTTTTCTGCCGGACATAGAGGAAATTCTCCGGAGCCTGCCCGAAAAGAGACAAAACCTGATGTTCTCGGCCACCATGCCCCCCCGGATTGAGGAGCTTGCCAAGCGCATGCTGCACGATCCGTTCCAGATTAAAATTCAGGTATCCAAACCTGCCGAAAGAATTACCCAGCGGATATTCCTCGTAAACGACAAATCCAAAATTCCGCTGCTGACCATGATTCTCAAAAAGCTGGATTTCACCAGTCTGGTTATTTTTACCTCTACCAAGGCAGCAGTCGGTGAAATCGTACGAAACCTGAAAAAAGCAGGAGTACAGGCCGAAGGAATCAGTTCTGACCTCGAGCAAAACCAGCGGGAAGACATGGTTCGCAATTTTAAAAGCGGGCAGTTCAATGTACTGGTTGCAACGGATGTAATGAGCCGTGGAATCGACATTGACGGTATCAGCCATGTGGTGAATTTCGATATGCCCCCTGACCCGGAAGATTATGTACACCGGATTGGAAGAACGGCCCGTGGTTCAACGGCAACCGGCGTGGGCATCAGTTTTGTTAATGAGCAGGACATGGGGCGCCTTATGGCAGTAGAAAAACTGATTGAAAAGCAGATTACCCAGCTTCCTGTTCCACCACAGTATGGGCCCTTTCCTGTGTACGGTGAAAGAAAAAAGCGGATGGATGGCCGATCAGCCAGACCAGGACATACAGGCGGCAAAAAGCCGGGCAAATTCCGCAAGCCTGCCGCCCGTCCTACCGGCGACCGCTGATTTCAGCTCTTCAGCACTTTTAACATTTGTTAATTGCCTCCTGAATCAAAATTCCGGAGCATTGCGGAAAAGTATACTGCAATGAAAAGAATTCTGCTGCTGCCAGTTTTATTCTCAATTTTCACAAGCGCCTTTGCTCAGAGTTTTCAGGAAGATTTTGAGGCCTATCAGGGTTTTGGCTCGAACCTTACAAATGGCTGGAGCACAGGTCCGGGAGGATTCAAGGTATACATCCGGAGTATTGGAGGCCAAAACAACAAAATCTGTGAAACCACCCTCACCAACAACCACCGCAAAGACTCTCTCATTACCCCGGATTTGACTCTTTTAACCGGTTCTGCAATCCTGAATTTTCAAAGCAGAATTGTGGATTCCTACATCGGGAATAACGCTTCATTTTCCCACATTCCCGCAAGCGGAGATGATCTCAAAGCCTATCTGTCACTGGATGGTGGTACTTTCAATCAGGTAGAAGACATGCTTCCGGCTTATCCGACCACATCAGCCGGACTGGGGATGACGAATTTCGCCATCCCGATCAACAGCAATTCCGGAGCAGTGGCAAAGATTAAATTTGTTGCCACCGCCAGGCCCAATACCGAATGGTATCCATCGTTTGACAACTTCAGTCTGATTAACAATGCCGATCCTACTTCTGTATCGAGAATCAGCAGGAATAATTCCGGAATTTACCTGATACCAAATCCGGCAAGCCAGCGGATCACAATTCTGGGTCCGGGCTTCGGACCAAAGGCACAGGTTGAAATCTTTAACATCCTGGGAAATCTGGTTTTCTCAGCCGACATGCCCGCCGGAAAAGTTGTTACGGATATTTCAAACTTCCGTCCCGGTGTTTATCTGGTAAAGGTGAGCGAAGGGAGCCATTCCTCCATGGAACGGCTTATTGTGAGGCAATAATCAATCCCGGTACAAAAGGCAAACTGCCTTAGCCTCCACGCCTTTCAGCTCACCTGCAAAGCCAAGCTGTTCGGCTGTAGTGGCTTTAATGGAAACATCATCCGGGTGTAGTTCCAGTACATCCGCAATGAGTTTCTTCATTTCGGGGACCCGTGCCGCTATCTTCGGAGCCTGCAGAATGAGCGCACAATCAACATTTCCGACCTTCCATCCCTTGCTCTGAATAAGGTCAAAGCTCTTTTTCAGCAAAATCAGACTCGAAATATCCTTGAATTTACTATCAGTATCGGCAAAGTGAATACCAATATCGCCAAGCGAAAGTGCACCAAGCATGGCATCACAAACGGCATGGAGCAAAACATCAGCATCGGAGTGACCGAGTGCACCCAGCCTTGAAGGAATCTCGACACCTCCAAGCCAGAGTTTCCTTCCTTCCACCAGCCGGTGCACATCATAACCGATACCTACCCTTATCTGCGGTTTTGCCATCACTTATTTTTTGCCGAAAAGTAAGGAATGATATCCGATTTTATTCACTCCCATCAAATCAGGATTATTCTGAAAACTTTAAGAAAAGAGGCCAAATACAATCAGAACACGATTTCTTTGCATCATGAATTACCTGTCTGCCGAGAATCTCCATAAAACACTGAACCATAAAGTACTGCTGGATGGAGTTACCTTCGGACTGAACCATGGAGATAAAGTTGCCCTTGTTGGTCCGAATGGCGCCGGCAAATCTACCCTGCTCTAAATCCTGGCCGGAAAAGAAAGTCCGGATGATGGCGTGGTTTCTGTGCGGAAAGACATCCGGCCAGGTTTTCAGGACCAGCAAAGTCAGCTGGAAGAGCACCTCACTGTATATGAGAACCTGTTCCACTCCTCCCACCCTACCGTAGGGAAAATTCTGGAATACGATTTTCTCCTTCAAAAGTCCGGCCTTAATCCAAAAGAACAGAAACAACTGGAAAACCTGACCGAGGAACTCACGCGGCTTGATGCCTGGGATTTTGAAACCAGAATCCGGGAAATCCTTGGGAAGCTTCACCTCCAGGGAATGGAAAATCAGCTGGCGGGAACTTTATCAGGCGGGCAGAAAAAGCGTGTTGCCATGGCGCGGGTACTCCTGATGGAACCCGACATTCTCATTCTTGATGAACCTACCAACCACCTGGACATGGAAGCCATAGAATGGCTGGAAGATTTGATCTCCCGCCGCTTCCACACCATCCTGATGGTGACCCACGACCGGTATTTTATGGACCGGGTATGCAATCAGATTGTAGAGCTGCAGGATGGTCAGCTCACACGATACAAAGGCGGATACTCCTATTACCTTGAAAAGCGCACTGAGATTCAGGAAGTACGCAACGCCGAAATCAGCAAGGCCCAGAACCGCTACCGCCGCGAACTGGACTGGATTCGCCGACAGCCTAAGGCCAGAGGCACGAAAGCGAAATACCGGATAGATGCGTTTGAGGAAACCAAAGAAACCGCTTTTCAGAAAACAGCTGAAACCAGCCTTCAGCTTTCGGTAAAACAGGTACGGCAAGGAGGAAAAGTTCTTAATCTTAAAAAGGTTAATTTCAGAATCGGGGACAAAGTACTGCTGAAGGACTTCACCCATCTGTTCAGCCCTGGCGAGCGTGTCGGCATCATTGGTCCGAATGGCGTGGGTAAAACCAGTTTCATTCGGCTGCTCACCGGAGAAAACCAGCCATTGACCGGCGACATTGACCGCGGTGAAAACACGCAGATCGGCTACTATTCACAGGAATCCGATGAACTCCGCAACGACAAGAAAATCATCGAGATGGTTTCTGAAGTGGCGGATGTAATTGAAATGGCCAACGGAAGCACCATCACAGCTTCCCAGTTTCTGACCCAATTTCATTTTCCTCCTCCTGCACAGCAGCAAAAGGTGGGTAATCTGAGCGGAGGTGAAAGGCGAAGGGTCCAGCTGATGATGACACTGCTGAAAAATCCGAACTTTCTGATCCTGGATGAGCCGAGTAACGACTTCGACATCAACACCCTTCATGTGCTGGAAGAATTTCTGACGGATTTTCCCGGCACCCTGGTTCTGGTAAGCCATGACCGCTTTTTGCTTGACAAACTGGTGTCACATCTGTTTGTCTTTCAGGGTGATGGACTTATCAAGGATTTTCCCGGGAATTACACCCAGTGGAAATGGGCTGAAGAAGAAAGGCAGGAAAAAGAAGCGGCAGAGAAACAGGCAGATTTAAAAAGGAATGCTGCAAAGCAGGTGGTTGCAGAAGCCAGTTCTTCTAAGCCTGCCGGCCAGAAACTCAGCTTCAGGGAAAAACAGGAACTGGACAGTCTGGGCCCGGAAATTGAGCAGATGGAGCAGAGAAAGAAAGAGATTGAAGTCATCCTGGCAGCAGGAAATGAAACAAGTCATTCAACCCTCGCTCAGCTCATTGAAGAACTTGGAAAAATTTCGGAAGAACTGGATATGAAGTCAATGCGATGGCTGGAGCTGAGCGAAAAGGAATAATTTTTTTTGATTTTTGATATTTTGATACTTTTGCAGAAACTAAATTATTGAGTTATGAATAATAGCATCGACATTGAAATCTATGAGATTTTAAAAAACCGTTTCACAGACAGAGAGGCTTCTGTATTGATTCAATACTTCAACCAGTTAAACGCACAAAAGATGGATCATTCAAAAGATTTATTCGCCACAAAAGGAGATGTAGCCAACGCTAAATCAGACCTTATAAAGTGGATGTTTGTTTTCTGGATCGGGCAGATGGCCGGCTCTGTGGCCTTATTCAAGGTTTTCCTTTAGTCATTACCTGGCATCCTTCACAACCTGAATCCAGCCGGTGAAGGGCTTCCTTCGCTTGAAGTGCAGTGTGTAGAAAAACAATCCTTCCGTGAGCTCATCCGGCTTCCAATAAAAGTTTTCTCCTTTTTCGAAATGAATCCTATTTCCCCATCGGTTGAAGATTTCGATGTAATCGAACTCGCTGGCGCAATTCGATAATGGCGCCACATCCGGGAGGGAGAAATAATCGTTCCTGCCATCGCCATTCACTGTTATCAGATTTGGTGGTTGCCGAAGTTCAGGATCTTCAAAGCTTAATTTGATTTGGTAATTGAGAGAATCGACCAGAGGTTTGAATGGATTACAGGTTCCTCTGCGGGCAGAAAATTTCACAGGCAAAAGACCTGAATCCCCTTCACAGGAGGAAGCGAATGTAAAGTCCCCGAAAACCGTTCCGGATGCAGAGCCCCTTGTTGAAAACTGAAATCCGGGCTGAAAAGTAAGCGGGCCACTTGCCAGTAAAAACTCAATCTGAGAGCTATCCGACATTTTTGCAGAAACCGTAAAACTTACATTTTCCCGCTCTCCCAACTGGATAAGCGAAGGGCCGGTCCAGTCTGAAGTGAGAATCAACTTTGGCTCATCGGGAATAATTTTGAAAATCCGGGAAATCGTATCACTAAGCGTATCCTGACAACGGTAAGTATTAACGATTGAAGTAATTTTCAGGATTCCATCTGGTGGAAGGTTGCATATTCCGGTAAAGGATAATGCCGTATCAAGCTGCCCGAAGGCATTGCCACCCGGTAGCTTAACTCCTGTAAGACCAAAAATTTCCTGACCTTGTGAATCAAGCAGCGA
>Ga0068872_10002842_pt1 | contig 13441 bp, 7 predicted proteins | sample NOAtaG_7_FD_66441 | JGI IMG/M metagenome (GOLD analysis project Ga0068872, IMG submission 66441) | Freshwater lake microbial communities from Lake Erie, under a cyanobacterial bloom - NOAA_Erie_Diel1S_2200h metaG | ecosystem: Environmental > Aquatic > Freshwater > Lake | place: USA: Ohio, Lake...
CTGCGCCTGAAGGGCCTGAAGCTCGCGGCCCCGGATTTCCGGGAGGCGCAGGTGCTCCACGAGGATTGGAAGGCGATGCTCAGGTTCTCGAAGGACACCGGGGAGTGGATCCTCGAGCCGCACCCGATGCACTTCGGCGACGTCAACGTCTGGGTGATCCCCAAGGTCCACACCGACGACTGAGCGGCCCCGGTCTGCCAGCCGGCATCGGCAACCGGTGCAGTTTGGTCATCCCGTCGGTCAGGCCAGCAGCGCCTTCACCACGTGGCCGTGCACGTCGGTGAGGCGGTAGTCGCGGCCGCCGTGGCGGAAGGTCAGGCGTTCGTGGTCCATGCCCAGCAGGTGGAGCAGGGTGGCGTGGAAATCGTGCACGTGGACGCGGTCCTCGGCGACGCTCGCCCCGAGTTCGTCGGTGCTGCCGTAGGTCGTGCCGCCGCGCACCCCGGCCCCGGCAAGCCAGGACGAGAAGCAGGCGCTGTGGTGACCCCGGCCCTTGTCGCCATCCACGCCCGGGGTGCGCCCGAACTCCGTGGTCCACACGACAAGGGTGTCGTCGAGCATGCCACGCTGGCGCAGGTCGCGCAGCAGGCCCGCGATGGGACGGTCGATGTTGCGGGCGTGCTTGGCATGCTCGGCCATGTCCCCGTGCTGGTCCCAATTGTGCGAGGAGGAACCGTCCACCAGCTCGATGAACCGCACCCCACGCTCGGCAAGCCGGCGGGCCACGAGGCAGGGCCAACCGAAGCCGTCGGTCTGGCCGCGCCGGAGGCCATAGAGGTCGAGCGTCGCGTCCGATTCCCGGGACAGGTCGAAGACCTCCCGCGCCTCGGTCTGCATGTGGAAGGCCGTCTCGAAGGTGCGGATCCGGGCGGCGAGGTCGGTGTCGTGGCCGCGCGCATCGAGATGCCGCCGGTTGAGGGCCTCGGCGAGGCCGAGTTCCAGTTCCTGGGAGGCTCCGGCCCGGCCAGGCCGCCGGTCGAGGTTGGCGATGGGCTCCCGCCCGGGGATCACGCGGACGCCCTGATGGTAGGCCGGGAGGAAGTCGTTGTTGAAGATCTGGGTGCCGGCGTAGGGGGAGCCGGCCGAGATGACCACGAACGACGGCAGGTTCTGGTCGAGGGTGCCGAGCCCGTAGCTGACCCAGGAGCCCAGGCTCGGGCGGGCGAAGAAGAACGAGCCGGTGTGGATGGCGAGGGTGGCCTGGTAGTGCTCGTTGTCGTCGCTTTTCATCGAACGGATCAGGCAGATCTCGTCCATGCACTCGCGCAGGTGCGGGAACAGATCACTGACCAGCGTTCCGCAGCGGCCGCCCGGACGGAACTCCCAGCCCGGCCGCAGCAGCCGGCGCTGCTGGTTCGAGAGGCCGCCACCGACACCGAGGGTCTTTCCGTCGGCCGCGAAGAGCTTCGGCTTGTGGTCGAAGGTGTCCATGTGGGACACGCCGCCGTTGGAGAAGATGAAGATCACCCGCCGGGCCCGGGCCGGGAAGTGCGGGGCGCGTGGGGCGAGGGGATCGGTGAACGCCCCGCCGCCGCCGGAGTCGTCCTTGCCGAGCAGGTTGGCGACGAGGCCCGGGAGCAGCAGGGAGCCGCCGACGAGGGATCGGATCGAGGCACGGCGGGTCATCCGTGGGCGGGATGGGATCATGGGGCGTCCAAGGGTCAATCCAGGTACACGAACTCGTTGAGCCGGAACAGCGCCCGGGCAAGGGACTCCCAGACCGCGGGGTCGTCCGGCTGGGAAGATCCGGAGCGGGCCCGGGTGGCTTCGAGGAACTGCCCGGCGAGGGTCACCTCGTCCGGCGTGGGGAGCCTCCCGAGGGCCGAACGGTAGGCGGCATCGATGCGCGCGCGGGTGGTCCCACCCGACTGCACGATCCGCCGGCCGAAACGGGCGGCCTGCTCATGGACCAGGGGATCGTTCAGCAGGAAAAGGGCCTGGACCGGTGTCGTGCTCGTGAGCCGGGCTGCGGTGCTGGCAGAGGGATCGGCCCCGTCGAAGGTCGCGAGGAACGGGTGACGTTGGATCCGTTGGGTCATCAGGTACACGCTGCGGCGGTGGGAGTCGTAGACCGCCCGGAACGGGTGGTGCTGGGTGAACTTCCACTCGTGTTCCGGCGGGAACGGATGCGACCCGGCCGGCGTGAGGTCGAGCGCTCCTCCCAGGTGCAGGAGGGTGTCGCGGAGCGCCTCGGCGTCGAGCCGTCGCCGGGGAAAGGCGCCGAGGAGTTCATTGGCCGGATCGTGTTCCAGGGCCGCCGGGCTCCGCAGGGACGACTGGCGGTAGGTCCGCGAGAGCAGGATCAGCCGGTGCAGTGCCTTGGTGGATCCGCCCGACTCGCGGAAGCGGGTCGCCAGCCAGTCGAGGAGTTCGGGATGCGAGGGCGGCCGCCCCTGCCGGCCGAAGTCGTTGGGCGTCGGCACCAGTCCCCGCCCGAAGTGGTGGAGCCAGACCCGGTTCACCCAGACCCGGTCGACCAGCGGGTTCGTCGGGGCCGTGATCCACCGGGCCAGCTCGCGGCGTCCGCTGCCGGCCGTGCCGTCCGGGAGACCATCGCCCCCGAGCACCTGCAGGAAACGCCGTCGGACGACGGTTCCCGGCCGGGCCGGGTCGCCCTTGAGCTGGATGCGGGCGTCGCCAGGGCGTTCGGCCTCGGCGACGGCGTAGGCCATCTCCGCCAGCGGAGGCTGGCGGGCGTGGTCGGCCAGGGCCGTCTCGGCCTCCTGGACCTCGGATTCGGCCGCCGACTTGCCGCCGGTCGGGGCCGACTTGAGCGCGTCCTTGGCCCGCTGGAGGCGCTGGCGCAGGCGTTCGGCTTCGGTCTGTCGAGCGGACCACCGGGCCCGGTAGTCGGCCAGCCGGTCCGGATCGACCAGGGGGACGAGGTCGCGTTGGCGCTGGTCGAGTTCGATGCCGGGCCAGGGGTAGCGGGTGCTTTCGAAGATGCCGTACAGGCCGTAGTAGTCGGCCGCGGGGATCGGGTCGAACTTGTGGTCGTGGCAGCGTGCGCAGGCGAGCGAGAGCCCGAGAAACGTCCGGCCGAGGTTGTCGAGCGTGTCCTCGATGGTCAGGTGCTGCGGGTAGTCTTCCACGCGCGAGCCGAAGCGCCGGGCGTTGGCGATGTAGCCGGTGGCGATGATCCGTTCCCGGCGATCGGGCGGCGTCCCGCCCTCGACCAGGTCTCCGGCGATCTGGTCCCGGACGAACTCGCGGAAGGGCTGGTCGCGGTTGAAGGATCGAACCACCCAGTCCCGGTAGCGGTGGAGTTGCGGCACCGGGAAGTCGGAGTTGTCGCCGGCCGTGTCGGCATAGCGCACCACGTCGAGCCAATGGCGTCCCCAGCGCTCGCCGTATCGGGGCGATTCCAACAGGCGGTCCACCACCTGGGCGAAGGCCGCGGGCGAGGGGTTCAGGGCGAAGGCCTCCGTCTCCGACGGGTCTGGCGGCAGGCCGGTCAGGTCGTAGGACAGCCGCCGGATCAGCGCCCGGGGATCGGCGTCGCCCGAGGGCTCGAGTCCTGCCGCCTCCAGGCGCGAGAGGATGAAGGCATCGAGGCCGGTGGACGGCCAGTCGCCGCGGCGGACCGCCGGGGGAGGCGGGTCGCCCACCGGCCGGAACGCCCACCAGGCCCGGGCCTGATCCCAGTCGATCGACGCCTTGGAATCCCGGACGGCGACCGTGTCCTCGGTGCGCGGGTCCGGCGCTCCCATCCGCACCCAGGCCTCCAGGTCGCGGACCGCCTCGGCGGGGAGAGGGGCTCGCGGGGGCATGGCGAGGTTCGGATCGGAGCGCCGCACGGCCTGGATCAGCAGGCTGGACTCGGGATCTCCCGGGGTCACCACCGGCCCGCTGTCGCCGCCGCGCATGAGGCCCGCCCGGGAATCGAGCAGCAGCCCCCCCTTGGATTTTCCGGTCCGGGTGCCGTGACACTCCTCGCAATGCTCGACGAGGACCGGCCGCACCCGGCTCTCGAAGAAAGCCACCTGCTCCGGGGTGGGGTTGTTGGCGAATCGGGGTGCCTGGGGTTCGGGGATCGGCCCGGTTCCCGCCCAGACCTCGATGCCGGAGAGGTTGGCGGCCCCATGGCCCGGCCCACGAGCCAAGACCCGGATCACGGAGTTCGAGCCTTGGAGGCGGACGGGCCACGGGCCGAGGCGTTGCCACGAACCGGCCTGACCGCTGTGGAACTTCGCCTCCACGACCCGGTCGTTGAGCAGGAGATCGAACTGCTCGCTGTGGTTGTCCTCCCAGACGTAGGCAAAGACCTGGTAGTCGCCGGACGGCACCTCCGTCAGTGCGACCTCGACCCGGTTGCCCCAGCGGCTGCTGCGGATCATCCGGGCCCGGGTTGGATCGGTGGCGGGCCGCAGGGCCACCTGCTGGTTCTCGAAGACCTTGCCGCCGAGCACGAGGTTCGTGGTCGACTCCCCCTCCCAGGCATGGCCGTCGAGGGTGATGGGCGGGCCATTGAGGTTGATCGCGCGATGGAACCGGGGGGAAGTCGCTTCGACGGTCCACGCGTTCGAACCGAACGACAGCGTCCCGATGGCACCCAGAAGGGCGCCAGACCAGCGGGATCGTCGGGCGGGTCGGTCAGGGGGCACGCGGAGCGTCCTTGTGTTGACGAGGTTCGGATGTTTTTCAAGGGCGGTGTTCGGACGGGTCCAGCAGGGCCGAGGCCGCCGGGATCACCGTCCTCAGCGGTCAACGGGTGCGTTGACCGCCGGGAAAGCCGGGCGGTAGCGTTCGGCGACGGTTGCCCGAACCGGATTGCCGGTCCTCAACCCGATCTCCCGCCATGAATCCCAACCGTTGGACCGGTATCTTTCCGGCCGCCATCACCCACCTGCGGCCCGACCAGTCGATCGATTTCCATGCGACGGCGCGCCACCTGGAGGTGCTCATCGAGTCCGGAGCCTCCGGGCTCATCGTGTGCGGCTCGCTGGGTGAGAACCAGTGCCTGCAGCCCGAGGAAAAGCGTGCGGTGGTCCGCTGCGCCCTGGAGACGGCGAGGGGCCGGGTGCCGGTCCTGAGCGGCGTGGCCGAGACGAGCACGCGGTCGGCCGCCGCCTACCTGCGCGATTGCGCCAACCTGGGGATCTCCGGGTTCATGGTGATGCCGCCGATGGTGTACAAGGCCGAGCCGGCGGAACTGCTGCACTGGTTCCGATCGCTGGCCGCGGTGACCCCGCTGCCGTGGATGCTCTACAACAACCCCGTGGGGTATCACGCCGACGTCACCCCGGAGATGTTCGCCGAGTTGGCCGACCTCCCCAACCTGGTGGCCATCAAGGAGAGCAGCGCCAACACCCGGCGCATCACCGAGCTGCGCAACCTGGTGGGGAACCGCTACCAGATCTTCACCGGCGTGGACGACCTCTTCCTCGAATCGGCCATCCTGGGCATCGACGGATGGGTCGCCGGCAGCGGCATCGCCTTCCCCGTGCAAAACCAGCGGCTCTGGGACCTGACCATCGCGGGCCGGTGGGAAGAGGCTCGGGGGCTTTACCGGTGGTCCCAGCCGCTCATGAAGCTCGATACGCACGTGCACTTCGTGCAATACATCAAGCTGCTCTGCCAGGAGACGGGGCTGGGCACCGAATGGGTCCGCGAACCTCGGCTGCCCCTCTCCGGGGCCGAGCGCGAGTCGGTGCTGAAGATCATCCGCACCGCGCTGGCGCGACGGCCACGCGGATGGGCGGCGTGACGGCCGGCGGGGAGCCGGATGGCACGACGCGTGGAGGGCTCCCGCCGTCGCCCGGGTCGCCGGGAGCCTCCGATCCGCATCGTCCGCCACCGTCCGACCCGAGGTGCCGAGTCCCGGTCCCGAGGGCGGTTCCGAAGCATTGACCGCTGGAACGCCGATCGCTGGCGCGGTAGTCTCCCGACATCCCCATGAACCCGCTTGGACTGTCCCGAACCCTGGCCGTGTCGTCGTTGTGCTGGTCGATGGCGGCATCCGCCGCCGACTGGACCTGCTGGCGTGGCGCCGACGGCCTTGGCATCAGCCCGGAGACGGCCGTTCCCGTCGCCTGGTCCAAGGACCGGGGCGTCGTTTGGAAGGCCGCCGTGCCGGGCCGGGGCGCCTCTTCGCCCATCGTGGTGGGACGGCGGGTTTATCTCACCACCCAGACCCCGGACCAGGGAATGCACCTGCTGGCCTTCGACCGCGAGACCGGGGCCCTGGCGTGGGACACGGAGATCGCCCGCGGCAAGCTGCACGCCCACGAGTTGCACAACATGGCCACGCCCACGGCCGTGTCGGATGGCCGGCAGGTCTGGGTGCTCTTCGGCACCGGCGATCTGGCCTGCGTGACTGCCGAGGGGCGCATCGTGTGGCAGCGCAACCTGGTGCGGGAGTTCGGCCCGTTGAAGACCAACCACGGCTACGGGTCCTCCCCCATGTTGGACGGGAATCGTCTCTTCGTCGTCCGCATGCACCAGGGAGCCGACTCCCATGTGATGGCTGTCGATGCCCGCACCGGCAAGGACCTGTGGAAGAAGGACCGCTCGAATGCGGCCCGCGAGGAGGGCAAGGATTCCTATTCGACCCCGGTTTTCCACCGCCACGGGGGCAAGCTCGAGGTGGTGGTGGCCGGGGCCGAGGTGCTCAACGCCTACGACCCCGCCGATGGCCAGGTGGTCTGGAGTGTGTCCGGGCTGGACGTCCCGCATCCCTATGGCCGGACCATCGCCGGTCCGACCGCGGGCGAGGGCGTCGTGGTGGCGGTGGCCTCGGGCTTCCAGAACCGCGGATACACCGTCGGCATCCAGGCCGGCGGCCGGGGCGACATCACCTCGACCCATTCCCTCTGGAAATCCACCCGCTATTCGGCCGATTGCCCGACCCCGGTGATCGTCGGCGGGCACTTGTTCTCCATCCGCGATGACGGGATGGCCTCGTGCCTGGATCTGAAGACCGGCGAACCGCGCTGGCAGGAACGCCTCTTCACCGAGAACGTCAAGGTGTCGCCGGTGGCGGCGGCGGGGAGGGTGTATTTCACCAGCGGCCGGGGCAACACAGCCGTGGTGGCGGCAGCTCCCAAGTTCGAGGTGCTTTCACGCAACGAGTTGAACGAGGACACGCTGGCCACGCCTGCGATCTCCGAGGGGCGCCTCTACCTGCGGACCGAGGGTGGTCTGTACTGCTTCGGCGGGCGCTGAACGGTTCCAAGAAAATCCTCGCCCTTCGAGGCGGTTGGAGCAGGGTGTCGGCACTCCCATGAAACACGCTCCCCGCCTTGCGGCTCTCGTCCTCGGAATCCATCTGGGCCTGGCCTCCGCCTTCGCCCATTCCGCCACCGATCCGGTTCCGCGCACCGACAAGGGCTGGGTGGATCGGCAGGCCTCCTTCAACGCGAAGGTGGCCTCGATGGGCTCCAAGGCTCAGTTGCTCTTCATCGGCGACTCGATCACGCAAGGCTGGGAAGGGGAAGGCAAGGAGGTCTGGGCCAGGCACTACGCCCACCGCAATGCCATCAACCTGGGCATCGGCGGGGATCGCACCCAGCACGTCCTCTGGCGTCTCGACAACGGCAACCTCGATGGGCTCAAGCCCAAGGCCGCCGTGGTGATGATCGGCACCAACAACTCCAACGGCGAAGACAACACCCCGGAGCAGATCGTGGACGGGGTCCGTGCCATCGTCGCCAAGCTGCGCACGAAGCTCCCCGAGACCCAGGTGCTGCTGGTGGCCATCTTCCCGAGGTCGGAGAACTTCGGCGCGCAGCGCGGAAAACTGGCCCAGATCAACCAGGCCCTGCGCCGCGTCGCCGACGACAAGTCGGTGTTCTGGGCCGACTTCGGCCACAAGTTCCTCAACGACGACGGCACCATGCCCCGCGAGCTGATGCCCGACTATCTGCACCTCTCCAAGAAGGGTTACCAGATCTGGGCCGACTCCATCGAGGCCCAGGTGGCCCGGATGCTGGGAGACCAACCCGTCCAGGCCTCCGCCGGGGCGGCGGCCGGAGCCGATGTCTCCGGGGAGTGGGTGCTGACCATCCCGGGGCCTGACGACCGTCCCGTGGACATCCCCATGACGTTGAAGCAGGAAGGCGGACGTCTGGGTGGAAAGGTCGCCCGCGGGGCCGACAAGTTCCTCGAGATCGTCGATGGCAAGGTCCACGGCGATGCCCTGAGTTGGACGATGCGCCGGGACCGACCCGACGGGAGCACGATGGTCTACTCCATGTCCGGCCGCCTCGTGGACGGCAAGATCGACGGCAAGACCGAGACCACCATGGACGGCAACCCGGTCACCCGTGGCTGGACCGCCCGCCGGAAGTGAACCGAGGCCCCGTTCCCCGGGCCGCTGCAAAGTCGATCCCTCGGGCAGCGTCTCCTTGAGGATCCGGGGCTGATCCTGACAGTCTCATCCCATGTTCGACTTCCTCGCAGAATCCCCCCGGGATCGGGTGCGCCTGTGTGGTCCGGGCGTTTCCCGGCGGGAGTTCCTCCAGGTCGGATCGCTGGCCGCCGTCGGTCTGTCCCTGCCGCAATACCTGCAGGCGAAGGAGGATGGGAAGGTGTCGCCGGCGCAGGACAGGCGGTCCTGCATCATGATCTTCAATCTCGGGGGTCCCAGCCACATCGACCTCTGGGACATGAAGCCCGATGCGCCGGCGGAAATCCGTGGTCCGTTCAAGCCCATCCGCACCAAGTCCGACGCCTTCGAGCTTTCCGAGTTGCTGCCGCGCCACGCGGCCATCGCCGACCGCTTCTCGCTCGTGCGCTCCTGCCACCACGACGGCGCGGCGGTGCATGATGCGGGTTGGCAGATGATGCAGACCGGACGTCGTTTCACGGGCGGCATCCAGACGCCGCATGCCGGGGCCGTGCTTTCTCACCTGCGGGGCCGCCGGTCGGACCTGCCGCCCTTCGTGGTGCTGCCGCAGTTGATGGGTCGCGGCGGCGGCAACCTGCCCAACGGCCAGGCCGGCGGGTTCCTGGGCAAGGCCCACGACCCCTTCGCGTTGATGGCCGACCCGTCGCAGAAGGACTTCAAGGTGCCGGACCTGCTGCCGCCCGACCAGATCGGCGCCCACCGCCTGGAGCGCCGGCGGAAGATGCGCGAGATCGTCGAGTCGTCGGTCGCGCAATTCGAGGCCAGCGAGGACGCCCGCCTGATGGACGAGAACTTCCATGCCGCCTTCCGCATCATGACCAGCCAGAAGGCGCGTGAGGCCTTCGACCTGACCCGCGAGCCCCTGAAGGTCCGGGAACGCTACGGCATGAACCGTTTCGGCCAGTGCTGCCTCCTGGCGCGGCGCCTCGTCGAGAGCGGGGTGCGCTTCATCACCATCAACACCTTCCTGACGGTGTTCGACGAGATCACCTGGGACATCCACGGATCGAAGCCGTTCACCTCCATCGCGGGCATGAAGGACATCGTGTGCCCGATGTACGACCAGGCCTACAGCGCGCTCATCGAGGACCTCGCCCAGCGGGGACTGCTCGACGACACGCTCGTGGCCAACCTGTCGGAGTTTGGCCGGACGCCGAAGATCAACCCCGCCGGTGGGCGTGACCACTGGCCGCAGTGCTTCACGGCCTACTTCGCCGGGGGCGGCGTGAAGGGTGGCCGGGTGGTGGGCGCGAGCGATCCCGTCGGCGGGTTCCCGGCCGAGCGGCCGGTCAAGCCCGGCGACATCGTCGCCACGATCTTCCATTCGCTGGGCCTCAACCACGCCTCACACCTGCCCGGGCCCGGCGGCCGTCCTTTCACGCTGACGGATCTCGGCACCGAACCCATCCGGGAACTCTTCGCATGAACAGAGTCCCCAGCCCGCGTCGTTCCCGCCCCGATTCCGGCGCGGGTGATCGGTGGTTCCGCCGTCGCCTCGGCGGCTGGATCGCCTGCCTGCTGGCCGCCTGCCTCCGCGGCGTCGGAACCGCCAACGCCGCCCCCGCCGAACCGACCGTGTCCTTCCGTCACGACGTCATGCCCATCCTCTCCAAGGCCGGCTGCAACAGTGGCGGTTGTCACGGGGCGCTGGCGGGCAAGGGCGGGTTCCGCCTGTCCCTCTTCGGGTACAACCCCGAGGCCGACCACCTGGCCATCACCCGCGAGGCGCAGGGAAGACGGGTGGAACCCACCCAACCGGGCCTGAGCCTGTTGCTCACCAAGCCGACGACCACCGTCCGCCACAAGGGCGGCAAGCGGCTGGAGGTCGACTCCGACGACTACCGCACGCTGGCCCGATGGGTGGCCCAAGGCGCGCCCGGTCCGCTGCCGGGGGAGGCCGAGCTTCGGGCTCTCGAAATCGATCCCGGGGAACGGACCGTGACCGTGGGGCAGACGCTGTCGTTGAAGGTCCGGGCGCGCTTCGGTGATGGCCGCGAGCGCGACGTCACCCGCTGGGCCAAGTTCACCTCCACCGACGAGACCGTCGCCTCGGTGGATGGCACCGGGAAGGTCACCGTGCTTGGACCGGGCGTCGGGGCGATCACCGCCTGGTACTCCTCGCAGATCGTCATTGCCCGATTGACGGCACCCCATCCCGGGGAGGTGCCCGAGGCCGTCTTCGCCGAGTCCCCGCGATCCGGTCCGATCGACACGCTGGTGCTCGACCAGTTGAAGCGCTTGCGCCTGCCGCCCTCGCCGCCGGCCGACGATGCGACCTTCCTCCGACGGGCTTCGCTGGACACGTTGGGACGCCTGCCCACGCCCGACGAGGTCGAGGCGTTTGTCGGCGATCCGGGGCCAGACAAGCACACCCGCCTGGTCGACCGGCTCCTGGCGGCCCCCGAGTACGTCGATTTCTGGGCCTACAAGTGGTCGGACGTGCTGCTGGTCAGCGGCGCCCGCCTCAGGCCGGCCGCCGTGAAGTCCTACTACGGCTGGATCCGGTCCCGCGTGGCCGACAACACGCCGTGGGACCGCTTTGTGCGGCAGGTGGTCACGGCCCGGGGATCCTCGGTGGACGAGGGCGAGTCGAACTTCTTCGCCATCCACCAGGATCCCGAGTCGATGGCCGAGAACGTCAGCCAGGCCTTCCTGTCCCTCTCGATCAATTGTGCCCGCTGCCACAACCACCCGCTCGAGAAGTGGACCAACGACCAGTACTACCAGTTCGCCAACCTCTTCGCCCGCGTCCGCGCCAAGGGCTGGGGCGGGGATCCGCGCAGCGGCGATGGCCGGCGCCAGGTGTACGTGGAATCCGCCGGCGACCTCATCCAACCGCGCACCGGCCGGCCGCAGCCGCCGGCGCCCCTCGACGCGCCGCCGCTCGAGGCGTCGGATCCGCGCGACCGGCGCGAGGTGCTGGCCGATTGGCTCACGTCACCCAAGAACCCGTACTTCGCCCGGGCCATCGCCAACCGGATCTGGGCCCATTTCATGGGGGTCGGTCTGGTCGAGTCGGTGGACGACCTGCGTGCCTCCAACCCCGCCTCCAACGAGCGCCTGCTGGCCGCCCTGGCCGAGCACCTGGTGGCCCACCGCTTCGACCTCAAGTCGTTGATGCGCGAGATCCTGCTGTCCCAGACCTACCGGCGATCGTCGGAGATCCTGCCCGGCAATCGCGAGGACCGCCGCCACTACGCGCGGTTCTATCCACGCCGCCTCCCGGCCGAGGTGCTCAGCGACGCCATCGCCGATGTCACGGGGGTGCGGGACCGCTTCACCGAGTTGACCCTCAGCGACGGGTCCACCGAGAAGACGGCCTTCTACACCAACAGCACCCGGTCGGTTCAGTTGTTCGACTCCGCCGTCAATTCGTACTTCCTGAAGACCTTCGGCCGGAACCAGCGGGAGATCACCTGCGAGTGCGAGCGGTCCAACCAGCCGAGCCTGGTGCAGGCGCTGCACCTGTCGAACGGCAGCACGGTCAACGACAAGCTCCGGTCCCCGGAGGGCCGGTTGTCGCGGCTCCTGGCCGAGGGGGCCGACGCCGATCGACTGATCTCCGAGGCCTACCGGCTGGCGTTGTCGAGGCCGCCCCGCCCGGAGGAGCGCCGTTCGTTGCTCCGCGCCTTCGCGGAGGCCGGACCGGGGCAGCGCTCGGCCGTCGCCGAGGACCTGTTCTGGGCGATGCTCACGGGTCGGGAGTTCCTCTTCCAGCACTGACCATGAGCGCCCTCCACCCCTCTGCGACCTCCGCGTGGTCCCGGGTCTCCCGTGCCTGGTTCCCGATCCTCATGGTCCTCGTCCTGGGCCGCCGGGAGATCCTCGCCCGCGACTGGGTGTACGAGCGCGACATCGCGCCGATCCTCCGTTCGCACTGCGCCGGCTGCCACAACGACGCCGACCGAGAGGGGGAGTTCTCGGTGGAGACCTTCGCCGGCCTCCGGCAGGGCGGCGACAAGGGGGCGACGATCCGGCCCGGCGACCCCGCGGAGTCCCTCCTGGTGAAGCTCATCGAGGGCAGGGCCAGGCCTTCGATGCCGCCGGACGATGAGCCGAGGGTCCCCGCCGCCGAGTTGGCCCTGCTGCGCGAGTGGATCGCCGACGGGGCGAGGGGCCCGGTCCGCGATGAATCCATCCTCAAGCACCTGGTGGTGCCCGAGGTGGCGCAGCCTTCCGTGTCGAGGCGGCCGCCGTCATCCTGGACCGCGGCGGACTTCGCGCCGGATGGTCGCACGGTGGCCCTCGGGACCTCCGGCCGGGTCGAACTGCGCGATGCGAACGGGCGCCGGACCCGCCGCGTGATCGATGGCATCCCGGGAAAGGTCAACGCCGTCCGCTTCTCCGCCGACGGGGTCTCGCTGGTGATCGCCGCGGGCATCACCGGGCTCGATGGCGTGGCCGAGGTCCGGTCGGTGGCCACCGGCGAGCGGCTCGCCCGATTCGAGGGGCACCGTGATGCCGTCCAGGACGCGGAGCTCTCCGGCGACGGGCGGTGGCTGGCGACGGCGGGATACGACCGGTCGATCCGGTTGTGGCGGATGGCCGACCGCTCGCTGGTCTGGTCCAATTCGGTGCACAACGGGGCGGTCTTCGATCTGGCCTTCGATCCGTCCGGATCGGTGCTGGCCTCGGCGAGCGCCGACCAGACGGTGAAACTCTGGAGGGTGGGTGACGGCCTGCGGCTCGACACCTTGAACCAGCCTCAGGGCGACTTGAACCGGGTGCTTTTCACCCCCGATGGGCGGCAGATCCTCGCGGCCGGCGTCGACCGGAGGATCCACCAGTGGCGTTTCGTCGCGCGCGGGACGCCTGCCCTGAACCCGGTGGTCGCGGCCCGCTTCGCGCACGACGCGGGCATCGTGGCCATGGCCCTTTCCCGGGATGGCCGCACGTTGGTGACCGCCGCCATCGACCGGTCACTCAAGCAGTGGCGGCTGCCGGATCTGCAGGAGACGGCCTCGTGGGTCGGGCAATCGGACGTGGTCGGCGCCCTCGCCGTGGAGCCCTCGGGCCGTCGGGTCGTCGTGGCACGGATGGACGGATCGGTGGGCCGGGTGACGTTGAAGGCCGAAGCCGGGTCGGGACCAAGGG
>Ga0068872_10002843_pt1 | contig 13431 bp, 10 predicted proteins | sample NOAtaG_7_FD_66441 | JGI IMG/M metagenome (GOLD analysis project Ga0068872, IMG submission 66441) | Freshwater lake microbial communities from Lake Erie, under a cyanobacterial bloom - NOAA_Erie_Diel1S_2200h metaG | ecosystem: Environmental > Aquatic > Freshwater > Lake | place: USA: Ohio, Lake...
GTCCCGGGGCGAGCGGTAAAATCCAGCCCCTTGTGGAAGGCCTGCCGGCCCGAGAAGGGATCGGTACGCCGGCCGAAGACAGACGACACATAGCCGCTCGCGACCGGCCAGCCATCGACGGCCACGTCCAGCGCCAGCTCACGGTTGACCAGGAGACGCTCCATGACCTGAAGCTGGGTCTCGCGGTTCTCGATCTGGGAGGCAAGGCGGTCAAGGGCGAGGCTGAACTCGGTAGGCGCGCTATCGCCGAGGTTTTCAGAGGTATAGGGCCCACCGAAGGCGGGCTCCTGATCGAAATCGAATTCCCCGCCATCGAGCTTCGCGGCCGAGGCGAGCCTCTGGCCTACGGCCTCCATCCGGAGCAGACGCGCCTGCAAGGCGGCGAGGCGGGAGGCGTAAGCCCGGCCCTCACGGGCACTGCTTTCTTTGAGGTCTGCGGTCCTCGACTCGAGGGACTGGAGCTCCCCGCCCCAGGCGCTCACCAGATCCTCGGGGAGTTTGCCTATCTCTGCGACAGCGAGCCGGTATCCGGCCATACCTGCCAGAAGGAGGCATCCGACCAGCGCCAGAGGAACAGCCCACAGCACAGCGCGCGGCAGCGCCACGCTCCGGCTGGTATCTGGCTTGTCTCCGAGGACGATGAGGCGCATGTCGTGTTTTCTGCCGACAGGTTTCCGACGAACGGATGGGCTTAAGCAAAGGATGGGCCCGACTATGCCACAGGCCCTCCGTAAGTGCCAACCCGTATCGCAGGCTCACCGGACGGGGGACAGGATGCCCCGTTAGACCCATGCGGCCCTCTCCCTGGCCGGCTCCCGCGGGACGGAAGTCCCGCAAGGCCGGCCAGAACAGGATCCCGGCGGGAGGCTCAGTCTGCCTGTCGACGCAGGAAGGCAGGGATGTCGAACTGGGAGTCTTCGTACATGGGCTCCGCCCCCACCGCCATCTGCGCCGCTCGCGGCGGCACCGGGACATCCCGGCGAGGCGCGGTGGCAGCGCGACGGATCGCGGGCGAGTCGAAGTCCTTGTAGTTGGGCTGTGCCGCGCCCACCGTCGTACCCCGAACGAGCGTGGGCATGGCTGCCTCGCGACGCAGCTCCCCGAGACCGGTTGCCACCACCGTCACCTTGATCTCGTCCTCCATGTCGGGATCGATGGCGGTACCGATGACCACCGTAGCGTTCTCCGCGGCGAACTCGTGAACGGTTTCACCCACCTCCGAGAATTCGCCGATGGAGAAACCAGGCCCCGCCGTGATGTTGACCAGAATGCCGCGGGCGCCCTGCAGATTGATGTCCTCCAGCAGCGGGCTGCGGATCGCGGCCTCGGCAGCCTCGCGGGCGCGGTTCTCGCCACGAGCGCTGCCGGTACCCATCATCGCCATGCCCATCTCGGACATCACCGTGCGCACATCGGCGAAATCCACGTTGATGGTGCCCGGACGGATGATCAGGTCCGCGATGCCCTGCACGGCGCCGAGCAGCACGTCGTTGGCAGCCTTGAAGGCCTCGAGCAGGCTCGTGTTCTTGCCGAGCACCGCGAGGAGCTTCTCGTTCGGGATGGTGATCAGGGAGTCGACGTGCTGCTGCAGCTCACCCAGCCCTTCGTCCGCCACCGCGGAGCGCTTCTTGCCCTCGAAACGGAACGGCCGCGTGACCACGGCGACGGTGAGAATGCCGAGTTCGCGCGCGACCTCGGCCACCACGGGTGCGGCACCCGTGCCGGTACCACCGCCCATGCCGGCGGTGATGAACACCATGTCTGCACCCCTGAGTACTTCGGCGATGCGCGCCTTGTCCTCGAGCGCGGCCTGGCGGCCGATCTCGGGATTGGCGCCGGCGCCGAGCCCCTTGGTGATGCCTGCACCGAGCTGCAGCACGGTGCGCGACGGGATGTCGGACAGCGCCTGTGCATCGGTGTTGGCGCAGATGAAGTCCACGCCTTCCACCCCGGCGTCGATCATGCGGCGCACGGCGTTACCGCCGCCACCGCCTACCCCGACCACCTTGATGACTGCGCTCTGCGGTACGTTGTCCACGAGTTCGAACATGCTGGCTTCCCCCTTGGAGGTGTGATTAACGAAAACGAAACTCAAAGATTCCCCTGCATCCATTGCTTCAACTTCCTGAGCAGCCCGCGGCTGCTGTTGTCTCTCTCGGTGCCGGCGCCCTGCTGCTTCTGACCGAAGAGCAGCAGGCCAACGGCGGTTGCGTAAATCGGATTCCTGACGATATCGAGCATCCCCTGCACGCCTGCGGGCACGCCGAGGCGCACGGGCATGTGGAAAATCTCCTCGGCGAGTTCGATGGCGCCTTCCATGCGGGAAGTGCCCCCCGTCAGCACGATGCCCGCGCCCAGCGACTCCTCGAAGCCGCTCCTGCGGATCTCGGCCTGTACCAGCGTGAAGAGCTCGTCATAGCGGGGCTCCACCACCTCGGCGAGCGCCTGGCGCGAGAGTTCACGTGAGCTCCTCTCGCCCACGCCGGGCACGCGGATGGTCTGATCCGCGCCGGCGAGCTGCGCGAGGGCGCAGGCGTACTTGATCTTGATTTCCTCGGCGTATTGCGTGGGCGTACGCAGCGCCATGGCGATGTCGTTGGTAACCTGGTCGCCCGCAATCGGAATCACGCCGGTGTGGCGGATGGCGCCCTCGGTGAAGATCGCGATGTCGGTGGTGCCGCCGCCGATATCGACGATGCAGACACCGAGCTCGCGCTCGTCATCCGTGAGCACGGAGTAGCTCGAGGCGAGCTGCTCGAGAATGATGTCATCCACGTCGAGCCCACAGCGGCGGATACACTTCTCGATGTTCTGCGCTGCGTTCACCGCGCAGGTGACGAGATGCACTTTCGCCTCGAGGCGCACACCCGACATCCCGAGCGGCTCCTTGATACCCTCCTGGCTGTCGATCACGTATTCCTGCGGGAGGATGTGCAGGATCTTCTGGTCGGCGGGAATGGCAACGGCACGCGCTGCATCGATCACGCGTTCCAGATCGTGCTGAAAGACCTCGCGGTCGCGGATCGCGACGATGCCGTGCGAATTGAGGCTGCGGATGTGACTGCCGGCGATGCCGGCGTAGACCGAGTGCACCTGACACCCCGCCATGCGTTCGGCCTCTTCCACCGCGCGCTGTATGGACTGCACCGTGGACTCGATGTCCACAACCATCCCTTTCTTCAGCCCGCGCGAGGGATGGGAGCCCAGGCCCACCACCTTCAGCTCTCCGTCAGCACCGGCCTCGCCCACGATCGCCACCACCTTCGAGGTACCGATGTCGAGTCCGACGATGAGTTTTCCGCCTGCCATGCCTGCCATTGCCTTACCTCTCTGCCGTGACGGTGGCCGGCGGTGCCGGCACCGCCGGCGCGGGTGCAGCTGCGGGCGATGCGCCGCGCAAGGCCACGGCCACGCCGTTGCTGTATCTCATGTCGATGCGTGCGAGGCTCTCGCGCTGAACGGCCCACTGCGTCTGCAGGAGCCGCGAGAGCAGCCGCAGCTTGCGGTCCACATCGCGGCGCCCGAACAGCACCTCCAGGCCGTTAGATAGGGTGATGCGACAGGCGTGTTTGCCGTCGAGTACCAGCGAGGAAATGCGCAAGCCCGTGGGTTCGAGGATCTCGGTGAAGTGATCGAAATCCGACAGTAATTTCTTCTCGCTGCCCGGGGGGCCGTACACAAGGGGCAACTCGAGTCCGGGCAACGGGGCATCGGGGCGGAACACCTGGGCATACGGGTTCAGGTACCCGTCCTCGCCGAAACGCAGCACCGGCACCTGCTCGTTGATGTACACCAGCAACCGGTCGGGCCACGCGCGACGCACCGTCACCTCGTGCACCAGCGGCAGACGCTGCAGTTCGTTGCGGATCTGGGCAAGGTCCACCATGAAATAGCCCGTGCCGAGGTGAGGCAGCATGCTCTCCTCGATCCGTGTGCGGTCGATGAAACGGAAATCGCCGTTGACGCTGACATGACGGATCGGGACGTTGGCGACTTCGCGGAATGCAGTGAAGCCCATCTCTCCGACAGCGGCGAGCAGGACCATAAACAGTCCGGGCACGAGCCAGCGTTGGCCGGGGAAACCCCGCAGCCTCTGTTCAACGGAGCGCGTGGCACCACGGCGGGCACGGGGTGCCGCCGCGGGAGCGCGCAGGTGCAGCGGCGCATTCACGCGCTGTCCCCCCGCAGGCTGGCGTTCAGGATCCGCACCACCAGGTTCTCGAAATCCATGCCGACCGCAGCTGCTGCCATCGGCACCAGACTGTGGCTGGTCATGCCGGGAGAGGTGTTCACCTCCAGCACAAAGAACTCGCCGGTGCGGGCATCACGCATCAGGTCGACACGACCCCAGCCGCGGCAGCCGAGGCTATCGAAGGCGCGCAGGGACAAGGCACGGATCTGTTCCTCCGCAGCGGCGTCCAGACCCGACGGACAGAGGTAGCGCGTGGTGTCGGCGCGGTACTTCGCCTCGTAGTCGTAGAACGTGTGCGGTGTTTCAAGACATATCGACGGCAGCACTTCTCCATCGACCACCGCGACCGTGTACTCCGGCCCGATGATGCGCTGCTCCACGAGCACACAATCGTCGTACCGCGCGGCGAGTTCGACAGCACTGGCCAGCGTCTGCGCATCGTCGACAGGCGTGACACCAATGCTGGAGCCTTCGCTGGCGGGCTTGACGATCATCGCGTTGCCCAGGCGAGCGCTCAGCGCGGCCCAGGACACATTGCCGGGCACGGCGACATCGAACGCGGGCGTCGGGATGCCCTCGGCCTGCCAGAAGCGTTTGCAGCGCAGCTTGTCCATTGCCAGCGCGCAGGCGAGCACGCCACTGCCGGTATGGGTGATGCCGAGCGTGGAGAGCGCGCCCTGGAGGGTGCCGTCCTCGCCGATACCGCCGTGCAGCGCGATGAACGCGTGGCGTACGCCCGCGGCGATGAGGCGCGGAAGCACATCCGCCTGCGCATCAATCGCAAGCACGCCGGGCAGGCGACGCGCGAGCGCCGCGTGCACGGCACCGCCGCTGTACAGGGAGACCTCGCGCTCGGCAGAGAGTCCGCCCATCAGCACCGCCACGGGGCCGCGGATATGCGCAACATCGAGTGCGCAGTGCCTCATGCACCACCTCCACGTGCCCAAGCCAGCATCGCAGGCACCACGCGGCCTACGCTTCCTGCTCCCTGCACCAGCAGGAAGTCGCCCGGTCGGAGCAGGCCGGGCAATACCTCGGTCACGCCCGCCGGATCAGGGACGAAGACGGGATCGAGCCGGCCGCGCTGGCGGATGCTCCGGCAAAGACTCCGGGAATCCGCTCCCGGGATGGGATCCTCGCCGGCCGCATAGACCTCCAGCAGAACGAGCGCGTCCACCTGCGACAGCACGCGGGCGAAGTCCTCGTAGAGCTCCTGGGTCCGCGTATAGCGATGCGGCTGGTAGACCATCACGAGCCTGCGTTCGGGCCAACCCGCGCGCACGGCTGCCAGATTCGCTGCCACCTCGGTGGGGTGGTGGCCATAATCGTCCACCATCAGAACAGTGCCACCCTCCGGTAACGGCAACTCACCGTGCATCTCGAAGCGGCGGCCCACACCCTGGAACGCCGCAACCCCACGCACGATGGCATCGTCCGGGATGTCCTCGTCAGTGGCCACCGCGACGGCGGCGGTGGCGTTCAATGCGTAGTGCTCGCCGGGCAACGCAAGCGAGAGTTCAAGCGCAGGCTTGCCACCCGGACGTTCGACGCGGAACCAGGAGCGCGCCCCTTCCTGACGGAAATTGCTGAGCCGGAAATCAGCGTCGGCCGCACGACCGTAGGTGAGCACCTGGCGGGTGACCTGCGGAATGATCGAGGCCACCGCGGGGTCGTCGATGCACAGCACGCACGGTCCGTAGAACGGCAAATTGTGCAGGAACTCCACGAAGGTGCGCTTCAGGCGCTCGAAGTCGCCACCGTAGGTTCCCATGTGATCCGCATCGATATTGGTCACCACTGCGACCATCGGCTGCAGATGCAGGAACGAGGCATCACTCTCGTCGGCCTCGGCGATCAGGTAGCGGCTCACACCAAGCCGCGCATTGGCCTGTGCGCTGTTCAACCGGCCGCCGATCACGAAGGTGGGATCGAGACCCGCCTCCGCGAAAATCGAGGCGATGATGCTGGTGGTTGTGGTCTTTCCGTGCGTACCCGCCACCGCGATACCGTGGCGATAGCGCATGAGCTCGGCGAGCATCTCTGCCCGTGGCACTACCGGTATGCGATGGGCGCGTGCTGCCACGATCTCGATGTTGTCCTCATGCACGGCACTGGAACTCACCACCACGTCGGCGCCTTCCACCTGTACCGCTGCATGCCCGATGTACACCTCGATGCCCGCCTCACGCAGGCGCACGAGCGTGGGAGAGTTGCTGGCGTCAGAGCCGGAGACGCGATAACCCTGGTTGCACAGCACCTCGGCAATGCCGCACATGCCCGAACCGCCGATCCCGACGAAATGGATCCTGGCGATGCGACGCATCCCGGGTATGGTTTGCGCGCGGGGGCTCATCGACGCATCTCCAGACAAGTACGGGCCACGTCGTCGGCGGCATCCGGCCGCGCGAGCGTGCGAGCGCGCGTGGCCATATCGAGGATCGTCGCCGGAGATCCCGCCAGACGCTGCAGTTCGCCGGCGAGCCACGCGGGCGTGAAATCAGGCTGCTGGCATCTCAGCGCGGCGCCGGCTTCCTCCAGCCAGCGGGCGTTCGCATTCTGGTGGTCATCGATAGCGCCGGGCAGCGGCACGAGAATCGCCCCGCACCCCGCGGCTGCCAGCTCGCTCACGGTGAGAGCGCCGGCGCGGCATACAACGAGGTCCGCCCAGGCATAGGCAGAAGCCATGTCCGCGATAAAACTCTCGACACGTGCATCGACGCCGAGAGCCGCGTAGCGCGACCGGCACTCGACCTGACCGGCTGCTCCACACTGGTGGAGCACCTCGGGCCGGGAGTCCGATGCCATCAACGCAAATGCCTCGGGCAGGACCTCGTTCAATACGCGGGCACCCTGACTGCCACCCAACACCAGCACCCTCAATCGCCCCTCGGCGCGGGCGGCGAAACGTTCGGCGGGCGCCGGCAAGGCGGCGATGGCGGCGCGTACGGGATTGCCCACGACGCGCGCCCGGGGGTTGCCGGCGAAAGGCCCGGGGATCCCGAGCAATATCTGCCCTGCAATACGTGCGAGCAGGCGGTTGGTCGTCCCGGCGACGGCGTTCTGCTCGTGCACGACCAGCGGCACGCCAAGCAGACGGGCCGCGAGTCCACCGGGACCTGCCACGAAGCCGCCCGTACCCAGCACACAGCCGGGACGCAGGCGCCGCACCACGCTGGCGGCCTGCAGGACCGCAGCGATGAGAAGAAGCGGTGCGAACAGTTTCTGGAGAAGCTGCTTGCCACGCACACCACGCACACGGAGGTAGGAGACAGGAATGCCGGCACCAGGCACAAGCCGTGATTCCATGCCTGCGCGCGTGCCGAGCCAATGGACTTCGGCGCCACGTGCCACCAGCGCCGCGGCCGCGGCGATACCGGGGAAGACGTGTCCACCGGTGCCGCCTCCGGTGATGAGCACGAGTGTGCGTTCATCAGCCATTGCGCACCCTCCATCCCTGCCAGGGTGCCACCAGCGCACTCGTGCCGTTACGCACCTCGGACTCGGCGCGCAGCACAAGTCCCATCATGGCAAAGAGCACCACGAGGCTGCTGCCTCCGTAGCTCAGAAAAGGCAGGGTGAGCCCTTTTGTGGGCAACAGCCCTGCGTTGACGCCGATATTGATGAAGACCTGCCCCGCGACGACCAGTGCCACACCCAGGCAAAGATGTGCTGCGAAGAGCTGCTGTCGTGCCGCAGCGGCCCGCGCAATCCACAGGATGCGGCCCACCAGCGCACTGAACAGCGCGATGAACAGTACGCCTCCGATCAGACCAAGCTCCTCGGCGATGATCGCGAAGACGAAGTCGGTGTGCGCTTCGGGCAGGTAGAAAAGCTTCTGCACGCTGTTGCCCAGCCCCACGCCCGTAACCTCGCCGCGGCCGAACGCGATCAGCGCCTGCACCAACTGGTAACCCCCGCCGAATTGCTCTTGCCAGGGATCGAGATAGGTCGCAAGCCTCTTCATCCGGTATGGCGAGAAGATCGCCAACGCAGCGACCGAGCCAACGGCAAGGCCGAACAACACGCCGAAGGGAAGCAGTCGCGCGCCCGCGATGAAGAGCATTGCGACGGCGGTGCCGCCGATCACGACCGTCGCCCCGAAATCCGGCTCTGCCAGCAGCAAGGCCGCGACCAGCAGCAGGACGCTCGCGGGCGCCATGATGCCGCCCAGTGTTTCCGTGATCTCGCGCGAACGCCTCTGGATAAAGCCTGCGAGGTACACCACGAAGCAGAACTTCATCACCTCGGAGGGCTGAAAGTTCAGCGGACCGACACCCATCCAGCGCGTCGCGCCGTTGCGCTCCCGCCCTATCCCGGGGATCAGCACGAGCACGAGGAGCAGCAGCCCCGCCACCAGAAGTACCGGCCCCGTGCGACTCCAGAACGCCAGGGGTATGCGCGTTGCCACGCCCATGATCAGCAGGCCGAGTGAGACATAGCCCGTGTGATAGATCAGGAAGTAGAACGGGTTGTTGTTTTTCTCCGCGGAGAAATCCATGGATGCCGAACCCATCATCACGATGCCGGCAGCGGTGAGCACCAGCACGAGACCGAGAAGCACATGGTCCTGCGCGAGCCAGGGCTCCGGGGCAGCAGAATCTCTGCGCAGTGCCTGCATGTCAGATCGCCTCCGCTCCGGGGAGCGCACGGGCAGCAGCCGTGAAGACGGCTCCCCGATGCTCGTAGTTGCGGAACATGTCAAAGCTCGCGCAGGCAGGTGACAGCAACACCACATCACCGGGCTGCGCCAGCGCAGCGGCGCGATGCACGGCCAACGCGAGATCCGCGCAATGCTCCACCGTACAGGCGCCGGTAACAGCATCCGCGATCTGCAACGCGTCGCGGCCGATCAGCAGGAGCACGCGTGCACAACGCGAGAGCTCCACTGCCAGAGCGCTGAAGTCACTTTCTTTGGCGATACCGCCCGCGATGAGCAATACCCGCGCTGGCGCCGGCGGCGACAACCCCTGCAGGGCTGCCACCGACGCAGCCACGTTGGTGCCCTTGGAGTCGTCGATGTAGTCCACGCCGCGGACACGCGCGACCGGCTGGCATCGGTGCGGCAGGCCCCGGTAGCTGCGCAGCACGTCGAGGCACGCCGCCCGAGGAATGCCACCCGATTCGGCGATCGCGAGCGCAGCGAGTGCATTGGCGAGGTTGTGGCGCCCACGCAGTCCGAGTTCAGCTGCCGCCATCAGGCGTTCAGGGCCGCAGGCGATCCACTCCTCTCCCGCCTCGACAATCAGGCCGTAATCCCCGGCCGCAGGGACGTCCAGCCCGAAGGACACCTGCAGACCCACCGGCGTTGCGGGGCGGGTGAGCGAATCCGCCCGGTTGAATACCGCCACCCGACAGTCGCGGAAGATGCGCTGCTTGGAGGCGGCATACGCGGCCATGTCCCGGTAACGGTCGAGATGGTCCGGCGCGATGTTGAGAATCGCTGCAACATCGGCACGGAAATCCAGCACGATGTCGAGCTGGAAGCTCGAGAGCTCCAGCACGTAGAGCGACGCTTCGGGATCCAGCAGATCGAGCGCCGGGACACCCAGGTTGCCGCCACATCCGCCGCGGATGCCCGCCTTCTCGGCCATCAGGCCCACCAGCGTCGTGACCGTGCTCTTCGCGTTGGTTCCGGTGATGGCGAGGATCGGTGCATTGGCCTCCTGCCAGAAGAGCTCGATGTCGCCGTACACACGGGCACCGCGTGCCGCAGCTGCAGCGATCTGCGGCAAGGAAGGATCGATGCCAGGACTCAGCAGCACCTCCCGGGCGTTCTCGAGCAAGTCCCCGGCAAATCCGCCGGTCTGCAGAGAGTGACCAGGGAAGTCTCGGTGGAACTCCGCGGCAAAAGGAGGCTCATCACGGCTGTCCACCGCGTCGAAGGCATGACCGTGCCGCGCGAGCCACGAGGCCAGCGAGTAGCCCGTCTTGCCCATGCCCACGACGAGACGCCGCACGGATGCGTCCTCGTGTCGTGTGCTGGTCGCGGCTGACGTCATGATCTACGTGCCTCAGCGCAACTTCAGTGTGGCGAGGCCGAACAGCACCAGCACCACCGTGATGATCCAGAAGCGCACGATCACGCGCGGCTCCGGCCAGCCTTTCAGCTCGAAGTGGTGGTGGATGGGTGCCATGCGGAAGATGCGTTTGCCGGTGATCTTGAAGGAAGCCACCTGGAGCACGACCGACAAGGTCTCCATCACGAAGACGCCGCACATGATGAAGAACACGATCTCGTGCCGGACGATGACGGCGATGACGCCAAGCGCGGCGCCGAGCGCAAGCGCGCCCACATCACCCATGAAGACCATCGCCGGATAGGTGTTGAACCACAGGAAGCCGAGCCCTGCGCCCGCAAGCGCACCGCAGAACACCACCAGCTCTCCCGCCCCGGGAATGTAGGGAATGTGCAGGTAGGGCGCGAACTCTGCATTGCCCGCCAGATAGGCGATGACCGCCAGGGCGCCGGCCACGAGAACGCTCGGCATGATCGCGAGCCCGTCGAGTCCGTCCGTGAGGTTCACGGCGTTGCTGGAGCCTACGATCACGAAGTAGGCGAGCGGTACGTAGAGCGCGCCGAGGGGAATCGCAATATTCTTCAGGAAAGGCACAATCAGCTGCGTTTCTGCAGGCGTGACAGACGCCGTGTAGAGATAAACGGCGGCGGCGAGTCCTGCCACCGACTGCCAGAAGTACTTCCAGCGCGCGGGCAGTCCGCGCGGGTTCTTCTCGATGACCTTTCGATAGTCGTCGACCCAGCCGATCGCGCCGAAAGCCACCGTCACAAGCAGTACCACCCACACGTATCGGTTGGAGAGGTCTCCCCACAACAGGGTGCTGGTGATGATGCCGACGAGAATCAGTGCGCCGCCCATGGTGGGCGTGCCCGCCTTGCTCAGATGCGACTTTGGTCCGTCATCGCGCACCGACTGTCCGATCTGGTTCTGGACCAGCAACCGGATCATCAGCGGACCTACCATCAGCGTGATGGCGAGCGAGGTCAGCACGCTCAGGATGCCGCGGAACGTGAGGTACTTGAACACCCCGAAGGCGCTCGCCCATCCGCTAAGCCAGTCAGCCAGCCACAGCAGCATCAGTGCGTTCCTGTACGGGCGAGGCCCGGTGTCGTTCGGGTGAGTGCTGCCACCACTGTCTCCATGGCGGCGGACCGTGAACCTTTCACGAGGATCACGCTGCCCGGTGCATCGCAGGCCTGCAGCGAGAGGATGAGATCCTCACGCGAGGCGTAAACCTCGGCTCCGGCGCCAAATCCTTCGGCCACATCGGCTGCATGCGGCCCTACCGCGAGCAGCCGCTCGATGCCGCACGCCTGCGCGTGATGGCCGGTGGCGCGGTGCAATGCAGCAGCTTCGTCCCCGAGTTCTGCCATGTTCCCGAGAGCAAGAACACGCAAACCCGGAAAGCCGGCGAGCGTATCGATGGCGGCGCGAACAGAGCCGGGGTTGGCGTTGTAGGTGTCGTCGAGGAGCAGCGCTCCGCCGTCTCCGGTACGGCGCTGCATGCGACCGACCGGGGCTTCCAGTCCCGCGAGGGCTGCAGCGATCACCTCGGCGCGCAGGCCGAGCGCATGTGCCACGGCTGCGGCCGCAAGCGCGTTGGCCACCTGCTGCACGCCAGGCAGTGAAAGATGGACATCGGCAGCACCGCCTGGGAGTTCGAGGCGAAAACGGGCACAACCCTCGGCGAAGTGGACGTCAACAGCCCGGACATCAGCCTCGATCGCGCCCCGCGCACTGAACCGCAGAATCCGTCTCTGACCTGCAAGCCCAGCCCAGTACGCACTGAAACCGTCATCCGCGTTGAGGATCGCGATGCCATCCGCGGGAAGGGCTTCGTAGATCGCACCCTTGGTGCGCGCCACTTCCTCAAGGCTGCCCAGCCGCTCGAGATGTGCAGGCAGTGCATTGGTCAGCAATGCGACGCGGGGTTTGGCGATGCCGGCAAGGTAGGCGATGTCTCCGGGCTTGCCTGCCCCCATCTCGATCACGGCGTACCGATGCGCCTGCTCCAGCCGGAAGAGCGTGAGTGGCACGCCGATCTCGTTGTTCAGGTTGCCGCGTGTGGCTAGCACCTGGCCTGCCGTTGCCAGCACGGCAGCGATCATTTCCTTGGTGGTCGTCTTGCCTGCACTGCCGGTGAGCGCCACCGCGACACCACTGAAGAGGCTGCGGTGAAACGCGGCAATCGCACCCAGAGCAAGCTCGGTATCTGCGACAAGCAGCACAGGCACCGTGGCCGTGACAGATCGCGAGCAGACGAGGGCGACAGCACCGCGCGATTGGGCCTCGACCACGTGATCGTGTGCGTCGAAGCGCTCACCCCGTAGCGCGACAAAGAGATCTCCGGGGCCGACCGTACGCGAATCCGTAGAGACACCTGATACCCGAACATTCTCGCTGCCCACGGGTATGGCCACGTCCAGCGCAGCGCCGATCTCGAGAAGCGACAGTTCGCGGATCACGGGCACCCCCTTCGCGCGGCAAGGGCTTCGCGGGCCACGGCGGCATCGCTGAAAGGAGCACGGATACCGCCGGATTCCTGGTAACTCTCGTGCCCTTTGCCGGCGATGAGGATGCAATCGGCGGGGTCGGCATCGCGGATGGCGCGGAAGATGGCAGCACGTCGATCGGGTTCGCGGATCACACCCGGGTCTGGAATGCCCGAGCAGATGCCCGCGATGATCGAGAGGGGATCCTCGCTGCGCGGGTTGTCACTGGTGACGACAATCTCGTCGGCGTGCTCGCGTGCCAAGCGTCCCATCAGCGGCCGCTTGCTGCGATCGCGATCACCGCCACAGCCGAACACACACCACAACCGCCCACGGCAATGCAGCCGGATAGCGCGCAGACTCTGCTCGAGGGCATCCGGCGTGTGCGCATAGTCGACGATAACGAGCGGCACATCACCCACGCGCTCCATACGACCCGCCACAGGTACAACACCCGACAGTGACGCGAGAATCGCCTCGAGCGGCAGGCCTCGCACCAGCAACGCACCGATCACACCGAGCGCATTTTCGAGGTTGAAGCGGCCGATCAGCGGCAAGCGCAACTCGCCCTGCTCGCCGCGTGTCAGGACCTTCGCCCGGATACCGTCGCCGCGGAACTCCACCGCGGTCGCACGGATATCCGCAGGACCCTGACCGAGCGTGAAGCCAATACGCTCGACTGTCCCTGCAAGCGTGTCGTGGATATGACGCCCGAAGGGATCGTCGAGAT
>Ga0068872_10002851_pt1 | contig 13412 bp, 6 predicted proteins | sample NOAtaG_7_FD_66441 | JGI IMG/M metagenome (GOLD analysis project Ga0068872, IMG submission 66441) | Freshwater lake microbial communities from Lake Erie, under a cyanobacterial bloom - NOAA_Erie_Diel1S_2200h metaG | ecosystem: Environmental > Aquatic > Freshwater > Lake | place: USA: Ohio, Lake...
GACGATACTGAGAGAACTGATGAAGTTGAAAATTGCAAATCCCAGTATATTATGCCAACCAAAAGTGAAAATATACGACAAGGGAATCATTATTGGATTTTTAACGGAGACAAACCAGTTTATAAAATTGAGTGGTGACCCTGCCGAAAACATGGTGCAAGACGAAAAATCTAAAGATGATTTGGAAGTTGGTGACGGCAAAGACCCATATGAGATTGAGATGTCAATTCAAAATACTAGAACCGATGACCCCACACGAGTTCGTGCAGTTCAAAATATTCAATTGGAAAGTAATTTTTACTCATTGTATCGGTCTACTATTAAGACATTATTGGAAAATGACAATGAAAGTCGCAATCAAATTATAGCTATTATTGAAAATGAGGATTCTGTGTCTAAAGAAAAGTTGAAAGAAATAATGCAAACAGTTCGTAACAATAAAATGGATTGTAAACCAATTATTGCTATTATTAATGATGTTAATTTATCATACAAAGACAAATTAAAAAAGACAATGCAAATTGTAAAAGATGTTGTTGATATTTCAAAATATGAAAATGAAGAGAAATATATTGAACTTTCGTATAAAGAGAAATTAAATAAAGTTGTTCGGTTTATTCAAACGATTACAGAAGACGTGGTTATCTATGCAAAAATGTCACCACTTATGTTATCTGAAGTTTCGTATACTTGTGAAAAACAAGGAAAGAGTGGTTTATATAAAGACGGGTGCCAATTAATTGTTCCGCAAAAAAATCTTGTTTCGAAAAAGGAAAATTCTGAAATATATCCACAACGTATTGCCGACGAAATTGTTCGGTTTGGTCAAATACAAAATTTTTTATTAAAATCAAATCAGTTTTTAAATTTTGGAAATGTCAATTATAAAATTAATTCGGATGAATTCATTATTGGCAAAACCAATTTATCTGAAAATTATTTTGATGATTTAATAAATCAAAACAATGAATATTTGCCGGCATTTAATTCGGTCAATGGAATACCATATGATATGGCAAAAACAAAATTGTATTCGCCAAGAGATGTTAAAACTGCTTTTGCTGAAGCAGCAGCAGATGATACAAAAGCCGAAGCAAAAGCTGAAGCAAAAGCTGCTGTTGCCGAAGTAGCTGCCGCAGACGAATCCGATTGCGCAAAAGAAAATCCGTTTCGCGACCAAACCCGAGATAAACCAGACGGTAAGGGGCAATATTGGGGTAAACTCGTTTTTCCAAATGAAACCGAAATTATTAAATTCACTGGTTCAGCGGTCTGCAGCTTTGGGCCTCTAATCTATATAATGGAACGAGTAAACAACAAAAAATACGGCATTGATGAATTAAAAGATATGTTGTGGATAGCGTATCGCGATTATATTGTAGACCCAGAAAATAAAAAAAAAATTGTAAAAATTCTCGGTATTCAAGGAAAACGCGGAATGATAAACGGAACCACAGATTTTGAAACCGTTTTAAAAAGCGAAGAATATTATATGACAACCCTGGATATATGGGTTTTTGCACAAAAATACAATGTGCCTATTATTTTGTTTTCATCGGATAATATTATGAAAGATGTTTCGATTGAAATAGAAAATAAATTATATAATGAATCAATCAAAAACACAGAATATTCAAATTCCTGGATAATTCTAGGAGGAAATGTTGACGATAGATTTTTCTTTTACGAATCCGCACCCGACGCAAGTCGTTATCAAGGTGTAATAAGACCACAGAGATTAATAAAGCAATCATTTTACCGAACCGAATTGAACGATTTATCAGAACGGGTGAGAAATATATTTGCAATGAATAAAGTGTTTTCATTTGCGGATTATTTACAACAATAAATTATGGGTCATTATCTTCTTCTTCTTCTTCTTCTTCAAATATGTCTTCTTCTTCCTCCTCATAATAGTCATATTCTTCAACACCTTTAATTGGTTCCAAGCTTATGCAATAAATATCATTGTATTTATATTTGTTTGCATTTAATTTATTGAACATTTTTGTATTCCAAATATCCTTGAATATTCCGTTTTTTATTTGTTGAAATGGCAAATGCCTGTCATCAAATACTATTTTGCCGTCGGGTGTCCGATACTTTCTTCCAAAAAATGGGTTGTAAAGTGTAAAACAGTCCAATAATTTTTCTGTCTCATTTTTATTCCGGTAATTATAATGGTTTTTTAAATATGGACGCAAAATCAAAAATAATTTTTTGATTGGAAACTCTTTGTGCACGCGTATATTGTATATGTAACACATGTCAAACAAATCTTCAACAATTGTATCTGAAATATTTACGTCATTTGACAAAAATGAATCAATTGCCCATTCACACAATTGCGATTTGTGTTTTTCAAAAAATACGGGTAGACAAAAACCACAATTGCAAAAATATGTTACTATGGTTGGGATTCTTATCTTATGTTCCAAGCACCAAATGTAAATATTATACAAATTATGAAATTTGAAATTTAAGTTGGTGTATGGGTTTTTTGGATATTGGGGATTTGCAAACAAATTGTTCTGATTAAGAAGTGACGTTGACACAATATTCAATAAATCATATATGTTGAATGGATAAATCTGTTTATTTTCCAACAATTCAATCTTGGTTGTGGGAACAAATGGTGCCATTCTTAAATCATATTCCACGTCAAACTTTTTTATTTTTTTTAATTTGCATTTTTGAATAAATCTTTGCAAAATGTAATAAAGATTTTGTGCCTTGTAGAAATTTGTTTTGTCTTCCATTAATAAATATCTTGCAAATTTCAATTTAATTTCATAATTCACTTGGCGTAATAAAATAATGGATTTTAAAATATTATTCTGGTCTTTTACAGATGGGTCATTTGATAATATTGTATTGAAAATAGATTGCATTTTTATTTATTTTACGTAAAAATGTTTAAGTGGTTTCTAAAAAATAAAGGAAGAATAAATAAAAAAATAACTATGTTTTTATTTATTTTTATACCGATGGGTCTTTATGCAATTTTTTCTTAAAAGATTTCATATTTATCATCACAACTACCTAGGTCATGCTTCTGAATATTTGTAATATTATTGTCAATATCAATCTTGCGAATGTCGCATTTCTCTTCTTCCGATGCAAGTTTTCCAAAGTGTTCACCAATATCATAATCTTTATTAACATCAGATGAAGCAACATCTTTCATTGCATTCAAATCCAATAGCAGATTAAATGCATTGGTTCCATAATAACCTGGTTGCCCACACATCACATTGGCAGATACTCCGCGCATCTGGTCAAAATCACCGTGTCTGCTTGCATCCAAGAACACTTCGGTGTGCATCTCATAGGTTCCCTTTGAAATGGGTCCAATGTCATCATTCATGATTCCTGAACGAAACATGGGAACCATTTCTGCTTTCACCGTCATTCGGTCGCACAAAATACTCAAATGGTGATAATTGACATATGCATCACTTGCCTCCATCACTTCATTGAACTCGTTCAAAATGTTTTGGCGTGCGGCTTCAATTCCCAAACAGTTATAGATTTCGCGAATGTCATTACTATATGTCCGGATGTAATCAATGAAATCCAATGCAAACAAATCCAACAAATTGGTTCCAGTTGTGTCCAAAATCCACGCATCTTTGGAGACGTATTTACTGTCTTCTTTGACGACCATGTTCTTCAGTAATCGTGGGTTTACGTTGGTGATTCCATTAACACCTCGAAGAACAATATTGTTCAACAAATTGTCTTGGAAATTTTTAAGCAAATAGATTTGGTCGGATTGGTCCAATGTCTCCGCCGCACCTTTCTTCTTTTTTAATAATTCAGAATTTAATCGGATTCGAAAAATCAAATTGCTCGAATTCATGTCTGAAAATATACAGTTGACATTCTTGTCGTGGCTTTGTTTAATTGCATAGTGAATGTCATCCATTGTAATGTTTTTGTCCAGCAATGTTTCCGCGTCAATTTCAATGCGAATTATCCATTTGGATTTGGATGATTCTACTCCTTCGCCATCCTGAATGCAGTCGTGAATCAATTCTTCAAATTCATAATACTGTTTAATAAGGTCTTGGTCTTGGAATATTTTTGTATTTTCGTCTTCGGGGTCAAAACAAATTTCGACTGACTTTACTACATCCACCAATTTTGTGTGCTGTATCATGTTACAGTAATTGGTGGCACGGTCTTTGTTGTATTGGTCATCCGGTCTCAAGAAAACTGTGGCGGAAGGTTTGTCCGGATTTCGAGTGAGTCTTAAAATTTCCTCAATTCTTGGCACACCACGTGTGACGTTGGACTTTGTTGCAACGCCACTGTGATGAAATGTATTTAAAGTCAGCTGCGTGGTGGGTTCGCCAATTGATTGACCAGCAATGACACCCACCATTTCACCCGGATGCACAATGGATTTCTTGTAATTTAGAATAATATGTTCCATGAGCACGGTGACCGCCTGTTTATTAAATCGCTTCTTGATTAAAATCTCCTTTGGCGACAGGTTGAATGAGAACAGGATTTCAAACAACCGGGTCACATTGAACATTTTCTTCAGCTTTGCAAGCGTTTCGTCGCAAACTGCAATGAATTCCAATGGAGTAATGTCCACTGCACTATTTGATGTTATATTCATCTGTCCCTGAATATTTTGAACAATGTGCTGGAATGCAATGGGGGCTTTAATTGTGTTTTCATTCTTGAACTTGAACACTTTATCAACCAGTTCATCGCGATACTCTATCAACTTCTCAATGCGCGTTTTGCACATTAATTTGGTTTCATCTCTTTGTTTCTTGAAACGCTTTGCAGTATCGGTCGTGTAAATTTGCATTAAATCCTTGTTCTCGCCATCATTGATTCCAACAAGGTCATAATACATGTAAATGTCATCAATTGACATATTTACCAACTGGATGCTCTGGTTTTCAACGCGTGTGGTTTCCGCACCGTCATCGCCATATGTGAACTGGACAATTTTGCCCATGTTGTTGCGAACCGTGCCGTCATACTCGACCTTCAAATCCTCGAGACCCTTAACCAACCGACGCTGAATATATCCGGTCTGACTCGTATCTCTCACTTGCAATCCATTTGCCAAACCAAAATTCAATGTTGTTGGAATGGTAAGGTCATACATTTTAGGGTGATTTTCCACACCAATTGGCACAATTTCAACAATTGGGTCTAAAACAACATTGTTGTGGGTTGCAAAGTTGCGATGAGTTGTGTTCCATTGGATTGCAACTAGTTTACACTGTTTCTTGTCATCCAATAATTTCACTTTCTCTGCAAATATCTTGCCCCACTGTGAACGAATGCTGATTCTGTAAGAAGGCTTGATATTCACAGTTCCCAAGTTATTCTTCTTCAATTGTGTTTGGAACACTTTGCAGAAAATTCCAATACGCGAGCACAACATACTGATACCTTCAATTAGACGTTTTGACGAAGAACATGCCTCAACACTGTTCTTTGAAATGGTTCCGTCTCCAGAAAAGTATCCACTAAGAAGTCCGCAGATATAATCAGTGTTTGCAACAAATGCTTCAGTATGAACGTATTTATTAGAAGCACCGTGACCAACCAATTTGCTGATGAATTGTGACAATACGGCGGAAGAACCTCTTACAGTTGTTGTTAATCCACCAATATGATTGGTTTTCTGCAACTCGGTCCAATGAATTTGTTGTTTACTAAACCACAATTTAACAAAATTGCGTATACTTTCATTGTTATTTGTGATTGAAATAGAACTGTTGTTCACATTTCCTTCTGCCAAGAATAAACCAACAAAGACACCATTTTCGTAATTTAATTCAAATGTATCGCAAATTTCTGCATTAACAACTCTTTGAGCATGATAAGGATAAATGCAGCCATCTTTAATGTTTGCATTGTCACATCTCACAGTTGTTCTTTGCAACGAAGACTTCTTGGTGTAAGGAAGTTGGAATGCAGTTCCATTATTTTCATTCCACCAACCTGCAGGTATTTTATTGCGGGACTCCATTGTTTCATTCATTAACTCAATTGCCTTGTTGAAATCAGTTCCAAACACAAAGTCTTTCTTTGACAAATAATCGGCCAAAAGAATCTGGTTCAAAACAGTTGGTGGTTCACACAATTCAGCCGTAACTGGAACACAATCACCCACACAAATCTCGGGAGTTAGCATTTCATAGAATCCATTTCTCTCTTTGTTCCAAATTAATAATGATTTACTTTCGGTTACAGTTACTGTGCGACCACCCAAAGTCTTTATCTCGTATAATTTGGTTCCAGGGTCGTGTCTTGTAACCGCTGTGATTTCTTCCCACGAAACCTTTCCATTTTCGCAAGTGGTCGGAACATAAATATTGTTCACATTCAGCAGTTCCATATTTTTCTCGTCAAAATGCTGAACTGCATCAACACTTGCGTCTAATTTGCCATCAATCCAGCGGCCAATTTCCGTGTAAATTGGCTTGCCGTTTTCGTCAATTAGCACAATGGGGGTTTCCCAGGTCACGGATTTCACGGCAGTGTCAATCAAACCCATACGACCACCCATCGCGTGGAAGAACAATTCCGGTGCAGTCAATCCAGAAATGTATGAGTTCTTGACAAAACCGCGTGCTTCTGGGGAGTCGTCGTATTTGCTGAAATGGGGCAGCGTTCGGTTGTCAAAACCGTAGGGGACACGCTTTCCATCAATACTTTGCTGACCCAGACACGAAATCATCTGGGAAATATTCAACATAGAACCTTTGGAACCGGATTTGACAATCTTGACGAATCTGTTACTTTTGTCCAAACTCTTGACGCCAATTTTACCAGTTTCGCTGGTTGCATTGTTCAAAACATTGCCGACTTGGATTTCAAACTCCTGGACATTTGTCTTGCCCGAGTTGTTTTCAAGTATTCCGAGATGGACTTTGTCAATAATATCCTTGACATCGTTCATCTTTTCCATAATTACGCGCAACACTCGTTCCGTGGTTTCGGAGTTCGATATCAAATCACTAATACCAACACTGTATGCACTGGTTTTCATGTATTCGGTAATTATCTGCTGCAAATCATCAATGTAATTGGAGCACGCCATGTTTCCGAAATCGTTGCATATACGGTTCAGAATACCTTTTGTTCCTGAACCGAAGACACCCTTCTCGGCTTGTCCTCGGATGTATTTTCCGTCAATGATTTCCAGAACATTGTTGGAGGTGGTTGCATCTTCATCATCCTCGAACAATTTGGTTTTGTATTTTAATGAAATTGGGGGGGTTATTTGCGATAATATGTCGAAGCTGGTAATCTGCTTCTTTTCTCTCAATTCCTTCATATCCACTTTGGAATAACCCATCAACAAGTTCATTGCTTGTCTTGGATTAAATTTCACGTCGTCTCGTGTGAATAGATACGAACCCAACATGGAATCTTGGTAAATACCAATGATGGGGGCGTTGCTGGAAGGACTAATTATCTGGTAGGGAATCGCCGCCAAGTTTCGCAACTCGGACTCGGACAATTCGTTTTGGGGCATATGCATATTCATTTCCATTAACTTAATTTTTAAGTTATATCCACTGCATTTCTGCAGTGGCTGGACTTTACCTTATTCCGCATCTGGTTGGTTAGGCCATCATTTGCGAACCACAATCATCAAGTCTCTGAACCTTCCCCATGCTCTATCATAACGAGTTTAGGGGCTTGGCTGCGGATTGCCCAATCCTTCACATTTTTACCATTGTTTTCGGCAATTAACCGAGTTCCCCGACCTCACATTTCTGTGGGTGGGTGGTAGTGAAGGCTCTAAGGAGGTTTCCCGCAATTTGGTCGTGTTGCCATTTGATAAGTTTTTCTATAAAATCAATTGCTCTTATTTTTATTTCTTCTATGGTTTCGTGTTTTCCAACAAAAGTTGTTTGTATATTATTTATTTTTACTTTGATATAAGTATAATTAAGTGAGTTGTTTTTTACGTAATATATATATTTTTCAATATTGGATTCATCAATTTTCACATCTTTGAATCTTTCAAACTTTTGATTCATATGTTGTTTGAATGTGGATTTCATCATTTCAGTTCGTTTGGAAACATCTTTCAATGCTTCTTTAATCCCTTCCGAGATTCGTTGTTTCGTGATTTCACTTCTTTTTACAACCTTTTGTCTTTCTGCAAAAGATACAAGTGATTTATCAACCCGAACATACCGACATGTTTTTCCTCCATCCGTTAAATTATAACCATTTGGATATTTTGTATTATATTCTTTGATATATTTTATTTCATATTCGTCCAATTTATCAGGTGAGCATTCTAATATTTTCTCGCAAGTAAATGTATTGACATCATATTTCAATAAAGCAGAATTCAAATAATTACAACAATTTTTCTTTTTTGAATAACATTCATTGATGTGGTCTTTAAACCGTCCAATGTATCCAAATGGTCTGTATTTATTATGGTTCAATCGATGACTCCTTGTTTGTCCAACATATTTTTTATTATTTATTGTATTTGTTATTACGTATATTTCTCCAACCACTTTTTCCTTTTCCGTTATATCAAGTATTTTATTCATTTATTATATTATTATAAGAGCAAGTTTTTATATATTTATCAAATGACTAAGAGATTATATTTGCCAATAACTATACACATCCTCATTATTGACAAGTAGATATTACACTGTTTTCCTCTTCAAGTTTTATCTACATCTTGAAAAGCAGTCTCTTGTTGGTGACAAAATGTCTATCACCATCAAAGTCAGCATTGTATGGTTTAGTGTCGCACACGTTCATCCGAAACGTATCTCCACGCTTCATCACTTTCACAATATGACACATCATACTCATTCTGTGCAAACTGGGCTGACGATTGAAAAGCACCGCGTCGCCATCCATCATATGTCGATGAACCACGTCGCCGTTTTCCAATCGGATGGAATCGCGGTCCACATATCTCAACGACACATTGGACCCGTCCTTCTTCTCCAGAATCTTTGCACCAGGATACTTCTCCGGTCCGTTTTGAACCAATTTGGTTAAGAAGTTTTTGTTTCGGTCATTGACAACCACCGGTTTTGTCAAACACATGGCCACTTTCATCGGCACACCCAGCTGGCGCGCAGACAAATTGGGGTCGCCAGTAATGACCGAACGCGCACTGAAGTCCACACGCTTACCCATTAAATTACCGCGAATACGACCATTCTTGGAATTCAGACGGCCGGTAATGCACTGCAAAGGACGCCCAGTTCGCTGCGCCATCGGCACCGCACCCTTCACTTTATTGTTAACAATCATTGCAACATAATATTGCAAAACAGTGGTTAACTTGTTAATCAATTCTGGTGAAACAGTGCCGCTGCTAATTCGGTCAGCCAAATCCTTGTTCGTCTTGATAATATGGCCATAAATGTTTGTCAAATCGTCTTCTGAGCGCTGGTTAGCATCCATTTTAACAGACGGTCTTACAGAAGGCGGTGCAACCGGCAACACCTGACAAATCATCCAGTCGGGTCTAGACCAGGTTGCACTAAATCCCATAAACTCAACATCTTCGTCTGATATGCGCTTGAAAATTTTCAAAACAATTTCGGCAGATAAAATCATTGACATGTTTTCAGATTCGTTTACTAAATTGCCCCAGGAAGCATTGATTGTTGCCATGTCTTCAAGTTTTATTTTATCCGGTTGTTTGCATCCGCATCCGGATTCAGTTAACTCGCCGCAACGTTTAACATTTTGACACAATGGGTAAACATAGTCCCAACGTTTGTATGAATTCATTTCAAGAACATGTTTGTGGTCGTCTTTGTTTATCAATAACTTGCTGCATTTGAAACATACACATTTGAGGATTTTCATGATTTCCTTGATATGCTGAATAAAGAACACTGGACGCGCCATTTCGATATATCCAAAATATCCGGGCGTTTGAATATATGTTAATCCGTCAGTTGGGCAAATTGAACCAGGCCCAAGAACACCCATTCTTGGGTCAAACAAACCACCCGGCACTTCTTTGTTACCAACGTAGGTATCCTTTGAGACAACTTCTACTACACCAGCTTTGCGTATCTCTTCTGGCGATGACATTCCAAATTGAATCCCAATAATTCTACTGGGATTCTTGTATGCTGCGTTTGATACTTGTTTGTTTCCTGACATTTTTTAATAGTTGCTATATATTATATTAGGTATTATTTATATCATTTTACAAAACACTAAAGTAAAATTCAATTTTACAAAAACATTTTTTTGAAAAATTCATAAAATTGAATTTTTAAAACAAAATAAAACCAAATGCACAAAAACACAATACAATTCAAAAAATGCCAAGAACTAAGACCGAAATTATCACCAAGAACAAGAAATACAAGAAGAACAAGCCCGAATCCGATTCGGACGATTCCAGTTTTGTATCTGATTCCGATTCGGATGAATCAGGATATAGTGAAATTGAGACCCCCAAATCAAAGAAGAATAAGTCCAAGAAAACATTTTCTGACGACAATTCTGAAAATTCCGACGATTTGGCTGAACTCCACAAAACCTTGCAATCATTATTTCCTTCCAAATACATGGATGACAAAGTTGTAGCGGACAAGAAGAAAAAGAAGGATAAAAAAGAGAAAGAAAAAGAAAAAGCACGAAGAAAGCACAAATCAAAGAAATACGAATCGGAGTCTGAAGAAGAAGAAGAGGAAGAAGATGACATTGTCTCCGACGAAGAAACTGTATATGAAGACATTGACTCCGATGAAGAAGAAGATGATGAAGAAGAAGAAGAAGATGAGGATGACAATGATAACGCAGACGAGAAAAACTACAAAATCACTTTTACAATTGGCGGCAGCCAGTTAAAAAACAAAGTTCAGTCCAATGTATCCAACGACGAATATGGTTCAGACGACGAAAAAACGTTTATGAAGGAGACCTTTGAACCAGTTGGAATGCCATTGTCGCCTTCCGTTTCAAACCAGTCTTTGTCTGAAAGCGTCATTGCAAAGAAGTCAAAACCCGAAAAGAAGAAGGTCAAAGACGACGCCAGTGATACCATGTCCGAGGTAGTTGATATTGGAGACAAATACAATGAAATCATTGAACTCAAAAAGATTTTGGTGGATAAGTTGAAAGCAAAACCAAACAACCAAATTATCCAAAAGGCGCTCAAACAATGTGAGCATTCTATAACCAAATTAATCAAGAATGCGCGTTCCAAGAATGCCAAGGTCTACGAGGACATGATTAATTTTGCAGACACTCAAGAGATGGCTGACGAATTTGGATATTTTAAGAAAAAGCTGTCCAACAAGGAGCAATTAAAGATTATGAACGATTTGAATGATATTAACAAGTTCATGTATGTGGAGAAACCGTATCGTTTGACTTTGCTCCAATCCAACATTCCGCCTAAATTCAAGGCAATTGCAATTCAGCGTCTAAACCAGTTGAGTATGATGGAGCCCGGCGAGCCCGAGTATTTTAAACTTAAAAACTGGGTCGACAATTTCATGCGAATTCCTTTTGGCATCTATAAAAACTTGACTATCAATATCAATGATGGTATTGATAAGTGCAGCGAATATGTTGTCAATGCCAAGAAACAGCTGGACAATTGTGTATTTGGATTAAATTCGGCAAAGATGCAAATTATGCAGATGGTAGGACAATGGATATCCAATCCTGGCTCGATGGGCACAGCCATTGCCATACATGGCCCTCCAGGTACCGGGAAAACTTCTCTTGTCAAGGACGGAATCAGCAAGATTTTGGGACGCGAGTTTGCGTTCATCGCACTTGGTGGATGCGGCGACAGTAGTTTCTTGGAAGGCCATTCTTACACCTATGAGGGAAGCACCTGGGGCAAAATCGTGCAAATATTGACTGAAAGCAAATGTATGAACCCGGTCATCTACTTTGATGAGTTGGATAAAGTCAGTGATACTGCGAGAGGCCAGGAAATCATTGGAATTCTTACACATTTGACGGACACGTCGCAAAATAGTCAGTTTCACGACAAGTATTTCTCGGAAATTGAGTTAGATTTGAGCAAGTGTTTGTTTATATTCAGTTACAATGATGAGAAACTGATAAACCCAATTTTGAAAGACCGAATGTATAGAATTGTCACAAAGGGATATGATTTGAAGGAGAAGCTGACAATTGCACGAAACTATATGTTGCCCAAGATTCGCGAACAAGTTGGATTTGGACCGGATGATATTGTTATCAGCGATGACGTTTTGTCACATATCATTTCAAACCAGGCGAAAGGTGAAGAAGGCGTGCGTAATTTGAAACGAACTTTGGAAATCATACACACCAAGTTGAACTTGTATAGACTGGTGAAGCCGGAAACAACGGGCATTTTCGAGAAAGAAATGGGAATTAAAGTGACGTTTCCATATACTTTGACGAAAAAAGACGTGGATACTTTGGTGAAAGTGGAAGAGTGCATTAGCCAGAGCGTGTTGAACAGTATGTACCTATAAAGGGAACCGAAGGTCAACAAGTTTACGCCTTTTGAACCCTCCTTTTGTTTTGTAAAGGTTATATTATTTTTTTTACAAAAATAATATACATGCATTTATAAGATGTAGTAAATTGACATCCATAATGCCAATAAACCAAATGAAAAATAAAGTCGAAATGCGTTTTCATTAAATGTAAAAGTTAGTAAAACTGCTAATAATATTAAAATCACTGGACTCAAAGAACAATATAATCTATTTCTGTATTCCATTTTTTGATAATAATTCATTGACAATCTAGATTTTCTCTCAACTGCTTCGTGAGAACTGCATAAATTATAAACACCAAATACAATCAATAAATTGATTACAAACCACTTGATAAATTTTGTTTTGTTTTCTATATTGAAAACCGTCATATATGATACATTTATAAATAATATCTAAATGAACATATTGCATAGTAGTTTCAATTTTGTTAACGACGGCGATTTGTTTTTTTGCGATTATTTTTAGATTTGCGTTTGCTTTTTTTGTTATTACGACGACGGCGACGAGTTCCGCCTTCTACAGAAGCAGGTGCAGCAGCAGGTGAAGCAGCAGGTGCAGCAGCAGGTGCAGCAGCAGGTGAAGCAGCAGGTGAAGCAGCAGGTGAAGCAGCAGGTTTTATTATATCTTCTTTTTTAACAACTAAAAAATCATAGAAGAATTTAGGCGTATTCATGCAGTTGTCCGCGGTCTCGGCAGGATGTGCTGATAAAGTGAAACATTCTATATATTTTTTCTTGTCAGCAGCAGCAAGCCATTCTAACCGTTTGTCATAATACATATCACGTATAAGATTAGCGTTTTCACTATCTTCAATAATAATTTTAAAAACTTGTGCTCCATTTTTCAAATCTTTTAAATTTGTTTCTGATAAACTGTTTAAATATTTTTTAAAATTATCATCAT
>Ga0068872_10002855_pt1 | contig 13408 bp, 10 predicted proteins | sample NOAtaG_7_FD_66441 | JGI IMG/M metagenome (GOLD analysis project Ga0068872, IMG submission 66441) | Freshwater lake microbial communities from Lake Erie, under a cyanobacterial bloom - NOAA_Erie_Diel1S_2200h metaG | ecosystem: Environmental > Aquatic > Freshwater > Lake | place: USA: Ohio, Lake...
AGCAGAGCAAGGGAACAAGCGGCGATGTCGAGGCGCTGATCCGCGCGCTGCACGATTTCGCGGGTTCGCGCTTCGACGACGACGTGACGGTGCTGTCGCTCGAGCGGAGGGCCTGATGTCCCGCGCGCAGGGTTCCAAGCCGCCCGCGCAGCGCGGTCGCCGACGTGGGACTGCTGCGGATGCGGGCGCACGCGTCGCGCGGACGCCATTGCCCGGTGGCAGCATCGCGGAGCATTGGTTCGCAGCGCGTGGGTGGGTTCCGCACGCCTTCCAGCGCGAGGCGTGGGCGCGGTACAGCCGCGGCGAGAGCGGCCTCGTTCATGTGCCGACCGGAAGCGGCAAGACCTACGCCGCGTATCTCGGCGCGCTCGAGGAGCTTTCGCGCGAGCCTGCGGAAGGACTTGCCGTCGTGTACGTCACGCCGCTGCGGGCGGTTGCGCGCGACATCGAGCTGGCGTTGCGCCTCCCCGTCGACGAGCTCGGGCTTGCCGCGACGGTGGGCTCGCGCACGGGCGACACTGCGGCGAGCGAGCGGGCGCGACAGCGCGAGAAGCTGCCGAACGTGCTGGTGACGACGCCGGAATCGCTGACCTTGCTGCTTGCGAACGAACGCTCGCGCGAGCTCCTCGGCGGCGTGCGCGCCGCCATCGTCGACGAGTGGCACGAACTCATGGCTTCGAAGCGCGGAGTGCAGGTCGAGCTTGCGCTGGCGCGGCTGCGGACGCTTGCGCCCGCGATGCGGACGTGGGGCCTGTCGGCGACGTTGCGCAACGTCGAGGACGCCGCGAAGGCGCTCGTCGGCGCGGGCCGCGAGGCGGCGGTCGTCCATGCTGCGATTCCCCGCGAAATCGTGGTCGACGGGCTCTTGCCCGATTCGGTCGAGCGCTTTCCGTGGGCGGGTCACCTCGGGCTCACGATGCTGAAGCCGCTGGTCGCGTGGCTCGACCCTGCGAAGCCGACGCTCGTCTTCACGAACACGCGGTCGCAGGCCGAGCGTTGGTTTGCCGCGATTTCGTGGGAGAAGCCCGAGTGGCGCGATGTGCTTGCGCTGCATCACGGCTCGATCGAGCGCGAGCAGCGAGAGGACGTCGAGGCAGGACTCAAGGATGGGCGGCTTCGCATCGTGGTCGCGACCTCGAGCCTCGACCTCGGCGTCGACTTCTCGCCGGTCGAGCGCGTGGTGCAGGTCGGTTCTCCGAAGGGAATCGCGCGGCTGATCCAGCGTGCGGGGCGCTCTGGACATCGGCCCGGCGCGCGCTGCGAGGTGCTGTGCGTGCCGACGCATGCGCTCGAGCTTGTCGAGATCGCGGCGGCGCGGCGCGCGATTGGAGCGCGCGAGATCGAGGAACGGCATGGTTGGAACGCACCGCTCGATTGCCTCGTGCAGCACGTCGTGACGTGCGCGCTCGGCGGCGGGTTTGCGCCCGATGCGCTGTTTGACGAGGTGCGGACGACCGCCGCCTACGCCCGGCTCCCGCGCGAGGAGTTCGACTGGTGCATCGCGCTTGCCGAGCATGGCGGGCGCACGCTCGCGCGGTATCCGCAGTACCACCGCATCGCGCGCACCGAGGACGGCGTCTACCGCATCGCATCGAGGAAGTCGGCTGCGCTCCATCGCCTCAACATTGGGACGATCGCGGCGGACGCGACGATTTCGGTCGCGCTCGTCGGCGGCCGGCGGCTTGGCTCGATCGAGGAGAGCTTCGTCGCGCGGCTGAATCCAGGCGATGCGTTCCTGTTCGCAGGCGACATCGTCGAGTTCGTCCGCGTGCGCGACATGACCGCGTGGGTGAAGCGCACGAGGCGCGCCGACGCGACGCCGCGATGGAACGGCTCGCGCTTTCCTCTGTCGACGGCGCTGTCCGCATCGGTGCGCCGCTCGCTCGACGAGGCGCGGTGCGGCGTGTTCGAGGGGCCCGAGATGGCGCTCGTGCGTCCCGTGCTCGAGACGCAGATGCGGCTGTCGGCGCTGCCGGCGCCGGGCGAGACGCTGGTCGAACTCTGCACGACGGCGGACGGGCATCATCTCTTCGCCTATCCCTTCGAAGGGCGGCTGGTGCACGAGGGGCTTGCGGTGCTGCTCGCGCTGCGGCTCGGGCGCGTGCGCGCGACGACCTTCGCCATCTCGATCAACGACTACGGAATCGAGCTGCTCGCGCCCGCGGACACGGGTGCGCCGCCGTATCCGTTCCGCGAGCTGCTGCGGCCGGCGCTCTTCTCGCGCGAGGCGCTCGCAGCGGATCTTCTCGAGGCCGTGAACCTCGGCGAACTTTCGAAACGCCAGTTCCGCGACATCGCGCGTGTGGCTGGGCTCGTCTTCCAGAAGTATCCGGGCGCCGAACGCTCCGGTCGGCAGGTGCAGGCGGGGGCGGGGCTCATCTTCGATGTGCTGCGGGAGTTTGAGCCGCAGAACCTGCTCTTGCGACAGTCGGAGAAGGAGGTGCTCGACCGGCAGTTCGAGGAGGGGCGACTCGCGCGCACGCTGGCCGCGCTCGAGAGGGGGCCGTTGCTCGTGCGCGAGACGCTGCGGCCGACGCCGCTCGCGCTGCCGCTGGTCGCGGATCGGCTGGGGACGACGCTGTCGACCGAGGGCGTGCTGGCGCGTCTGCGTGCGATTCTCGGCGGCGACGCGTCCTGAGGGCGCGGTATCCTGCCCGCGTGCCGAGCGCAGCGATCACGATCGACGGAATCGAGCTGGACCTCATGCCCGAGCGCGCGCTCTTCCTGCGCGCTGCGCGGGCGCTTGTGGTCGCGGATCTTCATGTCGGGAAGAGCGAGTCGTACCGGAGGTTCGGCGTGCCGAGCGCCGACGGCATCGACGAGGAGACGCTCGTCCGTCTGTCGCGCGCGGCGATGCGCGCTGGCGCGAAGGTGATCGTGGTGGTGGGGGACCTGACGCATTCGGCCGAGGGGATCGGCGACGCGGAGATGCAGCGGTTCGCGGAGTTCCGCGAGCGTTGCTCGCTGCCGATCCGCCTCGTCGAGGGGAACCACGATCGCGGCGTCGGGACGCTGCCGCCTGAGTGGATGGTCGATCGCGTGCGCGGCAACTTCGCGCTCGGCGGCCTGCGGTTCGAGCATGAGCCGCCGTCGGGCGCGGCCGCGGCGTGGACCGTGTCCGGACACATGCATCCGATGCTGTCGGTCGCGCGCGGTGCCCGCAGCGTCGAGGCGCCCGCGTTCGTCGTCGACCATGCGCGCCGCACGCTCGTCCTGCCCGCATTCTCGAAGTTCACCCGCGGCGTTCGGTACGAGCCGCGCGCGGGCGTCGAGCTCTATGCGATCGCCGAGAGCGAGGTCGTGGGGCCGATTGGGGCCGGAGCGTGATCTTCCGGCGACGTTCGCGGACAGCGGCGTTGCTCCTGATCTTCGCCGTCGCATGCGCCGTCGGCCTCGTCGTCGCGCCTCTTGCGCTTGTTCCGGTGATGTTCGAGGAAGCGAGCTACCTCCGGGAGTGCCGCAACTACTTCGAGGCGCTCGTCGGGGTCGATTGGGTCGACGATCTCGACCAAATCGAGCTCTGGATCTTCATCGGGACGATCGCGCTGTGGGCTGGGCTCCAGGTCGTGTTCCTCTCGCCGATCGTGGGTCGGCCGGCGGTCGGGTCGCACGGGCGGTCGTTGCTGCCGAGCGTGATCACCGCGGCGTTCATCGGTTCGCTCGGGTGCGCGATGCTCTGGGTGGTGCTGATCGAGGGGCTTCTTGCGGTCGTGAGCGTGGACAGCGATCAGTTCAGGGACTGGTATGGCAGCATCGTGGGGATGGGCTACCTGACCGGGCTTGCCGTCTGGATCGGCGGGGGATTCCTTTGGTACGTGCTGCTGTCGCGAGCAGGCAGCCCGCGGAATCCGGCAGGACTCGACCGGTTGGTGAGGCGTGTGTTTGCCGGCACCTGCATCGAGCTCCTGATCGGCGTGGTGCTCTACCTGCAGGTGCGGCGCAGGACGGAGTGCTACTGCGCGATGGCGTCCTTCTGGGGAATCGTGCTTGGCGTGGCGACGATGTTCTGGATGTGCGGGCCGTGGGCGGTGCTGCTGCTGACGCGGAAAGAGCGCCTGGCCTGGGCGCGCGGTGCGTGCGCGCAGTGCGGGTATCCGCGCCGGACGGACTCCGACGTGTGCCCCGAGTGCGGTGCCCGGCACGTGCCGGCAGGTGCACGGCACTGAACGGCACGTGCACGGCACTGCGGGGCGCGACCGCAAGTCCATTTCTTGCATGTGGTTATGACGGATCGAGTGCGGTGCCCGGCACGTGCCGGCAGGTGCACGGCACTGAACGGCACGTGCCTGGCACCGTTTCCATGCTCACGGCTTCCGCCGCGTCTCCGTCTGCAGCACCACCATCGTCGCGTAGCGGCCGCTTGACCGCATCAGTTCCTCATGCGTGCCGCGCTCGACCACCTTGCCGTCCTCCATCACGAGGATGAGGTCCGCTTCCTGGATCGTGCTCAGGCGGTGCGCGATCACGAAACTGGTTCGGCCGCGCAGGATCTCCCCGAGCGCCGCCTGGATGTGGCGCTCGCTCTCGGTGTCGAGGTTGCTCGTCGCCTCGTCGAGGATCAGGATGCGCGGATCGGCGAGCACCGCGCGCGCGAGCGCGAGCCGCTGGCGCTCGCCGCCCGACAGTTTCACGCCGCGCTCGCCGATGCGGGTCGCGTACTTCTCGTCGAGCTTCTCGATGAACACATCGGCGCGCGCCACCCTCGCCGCGCGCGCGACCTCATCGTCGCTCGCGCCCGGACGCGCGTACGCGATGTTCTCGCGAATCGTGCCGTCGAAGAGGAAGACATCCTGCTCGACGATGCCGAGGAGCCTCCGGTACGACGCCAGCTCGATGTCGCGGAGGTCGTGGCCGTCGAGCGTGATGCGCCCCGAGGTCGGATCATGGAAGCGCGCGACGAGGTTCGAGAGCGTGGTCTTGCCGGCTCCCGAGTGCCCGACCAGCGCGATCATCGTGCCCGCGGGTGCAGAGAACGTGACATCCGACAGCACCGCGCGCTCGGACTTCGGATACGAGAACGACACGCCCTCGAAGCGCATGTCGCCGCGCACCGCGCGCGGATCGATCCGCACGGTGGCGCGCGCCGCCGTCTCCGCGAACTCGTCCTTCTCCTCGAGGAGATCGAGCGTGCGATCGAGGCTCGCAAGCCCGGTCTGCAGGCTTGTGGCCGTGTTCGCAAGCACCTCGAGCGGTCCGAGCAGGAGCGTCACGTAGGTGAGGAACATGACGAGGTCGCCCGCCGTGAGGCGGCCCTCGACGACCTGGTTTCCGCCGTACCAGAGGAGCGCCGCGGTCGCCGCGGGGATGAAGAGCTCCCACGCGATCTCGACGCCGCGCGACCACCACCAGACGAGGATCTCGGTGCGAGCCTGCAGGTTGGTGCCGCGCGCGAAGCGACCGGTCTCCGCCTCTTCGCGGGAGAATCCGCGCACGACGCGGATGCCGCTGAAGCTCTCGGCGGCGTGGCCGTCGATCTCGTCGCGCAGCTTCTTGAGGTCGCGGTAGACGGGTCGGATGCGGCCGATCCACACCTTGTGGCTGAACCACACCATCGGCAGGAGCACGACCGCACCGACGAGCAGCCGCCAGTCGGTGAGCGCGAGGATCACGAGGCTGCCGATGAGCTGGATGCAGGCGCGGAACGGGTTGTAGAGGAGGCCGAAGAGGAGTTCCCCCGCGGCGCCCGCATCCTCGCGCAGGAGGCTCGCGACGCCGCCCGCCTTCAGGTCCTGGACGCGCGCGAGCGGCAGGTGGATCGCCTTCGCGAACGCGCGGCGCCGCAGCGACACCTGCAGGCGCTTCGCGACGATCGTGGCGCGGTTCCGGCCGACGACGCCGAGCGACACCTTGACCGCGATCGTGCCGAGCGTGAGGATCGCGATCCACGCGAGCACCGAACTGCGGTGCGCGAGATCGAGCCACGCGGGCGCCGACTCCGTGAGCCACGCGGGAAGCGGAACGCTTCCGAACACGCTGTCGATCGCGATCTTGATGCCGAACGGCGGCACGAGCGCAAGCGCGGTCGTGACTGCGAGCAGGATGAACGACAGCGCGAGCGCGGCGCGATACGGCCGCATCAGCCCGAGATAGGCGCGGAAGAGCGCTCCGAACGAGCGCGTGCGCTGGCCCTTGGGCGTGGCGGGCTTTCCGCGCGCATCTTCGGCCTTCTCCTTCGCGCGCCGCGCGAGGTCGACGCGATACTCGCGGTAGCGCTGCCTGCTCGTCCCCGAGCGCGGTGCCGTGTCGTGGCGGATCTCGTTCACGGAGCGTGCTCCGCGGCGGGCGTGGCCGCTGCCGCAGGCGCAGTCTTGGCCGCAGGAATCCCAAGCGAGACGGGCCGCGCGGAACCGTCGTCGGCGACGTACTTGCGCGCGCGGATCTTCTCGTTTCCAAGCTGACCGCACGCCGCCATCACGTTGCGGCCCTTGGTGCCGCGCCGCTTCGTGAACTGTCCGTGTGCGACCGCGCGCGCGATGAACCGCGACACCGAATCCTCGTCGGGCGCGGGCCACGGCGAGTTGCGGCGCGGGTTGTACGGAATCACGTTCAGCGAGCAGCGCACGTCGCGGAGGAACGCGCAGACCTCGTCGCAGTGCTCGTCGGAGTCGTTCACGCCGGGAATCAGCACGTACTCGACGCAGAACGCCGCCTGCGAGTAGCGGGGGAACTCGAGGAGCGCGCGCTTGAGCTCCGACATGGGCCACGCGCGGTTCACGGGCATGATCTCGCTGCGGATCGAATCGTTCGGCGCATTGAGCGACAGCGCGAGGTTGAGGCGATGGAATCCCTCCTCGCGCACGAGGTCGCCGATCCTGCGGATGCCGTCGGGGTTGCCGACGGTGGAAATGGAGATGTTCGAGGCGGGGACCTTCGCGCCATCGTGATCGACGAGGACGCGGATCGCCTGGATCACCTCATCGATGTTGTCGGTGGGCTCGCCCATGCCCATGAAGACGATGTTCTTGACGGCGCCTTGCGCCTGGGGGTTCTTGACGGCGCCTTGCGCCTGGGGGTCGGTCGCGCTGCCGCGCGGCACCCGATGCGTCGCGCTCCACCATTGGTGCACGATCTGGTCGGCGCGCAGGTTCCTGATGAGGCCCATCTGCGCGGTCTCGCAGAACCGGCATCCCATGGCGCAGCCGATCTGGCTCGACACGCACAGCGTCGTGGTGGTGCCGCTCGCGCGCGGCATCGGAATGAGGACGCTCTCCGTCTCGAGCCCCTCCATGCCGGCGTCGGTCAGCCGCAGCACGAACTTGCTCGTTGCGCCCTCGACCAGCGTCGCCGTGACGGGGTAGTCGGGCACCTCGCACCAATCGGGCACGATTCCCTCTCGGTAGAGCGCCCGGTACGCGTCGCGCGCGGCCTGCGAGGTCCGCCCGCGTTCGCGCGCCGCCGCCACGAACTGCGCACGGGTCATGCCGAGCGGGCGAAGCGGGGAAGTGGAGTCGGCGGACATCCGCGAAGCCTAGCAGCAACGCGGCGTGACGCGAAGCGGTCACTCGGCGGGCACGCAGCGGCTGCTGGCCCACTCGCGCAGTTCCGCGATGCGGTCGGCCATGATGACCGATATCGGCGGGCTCCGGCGGTAGGCCTCGATGAGATCCTTCGTCTCGAGCGGCCGCTGGCCATCCCCGAACGCGTCGCGCAGTGCGCTCTCGATGCCGGCTTCGATCTCGGCACCGCTGTAGCCCTCCGTCGCCGCGACGAGCGCCGCGAGATCGAACTGCTTGAGATCGCGCCGCCGCTTCAGGAGGTGGATTCCCACGATCGCGCGGCGCGCCTCCTCGCCCGGGAGGTCGATGAAGAAGATCTCGTCGAAGCGGCCCTTGCGAAGGAGCTCTGGCGGCAGGGCCGAGACGTCGTTCGCCGTGGCGACGAGGAACGTCGTCGACGTGCGCTCCTGCATCCAGGTCAGAAGCGTGCCGAACATGCGCCGCGACAATCCGCCGTCCGAGGAGAGCGAACTCGCGCTCGCAAAGCCCTTCTCGATCTCGTCGATCCAGAGCACCGCCGGGGCCATGCGATCGGCCTGTGCCAGCGATTCCCGCAGCTTTCGCTCGCTCTCGCCCACGAACTTGTCGTAGAGCGCGCCGGCGTCGAGCCGGAGGAGCGGCACCTTCCATGCCGTGGCCACGGCCTTCGCGGCCAGGCTCTTTCCCGCGCCCTGGACGCCGAGGAGCAGCATGCCCCTCGGATTCGCCAGGCCGAACTCCTCCGCGTCGACCGAGGAGGACATGTGGCGATTCGCAAGCCACCGCTTGAGCTTCCCGAGCCCGCCGATCTCGTCCATCGAGACCGGAGCCTGCACGAACTCGAGAACGCCGTCGAGATCGGCGCAGGCGTTGCGCTTGTGAATCATCACGCGCTCGAGGTCGTCGTCGTTGAAGCGGTCGTCCTCGGTGGTCGCAGAGACGATCACGCGGCGCGCCTGCCGCGCCGTCAGGCCACGCATGGTGCGGGCGATCGCCTCGAGGGTGGAGCGGCGGATCGATGCGTCGATCTTGCGGGTCTGCGAGATCTCGCGCACGGTCGCCCGCACGACCTCGAGCAGCTCGGACTGGGTCGGCGTGGGAAGCGCGAGACGATGCACTTCGTTCGCGATCGACGGCGGCAACTGCGCGCCGCGCTCGACGACGACGATGGTGCCGTAGAGACCGCGCGCCCACGCGGCGGCCTCCTTCAGCGCGCGCGCGGTGCGCACGTCGCCGAGGTGCGGGCAGAGGTCGTAGAAGAAGTTGATCGACCGCTGCCGAGGGGCCTGCTGGAGCAGCCACGCGAACGCGGCGGCGGCCGGCTCCGTCTCGCTTGCGAACTCGTCGAGGAACCGCCCCTTCGAGATGCCGCGCAGCGCCGACCAATGCCGAATCTCGACCGTCGCGTCGATTGCGTTCGAGGCGGCCTCTCGCACCTCCGACTCGTCGTCGGTGTCGATGACCACGAGCGGGTGGGTTCCGTCGAGCTCGCGACGGAGAAGTTCGGCCAGCGACAGGGCGAGCGAGTTCGACATGGGGCGGCCGCACGATATCCGAAGCCCTGTGGAATCGCGCGCGTCCGGGCGCCCGTCGTGCGGGCGCAGACGGGATATCATCGCGATCCCGCCCGCTGCGGTTCGGAGCCAAGCCATGCATCTCAAGCGCGACGACAGCCATCACCACGGTCCGCCAGTCATCCCGATCACCTTCCACCTCGAGGACCCGGAGGGGCTGACGGGAACCCCGCAACGAGTGTGGGAGGTGCTTGGCGGCGAGCACGAGTCGATCCTCGAGGTCGCGATGGACAACGGGATCAACATCGAGCATGCCTGCGGCGGCGTCTGCGCTTGCTCGACGTGCCACATCTATCTCGAGCAGGGCGCGCAGCAGGTGAGCGAGGCGAGCGAGGACGAGGAGGACCGCGTCGAGGAGGCCCCTGGAATCCGCCGCACGTCGCGGCTTGCCTGCCAGTGCGAGCTGAAGGATCTCGGCGAAGGCAAGCGCGTGCCGATCGTCGTGCGCGTGCCGGCGTGGAACCGCAACGCCGTGAAGGAGATTCCGCACTGAATCGCGGAACGCGGAATGCACTGGCTCGATGTCCAGCGGATCGCGGAGGAGCTTGCGGATCGACATGACGACGTCGATCCGGTGGGTGTCTCATTTCCGAAACTGAAGGCGATGGTCGAGTCGCTTCCGGGCTTCCGGGAGATTCCCGGTCACCCGTGCAACGAGCGCATTCTCGAGGCGATTCAGCAGGCGTGGATCGACGAGCGCGCCTGAACGCGCGGCCGGCGCCGATCGTGCCGCGCCCGACGCGCTGCGATCTCCGTGAGCGTGGAGATCACGGCACCGGTCCCCAGCCAGACAGAACCTGCGCGAGATCTGCGGAATCGACGGAGCCGTCGCCGTTGAGATCGGCTGGCCCGTTTCCCTCGCCCCAGCCGGCGAGAACTTCCGCGAGGTCCGCGCTGTCGACCGTACCGCTGCAGTCGATGTCGGCCGCGAGCTTGCAGGGAATCGCGAGCGCTGCGTTGTAGAAGTCCCAGTTTGCCTGACCGAGCGTGTTGAGGACCGCGCCTGCGTTGTGATCGAGCCCCGGGAGCACGGTGAAGGTGTGCGCGACGCCGAGGCTCGTGAGCAGCGCGTCGAACTCCTCGTTCATCGGCACGAGCGTGTCGAGCGAGCCGATTCCCTGGCGCACGCGGATCTGCGCGGCAATCACGGCCTCCGCGCGAGTGCTCACGATCGTCTTCGGGTTCTGCGCGAGGTAGTAGAGCGGGTCGCTGCCCCAGACCATCTGGTAGATCGCGGCGCGTTGCTTCGGGGGGATCGCGCTTCCCGGCGGCTCGTCGAGGAAGTCGTCCTGGATCGGCCCGGCGCCGAGCATCGAGACGCCCGCGAAGAGATCGGGCCTTCGGAAGCCGAGCCGCGCCGTTCCCGCGCCGCCCATGCTGAAGCCGTCGAGGATGCGGCCGCTGCGCTGGGCAACCGTGCGGAAGGTCGCGTCGATGTGCGGGATCAGGTCGTCGATGACGACCGTCTCCATCGGGACGAGGCCGTTCTTCGAGTTGCACCACATGCTGTAGTTCATGCCGTTCGGGATCACGACGAGCATGGGTGGAATCCTGCCCTGCGCCATGCCAGAGGCGAAGTAGCTCGCGACCTGCGCGATGCCCTGCGTCGGGCCGCCCGATCCGTGCAGCCAATACAGGACGGGGAAGCGGCGGTTCGGCTGCGCGGCATACGCAGGGGGCAGGTAGATGTGGTAGCTGACGGTCGTCCCCGCGGCCGCGCTCGAGAACGTGCGGTACTCGACGCCCGGCGCGGAGACGGGCGGCGTCGTCCACTGGGCGTGTGCGCCGAGCGTGGCGGCGCACGCGCACAGCGCTGCGGCGAGGGCGCGGAGGCGAACGAAGGGCGTGGGGGCCAGGCGGCGGGCGGGCTGCGGCATCTGTTCCATGATGATGCAAGAACGGGAGCCGCTGGGCGCCATTGCGGGATTTCTGAGGGAATCCACGCTGATTTCGACGATGGCGCAAGGTGTCGGACCCTCGTAGGCTGCACGACATGACCAAGTCCACCGTCGAGCGCTATCACGCGGCCGCGATCCAGACCGCGTTTGCGAACCCGAAGACGCGCGACGAGATCCCCTCGCGCGTCGCGCGCATGATCGCGATGGCCGAGCAGACGGTCGCGGGGTACGCGCCGTTCTTCGATGTGCGACTGATCGCGTTCCCAGAGTTCGCGCACGCGGCGCCCGTCTACTTCACGGTCGACGAGCTGCTCGAGCACCTCGCGGTCGAGATTCCGAACGACCACACCGACGCCTACGCGCGCTTTGCGAGGAAGACGGGCTGCTTCGTGCAGACGGGGACGTTCATCGAGCGTGACGCACGCTATCCCGGCGCCGTCTTCAACACCACCTGCCTCATCGGACCAGACGGCATCGTGGCGAAGTACCGCAAGGTGAATCCGTGGATCCCGTGGGAAGTGCACGCGAGCCCGCACGACCTGCCCAACTACACGGACGACCCGTTTCCCGTCGCCGACACCGAGATCGGGAAGATCGGCTGCGCCATCTGCTACGACTGGCTCTTCCCCGAGTCGATCCGCCAGCTCGCGTTCAACGGAGCGGAAGTGCTCGTGCGCGTGAGCGCCTACATGGATCCGTGGGGCGCGACGGCGCCGATGGACTGGTGGACGACGATCAACCGTGCGCGCGCGATCGAGAACACGGCGTTCGTCCTCGCCTGCAACCAAGGCGCGAGCTTCGAGGGCTATCCGCCGTTCTCGTGGCCCGGAGGCTCGATGGCGGTCGATTTCGACGGGCGAATCCTCGCGCAGGCCGATCCCGGCGCCGGCGAGAAGGTGGTCGTGGCGCCCATCGATCTGGCGGCGTTGCGCGACGCGCGCGAGCGTCGCCGCGGCCACGACATGCGGGCGCATTACCGCGCGGAAGTCCACCCCTATGCGGCGCGCGCGCAGTTTTCGCGCGCGGGCTCGGGCGGCATCGCCATCGATTCCAACGAGACGCGCATTGCGGCTGCGAAGCGCCGCCTTGCGTGAAGCGCGTATCCTGCCCGCATGGAAGTCTGTCGTCCTTGCATGTCGGGGCTTGTCCGCAGGTCGTTTGCCGTCGCAGCGCTGGCGACGTGCGTCGTCAGCATGGGGTGCGATCGAAGCGGGTCGACGCCAGGAGGCGCTGCGCAGGGTGGCGGTGCGGGGCGGCCTTCGTCGGCGCAGCCTGTCTACGACGCCGCGACGGTGAAGGTCCTGAACGACGCCGCGGCGCTGATGGGCCGCTTCGAGTTCGAGGCCGCCTTTGCGAAGTATGGCGAGGCGCTCGCGCTTCCCTCCAAGCCGCCGGAAGCGGCGCTTGGCCGCGCGATCGCGACGTTGAACCAGTCGCGCGAGGGCGCGCAGGACGAGGCGCTCGCGATGCTCGCGGACTTCCTCGCCACGAACCCGTCGGCTGAACTGGCGCTGCGCGCGCGGTACTGCCAGGGCCTCTGCTTCCTGTACCTCGGCAGGCCAGGCGAGGCGGCCGCGGCGTTCATGCCTGTCGCCGAGGCACGCTCGACCGACGCGTACGCGCTCTACTTCGCGGCGCAATCGCTCGAGCAGATCGGCGAGACCGCGAAGGCGCTCGCGTGGTACCAGAAGTCCGCGGAGCGCGACCCGTATCTCAAGAGCGCGGAACTCGGCGTGCAGCGGTGCGCGCGAAAGCTCGGCGACGACAAGCGGGCCGAGGCCGCGTTGAAGGCGTTCGAACGGCTCGCTGTGAATCCGCGGGCAAGGAACGCGGAGTTCAAGTACACGCGCATGGGGCCGCTCGGGCTCGCCGTGGTGGCCGCTTCGCCGGCGCGGCGCGAGTTCCAGCCGCCGCAAGGGAACATCTTCGATGAACCGGTGGAACTCCCGATCCGCTGGCCGGAAGGCTTCACGCCGAAGTGGTCGAACGATGCCGACCAGCACGTGGTGACGGTCGACATCGACATGGATGGCAGGCTCGACGCGATCATCGCCCGCGCGGTCAGGCTGCCAACCGCAGCCGGTTCCGACGAGGTGCGGTCGCTCGTCCTGATGGCGACCGAGGACGGTGCGTACCGGGCCGAGCCCGACCATCCGCTTGTCGGGCTGCTTGGCGGCGGCGTCCAGTCGATTCTTGCTGGCGACATCGACGCCGATGGTCGCACCGATCTCTACGCGTGCCGGACGGGCGGCAACGCGTTGCTTCTCGCCGACGAGAACGGCGCGTTCCGCGACGCCACCGTCGAGGCGCGCGTGGGTGGCCGTGGACGCGCGTGCGTGGACGGCGCGCTTGCCGACCTCGACCATGACGGCGACCTCGATCTCTTCCTCTGCTACCGCGATGCGCCCAACCAGCTCTACGTGAACAAGCTCGACGGCACCTTCCGCGAGATCGGCGAGCA
>Ga0068872_10002857_pt1 | contig 13407 bp, 13 predicted proteins | sample NOAtaG_7_FD_66441 | JGI IMG/M metagenome (GOLD analysis project Ga0068872, IMG submission 66441) | Freshwater lake microbial communities from Lake Erie, under a cyanobacterial bloom - NOAA_Erie_Diel1S_2200h metaG | ecosystem: Environmental > Aquatic > Freshwater > Lake | place: USA: Ohio, Lake...
GGCAAGCAGGCCTGGCGCCGTGTGGGACCACTCTATGTCACACGAATCTATCATAAGTTGAAGTCAGCCCACCCGGATGTGCATGTGTATCCAATGCGCTATTTCTACCCGCGTCATTGGGGTGGCATAACGGACCCGGAACTCCATAAGAAGGTGAAGATTCCTGGGGAGTCGATGCTTTTCCAGTACGGCTACTCGACCAACAAGTTTGCCAAGATATTTGCCGAGAGGGCCAGGGCCAGGGCCAGGGCCACGCGAAAACGGCGGGCCTAAGCAGAAGGCGTATCGACCCCAAGATGGACGTAACATTTGCAGGTATTCGAACAATATATGCAAGTTTTACGGATATGTCGATACAGAAAGGTTCTGTAAAGGAGATGCTGCTGGCCTACACACGCGCACTCGAGGCGGAGTGCCAGGGCACGATGGATATTAGCCTCTTCATCTTCGGACTCCGCTCCTTCTTCTGTTGGCACGGGGCATCTGAAGTCCTGCGCGACGGGGCCACTATAAAGGAGATACAGGGAGCGTGGCTCCTGCAGAATGACGATGCATATAGCGAGTGGCTGCGATCGGCGGATGACGCCCTCGAGGGGCTCAAGTGGGAGAAGTGGGTCTTCCAGGCGAAGATGTCTATTCTAGAGGAGCTCGTCACTGCGGCCGTGGCTGCTGCAGCAGGGGCGCCTAAGCCCGCCGGCGAGTAAAGGCGGCACTGGCCCGTTTTGCACCGCCTGCCTGGTTCTTCTTTGCCCTCTTTGTAGGACGAGGAGAACCGAATCCTGGGGGGCGAGCACGTGAGCGCGAAGCAGGAGAGCGCGAACGCGATTTAGTTCTGGTTAGCGCCCCCATCACCGTACCAACCTCAGAATCGAACTTGTCGAAAATGCTCTTCGCCTTCTCATACGCTCCCCCTATAGGAAGTCGGTCCTGTAGCGTCAAACTAGTGCACGGCACGAGTACATCTTTAATGAACTCTTGCAGCGTATCAAACGCCACATCGGCCACTGGCATCGCCATTGATGTAGCACGCGCAAACCTTTCTATGCTCTCCTTTGTTTTCTCTTCGAACACTCTGGGATATATAAGATATATAAGTTCCAACAAGGAAAAACAGAGGCCATATGAATCAAAGCTTGGCTCCACAAGTTTATAAAAAGTTTTATATTTATTGCTGCTGCTGCCTATCTTTTCAGTAATAAAATCAGCGGATTTTACTAAACTATTTACTAGTGCCTTTTCATTTATAGCGAACTTTGGATTCAGTCTGTACTCGTGCATAGATGTCGTCTGTTGTACATATGTTTGAAATACACTTACAAACTTCCTTATTTCTCGTGGCGTTGAGCTTGACACCTCAGTGGCCAGGATCTCCTTTATATACGCTTCAATACTTTTCCCCTCTGGTATCCAAGTGAAGATTTGGGGCAGCAAACACTCAGGTGGATTATTATAATATCCAAGATTATGCATATAGTTATGAAAAAAATCATCCGTGCGGCTGAACCAGTCAAAGTCTATGATAGTTATGGCTCCTGTGCTAGGATCAACCATAATGTTCGTTGTGCGCAGGTCACCGTGAATGTACCCCTTTGCGTGAAATCTCTCAACTTGCTTCAAACATTTGAGAATCTGTTTGAATATGACGGATGCAGGGATCTTTCTCATGACAGCCAGTTCCTCATGCCTCCCCCTTTTAAGATCGTGAATACTGTAGCCGAGATTGGGCATACGCAGCGGATTCATAAATTTATTGGCAGGAATATATTTGCAGGCCTTGAGTGTGGCCGGCTTCAGATGCTTCCCTTTATAGGCTTCAAACTTGTAGGGATGTACTAAATGCCCGTCATTATCTGTCATTTTGTAAATACGCTTCGCGTCTTTTATAGCCTTTTTTAGATGATCCTTGTTAGTGTATAGCTTAGTCACATTCCCATCATAATATTTCCAGCTCGGATCGTTTCCCTCCACATTCACATTAGGAAGTGCTGGCTTCACTACACAGCCATATGAGCCCGCTGCAACGAAATCGGCGTTTAGCTTGGGTATTTCTTCGGATGGAAAAACGGATTCGTCGGACTTTGAGGCCGACGAGGACCTTGACGAGGTCGAACCGGTCCTTGACATCCCTTCTACTCTTCCTCTCGAGATTTATACGCAGCAAGAATCCGCTTGACACTGTAGTACTCTGGCCGAATCCTCCCCCCTTTAGTGCAGTCGAACTCGAGCACGGGGCGGAGCATATATTCGGGTATGGGCTGATAGCAGCCCACGAGACCCCCCACAATACACGCGTTCGTGTCCGTGTCGCCCCCTTTCAAGAGAACTCTATAGATGGCATCCTCGTAGCTCACCTCGGGATGCCGCAGGAAATGCATTGCCATCGCGAAAGCATAGCGGACGTGGCCGCTGCAGTCGGTGCAGTCGAGATCCTCAATATCAAGAGAATCGAACTCGAACCAGCGTCTCACCTTTTCAGATGTTATGCGCTCACTCGCCACGTAGTCCTTGAGAATCAAGAGGACGTGGCTAGGGGGCTTTCCTTGTAGGAGATGATACAGGGCCTTCACATATATCTTATTGACTTCTACGCAGGCTACACTCGGGTGCGAGAGCAACGCATCCGTCTCGGCAATGTCTTCATCGACTCCCTGCATCTTCATATCCAAGAGACTAGCCCACGTGGCCAAGGCAGTCGCCCGCATCAGCGCACCATTCGCCTCGGACTCCATATTCCACTCCAAGACCCATTTTTCAAAGGCCTCCATCGCCTCAGGAATCAGGGGTTCGTTCGAGGTAGGATCAAGCACGGCCCTTGAAGCCATCATGAATGCCCTCTTACAAGTCCAGCCAACGTCAAAGGGGCGAGAACGAATCCACTCGGCATAGGCCCGCACAAGGTTGGTCCGTGGGATACCGTAGCCGTCCAAGTGCGGTGATATGTGCTGCCAGGCCGCAAGGGTGAGCTCGCCGTCATCGGTTATTTGTCCCGGACCAACGTTGTGAGCCCCTCCCCCTGGCATAGTCATTGCACGCCGCACTACCTCTGGAGTTATGTCGAAGTCGTCCATAAACTCGAGAGTGGCCCCCGCCGCGTCCCCCACAAGAGCACCAAGCATGGCTCGAAAGGCTGGATTGATCTGCGCTGATGTCTGCATCTTTTTAGCTACCTTTCGTTGGCACCCCCCTGCCGCATCAATTTCGCAGCCCATCTTTAGAGGAGAATGTTGCTCACCGCGTATCTCAGCGATATCCCCCAACTCGTGAAGGATGCCACTGTGGAAATGAAGGTGCGCCGTGAGGGATTCCAGGGCACCTATACTCCTGGGGCCACACTTACACTGATCGTGGTCACCCTTTTTGCAGCTATCTCCGCCGCGGCGGCTGCGTGGCTCTCCTGGACGTACAACATGTACATCGGGACACCCACGGCTCTCGCCTTCGTCTATGCCATTCTCTGCTTCCTCTTTTCCGACTTCTACTTTATGATCTACGCATTCTTCCTGAATCCGATTTCCTCCAGTGGGTTCGTTACACCACCTGCGGCCCGCAACAATAAGCGGGGTGCGAAGTGGAATAACAACTCCTAGAGGCCCGAGCAAAAAATCGGCCAGGGCCTACCTCTCCTTTTGCGTAAGAGGGGATGGACTATGACTGAATATGGGGGCACCTATTTTTTTATAGGGGATTGTGATGACAACATAGTCGGTATTTGTAGGCGGTGCCTGGCCTTTGCCCTGCCCCCTTTTTGGCACAGCGAGACTGAATCGACTCAACTTCGCCCCGCTGAGGTCTGTATCCACCTCTTGAATGTATCGTGGTAGTACAGTCCCCCCTTTGCTGCTCATTTAGATTGTGCGGCTTAGTTACTCTTTATGTGACTATTTGCCCAATTTTTGCAGTTTCCGCTTTTCAAGAATGGCCTCCAACTGACGCACGTGTTTCTGTGTGTAGGGACTGTTGGCTTCGCGGCGCCCTCCCTTTCCTTTCAGCTCGCGCCTTGTCTTGGGTTCCGTGTGATCCATTGTCTTTGCTAAAAAGTGGAGGGGTCACTTTTTACTTTCAATTATGTTTATTGAGTGGGGTTAGCCGCCTCTGCCGCCTTCTTTGCCTCTCGCGCTAGCTTTGCCGCCGCCTTCTGTTCCTCTGTCATCGGCTTGCGTCCTCTCTTCTTCTCTTCAGAGGTGATGCCCTCTGTAGCAGTCGCGGCCGCCTCTGCAGCCACGGGAGCCTCTGCAGCCGCGGGAGCAATCTGCTCTTCTACTGTTGTCCAACTCTCCCAACTCTTGCGCTCCTCCAGAATACTGGCTGCATCCCACTCTTCATACGTCCTCTTGCTCTTCAGATGCTTGGCAAACTTCTTGGAATCCGCCACTCGCTTGAATGCCACACCTCCCTCCTTCAGAGCCCTATCAACTACTTGCGTGAATTTAATCCAGACATTCGCCTCCCTCTTGGGCGCATTCGGATCACGCTCCCTCTTCACGCGCCGCTTCTTGCCTCCAGAGACCGCAGCTCCACCCACCAACTCACGCAGAGCCGCCAAGCGTACCTCCATATCCTTAATCGTCTCCAGAACACTTGTCAGATTAGCTACTACTGCTGCCATTTTCAAGATATAACTAGCCGGATTTTATGCCGGTCATTAAGCCACATTGTCAAATCAATTTTGCCCGCATAAAAAATATTTCGTTTCAATCCACCCATATTCAGTCAATGCATACTCAATCAAGGCTAGTATGTTCTCTTGGGACTCTCGATATTAAGAGGGATGAAAGAGGGCACATTTGCCGTGTTACGCAGCCTAGTCTCGCCTCCTGCCAAGACATTTTTAATAGACCCGTAACACACTCTCTCTTGACATTCCTCCTCTAGTAGGACATCCTGCATCTTGGCCAACTTCCGTTTCGCCTTTCGCAACTGGCGCTTGGTGTCCTCCAACTCGTTCGACAACTCGTGTGCCCTATTTGCTATTTCCTCCCAAGAAGCTCGCATCTTCTCATTTGTCGATATCTGGGCATCCAGGGCTGCCCGTAGATTATTCACGATCTCCACTGTAAGCTGATCTGTACGTGTGCTCTCCATTTTGTCCGCTCTAACTGTCCTGTAAAAATATTCAACGGAGCCCACGGACCCAATTTTGTCCTAGTTTCCTCTAGTTATACATATACTCTACTTGCTGAATACGCCCCAAGAGATCATCTGGATGCGTGAGACTGCTGCGTTTAAGAGGAGCACATATTGCATAATGCCTGCTGTAGTTCTCGTAACTCAGTCTAGCCAGTTTCGACGTGGTTGAACTGGGATACATCTCAGCAAGACTAATATCATTCAGTGTGTTTTGTAGGAATCGCGCTGTGAGATCATCCTCTGTCATGAGGTTGAGTTCCTCCAGTTCTCCCTCTTCGAGCTCTAGACGGGGAATAGGAGATGGCGCTGCGTCATCCTCGTCAGCCATCTTCGCTCTAGAGTTGGGCCGAGCAGGAGCCATGAGTAGGCCAGAACTCGTCCTGGGTCGTCTAGGAGGCGTGGCATAGAGTTGGCTCTCATCGTCAAAGGGGGGGATCGTAAGAGGAGAGAGGCCTGGGGGGCGAAGGAGAGGAGAATAAATAGCGTGATCGTAGGCCCTATGTCTTCTCAGGAAGTCCTCTGCCATTTCTAGAACACGCGCGCGACCCACCTCCACGGCGAGTGCGTCCAAGAGATTACAAGAGCTGCTTGCCATCTTTATCAGTTCGAGCGAGAAGTATGCCAAAAATGGGGGCCGCGTGCCACATCAATTTTGTCCCCCCTTACTCCCCCCCTTACTCCCCTTTTACTTTTACGTGGGCACCAGACCCCTTTTGTCCTACACCCAAGATATCCATCTTGGCCTCAGCATACTTCTGGATCTGACTGGCCATCCAACCATATGTGGCCCAGTTCTGCTCTCGCGATGTCTGTAGAATACCAATGTAGTGATCCAGCTTCATATTGCGAATGGCCACGCTATCATTCTCAAGATCATGCGCAATCTCATCAATACCCCACTCCTTTGGAATAGGCGCCCCCTTTTCCGTGCATTTCAGAACACCCAAGTAGGATATGCGGGCGTCGTGCGCGGCGATATAACTCGTGAGTTGATTGTATGAACCACAGAGGGATTCGATCCGCTCATCCAAGAGAAGAAGTAGGGCATTTCTTGTCTCGGATTCCAGGGGGGCGATGTGTATTGCCTCTATCTTCTCCTTTAAAGATGTGTGCGAGCGCTTCAAGGCTTCACCGAGTTCATCGACTTCGAGTGAGCGATTCGAGATAACCAGAATCATCCCCATAATCACGGCCCACAGGAGAAATGCCCAGGGCAAGATAGTGACGCTTTCTTGATATGTCAGCATTTTCAGTTTCCTAGTATGAGTCGCAAGAAGAAGACTATTATACCGAGAATATTTACAAACTCTTCGATTGTCATCGTACCCACCTCTTTTAAGCCCTATTAGATCAATTTTTGGGTCGAGCGTGCCGAGTAAAAATGCTGTGGTGTGGTTGAGTGCATCGCTCTATTTAGATTGCATCAATATCGATCTCGTCGTCATCCCAGTTATTTGGTGTCTTGCGTGGAGAGAGGGCGGTATGCTCTAGCTCTTGCGGTTGGCCGACCTCGGCCGGCTTACTCTGAATGGCTGCCATCTCTACAGTCGCACTGGCCTTCTTCGCCCTACGCCGCGCACGAATGGCCTCCTCATCATCGAGACCAGTTACTACAACCTCCACTCTTGAGCGCGTGACATCGACGATCCCCTCGCGCAACTTGCTGCCTGCCTCTGCCTTCTGCCTGTATCTGCCGACCAACTCCTCTGCTGCCGTTTCACCTCCCTCTTCCCTTTTCTTCGTTTTGTGACCCTCCTCTTTCGACTCCTCCTCGCTCCTATCAAACAAGTCATCAATGTCCGCGTGCTCACCGAGGAGCTTCTTGCTCACGCGGCCCGATTTGCGCAGACGCTCCATATCACTCTGACGATTCACCACGCCGACGACCTCGAGAATACGTGAGATGTCCCCCTCCACCATTACAAAGCAGCCTGGATCTACACAAGTAGCACTCCCTTTTCCGCCTTTGAACTTGCCTCGCACAAGAACAGTGACATCTCGAAGACTACCGTCTGTCATCTCGAGCTTTGCCGTGAATTGACAGAAGCCGAGTGCCTTCTCAACGCGCGCAATCATATACTTACCTTCCGTCGTCGCCGCCTCCAGTGCCTTCATCTTGCCCCAGGCCTGCGCCGCCTTCTTCTTAGCATTAGCAGTGCGAGCCATCTTAGCTTTTGCCTCTTAGATGTGTCGATATAGAGAGTGTGATACTAAAAAGGGAAGGCGTGAATGCGGTCAATTTTGGTGCGTGATTGCCCTCTACTCAATCTGCATTAGATGATTGTACAGCGTAATAAGAGATGTATCTTCGTAGAGTTGATCGGCAGTAATAATACGTTGCAGACGCTCGAGCTGTTCTTGTAGTTCGTGGCCATAGACACCCCTTCTGCGGTGGGGTCTCACATCTTGAGGAACGGCTGGTGGGGGCGGTGGGGCCTCTTCCCCTGGTGCTTCAGACGTCTCAGATGCCTCAGGTGCCTCAGATGCCTCAGATGCCTCAGGTGCCTCAGCCTCTTCAGATGCCTCTTCAGAATATTCTTCCTCTGAACTCGCAGGTGCCTCTTGGGCTGCAGGAGCCGCAGGAGCCGCAGGAGCCGCAGGAGCCGCAGGAGCCGCAGGAGCCGCAGGAGCCGCAGCAGTCGCAGGTGCCTCTTGGGTCGCAGGAGCCGCAGGACTCAAGAGAGCGAGAACATGAGGCACAGGTTCCGCGCGCACCACAGGTACCACAGGTTCCACTGGAACAGGAGGCATTAAAGGCTCTATCATACTCCAAACAGATCTGGCCTTTTTAGCTTTAATATCCCCAACAACTCTTATAAAGTTCAAAGGTAAGCTATCGCCGTTGTGCTGATTCTTATTTTCCTGAATATTCATAACACGATCCTGATGATTCTCTTCCTCGTTCTGCCTGGACACTGGATTAAACTCCACATCGCACTGCATAATATTAATACGGAAGTTAGATTCTGGGTTACCTCTATCATTCGTCAGCTTTTCTGAAGGAGGAATCAGGCCAACTATTTGACTATTACGCACAAGGCGATATGATCCTAGGAACTCATTATTTTTTCCAATATGAAACTCATTGTATTCAGCATATATTTTTGTTGCAGTTATTCTTTTAGGATTATTCACATCAAAGATACGAGCATCACGACGTAAGCCCACCTTTACAGTAAATGTTCCTACGAGTGTATATCCGTTAGTATTCGTCACTATATCACTAACGTGTTTTGAATATCCGCGCCCAGCTTTTACGATCTCCATTAGTTTTCCATCATTTATCCAGATAAATCTGTCAGTCTTTGTTGATGGAGAGTACCAATGTTCGATATTTTCCTCGGAGATTCCGTAGTAGTATTCGGTCTGGTCACCCCCAAAGTAGTCGTACATGGGTAGTGTCGTCCTACCCCGTTCATAGTCGTTGCACGTGATATTAACTGTATCACGTCCAAATACACAACCTATACGATCAAGGGGATTCATAATGCGATCATCAATATCTGCATTTGTTTCATTCTCAGTGTTTGTTTCACCCTCAGATATGGGCACGAAGTTCTTCCAGATCGTCTCGCGTAAGAGTGGGTTGGTCCGAAAGACAATCGTAGTCCCGTGAGCCTCGCCCTCCGCAGAGAGCATTCCATTCTCAGCCCTCTCTTTATTGAACTGCTCCGTTTCCTCCTCCGTCATTTCCGTAACAGAGATCATTCCCGTATATACACCCCTGTTGTGGATGAGATCCCAGGGAATACTGACGTGATATCCTCTCACAGCCCCCCTCTCACGCGTATAGAGATCCACGTGAGTCTTCCTACTCAGGATTGACATCGACGGCTTCGCCCCTATTCCAGAAACACCACGACTCGTATCCGCACTGTGATTCTCACGGTGCATCGAGAACATATTGCCTAGCGCAACTCTGTTCATTCCGAATGCATTGTCTATGAGGCGGGTGCGCTCTGATCCTACGCTGAAGACTATCTTCTTTTCCGCCAATGTAGCACCAGTCCTATCAAGCTTATCAAAGGCGTCCATCGTATTTGCCACGAGCTCCAAGAGGGACTTCTCAGGAGTAAATCCTCTGCGAGTAAATCCTTTCAGGTAGCCTGACTCATCGATGTTGCCGATCATAACTGGGGCGTGCTCCATTTTTAAAGGCTCTGTATGTAAGATAAGAGGTGTTGCTAACTAAAAAGGAGTGGGCAGCACCCCCTCAATTTTGATCCGATTCTCTATTCCGAGTCCCTATTGATTGCAAATACTGAGCTGATTGAGAGGCGCGCTCTCTACTGGAGCATCCAGTAGATTATCAAGGTTCGCGTCCTCCTCTATAGACCAGTCGAGTTTGGCGCAGTCTGGGCGGAGCTCAAGCGCCTCTAGCACATTCCTCAAGGTGAGACGCTCTACCCCAGGACTCGTGAGGAAGTATTCGTTGCTGTACCCCTCGGCACTGACCTCATGAATAAAGACACGCCCTGATGGTTCGTGCCAGGAAATGTCATAGCAACGGTCTCCTCGCGATATTTGGCAGCGCTGTTGCAGCTGCTCTATAAACTCCTCAAACGTGAAGCCGCCTTCGTACTCATAATCCACGTCACCGTAGGCAGACACGGCACGGCGGCTCAGGGAGGTTTGCTCGTATTCGACTCGCATTTTCGGCAGAGGTGGGATGCCTAGTGGATACAGGGTTGTAGCAGTCAATTTCTTAGACCCATATGAAAAAGGACAAGAGCGCGCTTACCTCGCTCTCTTGCCCCTTTCGTCTTATAGTTTTTTTTGATTGTTTTGGTTTGTGCCACTTATACAGAGGCGTACATAGATTTGAATGTCTCGAGAGTATTCACCTGCTCCCTTCGACCAGTATCATAGCGCAGAGCCACGCCCAACTCTCCTCCGCGATAGCAGATAGTTAGGCGGTGTGAGCCACTACCCCAACGAGGCTGAGTGCGGATATCCTGCTCGTAGTCGAATACGCGCCACTCTCTGAGATATCCCTTATACTTCCCATCGACCAGCCCCTGTTCCTCTGATCGCACGAACGGATTCAGGCGGAAACGATGACCTGTCACGCGTGTATTCAGAATGCTCATAAGAGCAGGGAAGTCGTCCTTTGTGCAGGGATAGAACTCCACGCCAAAGACGGGATGCTCGCGAACTCCTCCTCTCACGCGTGCAGATACGGCTATCTCGGCAGCACAGCCGAGACCCTGTAGGGCAATATCAGCCGCCTCTTTCGTCAGGGGGGTAGGGTAGCGAGGGTGAAGGGCGTGATTACCGGCAGTACTCCGAACCTCATAGAGGGGCCCCGTACCGAGACCATCGCGCTCCATTCTCCGATGATCTACTTTGCGAATCTCCCAATCGACCTTCATGTACTCGCTGTCGATGCGCCCTGCAGAGAGGAGGAATGTCTTGCGATGGCCATATACGCGGATAGGCTGGAACCCCCCGTAGCGCTGCTCGTAGTGATTTACGCGCTCCTGAGCCTGAGAGACAATAGAGTAGGTCACCTTGTTGCGGTAGTCGTGCGTCGCGAAGATGCGATCGTGACAGACCCACTCTGTAGAACGAGAGGAGGTCTGATCAATCACCACAATGATGGGTCTGTCTCGTGCCATGAGCATCCACTCTTGCTTCTTCGACCAGTTGATGTTGCGAAGACTAATGTTGTCGGCAAGAGCGCCGCGCCCGATCTCTGCCTTCTCGCCCTTGTCCATCAGGATGCTGCAGTCGGCGAGTTCGGGCACAGAGGAGATACCGTGGAGGAACTGGTAGATTGCCTTGTTGTTCTTGTCCTTCCCTTGTCCGCGGGTGAGTTCGCTATAGGAGAGGCGGAGCACGATGATGTTGCGCGCTGATCCTCGTGCGATCTCGGCTTTCAAGTCGCTAAGTATCTGAGTGCCCTGGGCGGACAAGCGGATAGTGGCGCGAGAGGAGCCTGGATAGAAGAAGGGCTCGGCTTCGAACACGAGGCCTGCATCCAAGAAACGGGCGGGCCCGCAGTATCCAGGGGGAGGAGTGTATTCCACTCGCTCCCCCTGCATAATCTCTTGGATCATATCTTCGTGCTCTTCCTCTTCTACCTCTCCAGAGAAGAGGACTTCCTGGGGAGTAGCACTGTAGAGGATTGTGAAGACGCGCTCGTCCTCACGGATTGCACGATATAAGATCGAGAGACTCTGGTGTTCGCCAGAGCCATAGTCGCACTCGTCCAGGTGGAGCACAACCTCCTTTCCAGACTTTACGTTTTCTCGGACCCACTCCAGACATTCCCTTGCGTTCTTGTCTTTTGTCACTGGGAATACACGGAGATTGTGGTGCCTGAGTTCGTCGCGCTGCATTTCGTCGGCTGTGCGGTGCCAGGCCGAGATGAACGCATGAACACGGGCTGCGGGGCCTGCCTGGTGGTCACGGATGGCGAGATACTCGGCCATCTCACGCTTACCACACTTTACAGGGGCGCGAATAAGGATGCGGCGGCACTCGCGCGCATCCAGAAGGGGAACGACGCGGTCGTTCAGAAATGTCGTGAGGTGGCTGCGCTCACGTTCGAAGATAGCCACGGACCAGGGTTTGGGTGTAGAAGATGCCATTGTTGCTGGGTTGCTCATTACTTTGAAGATTGCTTTGAAGATTGCTTGCTTGTAGTCCTAGGGATCGGTATTCCTAAGAGGAGGGCTTTCAATTTTAAAAGGAGCGGCGTGCCTCTTAGGGGCTGAGCCGCCAGACAATGAAAAAGGAGAGCGCTTACCTCGCTCTGCTTTTCCGTTATTGTATTTGTATTTTGTCTTGTGTTTGTACTGTACCCTCCTTACTCCTTCATCTCGGCCTCAGCCAGATCTGCTGGCTCAGGAACGCTGGCGTCGATCTTGCTGCCATTGAAGCGGCCCACCCACTCGAAGTCCATCGTCACTACATCTCCGCGCTCGTTTGTGTAGTAATCCTCGCCGTCGTGAGTCCAAGAGTAGAATCGCAGATCCACAACCTTGGGCTTGGGTTTGATCTGGATCTTCTTGGGCGCTGGTGCAGGAGCGGGGGCAGCCACGGGCTCTGGTGTAGGAGCGGGGGCAGCCACGGGCTCTGGTGCAGGAGCCGCGGGCTCTGGCTCAGCCGCAGCAGCCGCAGCAGCCGCCTTCTTCGCCTTGCGCTCTGCCTGCTTCTGATTGTGAGCCTCCAGTTCCTCTGGCGTCATCTCAGACACCTTCTTGGGACCAGAGCGCTTCTTCTCAGAAGTGCCTTCAGGAGCTGCCTGCTTCTGTGTCTCTTGCTTCGAGACAGCAGGTGGCTCCCAGCCATCCAGAGCCGCTACGATGTCCTCGTCTGTCCAGTCAGTGTAGGGCTTCTGACTTTTCAGATCAGAGGCGAACTGCTTTACTCGAACAGTAGGCATCTTGTGCTCCTTATCGACGCCAGTACTCTCTTCGTTTGCGCGGATCAGAGCTTCCACGCGGACAGTGAAGAGAATCCAGGGATTCGTAGTGGGACCACGGGGCTCACGAGGGGGTTTGGCTGCCTTCTTAGAGGGTTTCTCTTCAGAGGGGGCAGTAGGGGGGGCAGTAGGGGGGGCAGTCAGAGGAACAGAGGCATCAGATCCAGAGCGCTCGGCCAAGAGCTTGGCCAGAGTCTGAATCAGAGTCTCCCTGTTCTTGTCCAGGAGGTCCTTCAGAGTATCCAGAGTGATGTTAGCCAGGGGGGTAGTTGTCAGAGTTGCGGCCATCTTAGTCGTGTTACAACGCTGATTGCTGATGCAGAATGCTGATGCTGATTGCTGGTTTTCCTACTGGGTGGTAGGGGGAGGTCGGCTTTCAATTCTTTTTTGAAATTGAGAGGGGGTCAGAGCAGGGTCAGAGCAGGGTCAGAGCAGGGTCAGAGCAGGGTCAGCACGCAGTGCTGCTGAGCGCTCTGCCTATGGCAGAGCTGTCACAGGCCCCAGGCAGAGCTCAGAGGGCCTCAGATAGGTATCAGAACAGAGTTAGAGCAGAGTTAGAGCAGAGACCCTTCTCTGGGCCCCCTCTGAGGCCTCTCTGGACCCTCTCTGGACCCTCTCTGGGCCCTCTCTGACAGCTCTGCCACAGGCAGAGCCCTCAGCAGCACTGCGTGCTGACCCCTCTCTGACAGCTCTGCCACAGGCAGAGCGCTCAGCAGCACTGCGTGCTGACCCCTCTCTGAGGCCTCTCTGACCCCTCTCTGACAGCTCTGCCACAGGCAGAGCGCTCAGCAGCACTGCGTGCTGACCCCTCTCTGACAGCTCTGCCACAGGCAGAGCGCTCAGCAGCACTG
>Ga0068872_10002861_pt1 | contig 13396 bp, 9 predicted proteins | sample NOAtaG_7_FD_66441 | JGI IMG/M metagenome (GOLD analysis project Ga0068872, IMG submission 66441) | Freshwater lake microbial communities from Lake Erie, under a cyanobacterial bloom - NOAA_Erie_Diel1S_2200h metaG | ecosystem: Environmental > Aquatic > Freshwater > Lake | place: USA: Ohio, Lake...
AATTGGAGTGTAGTAAGTTGCGATGCGGTGAGATTGGTGGCAAGTTCAAAAATCAGTGAATCGGTTACATTGGGATTGGCTTGTACATAGGAAAAAACAAATGCAACCGAATCAACCCGGTATTGGGTGGAGGCTGAATAATTCATGATTGAGTCCGTATAGTAAATGAAGGGATCATAGAATTTCGGGCTGCTAATGTCCAATACAGTTCCAATGTTATGTACAAAAGGGACATCATAAACAGGAGTATTGGTTTGAGGATCCATTCCGTAATAGGCTAAAATGGTTGAATCCGAGAAAAGGTAATTGTAATTGACAGCACTTCCCAGATTTCCATTCACCATCTGCTGGTAGCTGCTCATGGTTTCACCATAATTGAACCAGCGAAAGGATGTGTCGAGAAGCATCATGTTTTGTGGCGTGGAGAATTGCCGTGGACGATTGGTTTGAAGTTTTTTTCCGGGACGGATTTCTACGTGATCCACACGGGGAATGATAGCCATAGCCAAGTTGGTACATACCAACAGAAAGGAAAGGAAGAAGTACTTGTTTTTCATTTGAGATTGTTTTGTTCTGTAAATGTACAAATGAAATTCAATCTGCCAAACCATTTACCGATTATTGAGCAGAAGGAATGTTTTGTTTTTTTACTTCAGCAAATACCATTTATTTTCTGTTTTGCAAGGGATGTTGATTGTGGTTTTTTTATATTTGGTAAAAATATCCCAATGAAACCCCTCGTACTTGCTCTTTTATTGCTCCTTGCCGGCCTCTCTGTCCGCTCACAAACCAAAGATGATTACATAGCTTCTCCGACTCCTAAAATGTTTAAAATCACCAAGCAAAATGGTTCGGTATTTTTTGGTATCATCAAAAAGGAAGATGCCCGGGAAGTGTTGGTGGAAACAAAGGTTCTTGGGGAGGTCTACATCCCAAGGCATGAGATTCAATCGATGGTAGAGATCAAACAGGATGCGATAAGTGAAACCGGTGAATACATAGCTCCTCTGGAATTTTCTTCCAGGTATTTTTTCACCACCAATGGTCTTCCTATCAAAAAAGGAGAGGGATATATCAGATGGAGCCTGCTTGGGCCTGATATTCAGATTGGGGTTGCCGACAATTTCGGTGTGGGCTTGATTACCACTTGGATTGGGCTTCCTCTGGTGGCTAACCTAAAGTATTCCATCAAGCTTCAAAAGGATGTACATCTTGGATTGGGTGCATTGCTGGGCAGCGGTTCCTGGCTGGCACCGCGATTTATGGTTGCACTTCCTTTTGCAGCACTCACCCTAGGCAATGAAAGAAAAAACATCAATTTTTCACTGGGCTATGGGGGATACAATGATCCCTCCGGCTTCCTCACATTTAATGCATCAAGCTCTTCCACCTTTTTGTGTTCGTTTGCAGCCTATGCCCGCGTGTCCAACAAGGTGGCATTTGTATTAGATTCATTTATCCTGCCCATTCAATCTTTTGGATTTGTCTCTCCGGGTTTTCGTTTCGGCTTAAATGACAGAACTTCATTTCAGTTGGGTTTTACCGGCATTGTGTCTGATTTGAGTTCAAGCCCTTTACCATTCCCCAATGTCCAGCTCTTTCAGAAGTTTTGAGGAAGAATGATGCTGCCTTTGCAGATGGAATGTGCTTGGCTGTTTTTCATGAACTTTTTTGAGCATTATTCATCTTTCTTCTAGTCTGCTTAACGAAAAATCAGAGAAACTTTGTCAAGGCTGAGGATTTGTATTCAGACATTTAAAAGTGTTGGTTAAGATAAACCCAAAAATACATGAGCCATCAACAGCATTCTTTGAGAGGATTGAGGGAAACTGAATAGGTGCGCATTTAATCGCAAGAGAAAAAGTGCTTGGGATGCGAAAAATGGTATTGATAATAGAAGGCAAAGCAGGTTGAAAAGGTTCGGGCCATGTGCCCTCATCATCGTGGCTTTAAGCATTTTATGTTTTTTTTGATAAGTTGCTTGCAGGGCTTCACTAAATAGCCTTAGTTTAGCCAAGAATTATGCAATTTACTATCGAAAAAACCACCCAGTCCAAACTCCCTTCTGTGGATTTTGACCAACTGGTTTTCGGAAAAATTTTCTCCGACCACATGCTGGTGGCGGATTGTATTGCCGGAGAATGGCAGCAACCCGCAATCAAACCCTATGGCAAGTTTGAAATCGCCCCCTCTCTATCCGCCCTGCATCACGCCCAAAGCATTTTCGAAGGACTCAAAGCCTATCGCAGTGTAAATGGGGATGTTACTTTTTTCAGGCTTCCCGACAATGCAGCCCGCATGAATGTGTCGGCCGAGCGCATGGCCATGCCGCCCATCCCTCAGGAATTGTTTGTGGAAGGCATCAAGCAACTGGTTGCAATCGACAAAGGTTTTGTTCCTTCCGGCGACGAACTGGCGCTTTATGTAAGACCGGTATATTTTGCTACTGATGAAGCCATAGGAGTTAAAGCCTCTCTAAATTACAGACTCATCATTTTTACCACACCTACCGGTCCTTTTTATGCAGAACCTCTCAAGGTGATGATTGAGACGGAATATTCCCGCTCCTCTGAAGGTGGAACCGGCTTCGCAAAAGCAGCAGGCAATTACGGAGGTTCTTTTTACCCCACCCGTCGTGCCATCCAAAGAGGTTATCACCAACTCATCTGGACCGATGCAAGGGAAAATAAATATGTGGAAGAATCGGGCAGCATGAACCTCATGTTTGTGTTTAACGGAGTGCTCACAACGCCTCCCCTGAGCCATAGCAAGCTGGCAGGCATCACCCGCGACAGCCTCCTTAAGATTGCCTCCGACCTGCAAATACCGGTGGAAGTAAGAGAAATTTCGGTGGATGAAATCCAGCAAAGATTTGATGACGGCAGCCTCAACGAATGTTTCGGAACCGGCACGGCAGTTGGTGTGAGTCATATTGCCATGATTGGTCATAAAGAACGGGAGATGGTTCTTGCACCTTTTGACCAAAGACCGGTGGCCTCTAAGCTGGGAAAACACCTGATTGACATAAAACGCGGAGCTGTAAGTGATTCGCATGGCTGGGTTACCCGCATCTGAAACCCCCTGATAATTGCTACCTTTACGCCCCCAATTTTATAAAGCAGCATGAACATTACCAAGCAACAACACGACGATCTGCATGCAGTCATCACCGTGAGTCTCGATCCTGCAGACTACTTAGAACCTTTTGAAAAAGCAGTAAAATCCTATGCTAAAAAAGCCAATATGCCCGGTTTTCGTCCTGGTATGGTTCCGGCAGGCATGGTAAAAAAAATGGTGGGACAATCACTGATGGCAGAAGAAGTAAATCGTATTCTTCAGCGTTCCCTACAGGATTATTTTGAGGAGCAGCAGTTTGACCTTATGGGAAATGCGCTGCCCTCCGAAGAAGACAAAGACAAGGACCTGCCCAGCTGGCAGTCGCCCTCTACACTCGACTATAAATTTGATATTGCCTTTGCTCCCAGCTTTGAATTGCAGACCGGTAGCGGCTCATTTACGCGCCGTTATATACAAGTGAGTGATGACCAGATTGAAAATCAAATTACCCGACTCAAACAGCGCTTTGGCAGCATCTCTTATCCTGAGGCCATTGAAAAAAACGACCTTGTTTATGCCGATATCACCGAACTTCAGGAAGATGGTGAGGTAAAACCCGGAGGCGTTTTCGTGAATGGTCCGGTGTGGATAGAATCCATTAAAGACGAAGAAACCCTTGCTGCATTTCTGGGAAAGAAAAAAGACGATGTGATTGAGGCAGATATACAAAAACTTGCCGCCAATGAAACAGATCGTGCAGCATTGCTTAAGATAAAACCCGAGGAACTGGAAGCCCACGGAAATAACTATCGTATTAAAATTACTGCTATCTCTCGCATGCAACCTGCTGAGATGAATGCGGAATTTTTCGCCAAGGTTTTTGGTGAGGAAGTGGACAATGAAGAGGCATTTCGCACCCGCATCCGCAGACAGATAGAAGATACCTATAAAAAAGATTCGGATACGCTCCTGTATAATGAGATTCAGAAAACTTTGATTGAACAGAATCCATTGACCTTGCCAGAGTCATTCTTGAAGCGCTGGATTGTTGCAGTGAGCGAAAAACCAATGACAAGCGAAGAGATTGAAGCTGACTTTGACAACTACAGAAAATACCTGCACTGGAAACTGATTGAGAAAAAACTAACCGACCGTTTTGAAATTAGGGTAGAGGCAGATGACCTGAAAAATTATCTGAGAAGTTTTTACATCTCACAGTACACCCAATATGTGGGCAGCATGCCGGAAGAAGAAAATATTCAGGCATATGTAAATAAGTCGCTTCGTGAACGAAAAGAGATTGAAGGAATTGCAGACAAAATTGTGACAGAAAAGTTAATCGATGCCTTCGAAAAACATTTTGAGGTAACAAGCGTCTTTATGGAAGAAGAAAAATTTTACGAAACACAAACACCATAACCATGGATACCAACAATGATTTCAGGAAGTTTGCCGTTCACAGCAGGGGCATCAGCGGCAATACCTTTGATTCCTATCATAGGCATCAAGTAACTTCACTCACGCCCTATATTCTTGAAGAAAGGCAGTTGAATGTGAGCCAAATGGATGTATTCTCCCGACTCATGATGGATCGTATCATTTTTTTGGGTACCGGCATCGACGACCAAGTGGCAAATATCGTTCAGGCGCAGTTGTTATTCTTGCAGTCTACTGATCCCAGAAAAGACATACAGATTTATCTGAACTCACCAGGAGGGTCTGTATATGCAGGTTTGGGTATTTATGATACCATGCATTATATCGAGCCGGATGTAGCTACCATTTGTACCGGTATGGCAGCCTCTATGGGCGCTGTGCTGATGTGTGCCGGAGCTAAAGGCAAAAGGTCTGCACTGAAACATGCCCGTGTCATGATTCACCAGCCTTTGGGTGGTGCGCAGGGTCAAGCATCAGACATTGAAATTACCGCAAGGGAAATACAGAAACTCAAAAAAGAACTTTACGAAATTATTTCTCAGCATTCCGGAAAGCCGTTCGACAAGGTATGGGCCGATAGTGATCGCGACTACTGGATGACAGCAGAAGAGGCGCGCGATTACGGAATGATTGACGAAGTGCTCACGAAACGATAATCTCCATTTTACAAAGCACACCAACCAATGAGCAAGGCTACACGCTGTTCATTCTGCGGAAGAGAAAAAAAAGAAGTCTCCATCCTTATTGCCGGCATCGACGGCCATATTTGCAACCATTGCGTGGAGCAGGCTTCTGCTATTTTGAATGAGGAAAAAAACCTCAGCACTTTTCCCGGGAAAGCAGATTCTAAATTCACTCTGGTGATTCCCACTGAGATCAAGGCATTTCTGGATCAGTATGTAATCGGTCAGGATTTTGCAAAGCGTACACTGAGTGTAGCGGTGTACAACCATTACAAACGGATTCAGGAAGGACAGCGAACGGCAGGAAAAAAAGAAGATATTGAACTAGAAAAATCCAACATCATCTTGGTAGGTGAAACCGGCACTGGCAAAACTCTTTTGGCACGCACCATTGCAAAATTGCTGAATGTGCCATTTTGTATCGCCGATGCAACGGTGCTCACAGAAGCCGGTTATGTGGGAGAAGATGTTGAAAGTATTCTCACACGATTGCTCCAGGCAGCCAATTACGATGTTCAGGCAGCAGAAAAAGGGATTGTATTTATTGATGAGATAGATAAAATTGCCCGTAAAAGCGACAATCCTTCCATCACCCGCGATGTATCAGGAGAAGGTGTGCAGCAAGCTTTGCTTAAAATCCTCGAAGGGACCACTGTGAATGTGCCGCCCCAGGGAGGGAGGAAACATCCTGAAGCCAAAATGATTCAGGTTGATACCCGAAACATTCTCTTTATTTGCGGCGGTGCTTTTGATGGTATCGAAAAGAAAATTGCCAGAAGATTGAATACCGGTGCCATTGGTTTTAAATCGGCAAAAAGAGAACAGCACGATGAAACCAGTTTGTTGCAATATGTTTCTGCTCCAGACTTAAAGGCTTTTGGTCTGATTCCTGAATTGATTGGCAGGTTGCCGGTGGTGGCTTATCTTCAGCCTTTGGATGAAAGCATGCTTCGTCAGATTCTTACCGAACCTAAAAATGCATTGGTAAAGCAATACATTCGATTGTTCGAAATGGATAGTGTGCAACTCAAATTTGATAAGGAAGCATTGGATCTCATCATCGAAAAAGCCATGCAATTTAAGCTGGGGGCGAGGGGCCTGCGCTCTATATGCGAAGCCATACTTACCGATGCCATGTTTGAATTGCCAAACACCAAAGAAAAAGTGTTTAAGGTAACCTATTCCTATGCCAATGAAAAACTCACACAGTCGGTGTTGAGTAAACTCAAGGCCGCCTGATTGCTTTACACATCAGTCCTCAATAAACAGGAAATAATTTCTACCAAGAATAAGAGATAAACATTTGTATTTACAACTTTCGATGTCAGCCTAGGAGCATCATTACTTATTTAGAAGCTTCTTCATAATTGACATTTTTATATTGGAATTCCATAGATATCATCTATCAATCATTAAAAAATTGGATGTATCATTTGATAAGCTGGTTTGTACGAGTTCAGCGGAATATTGAATGAATTTTGTTTCCTGATTTTATAAATGAAAAAGAAATCTGAATGAGTTTTGTTTTACTTTATTCTATTCATCAGATTTTCAGCAAACTCTTCTAGGATTTGTTTTTTTTCTTTGGGAGCCTTGATTAGGTTTAAATGCTTGAGCGCCTGCTCCGAATGAGATTGTATTTTATTTTGGGTGTGATCGGGTATTTTTAGAAAATCAAATATGTTTTTAACGGCATTTACCTTTTCATCCGGATCTGTCGTAGGGTGATTCATCCACTGTTCTAGTTCTTCTTTCATGTATCGATTGGCCATTTCGAGCGCCTTGATGACCATGAAAGTTTTTTTATTGGCGATGATGTCACCTCCCGGTTTTTTACCAAAGGAATCATGGTTGCCATATAGGTCGAGATAATCATCCTGTAATTGAAAGGCAACACCCAACTGTCTGCCAAATTCATATACATGTGTTGCATCTACATCTGATCCTTTTGCAACAATGGCTCCCATCTGCATGGATGCTCCCAATAACACTGCCGTTTTTTGCGAAATCATTTGCAGGTAACGAGCCTGTGTCACGGTGTGTTCAGTTTCAAAATCCATGTCGACTTGTTGTCCTTCACACACCTGCAGGGCTGTAGCAGAAAATAGTTTTCTGAGTTTGTCTCCGGTTTCTCCCTTGTAGTAATCCAGGAACTGATAGGCTCTCACAAGCATGGCATCCCCGGATAAAATAGCGATAGGGATGTTCCATTTTTCATGAACGGTAGGTTTTCCGCGTCGTAGCGGAGCGTTGTCCATAATGTCGTCGTGTAGCAAACTAAAATTATGAAAAACTTCAATGGCGATGGCTGCAGAAGTAGCTTCTTGGTAATCGCCGCCAAACAGGTCGCATGCCATGAGCGTGAGCAGGGGACGCACTCGTTTTCCACCTAAGGAAAGGATGTAAGAAACCGGGGTGTATAAATGCTCCGGTTTTTTGCTTCCTTCTGCTAAACAGATCTCAGCAATGGATTTTTCGAGGTGTTCCTGAAACAAACCGATATCCACAATCAGCGGATTTGCGCATGATTTTTAATCACCTTCATCAGGCCTTTGTCAAGGCTTAGCATAGGTCTTTGGAGGAGTTGTTTCATTTTTGAAACATCCGGTTTGCGACGCGTCATATCTCCTTCTTCCAACGGGGCGAGATGCTTAATTTTTGAGCTGCTTTTGGTGAGCCTGATAATGGTTTGTGCAAGCTCGAGGATGGTGATTTCATCTTCTCCCCCCACATTCACTACATCATTAATATAGGCATTGTGATAATAGGCGTTTGTAGTGGCTTCAATATTGTCGTCTATGTAGCAAAAAGTACGGGTTTGACTTCCGTCGCCGTAGATGGTGATGGGCTTGTCCTTGAGAGCAGCGAAAATAAATTTGGAGACCACAAAATCCTTTGATTGTTTTGGCCCGTAGGTATTGAAGAAACGGAAGATGGTGTATTCTAAACCGAATTCCTGATAGTAACTGCGCAGGAAAGCTTCTCCCACATTTTTTACAATGGCATAAGGTAATCGGGAATTGAGTGGAGTGGTATGTTCATTTTGAGGAAACTCAACAGGTTCGCCATACACTTCTGAGGAAGATGAATAATATACTCTTTTAACACCTGTATTTTTAGACAATTGAAGGATGTTGCGAATACCGGTGATATCATGCAAAACCATGACCGGATTTTCAAGGGTTCGTTTCACACCGACCAAAGCAGCATAGTGAAAAACATAATCGAACTGGTAAGCGAAAAAGATACCGGAGAGGTCTTCGTAATTATTTACATCTGCTTTAATAAAACGGATGTTGTTATTGGGTGATGCAGGTATTTTGGAAGAAAAACCTGTGATAAAATTATCTACCAATACGATTGAATTCTCTTTTTTTTCAGCCAACTTTTCGGCCAAACAACTGGGAATGAATCCTGCTCCTCCTGTTACTAATATTTTTGCCATGACAATTGGTAAATGTGTTTACAATGTGAGTAAATAACTGCCATATCCGCTCTTGGTAAGCGGTTTTGCAATTTCATGTAATTGGGTTTTATCGATGTATCCCATACGGTAAGCCACTTCCTCTATACATCCGATTTTTAGTCCTTGCCTTTCTTCGATTACCTGAACAAACTGTCCGGCCTGCATCAGTGAGGCAAATGTGCCTGTATCGAGCCAGGCGGTTCCACGATCTAGTATGCCCACCTTTAGTTTTCCACGATTGAGATATTCTTTGTTTACATCGGTAATTTCATATTCACCTCTTGCAGATGGCTTGAGGTTTTCGGCAATGCTCACCACTTCATTGTCGTAAAAGTACAGTCCGGGTACAGCATAGTTTGATTTTGGTTTTACAGGTTTTTCTTCAATGGACAATACTTTATTCGATGCATCGAATTCCACTACTCCGTATCGTTCCGGATCGGATACATGGTAAGCGAATACCACTCCTCCGTCGGGATCATGAAACCCCTGCAATAGTCTGCCAAGTCCCGAGCCATAAAAGATATTATCACCCAGGATGAGCGATACCTTGTCGTTTCCGATGAATGATTTACCTATCACAAATGCTTGTGCAAGTCCGTTAGGCACTTCCTGAACGGCATAGGAGAAGGAGCATCCGATGCGGCTCCCATCTCCCAACAGCCTTTCAAAATGAGGCAAATCATGTGGGGTAGAGATAATCAGTACTTCACTTATTCCGGCCATCATTAGCACAGACAAGGGATAGTAAATCATGGGTTTGTCGTACACCGGCATGAGTTGTTTGCTCACGGCTAGGGTGAGAGGGTGCAGGCGTGTTCCGCTGCCACCGGCAAGAATGATACCTTTCATTACAAACTGCTGAGGTTCAAAGATAGAAATTATTTTTCGCGCTGTTTCACCTTGAGTTCATCTAGGGCAATGTCTTCCTCCTCTGCCCAGAACTCGATTAATGGTTCTTCGATAAAGGCTCTTGTAATGAGTCGCTTTTCGAGCGACAACAGAAAACATGGAAGGAGTATCAGGTTCGACGCATAAGAGATTAGCAGGGTGATGGAGATGAGTAATCCGAGTGCAGCTGTGCCACCGAAGCCGGAGGCCATAAAAATACCGAAGCCGAAAAACAGGATGATAGCAGTATAAATCATGCTCACACCTGTTTCTCCGAGTGTTTTGCTCACTGTTTTAGAAATGCTGTAGTGTTGCAGTCTGTATTCCTGTCGGTACTTGGTAAGGAAATACATATTGCCATCTGAAGCGATGCCAAAGGCGATACTAAAAACCAAAATGGTTGATGGTTTCAGGGGAATGCCCCAGTAGCCGATGAATCCGGCTGTAATTAGCAAGGGTATCATGCTTGGCAGAAGGCTGATCACCACCATGCGAAAGGATGTAAAAAGAGTAAACATCACAATCGCAATCAGGATCACCGCGAAGAATACACTTTCAATCAAATTTTTTACGAGGTAATCGTTGCCTTTAAGGAACATCACACAATTTCCGGTGAGCGAAACATTGTATTCTTTCGGATCAAAGATAGAATCTACAGCGGGCCGGATATCCTGAAGGAGTTTTTTCATTTTGATAGAACCCACATCAGCAATCTGCACATTTACCCGAGTTATTTGTTTGCTACTGTCAACAAAAGCTTTAAAAGTACTTAGCTTTTTTCCTGTACCGGAAACCAGAGAGCCGATGTGTGCCACCTCGCTGGCAGGAGGCAGAAGATAATGTTTTGGATCGCCTTCATTGAGTGCCTGGTTGGCAAACTTCACGGCTTCAACACCCGATAAAGGTTTGGAAAACTCCGGATAACGCAGAAAAATTTTCTGCAGGCGATTGATCTTGTAGAGGGTTTTGAGTTTGAAAGCCCCCCCATTCTTTTTTGTATCGATACCAATCTCGAAGGGCAGTACACCGGCATAGTTTTTTTCAAAAAATCTCAGGTCGGTATAGATGGGATCATCGGAGGGCAAGTCGTCTACAACAAAACCTTCTGCTCTGATCCTGGATATGCCCACTACAGAGATTGCCACCAATAAAATGGTGATACCATAAATGAGTTTGCGGTGATGATGCACCCACCAGTCGATGTTTTTAAGAAGTCCCGTGATCATTGGGTTTTCTACATGCCTGATCTGCTTTACCGAAGGAGGCGGGAGATAACTGAAGATGACGGGAATAAGCAGGAGAGACACTGCATAGGTGGCCATTACATTGATGGATGCCACCAGTCCGAATTCAACCAGAATAGAGGATTTTGTAAAACAAAAAACGGCAAAGCCAATAGAGGTTGTTACATTAGCAAAGAAGGTGGAGACACCTATTTTGCCCACCATGCGCGTGAGTGATCTAGCCTGGTTTCCATGCATGCTGTATTCCTGGTGATATTTGTTGAGCATGAGGATGCAGTTGGGAATCCCTATCACGATAATGAGGGGTGGAATAAGACCGGACAGGACGGTGATTTTGTAACCGAAAAGAACAATGCAGCCAAAAGACCAAACCACGCCGATGATGACGATTAACAGGGAGAAGACAACCGGCGTTGCGCTGCGAAAAAACAAGAGCAGAATAAATGCGGTTACCAATACTGCCAAGCCCAGAAACATGGTCATCTCAGAGGCGATTTTTCTGGCTAGCACAGTGCGTATATAAGGCAAGCCGGAGTAATGCAGGGCGAGGTTGTGCTTGCTTTCAAACTGTTTCGCTAAAATCTTGATGGAGTCTACCATCGAGAGGCGGTTGCGGCTGTTGAGCATCTCCCGGGTAAAGGTGATGGCCATCAGGTGTGAACGATGGTCTTTGGAATAAATAAATCCTTCGTAAAACGGCAGTCTGTATACCTCCTTGCTCAGGGAATCGAGCACTTGCTGAGAGGGAACAAATTCGGGAAAGAGTGGTTTCAATTCAAACTTGTTCAGGCTGTCGTTTACATGCAGGGTACTTATTCTGCCTATGGAGAGAACTTCTTGGATGCCTTTGATTTTGTTGATGCTCTTGCCCAATTCACACCAATCATTAAACTTACGAAGTTTGAAAAATCCGGAGTCTTCAATTCCAATGACCATCACCGCGCCATCTTCTCCGAATTGTTTTTTAAATCGGTTGTAGGCTACCAGCGTGGAGTCGTCGTCAGGAAGGAGTTTTGCAAATTCGTAGGTAATACGAACCTGGGTAGCAAAATATCCCATGATCAGGGTAAGCAGGGCCACCAATCCCAAAACAGGGATGCGGTTACGAAGAATGAAGCCTGCCAGCCTGTACCATACATTCATACAATTGCCAAATATAAGATATCCCACAGGTTGTCTGTCACTTTTTTTATCAATTTAGCAACTGATATCATGACAATGAATGGAAAGACAGGTTTTTTTGTTTTGCTCTTTGCCCTGGTAATGTCCTACATGCCTTTGCAAGCGCAAAACATTGTAATTCAGGTGTGGGATGCAGGCGACAGCACCAGTGTGATTGGAGCCCTTGTAAGCTGCGGCAGGCAAACAGCTGCCAGTGATGTAAACGGCAAGGTTGCCTTCAGCATCAGCGAGTTTCCGTTGAGTATCACGGTAAAGGCACCGGGCTTCCTCCCTTACCAAGCGAATCTTGCTGCACCGGATTCCAGAATGATGATTTACTTGAGTTCCTCTCCGCGTCAGCTTGATGAGGTTATTATCAGTTCCTCTCGTTATGAGCAGAACATCGCCAAGGTTCCTGTAAGTATTCAGCTTATTAAACCGGCGCTTATTGAGAATAAAAACACCATCAATCTGGAGACCATTATTGATCAGGTGCCCGGGGTGAGCGTCACAGATGGCCAAGTGAGTATGCGCGGACAGAGTGGATTTAGCTACGGAGCAGGCAGCAGGGTAATGTTATTGGTTGATGATATGCCTCTGTTGGCAGGCGATGCCTCTGACATCAAGTTTAATTTTTTACCCGTAGAAAATATCGAACAGGTGGAAGTGATGAAAGGTGCAGGCTCTGCCATGTATGGTTCTTCGGCACTGAATGGAGTAATAAATGTGCGAACCGGTTATGCAAAGGAAAAACCGGAAACAAGACTCACGCTTTACTCGGGCGTTTATGATAATCCCATGAGAGGCGCACTAAAATGGTGGGGAAATGCCAATCCCACTTACTCGGGATTGAATTTTTATCATGCCCGGAAAATTAAGCAGTTTGAAATAGTTGCTGGAGCCAATTACTTTAACGACGAAGGATATCGGATGGGAGAAAAAGAACAGCGTATTAGGTTTAACCTCAATACCCGATACAACTTTCAAAAAATAAAAGGACTTTCTGCAGGTATCAACGGAAATGCGCAACGCACCGGAGGAGCCTTGTTCATTCTCTGGCAGAACAAAGACTCAGGAGCACTGAAGCCCTTGCCGGGCACACTCAGCAATTATATTACTTATCGGGTGAATGTAGATCCATGGGTGAATTGGTATTCCGGCTCCCGCACCAAGCACACCCTCAGGTCGAGGTATTATGTAACCAACAATCTGAATGATACCAAACAGGATTCGCGCTCAGATGTGTTATACAGTGAGTATGTACTACGACATACCTTTTTGCAGGACTGGGTGCTTAATGCAGGATTGGTTTACATTGCCAACCGGATTAAGTCCGACTCCCTCTATGGAAACCACTCGGGTAGCAATGCAGCCTTTTTCTTTCAACTGAACAAAGACATTGGACCACTTTCTCTTTCGATGGGGGCCAGGGCAGAGTATTTTGAACTCAATGGAAT
>Ga0068872_10002864_pt1 | contig 13387 bp, 14 predicted proteins | sample NOAtaG_7_FD_66441 | JGI IMG/M metagenome (GOLD analysis project Ga0068872, IMG submission 66441) | Freshwater lake microbial communities from Lake Erie, under a cyanobacterial bloom - NOAA_Erie_Diel1S_2200h metaG | ecosystem: Environmental > Aquatic > Freshwater > Lake | place: USA: Ohio, Lake...
GAGAAGATGGCAGAGATGAAACAGCAGGGAATCGAGTACGAGGAGCGCATCGCCAGGCTCGCCGAACTCGAGTACCCCAAGCCGCAGCGTGAATTCGTCTACGGCACCTTCGCTGCCTTCCTGCTGAAACACCCCTGGGTGGGCGAGGAAAACATCCGGCCGAAGAGCATCGTGCGCGAGATGGTCGAGGACTACGCTGACTTCGCCAACTACATCAAGCTCTACGATCTCGAGCGCTCCGAAGGCGTACTGCTCCGGCATGTATCGAGCGTGCACAAGGTGCTCGCGCAGACGGTGCCCCCCGCGTTCAAGAATGAGGATCTGCTGGAGATCGAGGACTGGCTGGCAGGGCTGCTGCACGGCATCGACAGCAGCCTGCTCGATGAATGGGAGCGGATGAAACACCCCGAGCAACTGGCTGCTGCAGAGGACGTGGCGTCAGCGCCCGAGCCGGTCGATATCACGAAGAACAAGCGCGAGTTCACGGCGCTGATCCGCATCGAAGTGTTCCACTTCCTACGCGCGCTTGCCGCCCATCGCTACGACGCGGCGGCAGCGTTGACTCCACCGTGGACCGCAGAGGAGTTGCGCGTGGCGATGGACCCCTATTACGTCGAGCACGAACGCATCCTGCTCGACCCGGACGCACGGAACCACACGCGCACCTATGTCACGCAGGATGAGCGCACCGGTACGTGGACGATCGCGCAGGTGCTGGTGGATCCGCAGGGGCTGAATGACTGGCAGGCCACGTTTACGGTGGACAAGGCGCTTGCGAAGGAGGAGGGCAAGCCGACGCTGGTGTTGGTCGGTCTGTCGGCGATCGGGTGAGATGGTTCAAGTGGTACGTAAATGGGGTCAGACCCCATTTTCAGCCTGACATCTCAGCGAGTTGCGGAATGCCCTGTTTCGAGCGCGAGTTTGTCCTGCACCTTGCGCCAGATCGCTGAGGGCAACTTGCCAAGGCTGACCGCGTCACGAGCCTCGATCGTCGCAATCTTTGCCGTGCGAACGATCGAGGCGACGGGCAACCCCGTCCCGCTCAGAACATTGATCGCCACGTCCCCCGGCCATCCTCTGTTTGCAGCGCTCGTGATCATCAGCACCCACAGGAGCCCATGAAGATCTTCCAGTTCGTTCGATGAAACCACTAACGCAGGACGCGACTGCCGGGTGGAGCGATCCGTATACGGAAACGGAACTTTCACGACGTCCCCACGGCTAAAGCCTGCCATATGCTTTCCGGTCCGCCGCAGACTTCCACTCGCTGAAGGTCCGGAACGGATCCTCGGCCTCGTCGGCGCAAGCCTTGGTGAGAATCACGCGACCATCGTCGATGACGTAGGCGATTTCGTCACCGGGTTCGAGATGCAGCGCAGCGCGAACTGGCTGAGGGATTGTTGTTTGCGACTTTGTCGTCAACTTGCTGGTGATCATGTCCTGACTCGCGCATCTCAAGGTCCCAGTGTAAGGAAAGTCCTTTTCCATGGGCAACAATGCCGTGAACCCGGCTGCGCTCTCTTGCGGCTCGTTGGCAGCGCGGTGGATGCCCAACTCCACAGTGGGGAGGGCGGCCAGTGCGGGTTCCGTGCGCACTCTCTGGGTGAACAGAGGTTGAAGGGCCTCGATCAGCCCATGACGGTCGATGCCGGGCGACGCGCCGGCAACCGCGGCGGGCGTTTTTGCTCTCACGCTTGGATGGGCTGTCGCGGAGCGTATAGGCCCTGCCGGCGTAGCAAGTGCCGAGGCCTCGAAACCCGCACGGCAGCGGGAAACTGCTGAACCACCTTGCTCAGGTGTCGGAGCTTCAGGTGCCTCCGCCCACCTTGAGCTTCGCTTTCAAGGGCAAGCAGGTCGCAACTCCCCAGTCGGACAAGGCGCTCAAGCAGCTCACAGACGACTATGGCGACAGCATGGCCTACCAGATTGCTGAGATCCGCGCCTGCCGGGGCGAGGCTGACGCCGCCTCACTTCATTTGGTGCGCGAAGCTCTCAAAAGATGCTTTGACCGATTGCCTCCGCCTTTTTATAGTCAGTGGGCTTGCGTGAAGGGTAGTTTCACTTTCCCGCAAAATAATACTAATTATTCAGGGGATCTCACCATGCATACGCCCTCTTTCCGTTTGTCCGTTCTGGCTGCTGCCGTCGCTGCTTCCCTGCTGCCCGGGACGGCCCGTGCGCAGTTGGAGCTGGAGGAGATCATCGTCACGGCGCAAAAGCGCGCGGAGAGCCTCCAGGATGTGCCGATCTCGCTCACGGCTATCCAGGGCGATCAGATCAAGGCCGCCGGCGTGCAGGACATGACCAAGATCGCGCAGTACGTGCCGAACCTGCACATCGATATCGCAGCGATCAACACCAACATCTACATGCGCGGTGTGGGCTCGGGCAACAACCAGGGCTTCGAGCAGTCGGTGGGCATGTACATCGACGGTATCTACATGGGACGCGGCCACCAGTACCGCACCGGCTTTCTGGATATCGAGCGCGTCGAGATCCTGCGGGGGCCACAGGGCACACTGTTTGGTCGCAACACCGTGGCCGGTGCCGTGAACATCACAACCGCCTCGCCCACCCCGGGTGATGAAACCAGCGGCGAACTTGCCGTGTCGGCGGAAGAAAATGGCGGTTATGTTGCCGAGGGCTTTCTGAGCGGCTCCTTGAGCGACACCTTCGCGGCGCGCCTCGCGGCGAAGTACCGCGAAACCGACGGCTACATCGACAACACCTTCCGCGACCAGAAGGAACCGCAGAACGAATCCAGCACCTATCGCCTCACGCTCGCCTGGCAGCCCAGCGACGCCCTCGACGTCAACCTGAAGTACGGCCACGCTGACGAGGACATCGTGGGTGCCGCGTCTTCGACCTGGCTGTTCCTGAATGCGACTGAGCGCGCCGCGCAGGTTCCCCGGCGGTCGGCTTTTGCGACCATCGGCTACAACCTGATGGACCGCTACTTCCCCGGCTTTCAGGACTATGCCGCAGACGAGTGGACAACGTTCAAGGACGGCGGCTACGGCAATGACGGCGTGCAGGATATCGGCCGCTACCCTGACGGCATCGAGACAAAGGTCGACAATCTCGCGTTGAAGGTCGACTACCAGATCGGTGAATACACGCTCACCTCGATTACCGGCGAGTCGAAGTACAAGTTTCAGGCCGGTGCTGACGTCGACTGGCTGCCGCTTCAGTTCATCCATCGCGATGACGACCAGAAGTTCGATCAGTTCAGTCAGGAGCTGCGCCTTGTCTCCCCGGGCGGACAATTCTTCGATTTCATGGTTGGCGCCTACTACGACAAAAGCAAAGTCGACATCGACCGCCTGGTGGTGCTCGACCTGAACATGGACGAGCTCGTCCCGGGGGCCTTTGGTGGCCTGAATAGCCTGTTCACGGCACTGACCGCCGGCAGATACAACCCGGAGCAGATCGCCCGCAACCACCGCTACGAACTTGAGTCCGAATCCTGGGCCGCCTTTGCGCAGGGCACGTTCAATTTCACGGATGATCTGCGCATGACACTGGGCCTGCGCTACACCAAGGAAGACAAGGACGTCGACAGCGTGCAGTTCCTGGCAGACGACATCACGGGTTATGACACCCCGAGCGACAACTACTTCCTGCACCGCATCCAGGCGCAGAATTTCAACGCATATTCGTACAACTACCAGGCCGATCGCAGCACCGATGACCTGATTCCCGCGGTCACCGTGCAGTGGGACGTTTCAGATGACAGCATGCTCTACGCCAGCTTCTCGCAGGGCTTCAAGAGCGGTGGCTTCACCGATGCCGATGACGGCGAGCCGGGCGATCTGGAGGTGGCCACCTACCCGTGTACGCCCGGACAGCCGATAGAGTCCTGCTACGACCCGACCAAGCCCAACGAAGACTTCGAGTTCGATGACGAGAGCGTCGATGCCTTCGAGGTAGGCGGCAAGCACACACTGCTCGACGGTGCCATGACCTTCAACTGGGCCGCCTTCTACACGCAGTACGACAACCTGCAAACCGCGATTTTCAAAGGTGTGGGCTTCACGACCACCAACGCGGGATCCTCGGAGATCACGGGTCTCGAGGTCGACACGCGCTGGCGCGCCACCGAGAACCTCACGCTTGGCGCCAACGCGGCCTGGCTGGATGCCACCTACGACGACTTCAAGGACGCACCCTGCACGGCACTCCAGCTCGACGCCGATCCCCTCTGCGGCACGCCCAATGGACTCAGCAACAACGATCTGTCCGGCGAAGCGACGCTGTACGCATCGGATTACAGCGCCTCCTTCATCTGGGATTACGTCTACCCGATGGACAGCGTCGAGCTCTTCGTCGCGGGAGAGGTGAACTACCGCGATGACTTCAACTCCGGCGGTGACAACGACACGCTGGATGTCATCGAGGCCTACACGCTGGTCAACCTGCGTCTTGGGGTGCGCGCAGAGAACTGGGAAGTGATGGCCTACGGGCGCAACATCTTCGACGAGGAGTATTTCTCACAGAGTTTCGACACCCCGGTGCTCGCCGGTTCGCATTCCCGCTTCATGCAGGAAGGTGCGGTGTTCGGGGTGCGTGGCAAGTACACGTTCTGAGGTTCCCGGGGGGCATTTGCTAGACTCGCGCCGTTCTTTTTTGCGCGCCGGAGCAGCACGTGGCCCCCAGAAAAACCCCGGATCAACCGGAGCTCGGCAAACAGGCCGCGAAGAGCCGCCGCACGCAGGATGCCATCCTCAATGCCGTGATCGATCTGATCAACGAGGGCGGCTTTGCGGCCGCGAGTTCCACGCAGATCGCGCGCAAGGCGGGTGTGTCCTGGGGTGCGGTGCAGCACCATTTCGGCAACAAGGAAGAAATTCTCGAAGCGGTGCTCGAGCGCTCGCATGCAGCGTTTGCCCAGCGCCTCGGTGATGAGCGCTACACGCGCGGCAAACTGGAGACACGGGTCGACCGCTTCGTCGAGGCGGCATGGGGTCATTACCAGGGCAACGAGTACCCGGCCGCCATGGAAATCCTGCTCGCCACGCGCGCGCGACGCGGTGAAGGGCAGGGCGGCATCCAGTTCGACCATCAGGCGCACCTGCAGCTCTGGCGCAGCGTTTTCCACGAGGTGACGCTGAGTGATGCGCGCATGCAGGAGGCGATCTACACCGTGCACCTGATGCTGACCGGCATCCTGATCCAGTCACTGCTGGAGCCGGCGGAGTTCGAGGTGCCGCGCTATCTCAAGCGCTTGAAGCGGGTTGTGTTGGGGATGCTGACGGAGTGATGCCTGCAGGTCTTACTTCTTCGGGCGTTGGCTGCTATCTCCGTAACGCTCCACTGCCATCGCCGTCAGCGCAGGCCCGGCCTCCTCGGCGCTCAGGTGCCCTGCGTGTTGCATCCACACCAGCAGGTCCTCCATCGAATCGCGGAATTCCCGGAACGGTTTGCCCAGCAGCGCCATGGCAGCAGCATCGTCGCAGGGCACGCTGCGCGTGAGCACCATTGCCACATCGTAGTCGATGCGGGGTTGGCGGCCTGTCAGCAGACGGTATAGATCACCCAGTCTCCCCATGATGCGCAGCACGGTATCCGGAACGCGTTGCGCCCGGATGTCCCGCCCTGTGAGTTCGCGCAGGAGTGCAAGGACCACAGCGTCCGTCTCATACGGCCCGCCGCACATGAAGCGGCGCGGGCCGAGGCCCGGCGCGAGTGTGGCGCGCACCAGATCCGCGACATCACGCACATCGATGTAGCAGCGGCCGGCGCTGGTCACCAGCCAGTTGCGGTCACGGATGGCTGTGGCGACGTAGGCGGGCGTTGCACCGAAGGTCGGGTCCAGCGGGCCTTGTATCGCGCCGGGATACAGGATCACGACGGGTGCTCCTGAATCTTGCAGTGCGCGAGCGATGCGTTCCGCATCGGCTTTGGTGCGCGCGTAGGGGCTGCCCGGCTGCGTGACGGGGTCGTCCGCCGTCTGGATCTTTCCGCGGGGCGGGAACTGCGCGAGATAACTCGAGACGTGGACGATCGGGTCCATGCCCGCGTCCGCCGCCTGCGTGAGCACGCAGCGCGTGCCCTCGACGTTCGTCTGCTGCATGCGCGCGACCGCGGCAGGGTCACCGTAGGCGAAGATTCCTGCCGCATGCACCACAGCGTCGCAGCCGCTGAGCGCCGCCTTCACCGCGGCTGCGTCGGTGATGTCACCAAGCGCGAGTTCGACCGCATCGATGCTGATCCCGAAGGGCGCGAGTGCCTGTGCGAGCTTCTGCGGCGAGCGTACCAGTGCACGGACGACGAAGTTTTCCGGCTCGCGCAGCAGCGTGGCAACCGTGTGCACACCGACGAAGCCGGCGGCACCCGTGACGAGGACGCGGCGCGGGGCCACGGCTAGAGCTTGCCGCCCACGTACCACGTGGCGAGGTCGATGAAGAGCAACGTGACCATGCCCACCGCGCAGGCCTCGATCACCACGCGGGAGAGCGGCCAGCGCTCAGCCTCGCGACGTTCGTCCAGCCGGTAGACGATGGGGAAGCTCACGATGAAATACAGCGAATAGAACCAGCTGCCGTGGGCGATCATTTTCGGCAGGTCCTCGTACCAGACGTTGGCGCCGTCGTTCGGCGCGAGCTGGAAATAGAACGCTGTTTCGCCCCAGGCCCAGAAAATCGCCGTGAGCGCCACGATGCCTGCCCACGCGAATTTGCCCGCGAGTTCACCCAGCCCCGTCGTGAACGAGCGCACGGCGCGCATCGCTACCACGGCGCTTGCGTGGTAGACCATGAAAAACGCCGTGGCGTTCAGGTACATCGAGGGCGGGATCTTCTGGTGCGTGGCGAGCGCGCTGATCTCGTCGGGGCCGCAGAGCGCGCTGTCGAGATAGAGCGTCACCTCGGGGAAGCGGTAGCGCATGCCCAGCACCTGGAAGAAGTACTCGGTGTGGAAATACGTAGCGAAGAACGTCCACACGAAAATGAACAGGTTGAATTTGAACCAGTAGCTCTGATGCCAGGGGATGCCGCTGTTACGGCGCAGGAACGCGGGCAGCAGCACGCAGTAAGGGATCCACATCAGCAGGTTCTGCGTGATGTTCCAGAAGTTGCCGGTGTTCAGCCAGCCCATGGCCTGCACGACCACGTTGAAGACGAACCACACCGGGATGAAACCGAGGAAGAGTTTCTCGGCCCAAGCCTTGTCGGGGTTGTCCGAGAAAAAGCGGGAAGGTCTTGCGGTGCTGTCTGTCATCGTTTTTGTCCCGTTGTGCGTGGCGGTGCGTCTGCCGCCCGTTTCAGTCATCCACCATCACTATCCGGATCACGCGGTTGGGGCAGTAGCGCGCGGCCTCGCGCACCTTGCCCCACAGTTCCTCGGGCGGATGTTCGATCTTCACCCGCACCTGCGGGTAGTGCTCGTCACGCTCCACCACCTCGAAGACCTCGGGTGCTTCTTCCTGGCACACGCTGTGGCCCTGGCAGAGCCCGAGGTCTACCGTCACGCACATCCGGCTCATGCAGTCTGCCTCCTGCGGTATCGCAGCACGCAGGGATCGCTGGGGCGCAGGATCAGCGAGGGCATGATCTCGACGTAGGTGTCCGCGGGGCCCGCGAGCTCGAATTCGTAATGACGCAGCAGCTCGCAGAAGATGCGTTTGACCTGAAGGATTGCGAAGGCATTGCCCACGCACTTGCGCGAGCCGCCACCGAAGGGAATGTAGGCGAAGGGGTTCTGCTGATCCGGGCGGTGCGGGTCGAAGCGCTCCGGATCCGGGTAGTACTCGGGCAGGCGGTGCGACACGTAGGGCGCGAGCATGATGTTCTTGCCCGCCTCGATCACATGATTCTTGTAGTGGAAGTCCTGCACCACGCGCCGCGAGAGTGCGTTCAGCGGCGGACGCGCACGCAGGATCTCGCGGATGAAACCCTCCATCAGCGGCATCTTGCGCAGCGTCCGGAAACCGAGCTCCGGGTCGTCTTCGTAGAGCCCGTCGATTTCCTGCACGATCTCCCGGCAGTACTCGGGGTGGCGGGCGAGCTCCACCAGCGTCCAGGCCGCGGTGTTGGCGCTGGTGTGGTGCCCCGCGAACATGAACCACACGACCATCCCGGCGATCTGATCGTCCGTGAGGTGCGTGCCGTCGGTGTAGGTGGAGTTCATGTACACGGCGAGGAGATCGTCGTGCTCTTCCTTGCCGGCGCGCCGCAGCGTGATACGGGATTTGATCAGGTCTCCCAGCCGTCCGCGTGCTTCGTCACGCCTCGCATACGCCGCTTTCTGCGCGGTGTGATCCACGGTGCCGGAGGCATCCACCGCCGCGCCCAGATCGTGATAAGCCTTCGCGAATTCCTCTGTCAGCGAGTAGCGGAACTCCGGCCCCAGCAGGCAATGCGTGGAGGTCTTGATGGTGAGGTCGGCGAAGCCCTCGTAGAAATCCATCTCGCCCGATTCACCCCAGCTGCGGATCCACTCCGCGGCCTCCTGCGCGATGATCGGCGCATAGAAGGTCATGCGCTCGGCGCGCAGCCCCTGCGAGTGCATACGCAGTTGCTGGCGTTCGATGGCGGTGGGCGCGCCGTACTGCACGCCCTGCCCGAAGATGGGCACCATGTACTGGTAGGCGAGCGAGGCGCTCAGTTGCTCGTCGGGCGCGCGAAACACGGCCTCCTGTGCCTCGGGGCCCACCATCAGTACGGTGAATATCCCGCCCTGGTCGAACTCCGCGAGCTCGCCGCATTCGGCGTGTGCGCGCATCAGGAATTTCGCGGGATGGGCGCAGAACTCGGCGAAGTGCGTGCCGTCGGCGCCCGCACCGCTCACGAAGGGGATGGTGGCGGAGCGTGGCTGGGTGCCGGGCTGGGACATCGTTCTGCTCCTTGCACCAAAAACAATTTGAACTGATGGTTTTGTCGAGTTTATGCTCCGGGTCCCACGCGTGCAATTGCCTTTGGGGGCCGTGATGAGCTTTCGCCCGATGCGCATGAAATTCGGTGCCTTCCTGGCTCCCTTCCACGACGACCGCATGAACCCCACGCTGGCACTCGAGTCCGACATGGAACTCGTCTGCCACATGGACCGCCTGGGCTTTGATGAAGCCTGGATCGGCGAGCACCACTCCGGCGCTTATGAGTGCATCGCCTCTCCCGAGGTGATGATCGCAGCGCTTGCCGAGCGCACGCGCCACATCCGGCTCGCCACGGGTGTGTCCTCCCTTGCGTATCATCACCCGCTGATCCTGGCCGATCGTATCGTGCAGCTCGATCACCAGTCCCGCGGGCGCGTGATTTTCGGCGTAGGGCCCGGACAGCTGATCGCCGACGCCTACATGATGGGTGTGGATCCTGCGGATCTGCGGCGGCGGTTGCACGAATCGCTGGACGCTCTGGTGCGGTTGCTGCACGGCGAGACGGTCACGATGCAGACCGACTGGTTCACGCTGCGCGAGGCACGTTTGCACATCCTGCCGTACCAGGCGCCCACCATGGAGATGTCGGTGGCCTCTGCCATCTCGCCCACCGGGGCGCTCGCGGCGGGCAAGCACGGCATCGGCATGCTCTCGGTGGCGGCTTCGAGCCCGGAGGGCTTCAAGGCGCTCGCGCAGAGCTGGGCGATCTGCGAGGAAACCGCTGCAAAACACGGCAAGACCGTGAGTCGCGACCGCTGGCGCGTAGTCTGCCCCGTGCACATCGCCGAGACGCGCGAGCAGGCGAAGGAAGATTTGCGCTACGGCCTGATGGACATGCTCCACTACTTCCACAAATTCGGCGGCACGATGTTTCCGAAGGTCGAGGACTTCGACAAGGCGGTGGAGCTGTGGACCGGCGGTGGTCTGGGCGCGTTTGGTGTGGGCCTGGTCGGCACGCCGGAGGATCTGTGCAACCGCATCGATGAATTGCTCGAGCAGTCCGGCGGCTTCGGCAGTTTCCTCGTGCTGGCGCACAACGCCGCGAGCCCGGAGGCCACGCGCAAATCCTACGAGCTGATCGCCAAATACGTGATGCCGCGCTTCCAGCATTCGAACGCCAACCGCACGGCCTCTCTCGATTGGGCCTCCGGCAACGCGGATCGCTTCATGACGGCCTATGTGCAGGGCATCGAGGCGGCCATCCGCCAGCACGCCGACGAAAAAGCGGCGAAGTGATTCAGGGGAGTGCAGGCGATGATCCGCAGTGTCACGTTGATCACCTTCAAGGACGGCACCGATGCCGCGAGCCGCGAGGCCGTGCGTCAGGCTTATCTGCAGTTGCCCGCGCACATCCCCGGCCTGCTCGCCATACACCCGGGCCTTGACCTGAATCTGCTGGAGGGCACGGCGGATCTCGCGGTGGTTGCAGAGTTCGCGAACCGCGAGGATTTCCTCACGTATTCGCAGCACCCCGCGCAGGCCGAGGTGATTTTTCCGGTGTGCGCCCCGGTGCTGGCGGGCTGGCACACGCTGCAGCACGAGTTCGTCGATGCCGCTTTCATGGAGGCCTATTACGCGGCGTACAACAGCGAAGATCCCGAGCGTCTGCGGCCCTTCTATCACCCGGACGTAGAGCTCCACTCCGCACAGGGTGTGATGAAAGGCCCGGACGCGATCCTCGCGACCTACGGCTGGCTCACGGCGAACTTCCGAGATCAGATGAGTGCTGACCGCATCGTCACCGCGGGTAGCACCGCCACGGTGTGGATCACCGACCGCTTCACGGCCAAGCAGGATGTACCGGACTTCCTCGGTACCAGCCTGAAGGAAGGCGAAGAAGTGGTCCTCAAGCTCAAAGGCACCTACGAACTGCAGGACGGCGCGTTCAAGCGCATCACGATCGAGGCGCTCGGCTGAGCGTCTGCACCACTACACCACGTGAACAACAGGAGCGACTGCATGAACGATGTACTGGGATACCAAGGCAAGAAAGTCGTGATCACCGGCTGCGCGAGCGGCATGGGCGCCGCCGCCGCCAAGCTGCTCTGCGAACTCGGCGCGGAAGTCCACGCCCTCGACATCGGCGAGGTTAAGGCGCCCGTGGCGCAAGCGATCCGCACCGACATGAAGGACAAGGCCTCCATCGACGCGGCCATCGCGAAGCTGCCCTCCGAGATCTACGCGCTTTTCAATTGCGCCGGCGTGCCGCACCCGCCGTTCCCTGCGGTGGACGTGATGCTGATCAACTTCGTGGGTCTGCGTCATCTCACCGAGGCGCTGCTGCCGCGCATCGCAGACGGCGGCGCCATCGCATCCATTGCCTCCACTGCTGGCATGGCGTGGAAGAGCAATCTCGAGCGCGTACGCGCTTTCCTTGCACTGGAAAGTTTCGATGCCGGTAAGGCCTGGCTCGAGAGCGGTGCCGAGATGGGCGCGGATGCCTACGGCTTTTCCAAGCAATGCCTGATCGTCTACACCATGACCAAGGCCGGTGAACTCGCGAAGCGCAACGTGCGCATCAACTGCATCGCGCCCTCGCCGACGGCCACGCCCTTCATGGACCAGCTCACGAGGGATTTCCCGCGCGAAATGATCCAGCCTTTCTGCCCCTCGAACGGGCGCTTCGCCACACCAGAAGAAATGGGTGAGCCGCTGGTGCTGCTGAACAGCCGCCTCGCGGGCTTCGTGAGCGGGCTGAACGTGCCGGTGGATTTCGGCTATTGCGCCGAGATCGCGATGGGGCAGCGGGACAACCTGATGGGGATTTCCTGAAACTGCGGCGCCGCGATCAATCCGATTCGAACGGGTTGAGCACAGGTACTCCGAACCCGGTGAAATCCCGGACGTTCCGTGTCACGACCGTAAGGCCGTTCACTTTTGCCACGGCGGCAATCATCGCGTCTTCGTACAGCGTGTCAGATTGGCGATGCATCAGCTTTGCCCAGCACCGAAAGGCGGCGCCGTCCATCGTCAACACGTTCAAGGACGCACTCAGGAGCTCAAGCCACGCTTCGATTTCCCCGGCTTTGTCGGGGTCCTGCTCGCGCGTCAGTTCGATGCCCGCCTGAATCTCGCCGAGAGTGACGGTTGCGAGGTGAAGGGTGTGGTCCTCGACGGACCCGATCCACCGCACGACCGCCGCGTGTGGACGCGGCTTGCGAAGCTCGGAAACCACATTCGTGTCGAGAAGGTACACGGTGGTCAGTCCAGTGCGGGCACGTGACGCCGACGCGCCCTGCGCCGATCCGGTAGAAGGGACTCGGTGCGTGCCGACTCCTGCAGGAGCAGTTGTTTCAGCGATGGACGTGCGGCCGTCTGAAGCCGTCTCCACTCGTCAATCGGAACCAGAACGGCGGTCTCGGCGCCGCGTCTGGAGACCACCTGTGGCCCCTCGCTGATGCAGGCGTCAAGCAATTCACTGAACCGGGCTTTGGCGTCTTGCACTGGCCAGACTGACATGGACATCACCTCCAAATGACCAGATGGCTGACCAGTTTAGGAGGGGGCCTCCCGGGGAGCAAGGGCGTCCCTTGGCCGCAGTGCCGGTGCGTGTCCGGATTCAGTCCACCTGCGCCGGCACCAACCCGTTCGCCTGCTTGATGCTCTTCCACACGAACGGCACGGTCCATGATTCCCAGAGCCGCTGGGGGAACTGCTTCATGGCGAACAGCCCGATCTGATCCGGCCCCGCCTCGCGCCCGCGCGGGTTGAAGTAGGTGCCGAACACGAGGTCCCAGAGGATCAGGCTGGAGCCGTAGTTGCTGTTGGCTTCCTCGTGGCGGTCGGAGTGGTGCCAGCGGTGCAGCACGGCGCCGCTGAAGATGTAATCGAGCCAGCCGAGGTCATGGCGCACGTTCGCGTGCTGCACCAACCCCATCACGGACTCGAAGACATAGAAATACACCACCACTTCCGGCGGTGCGCCAACCAGGATCAGCGGCAGTGCGCCCGCGGTGTAATCGAGCACCATGCCCAATGGATGGTCGCGGCCCGCGTTCAGCCAGTAGATGCGGTGCGGGCTGTGGTGCACCGAGTGGAAGCGCCAGAAGAAGTCCCTCTCGTGCGCGATGCGGTGCATCCAGTAAAGGCCGAATTCCGATACCACCGCTGCCAGCACCACTTGCAGCGCGAGCGGCCAATGATGGGGCCAGACGGCAAAGCCCCGGTGTGCTGCCGCAGCGGCAATCACTGGCACCAGGCTCGCCTTGATGGCGAGTTTCAGCACCTCACGGAGCGCGTAGCTGGTGATGAAATTGTGGGCGATGTCGGTGCCCACATCGCCGTATCCCTGGTTCCATTCGGTGCGGTGCGGATAGATGCGCTCGAAGACAGCGATGAAGCCGATGGCCACCAGCGAGGCGAGGCCGATCACGCTCGCTGCATCCATGCCGCTGTTCCACAGGTGTACGGCTACGCTGAGGCTCGCGGCGAGCATCGCGGGGAAAAACAGCCAGCGGAAGAGGGCGGGTGGGTTGCGCTCGGCCAGTGCGGGCATGGATCAGGAACCTCTGCGTG
>Ga0068872_10002868_pt1 | contig 13373 bp, 9 predicted proteins | sample NOAtaG_7_FD_66441 | JGI IMG/M metagenome (GOLD analysis project Ga0068872, IMG submission 66441) | Freshwater lake microbial communities from Lake Erie, under a cyanobacterial bloom - NOAA_Erie_Diel1S_2200h metaG | ecosystem: Environmental > Aquatic > Freshwater > Lake | place: USA: Ohio, Lake...
GGTGCGCTCAGAATTACTTTTATCGGTGCACTGGCAGGTGGGTCTGCTTATATTCTGGCCAAGCTTGTTGCCTGACATGAATTCCTCCTACCGCCAAAGTAAATGGTTTCATTATGCCTTGTTGCATGTAGTGGTTTTTACATGGGGTTGGACGGGTATACTCGGAAAACTGATAGACATGCCGGTATTGCCAATGATCTGTATGCGACTTCTGCTCACACTTGCAGTGCTGTTCCCGGTAATGATTTTTTCCAAACAAACCATGCGAATTTCCCTTAAAGATTTGGGATTGCTTTCAGGTATAGGCATTATAATCGCTCTGCACTGGTTGTTTTTCTACCAAACCATCAAAATTTCCAATGTATCTATAGCGGTAATTTGTCTGAGCACCAGCAGTCTTTTTAATGCGCTGGCGGAACCCCTGATTTTTAAAAGGAAGTTATTGATTTATGAAATCATTCTTGCGGTTTTAGCGTGTTTTGCCATAGCTTATATCTTTCTTAACCTAGAAGGCGCGAGCACCGGCTTCGCTTTTGGAATTATATCAGCTTTTTTTTCTGCCATGTTCACAACGATGAACGGACGCATCTCAAAAAGATTCAACAGTTTGCATCTGTCTATTTATGAATTGCTGGGAGCAAGTATTTTTCTTCTTATTATTATAGTCCTCCACCCTTCCTATGATATCAATCAGTTGATTCCCCCTGAAAATAACCTAATCCACCTCCTGCTTTTGTCAGTTGTATGCACAGCTTTTCCCTTTGTAGCAAGTTCATGGGTACTCAAACACATCTCACCTTTTACCATGCTCTTATCAATCAATCTCGAACCTGTTTACACCATCATCCTTGCGTTTCTGATTTTTGGTAACGAAGAAAAAATGAATATTCACTTTTATGTAGGAACCTGCATCATCCTTGCATCTGTATTTATAAACGGATGGATGAAAGCCAGAAAGCAGCTAGGCAGCGATCCGCAATAGAGGTTTGCTCTTACACTTTTTTATAATGCAAATTCAGATGTTATGAGGGTTGACGGAACAAAAAACGATATTGCAAGCCTGCGTCTTCGCCCGCATAATCAATACCAATTCTGGGTGTAATCAGCAAGTCATTCTCTTCAACAACAAGGCCCCTATCCTCAAGCCAGATTGAGTTTCCGTCCAGTCTAATCCCATTATGATTAAGATTGATACCCAGGGCAAGACTAACTTTTCCCGGTCCATCAGTAAAAGATTTTGAGGTAACAGGCATACCGCGCCTTTTTTCCATGATTGAGATTCCCTCCATAGGAGCGATAGCCCTTACTAGAATGGCTTTGGGATCATTTTTAACTGAGGTAATGACATTAAAGAGCGAGTGTATTCCATAACAGAGATATACATAGGCAACTCCACCGGCCTGATACATCACCTCCGTGCGGCGTGTTCGCCTTCCACCGTAACTGTGACTAGCTTTATCAAGCACTCCATTATAAGCTTCAGTTTCAATTATCATTCCGGAGCTTATCACCCCATTTATACGCGTGCACAGTACTTTTCCCAATAGTAAACGGGCAAGCACCACAACATCGGAGGATTGAAAAAAAACCGGATTAATTTTATTTTTTTTGGGATACAATTTCTTCGAACAGCTTGGTATGCCTGCTTGCAACTTCTTGCCAAGTAAATCCCTTGCTCACTTTTTGGATAGAGGCATTTGCCATCTTTTTGAATTCGTCCTCGTTTAGATGCAGCATTTTTTCTATTGCATCTACAAGCGCATTTACATTGTCGCGCTCAATTAAAAAGCCATTAGCCGGGTCAACCAATTCTGCGGTAGCACCCACATCACTTACGATAACAGGTAATCCGTGCGACATCGCTTCCAAAACTACAGTTGGCATTCCTTCAAACAAAGTAGGAAAAACAAAAACATCATTTTGCCTGTAAACGGTCGGTAATTCTTCATCAGGTACAAAGCCTAAAAATTTCACATTGGGGATAAGATATCGCTGGAGATAACTCTCATAGAGCGGACCTTTGCCAACAAGGTTGAATTGTAATTTTTTCTTGTACCCCTTCTTATTGAGTTTCTGCACGGCATCCATGAGGATGTGTACTCCTTTGTTATGAGCAAATCGAGCAACAAAGAGCAAACGAAGCGGTTCATGACGCTGCCTTCCCTCCACTACAGCTGGCATATTTACAGCATTCGGAAGCACAACAATCTTGGAAGGACTGGTATTTTTTAAGAGTATTTCTGTGAGTCTGCCACCGAGTGAAACCACATGTCTCGCTTTTCTAAATATCCTTCTGAAAAGAAATTTAAATGGAACAGCAATGGCTTTGTCCCTTCTTCCGATGGCCTGAAAAGGCTCTAGTCCATGAGGATTAACAATCAACCTGTCTGAGAAATCAGAAGCTTTATACCAAACACTAAGTCCTTGGCTATACACCACATCAAAGGACTTGCCTTTCATGATTTTGTAAACCTTCTTAGAGTAATTGTAGCACTCAGACAAATAATTTTTTTCCGGATCGATGGAGGGAACCATATACTCCCTGATATTGGGATAGGCGCTGAAGATTTTGTCGCCCTGCGGATGAATCACAGTGAGCGTAATATTTGGGTTTTTGGACAATTCCTCAATCAACTGTCTTGAATGCCTCTGCATGCCTCCAACAACATGCGGAAAGATTCCATCGGTAGCAAAACAGACATGCATTTTATCAGGATTTTAATAGTGTCGTTATTCCCTGGTCTATATCCCATTGGGCTTGCCAACCGGTATATTCCTTCAGTTTGGTAACATCAGCAAGCAAATGCATTCGTTCAACTTTTCTTACCCTTTCGGGGTCAACTTCAATATGAATATTTTCACCAAGAGCCCTTTCAAAAGAGGCCACAATATCTGTTACGGAATATTCGATACCTCTCCCAAGATTAAACACATGATAACCGGCTTCCACTTTATTAATCAGACTTTCAACAGCGTTAGCCATATCATATGTGTGAATAAAGTCTCTTTTGGGAGTGAGGTTTCCCAGACGGATGGTTCTGTCGCCTTGTTTAATTTGTTTTTCTATTTCAGGAATTAGATGGGGGTTTGTTTCGTTTGGTCCGAAAGCGTTAAAAAACCTGCAGACAATCACCGGGAGTCCGGATTCCAGATGAAATTTTTTACATAGATGTTCTCCTGCCAGTTTTGATAATCCATAGATATCCATGGGGGCCGGAGTATGGTCTTCACTGATGGCATCATCTACAATGGGATAAACAGCTGCCGTGGAGGCAAAAAAGAACTTTTTGAGGGCCGTGGCTTTGGAGGCTGCTTCCAGCATATGAATAGTGCCCCTGATGTTGATGTCTGAGGAGAGAAAAGGATGAAGATTGCAGTAGGGTATAAAATGAATAGCAGCCAAATGAATAATTACATGAGGGTTGATACGGGCAGTTAATGCCAGCATCTGTTCCCTGTCGAGGATGTCTGCATGAAAAAAATGATGATCGTCAATAGGAATAAAGGCCCTGTTACCAAAGGATAAATTGTCGATTACAAATATCTCGTTACCGGACTGTAGTAACTGACGAATAACGGCCGAGCCGATAAATCCGGCACCTCCGGTTACGAGAATCCTCTGCATAATCCGTTTCTTTTGCGTGCAAAAATAACGAAAAGAAACAAGCCACCTACAAAAAAAGCCCCGCAATCATACGGGGCTTTGCTGTGTAACGAGGAAACATTAATTCCTTCTGTCGCCGAAAAAACGCAGCAGGTAAAGAAACAGATTAATAAAATCCATATAGAGAGTGAGCGCCCCAAGCAAACTGAGTTTCATTGCAGATTCTGTACCATGGGTAACTGATGAGCCAATATTCTTTAGTTTCTGAACATCATAGGCAGTTAATCCGGTAAATACCGCCACCCCAATAAAACTGATGATATAATCCATGGTATCGCTTTTCATGAACATGTTGATGAGGCTTGCAATGATAATTCCAAACAAACCCATCATCATGAGCGACCCGAATCTGGTAAGATCAGTTTTTGTGGTGGCACCAACAACAGCCATTAACCCAAACATGAATGAGGCAACAAGAAATGTTTTAAACACGGATGCGGCAGTGTAGATCAAAAGAATGAAGCTCATGCTCACGCCCATAATTACCGAATAGGCAAGAAAGAGAATCATGAGCGTGTTGTAGGAGAAACGGTTAAAACCCAGACCGATGGCGAGAACGAAACCGATAGGAGACAACATCACTGCGTATCCAAGCAGAGACATACCCCCTTCGGGATTTATCAGAGAACGCAGTATTGATTCATTACCTGATGTATAAAAGGCAGTAAGGGCTGTGATAAAGAGTGCGGCGAACATCCAGCCGAATACACGGGTAAGAAATTTCTGAGATGTTTGGCTGATGCCTCCACTATAGGAGGTATTGCCTGAAAGGTTCCAATTGTTTTCCATAATAATGATAGCACGGCAAATATCGTGCAATTTTTTTTAGCTGAGTCTAGAAGCAATTAAATGCATGAATTCACTTCGAGTAGAATCTTTTAAAAACGCACCTGTGAAGGCGGAAGTGGTGGTTACAGAATTTTGTTTTTGAACACCGCGCATCTGCATGCAAAGATGGGAACATTCAACCACTACAGCCACGCCAAGAGGCTTAATGGTGTTTTGAATACAGTCGCGTATTTCATTGGTTAACCGCTCCTGAACCTGTAATCTTCTGGCAAAGGCATCCACTACCCTCGGAATCTTACTCAGTCCCACGATATAACCATTTGGGATATAAGCCACATGGGCTTTGCCAAAAAAAGGCAGCATGTGATGTTCGCACATAGAATAAAGTTCGATATCCTTAACCACTACCATTTGACTGTATTCTTCTGCAAACATAGCAGACCTGAGAATGTCATCAGGGTTCATGGTATAACCCTGGGTAAGATATTGCATGGCCTTGGCCACGCGTTCAGGTGTTTTGAGTAGACCCTCACGGGCTTTATCCTCTCCCAATTCACTGATTACCTGCTCATAGAGACCGGCCAGGTGATTGGTTGTACTTTCATTATTATGATCCATGCGATGTAGGCTTTACGCCCGGTTGGTTTTTAACAATCAATCATACGGATAATTTGCCAATAAAACATAAGACTTGCTTGTAAGAAAATAGTTTGATACAAATTTCTCGGAAAATCAACTTATCGAAAGATGTTCTGGTACAAAGATTTAATATCCTTGAGGAGGCTGTAATCTTTCGCATACAGCACATTCATATGATTGATTTCCGCCTCTGAATAATTCCCTGTGAGTAGGTTCTGAACTGCAAAAACACCGGGTTTAATCTGGGGAAGCATGACCAAATGTTGAGGTTGAGGACAATACCCCACCCAGCTTTTTTTTCCTGTGAGCACCTGAAAAATACCTTTCAGGATGACGAATCTCTTGGATGAAAGCAAAAGCCAGACAGGAAATGTAGTTGTAAATATGAGAGAGATGAAGAGGTCAAAAAATTTCTTTTTACGGCGATTTTCAGGTCTGTTAACCGAGTTTACATCAAAGCTGTACCAGGTGCCGGAAGAATTGATGGAGTTGCTGCCAATAACAAAAAGGCTTTCCTGCGGGGCAATCTTAAATTCAAGACCCATGTCGCCCAAATAAGACATTTGAGAAATAATGGCTTCAGAAGAAATATCCTTCGAACAAAAAACCACTTCATCAATTTTATGTACCTGAACAATTTCTTTAAGGTTCCTGAAATTGCCGGTGAAGTAGTTTTCTCCGTTGGGATAGTCGGGAGGGGAAACAAAATACAAAGAGGCATTTTGAATACCGGCACGGTCAAGAATTTCTTTCACACGATGGGTTTCATCTTTTCCGCCGGAAATAGCAATGTTTTTATTTCTATCCCTGAAAATCCTGAAAAAGTCCGACGGAATGTATGACAGAATCCAGCGAACGGAAAAATGAACGACTATAAAAACAAGGGCACCAATGATGATGAGTAGCCTGGAGTATCGGAGACTCTCGGGAAGAAGTGCGTATAGTACAAGGGCAGTGATGGTGCCATAGAAAAAGCCGCCAATGGCTTTTGAAAAATGATAAGGACGATCGTACCCGCCATTTATCCAAAGTGCACCCAACCATAAAAGGACATATGCCGGTAGCGCTATGATGTAGAATTCCGGAGGAAAAAATCCTGTTTCATTAGATTTTACATGGGTTTCGTACCAACTGGCAACCTGGTAAAGAAGCAGGAAAGTGAACAAAGCATCCAAGGCCGGGTAAAACAATGTTTTAATAAAACGAGTTGCAATGGCTAGCCCTGCTCTCAAGTAGATAGCAAGTTGGATGAGAGAAGAAAATGCGCGCGCATTTTCTTTTGAAAAATGTTTGTTTGCAAAGATGATCATGGCCCTGTAAAAAACCAGCACATAATTGATGCTGCTTTTGCGGGTGCTTTCCCCTTTGTAGTGAATGATGCGGGTTTCCGGAAAATAGATATTCCGATAGCCTGCTTGTTTAATACGGTAGCTAAGATCGATGTCTTCCCCGTACATAAAAAAAGTTTCATCCAGGAGTCCGGCTTTGTCAAGTGCCGCTTTACGAATAAACATGAAAGCTCCGGAAAGGACATCTACTCCATGGATTTTGTCCTTGTCCAGAAACCCGAGGTGGTATCCCCCGAATGTTCGTGAATTGGGAAAAAGTGCGGATAATCCGAAAATTTTGAAAAATGCCACTTTGGGTGTGGGCAATCCCCTCTTGCTCTCCGGCAAAAAGTTGCCCTTGCCATCAATCATCTTTACGCCCAGTGCTCCGGCCTCCGGATGGGCATCCATGTATTTTAAGATTTTCTCGAAGGTGTCCTCTTCCACGAGGGTGTCGGGATTGAGTAGAAGAATATATCTTGCATCAGCAGCAAGAATAGCCTGGTTATTGGCCTTCGAAAAACCCATGTTCTGCTTGTTGGCAATAAGTATTACTTCGGGAAATTTATTGCGTACAAGAGCCACAGATCCATCCACAGAGTTGTTGTCGACAACAAAAACATCAACATTTATCCCCGTGGCAGCTTTCCTCACAGAAAGCAAGCACTGTTCGAGAAAATACTGAACATTATAATTAACTATGATGACTGCAAGATCCTTGGTCATTTACACCAATCGTGAAACAAGCAATAGAAACGAGAGAATTGAAAAATTATTTTGCAGCCAGTGAACTTTCGTAAAGAATCCTGTTTTGCAGTGATTTACCGAGGGTTGCCTGATCGGTGTATTCAATATCTTCACCAATGGCAATACCTCTGGCGAGGGAAGATATACGAATATTATAGTCTTTGATTTTGCGGTAAATAAAAAAGTTGGTTGTGTCACCGTCGGGTGTGGGCGCAAGCGCAAAAATAATTTCGGCATACTCTTCCGTCCTCAATCTTTCCATTAGCGATTCAATATTCAGGTCTGAAGGACCAATCCCGTCCATGGGCGAAATCAATCCGCCAAGTACATGGTACAAGCCATAAAAACTATGGGTATTTTCAATTGCGATTACATCGCGAAAATCTGCCACCACACAGATGAGTGATTGATCTCTTGAGGGTGCACTGCAAACCAAACAGAGATTCGTATCAGAGATGTTGTGGCACCGGGAGCAAAAGCAGGTGTTTTCTTTCATGAGCATCAGCGCTTCTGAAAAATCTTTCACCCTTGAGGCATCCCTCTTAAGTAGTGATAAAGCCAGTCTTAATGCGGTTTTTCGACCTATTCCCGGCAGTGAGGCCAGTTGATTAACAGCATCCTCAATGCGTTTGGAGGGGTACAACATAAAGCGAATTTACGAGATTTGTCCGAGCAAGTAAAAACATATGAGTCCCGAAATTATTCTTGGCGTGGTAGGCATCTATTCGCTGCTGTTGTTTGTAATCACATGGGTAACCTCCCGCAAAGCAAACGCAGAAGCATTTTACAAGGGAAACAACCGTTCACCCTGGTATGTAATTGCCTATGGCATGATTGGTGCTTCGCTCTCCGGAGTAACATTTATGAGTGTTCCGGGCTGGGTAGGAAGCACAAAATTTTCATATCTCATGATGGTGCTCGGTTACTTACTTGGCTACCTGATAATCGCCACTGTGCTGCTGCCTTTATACTACAGACTCAACCTTACTTCCATCTACAGTTATCTCGAAACCCGCTTTGGTAAGTACAGCTACATCACAGGTGCATCCTTTTTTATGCTTAGCAGAACCATTGGTGCATCCTTCAGGATGTTTCTTGTGGCCGGAGTGCTGCAAACATTCGTTCTCGATGCATGGGGTGTACCGTTCTCTGTAACCGTTGCCTGTTTTGTACTACTCATTTTACTTTATACCTACGAAGGTGGTATCAAAACGATTATCTGGACAGATACGCTGCAAACGACATTTATGCTATTATCTGTTGTCATTACCACTTACATCATCAGGGACAGCCTGGGAGGAAGCTTTGAACAACTCCATAAAACCATTGAAGAAAGCGGATTATCGCAAATTCTTGTGACGGATTTCCACGAAAAAAATCATTGGCTTAAACAAATATTAGCCGGAATGTTTATTACCATCGTAATGACAGGCCTAGATCAGGAGATGATGCAAAAAAACCTGAGTTGTAGAAATCTGAGAGATGCACAGAAAAACATGCTGAGCTTTAGTGTAGTGCTTGTTGGGGTAAATATGTTGTTTCTTTTTTTAGGTGCCTTGCTGCACATCTACGCAGCGCAAAAAAATATTGTTATCGAAAGAAGTGATGATCTTTTCCCGACCATTGCTTTGCAACACCTGCCACCACTTGCGGGAATCCTCTTCGTGATTGGTGTTATTTCTGCTGCCTATCCCAGTGCAGATGGAGCGCTTACCTCACTCACCACCAGTTTTTGTATAGACATACTCGGCCTAGAAAAAAGCAAAATGAGCACCTCAAAAAAACATACTATCAGAGTATCTGTTCACATAGGCTTTGCCATCCTTTTGCTTCTCACCATCATTCTTTTCAAAAGAATAAATGACTCAGCGGTCGTCTCGAAACTATTTACAGTGGCCGGTTACACATATGGGCCACTCCTGGGATTATATGCCTTTGGATTGTTTACCAAACGACGAATTCACGATTGGTTTGCACCATTTATCTGCGTGGCATCTCCCCTACTATGTTACCTGCTTAATGAGAATAGCGTAAAACTTTTAGGCGGATACCAATTCGGTTTTGAGTTGCTACTGATGAATGGGTTGTTAACTTTTGTGGGACTCTATTCCGTATCCCGTTCAAAGCATATGAATCATTCTTGATTTGAATGGAAGGTCGTTTGTCAGCATGCTGTTTTTGATGATTGTGGGTTATTCAGCAGCAAGTAAGTTCTGATAATATCTGTAACCTTATTTCATCCTAGCATGAGATTTAACATGAAATCTATGATTTTTTAAAACCCACTCATCCGACAATTCTACTTGCTCATCTGACACAAAGCACATATTGGCGAAACGCGAGTAAAATAAAGGTGCAAATAAGGCTGCCTGAGGCTGCTAGTTGGTAACCGAAAAGGGATAATCTCGTTAAAGTCAAAGTGAAGCATACAAGCCTACTAATTATTTCGGCGATTTTGTCATGTATTTTCTCCATTGAGATAAAGGGAGAAGATACATCCCTCACAAAGGTATTGGTGCCACAAGTAGATGAATTGAAGAGTTTAAAGCGAAACAAAATCAGAGAAAATAAAGTTTCAATAGCAAGCTATTTTGAAGTTGAAAAGGATGAAGCACCCGGAGTCATCACCACCATAAGTGCGCAAGACATTGAACAATCAGGTGCACGAGATCTAACCGAGATTCTCATGATGGTACCCGGGTTTCAGTTGGCATCGGATGTACAAAATGGACTCGCATTTGGCTTTAGAGGCAACTGGGCACATGAGGGAAAAATACTTTGGATGCTTGATGGTGTTCCAATGAACGAAATTGGATATGGTACCTATGTCGTTGGAAACCGCATGCCACTTGCTATGATTGACAAAATAGAAATCATCAGAGGTTCGGGATCTTCTTTGTTCGGAGGTTTGGCAGGCCTGGGCGTAATCAACATTATCTCCAAGAAAAGCCAAGGTATTAACGGACACCGACTCACTGCATCCGGAAGTTTCAGTAAAAACAAGAGAGGAAGATTTGAAACAGGTTATTTGTTTGGCGGTAAACTTGCCAATGGAACAGAGATTACCATTTCGGCAAACCTTGTTGAAGGAAACAGAAGCAACAAACTTTATCAAAATCCTACAGGAAGTTCTGTAAACTTCGCAGATTCCTCATCTGTAAACAATGCCTCATTATACCTCGTTATTAAAAAGAACGCTTTGGTATGCAAACAATATTTCGAAGATTATAAGTTTCAGGCCACCTATGAACCCATTTACTCACAAACGAGAACTTATTTTCAGGATTACAGCTATACATTTGAAAGGGAGAAAATTCGTGTTATAACCGGTGCCAGATATACCCACCAGTTACCATGGAATAGCCTATTTGGCGATCCTGCCTTCTATGGTTCTCAAAACATTGTAACAGGCAGACTGCAGGGCACATTGCACGGGAATTATAAACTCAACAACCGTTTTCAGTTTGCATTTGGAACCGAATTTCAATCAGACTGGTATAAATATTTCTTCAGACAACACCAGGCGAAAGCAAATCCAACACAACAGCGTTACAACGGAATAAGTTTTTACACAGAAATCAATGCAGACTTTCAGTTTGCCAGGGTATCTGCCGGAATAAGGATAGATAAATATGCCTTTTTCAAGCCACTTCTTGCTCCCAGAGTAAGTATTACAAAGAAATTCGGCAACTTTTTTTACAAGGTATCTGAAAACTATTCTTATAAACTACCTACCCTATACAACATTGTGTTAAGCGATAATTTCAGCATCGTACCAGAGGCCATTCACGAATTGCAGGCACAACTGGGTTACAATGATAAGCAATGGGATGTTTCGGCAGTATACTTCGTTAATTCGATTGACAGACTAATCGTTTTTTCTGTTGACAGTCTGCAGAATGAAAACTACAGAAATCGCGGAAGTATGAACACGAAAGGAATTGAAACAGAAATACACTGGAAAAACAAGGATTATCAATTTCAGTTTACCCATTCATATTATCAGTCTTTCGGTTTGTTTAATGATTATATCCAGCCTACCGGACAAACTGCTGCTCTTGCACTTCCACAGCATAAAATAACCATGTTGGCAGGATTCAGGGTTAATAGACACATGAGAATGCAGATTTCAAATATCACTAGGGGGAAGTTCCAGAGTATTCACCCAACCGAAGAAACTTCGCTCATTATAACAAACAAGCCTACCCACCAGTTACAATTAGTTGTTCAATTAGACCATCTTGCCGGTAATAAACTTGCTATTACTGCAGGCGTATTCAACATCCTTAATCAGAGTATCGTGTATAGCTTTCCATATATGACAGGATACCAACCTTTGCTTGAAATGGGCAGAGAATTTCATTTACAGTTGTCATTGAAATTATGAGATTTTGGGCAGGCATCATACTATTACTTGGCTTATTGCTTCCACTGTCGTCTCAATCACAGCATTATGATTTATTCTCAACAGCTGCAGACATGTTTCATTTTCATGATGCTGCTCTAAAAGATTATCTCAAGAAATTTAAACAATCCAATAAACAGGAACAGTTACCTTATGTAAATACTGCAAACCTTGAAAAGTCAGTCAGTCACAATGATGTTCTACAGGCTGATATACTCAATATACTTATTGCTTGCTCAAGAGATGATAGCAAACAGGCCATTAGTCAGGTAATCCTGCTAAACGAAAATTTTACATATGATACTGCAAATAAAAGTCTCGCAGAACTTTACTTCTTTAGCAAGTACCTTGTACACCTAAAGTACTACCTGTATATAGGAGAAAATGACTTTCTTCGCGAAACAACAGGCCTGTGCCCGAAATTAAAATATCTTCTCTACAGTGAAGTGTTTTACAGGTGTGATAAACTACTCAAAAAAATACCCTCAAAAATTTATTCAACATACATAAATATCGCTTCAGATATTTCACAATTTGATTATATAAAGGCTTGTACTTATATCATAGCATCGAATTGCGGAATAAATACTGAAATTCTGCTACACAGAAGAGATTCTGCTATACAAACGATATTTCAGCCTGCGAAAACATTGCCAAAAATCAGCAGGGATATCGTGTATGCCATTAACATGAATAAGAACCAGCAAGAAAAACATTTTACATATGAAAAACTTGTTTCCCTAAGCGACTGGGGGGTATTCCTTCGCCGGAAAGGCAATCTAAAGGATTCATGGCAGAAATACGCAGATGCTTTTAAATTGATTGATGATACCACACCACAGGTACTCACAAGTGAAATTTATTCAAATGCAGGTATTACATTATCCCTCCAAGGAAAATATGAAAATGCCGCCGGGCTTTTCGAAAAAGCACTTGTTGGTGCAAGTGGTTTGCAGGACAAAACGATGGAGGACCTATACAGAATTCTAGCCGCGCGAAACACATTTAACTCGGGTAAAAACTTACAGGCGATAGCAGAAATTCAGTCAGCTATAAACACCTGTCTCCAGAATAAAGATTATCTTAATCTTAGTGAATCTTACTTGCTTCTTTCCGAAATCTATACAGATGAAAACGATTACCTTGAAGCGGCCAAATATTATCGTTTGTATACTGACAATAATAAGCTGATTGAGTTGAATAATCAACAGCTTTTTCAGGCGCAGAGGGAGCAAGAAAGCAGATATGAAGAAATGGCATTAGATGCATTTGATGAATTCCAGCGTAATGAAGCCAAAAAAGCAGAAACATTAAAACTCAAACTGGAAGCTGCTCAACGAGAAAAAGACCTACTTGAATTGCGCAGAGTAAACGAACTTGATGCAGCTAAAATTGCATATACACAGCTAGAAAAAGAAAAGAGCATGCAAAATCTAGCCTTAATTGAGGAAAAATTGAGATTGAAAAAGAAGGAGATTGCTGCACTCGAGAACCAAAACAGAATTAATGTAATAAGTAATTCATTCCGACTAAAAGAACTTGAATTAGCAAAGAATAAAAACTACCTGATGCTTCAAAAACAATTGATTAATGAAATGCGGGTAAGTATCATCCAGAAAAAGCAGCAATCCCTGAAATATGGTATTGCAGCACTTACAGGGCTCCTCCTACTTGTGGGATTCTTCCTTTTCAGAGGTATTTCACAAAGAAGAAAAATTGAAATACAAAATATCAAACTTCAGTTTAAAAACAATGAAATTGCCAAGCAAAAAGATATCATCCAAGAAAAAAACAAGGAAAT
>Ga0068872_10002874_pt1 | contig 13357 bp, 9 predicted proteins | sample NOAtaG_7_FD_66441 | JGI IMG/M metagenome (GOLD analysis project Ga0068872, IMG submission 66441) | Freshwater lake microbial communities from Lake Erie, under a cyanobacterial bloom - NOAA_Erie_Diel1S_2200h metaG | ecosystem: Environmental > Aquatic > Freshwater > Lake | place: USA: Ohio, Lake...
CCAGGCCCTGCAGTCGGTGGCCGGGGTCTCGAGGGTTGTCGTGGACCTCGCGTCCGGGCGGGCCCGGACCCATTGGTTCCCGGGCCGGACGCCGGAGCCGACCCGATTGATCGTGGCGGTCGAACAGGCCGGCTACCGGGCACATCCCGCCATGGAGCCACCCGGTGGGACCACGGCCGGGAACTCCCCGGGTCCGGCCGTGAGGCCCGTCGCCACCGCCCGGCCGAATCCCTGGGCGGCATCGCTCTGGCTGGGACTGCCGGCCACCGCCGCGCTTTTGGCCGGGGACTGGCTCGGAGGCTGGGGCATGCACCGGGGCTTCCAGACCCTGTCGCTGGTCCTGGCGACGGTGGTCCAGGCCGCCGTGGGGTGGCGATTCCATCGCGGCGCGTGGCGCCAGGCCCGGGTGGGTCGCTCGAACATGGACACCCTGGTGTCCATCGGTTCCTCGAGCGCCTACCTCTGGAGCCTCTGGCTGTTCACCACGCAACCGCACGCGCACCTGTTCTTCGCCGAGTCGGTGAGCATCCTGACCCTCATCAGCCTGGGCCATGCACTGGAGGCCCGCATGCAGGCCCGCGCCGGGGATGCCCTCCGGGCCCTGATGGCCCTGGCCCCGGCCACCGCGCATCGGCTCGACCTGGGGGAAACCGAGTCGGAGACGCCCGTGGCAGACCTGAAACCCGGGGACCGCCTGCGCCTCCGGCCCGGGGACCAGGTGCCGGTCGACGCGGTGGTGCTCGAGGGGGATTCCTCGGTCGACGAATCGTTGCTGACCGGCGAGGCGATGCCCGTCCGCAAGGTCCCGGGTGCGCCGCTGCTGGCGGGCTCGTCCAATGTCGATGGCAGCCTTGTCGTGCGGGTGACCGCCACCGGCGAGCACACGGGCCTGGCCCGCATCGCGGCGGTCGTCGAGCGGGCGCAATCGAGCCGCGCCTCGGTGCAGCGGCTCGCCGACCGGGTGAGTTCGGTCTTCGTGCCGGTGGTGGTGATCGTCGCGCTGGTTGCGGCGGCGGCATGGGCCTGGGCCCCCGACCTGCTCGGAGCGTGGCAGGCGACCCTGGCCCCGTGGCTCTGGCACCCCCAGGCCACCGGCTCCGCGATGGGCGACGCGGTCTCGGCCTTCTGCTCGGTGCTCATCGTGGCCTGCCCCTGCGCCATGGGCCTGGCCACGCCGGTGGCGCTCATGGCCGGCATCAACGCCGCCGCCCGCCGGGGCCTCCTCATCCGGGACGCGGTGGCCCTGGAGAAGACCGGACGGATCTCGGCGCTGGCCTTCGACAAGACCGGCACGCTCACCGCCGGGCAACCGAAGCTCACGCGATGGAAAGACCTCCGCCCGGATTCCGCACGAACCCTGCCCCTGCCCCTGCTGGCCGGCCGGCTGGCCGAGGGATCGCACCATCCGATCGCCCGGGCTGTGGTCGCCACGGCCCGGACCCTGCAGGAACTCTCCGGGACGGCCGCTGCCGATGGGGTCAGGGACCCGGGATCCGGCCTGCCGGCGTGGACCTCATGGCAGGAGCGACGGGGCCTGGGCATCGAGGCGACCGCCCGGGGCGCCAATCCGGGCCAACCCCTGCGCCTCGGCTCGGTCGGCTGGATGCGATCATTGGGGGCGGTGCCGTCGCCGGAGGCCGAGGCGTGGATCCAGGAGGCCGGCGAGGCCGGCCAGAGCGTGCTGCTGTTGGCCCAAGGGGCGGATCTCCTGGGGATGCTCCAGGTGGGAGATCCCATTCGCCCGGACTCGCCCGAGGTGATCCGCCGCCTCGGGGCCCAAGGCATCGAGACCTGGCTGGTCTCCGGGGACACCGCGCCGACCTGCCAGGCTGTGGCGCGCGCGGTGGGCATCCCCCTGGAGCGGGTCCGGGCCGAATGCCGGCCCGAGGACAAGGTACGGATCCTCGGGGAGATCCGGTCGCGGGGCCGCCGGGTGGCCTTCGTCGGGGATGGCATCAACGACTCGCCCGCCCTCGCCGCGGCCGACCTCGGGATCGCCGTGGCGCAGGCCTCCGACGTGGCCCGAGAGGCCGCCGACCTTGTCCTGCTGCGGCCTGACCTGGGCGCCGTGGTCGAGGCGTTGGACCTGTCCACCCGCACCCTGCGCACCATCCGGCAAAACCTGTTCTGGGCGTTCTTCTACAATGCGGCCGCCATCCCGCTGGCCGCGCTCGGGTTCCTCAGCCCCGTGGTGTGCGCCCTGACCATGGGCCTGTCGGACCTCATCGTGATCGGCAACGCCCTGCGCCTTCGGCGGCGGGCCTGAGGAAGGGGAAATCGCCCGGGGGGACATCGAAACGCTGTCGCCTCCAGCGGCCATGACCCCGGCCACAAACCGGCAGACACCGACGACGTCCGCAAGCGTCCGATGGCGCGCCGGACCCCGGTCGTCGACGCGCCCTCAGGCGCGCAAGCTCGCCCCGAGAGCCGACTGGAACACGCCGACGAGGCGGTCGTGGGAAGCCTGCACCTCCTCATCCTTCAGCGTGCGGTCGGCCGCGCGGTAGGTGAAGGAGTAGGCCAGGCTCTTGTGCCCCTCGGGCACGTGCTTGCCGCGGAAGACGTCGAAGAGTTCCACCGCCTCAAGATGGCCGGGCTTGGCCTGCTTGACCGCCGCGAGCACCGCCTCGTGGGTGGTCGCCTCGGGAACGATCATGGCGACATCGCGCTGGATCGACGGGAAGGCGGCCAAGGGCTTGAAGCTGCGCGCCGGATTGCCCCGGGCCAGCAGCGCATCGAGGTCGAGCTCGGCCAGGAGCACGGCGTCGCGGAGGTCGTGCCGCTTGGCGAGCGTCGGCAGCAGTTGGCCCAATTGGCCCAGGGGCAGCTTGCCCCCGAGGGTGACCGCGGCCGACTCGAGCATCAGCGGGGTGCTTTCCGGACGGCGCGCATAGGCGACCCCGCGCAGGCCAAGGCGCTCGATGAGCTCCTCGACCAGGCCCTTGAGGTCGTACACATCGGCCTTGGCATCCCGATCGGCGCCGGACCAGAACCGCGGGTCCCGGGCGCCGGTCAGTGCGATGGCCACGCGCCAGCCTTCCCGGGCGGCGCCGTTCTGCAGGGTGAACACCCGGCCGATCTCGAACAACTGCACGTCGCCGTTGCGACGCGTCAGGTTGTGGCTGAGGGAATCGATGAGCCCCGGCAGCAGGGACGGTCGAAGCGCGTTCATGTCGCTGCTCAGCGGGTTGGCCAGGAGCACGACCTCCTCGGACACCCGACGGGCGGCCGCGTCGGAGATGAGCGTCTGGCCCTGGGCCTCGTCGAGCCCCAGGCCCGTGAGGATGCGGCGAACCTCGGCGAAGCGGTCGTAAGTCGCGTCAAACGGATGGGAGCCCACCGCGCCGCGCGGGGTCGTGGAGGGGATGCGGTCGACCCCGAAGAGCCGGGCGACCTCTTCCACCAGGTCCACCTCGCGCTTCAAGTCGACCCGCCATGACGGCACGCGCCAAACCGAGCCCGCTGCGCCGGTGCGACTCCCCTGCCCGACCTCCTCGAGGCCAAGCCCGGCCAGGAAGCCCGCCTGGACCTCGGCCGGGATGTCCACGCCCAGCAGGACCTTGGCGCGATCGTGCCTCAGCGTGAGTTCCTTGGACTGGGGCGGGTTCGGGAAGGCGTCGATGACCTCGCCGGAGAGGCTGCCGCCGGCCAGCTCGAGCAGCAGTTGGGCACACCGCCGGCCGGCCGACTCGGCCGCCTGGACATCGGCCCCGCGCTCGAAGCGGTAGCTGGCGTCGGTGCGCAGAGCGAGCGCCTTGGAGGTGCGGCGGATGCCCGTCGGCGTGAAGTAGGCCGACTCGATGAGCACGTCGGTGGTGTCGGCCTGGATGCCCGAGTCGAGCCCGCCCATGATGCCCGCCAAGGCGATGCCACCGGCGGCGTCGGCGATGAGCAGGTTCTCCGGGGTGAGCGTGTGCTCACGCCCGTCGAGGGTGGTGAACGTCTCGCCCTCGGAAGCGCGGCGGATCACCACCTCCGGCACTCCGGCGGCGCGGGTCCGAAGACGGCGGAGGTCGAAGGTGTGCAGCGGTTGGCCCGTCTCAAGCATGACGAAATTGGAGACATCCACCACGTTGTTGATGCTCCGGAGGCCGACCTTCTCGAGCGCCGAGCGCAGCCACGCCGGGCTGGGTCCGACCTTCAGGCCACGGATCACCCGGGCCGTGTAGCGCGGGCACAGGTCCGGGGCCTCGAGACGGACGGCAACGGCCGGGGCGGCGGCTCCGCCAGCGACCTCGGGCACGGTGACCTCGGGCAGGCGGAGGGGCTTGCCGGTCACGGCGGCGACCTCGCGGGCGATGCCGATCACCGAATTGAGGTCGGGCCGGTTCGGGGTCACCTCCAGGTCGAACACCACGTCGCTGCCCGACAGCCCGAGATGCACCGCCAACGGTTGGCCCACGGTGGCCGTCTCGGGCAGGATCAGGAGCCCATCCTCACGGCGAAGCCCGAAGGCCTCGGGCTCGAGGCCCAGTTCCTCGTGGGAACACATCATGCCGTGCGATTCGACGCTGCGGATCTTGCCCACCTTGATGGTGAAGGGCTGCGTCTCGCCGGCCTTCGGCGGCAGCGAGGCCCCGGGCAGGATGAGCGGCACCTTGTCGCCGGCCTTGAAGTTCTGGGCCCCGCAGACGATCTGCCGCTCGCCCCGGCCGTCGGCCACGCGACAGACCGAGAGCTTGTCGGCGTTGGGGTGCTTGTCGCGCGAGAGCACCTGGGCGACGACCACGCCGTCGAGCTGGCCGGCCAGGCGCTCGACCCCTTCGACCTCCAGACCCAGGAGCGTGAGGCGCTCGGTGAGTTCCTCCGGGGTCCCGTCGAAGTCCACGTGGTTGCGGAGCCAGTTGAGGGTGACTTTCATGGGCAAAAAGGGGCTTTAGGGCGCGGCACGGGAGTGGAATGGGATTCAGAACTGCTTCAGGAAACGGACATCGTTCTCGTAGAGCAGCCGGATGTCGGTGATGCCGTAGCACAGCATGGCGATGCGCTCGATGCCGAAGCCGAAGGCCCAACCGCTCCACACCTCTGGGTCGTAGCCCACGTTCTCGAAGACCTGCGGGTGCACCATGCCGCAGCCGGCGATCTCCAGCCACTCCTTGCCCAGCTTGCGGACCAGGGCGTTGGTGAAGTCGATCTCGAGGCTGGGCTCGGTGTAGCTGAAATAATGGGGGCGGAAGCGGAGCTTGACGTCGCTGCCCAGCACTTCCTGGAAGACCGCCTCGACGGTGCCCTTGAGGTCGCCGACCGTGACATGGCGGTCGACATACAGGCCCTCGATCTGGTGGAAGGTCGGGTTGTGCGTGGCGTCGGCGTTGTCGCGGCGGAAGACACGGCCGGGCACGACGATGCGGATGGGCGGCGGGGTCTTCTCCATGACCCGGATCTGCACCGAACTGGTGTGCGTGCGCAGCAGCGGACGCCCGGTCGAATCGAGGAAGAACGTGTCCTGGGCGTCGCGCGCCGGGTGGTCCTTGGGCGTGTTGAGCGCGTCGAAGCAGTGGACCTCGTCCTCGATCTCGGGCCCGTCGGCCACGGCGAAGCCCAGCTTGCGGAAGGCCCGCACGATGGAGTCGGTGACCTGCGTGAGCGGGTGCAGCCGGCCGAGCGGACGACGGCGTCCCGGCAGGGTGAAGTCGGCCGGCTCCTTGGGCAGCGCCGCCCGGAGTTCCAGGGCACCGCGGACCTCGCTGAGGACGGCCTCGAGTTCCTGCTTGGCGGCATTGATCGCCTTGCCCGCCAGGGGCCGCTCCTCCTTGGGCAGCGAGCCCAACTCCTTCATCAGGGTGGTGAAGGCGCCCTCGGCCCCGAGGAACTTGCCCTTCGCCCGGTCGAGGGACGGGAGATCAGGGGCGGCACGGAGCTCCTGCTGCGCGGCGGCGAGGATGGCGGGGAGGCGTTCTTGCAGGGACATGGAGGCGGATCGTTCGCTGGGACGGGTCGCGGGGCGACGCCTGTCCCGTGGGGTCAGGGAGTCGGTCGGGAAGCGGGAGGAGGAGCAGGAAGAGGGGCAGCCATGGGCGGTCGCGGTCCGGAGGAGGGTGGGCCAAAGAAAAGCGGGCGGCCTTCGTCAAAAGGGCGCCCGCCTCGGGAATTCCTGCGGATGGAGCTCGGCTCAGCTCAGGCGGCGACAGCCTGGGTGGTCGCACCGGCCTTGCCCTTCAGGGCACCCTGGGCCACCTCGACGAGCTTGGCGAAGGCACCCGAGTCGGTCGCGGCGATGTCGGCCAGGACCTTGCGGTCGAGGGAGCATCCGGCGGCCTTGAGGCCCTCCATGAAGCGGCTGTAGGTCAGTCCGGCGGCGCGGGCGGCCGCATTGATGCGGATCTGCCACAGGTAGCGGAAGGTGCGCTTCTTGGCCTTGCGATCGCGGTAGGCATACTGCATGCCGTGGTCGACGGCATCGCTGGCGTAGCGGTAGTGGCTGCTGCGGCGAAGGCGGAAGCCCTTGGCCAGCTTGAGCATCCTCTTGCGACGTTTGCGGGAAGCGGGAGCGTTGGTGACGCGCATGGAAGTGTGCGGTTAGAAGGTGGGGGTGTTCAGTGGGAGAACGGCAGACAGGACTTGATCTTGTACACGTCGGTCTCGTGCACGAGCTTCGCGGTTCCCAGACGACGCCGCCGATTGGCGTTCTTGCTGGAGAGCAGGTGGCGCTTCCCGGCGTGCTGGGTGAGCACCTTGCCGCTCGCGGTGATCTTGAACCGCTTGGAAACGGACTTCTTGGTTTTGATTCCCTTCGGACGACGCATAAAACAGGACCTTTTCGATGAGACGAAAGAACCGAGAGATTACCGGCACTCGCCCCCGGATCAAGCCGTATTTTGATGTCGAGGGGGTCGGTCCTCACTTTTGACACAAACCTGCCTCCGGTTGCCTCGGGGTGGGCCGCCGGCACCCAAGGGATCCCGCACGTCCCATCATGGATTCCGCGGGCCCATTCGGCGATCCTGGGCGGAGGGGGACCGAGACGCCACCGGTGGGCAGGCCAGCTTGTGTCAAAAGTGAGGACCGACCCCTCAGGCTCCTCAGGGTTTGCGGGTGGAAGGCGGCGGGGTGGTGCCGGAACCGGAGTTGGCGGATGGGTTCCACGGCGTGCCGCCGCGGATCGTCGTGCGCGTCTGGCCCATCAGGTCGGGCTTGGTGGTCACCGCCTCGCCCAGCATCCGGCCGCTGGGATCGGTGAAGCGGGTCTTGGTGCGCCCCATCAGGTCGGGCTTGGTGGTGACGCCCTTGCCGAGGGTCGAACCACTCGGGTCCTTGAAGGTGGTGCGGGACTTGCCCAGAAGGTCGGGCTTGTGGGTCACGGCTTCGCCGAGCCTCCGCCCGGAAGCATCGCGGACCACCGTCCGGGAATCGCCGTTCAGGTTGGGGCGGGTCGTGACCGCGTCGCCGACCTTGCGACCCTGGGCATCGCGCAACTCCGTTCGGGTACGCCCCAGCAGGTCCGGCTTGGAGGTCTTGGCCTCGGAGGGCTTGAAGGGCTTGTCGTCCGCCCGAAGCGGACCAACGCCGGCCGCGAGCGCGCCGACCAGGAGGAAAATGGCGAAGGAGAGGCGGTTCGTCCGGGGAATCATGGATGGGGAGGCGGATGGCCGGGATGCCGGGGTGTCGGCCGGCCGGGTGATCAGAACGTTCGTCGATCCTGTCAGCGGGCGCAAGGCGCCGGACGACCACTCGACACGGCGCCGCACGGGGATCGGCCTCGTCACCAAGAGGTCGGTTCCCCATCGACGGGGCTGGCCGGGTTTCGGCGCGTGCTGGGAGGAACGATCACCGAGAAGGCCATCGCAGCCGGTCGGATGGACCGGAACGACGGACCATCGTCCGGCAATTCGGGGGAGGCCCGCCGTGGTCGGGGATCTTTGCCTTTTGCCTTCGGGTCGGATCCGGGCCAGACTGGAAGCCGCTCAATGAACGCACCCATCCGTGTCGCTGTGACCGGCGCCGCCGGCCAGATTGGTTACTCCCTCCTGTTCCGCATCGCCTCCGGCGCGATGTTCGGCCCCACCCAACCGGTCATCCTCCACCTGATCGAGATCGAGCCCGCCCTCAAGGCCCTCGGCGGCGTGGTGATGGAACTCGACGACTGCGCCTTCCCCCTCCTGCAGGGCGTGGTGCCGACGGCCAGCCTCGACGAAGGCTTCCGCGGCGTGAACTGGGCGCTGCTGGTCGGCAGCGTGCCGCGCAAGCAGGGCATGGAGCGCAAGGACCTGCTCGGCATCAACGGCAAGATCTTCACCGGCCAGGGCCAGGCCATCCAGCGCAACGCCGCCTCGGATGTCCGCACGCTGGTGGTGGGCAACCCCTGCAACACCAACTGCCTGATCGCCATGAACGCGGCGAAGGACGTGCCGTCGGACCGCTGGTTCGCCATGACGATGCTCGACCAGAACCGCGCCAAGACGCAGTTGGCCAAGAAGGCTGGCGTGCGGGTCGACCAGGTGTCCAACATCGCCATCTGGGGCAACCACAGCTCGACCATGTACCCCGACTTCTACCAGGCCCGCATCGGCGGCCGGGCCGCCACGTCGGTCATCAACGATGAGGCCTGGTTCAAGGACACCTTCATCCCGACGGTCCAGAAGCGCGGCGCGGCGATCATCGAGGCCCGCGGGCTGAGCTCGGCGGCCTCGGCGGCCAATGCCGTGGTGGACACCGTGCGCGCGCTGACGACCCCGACGCACCCCGACGACAGCTTCAGCGTGGCCGTGTGCTCGCAGGGCGACTACGGCATCGAGAAGGGGCTGATCTTCAGCCACCCGACCCGCAGCGACGGTCAGCGCTGGGAAATCGTGCCGGGCGTGCCCATCAACGAGTTCAGCCGCGCCAAGATCACCGCGACGGAGAACGAGCTGAAGGAGGAGAAGGCCCTGGTGGCCGACCTGCTGCCGAAGGCCTGAGGCCCCGGCCCGGACGAGGCTCTCCCCGGACGGGATTTCCAGACGCCGGATTGACAAAACGCCCCGACCTCACGGTCGGGGCGTTTTTGTGTCGATTCCGTCCAACCGGTCCCGATCGGATCGAAACGGGCCGATCGATGGGGGACTCAGGCCAGCTTGGAGAGCAGCTCCGCGTTGGTCTTGTGCTTCTTGAGCGCGGCGATGAGCGTCTCCATGGCCTCAACCGGCTGGAGGTCGGTCATCATCCGGCGCAGCTTGCGGATGGCATCGATCTGGTTCGGCGGGAAGAGCTTCTCTTCCTTGCGCGTGCCCGACTTGGGAATGTCGATGGCCGGGTAGAGCCGGCGCTCGGAGAGCTTCCGGTCGAGGATGAGCTCCATGTTGCCGGTGCCCTTGAACTCCTGGAAGATGAGCTCGTCCATGCGGCTGCCGGTGTCCACCAGCGCGGTCGCGAGGATGGTCAGCGAGCCGCCCTCCTCGACCTTGCGGGCCGAGGCGAACATCTTGCGGGGGATCTCCAGGGCGCGGGCATCCACACCGCCGGTCATCGTGCGGCCGGAGCCGCCGTGCACGGAGTTGTAGGCACGGGCCACGCGGGTGATGGAATCGAGCAGCACGAACACGTCCTTGCCCGCCTCGACCATGCGGCGGCAGCGCTCGATCATCAGGCGGCTGAGGCGCACGTGCGTCTCGAGGTCCTGGTCGTTGCTCGAGGCCACCACCTCGGCCTTCACGCTGCGCTGGAAGTCGGTGACCTCCTCGGGGCGCTCGTCGATGAGCAGCACCAGACAATGCACCTCGGGGTGGTTGGTGGTGATGGCGTTGCAGATCTGCTTGAGGATCGTGGTCTTGCCGGTGCGCGGCGGCGCGACGATCAGGCCTCGGGTACCCTTGCCGATGGGGGTCACCAGGTCGATGATGCGGGTCTCGAGGGCCTCGGGCGTCGTCTCGAGCTGGAACTTGTCGATGGGATCGATGGTGGTGAGGTTCTCGAAACGCATCGCATGCAGGTAGTCCTGGTAGGACTTGCCATTCACCTCGATGACCTCGCGCATCTGCGGGCTGCTGCCCCGGTGCGGCGGATTGACCGAGCACTTGATCTGGCAACCCTCACGCAAGGCCAGCCGCTTGATGGAGTCGGGGGTCAGGAACACGTCGGTCGGCTTGGGCGCGTAGTTGCCCTTGGAGGACCTGAGGAAGCCGAAGCCCTTCTCGGACATTTCCAGCCAACCCTCGAGGATGACCGGCTCGGCCTGCGGTTGCTGAGGTCCGCCGCCCTGGCCCCCGCCTTGCCCGCCGCCCTGCGGCTGGTAACCGCGATGACCACCACCCTGCCCCCCTTGGCCGCCTTGGCCGCCCCCCTGGCCGCCCCCCTGATGGTGACGCTGGTTCTGGTGGCCGCCGTGCCGATGGTGATGGCCACCGTGGCGCCGACCGCCGCCCTGGCGGAACCCGCCCTGGCCACCGCCCTGACGAAATCCACCCTGCTGGCCGGATTGGCCGGATTGGCCTTGGGGCGGCTGACCACCTTGTGGGCCTGCGGCGTCGCCGCCGGAAGGTCGCCATTCGCCCGGGTCGGACGGAGGGGCCGATTGCGATGCCGGAGGAGCCGTCTGTTGGGACTCCGGAGGCCGGGGAACGGAGTCCTCCGGCGGATGCTGATTGCTCATGTGCTATGGTGCGTCGGAAGAGCCCGATCCCAGAGATGCGGCGGAAGCAAGGGCCGCGGGAATGTTGACTTGGGGAAGCCGCAGGGAGAAGAAACTCCAAGGCGGTCAGGCTTCAGACCACGGACAATTAGAGTCCGTTGACGTCCCGGGCAACTGCTTTTTTGGCCCTCGGGCCATTTTTCACCTGTCCTCCGCAGTCGGCTCCGATTCACTGCCCGCAATGACCGTTGATTTGGCCTATGGGCGGGGCTGGCTTCCGGTGGACTTCCCGGACGGGGTCACGACGGTGATCGCACCGAGGCACCTCCCCCGGCTCGCCGACGAGCGCGCCGCCGTCCTCGATGCTCTGGAATCCCCGCTGGGCTGCCCGCCATTGCGGCAGTGGCTGCACCCGGGATGCCGCATCTGCATCCTGTTCACGGACATCACGCGGGCGACGCCGAACGAGCGGATCATCCCCTGGCTGCTGGCCCACCTCGAGGCGTCGGGGGTCCGGCGGGACCAGGTCACCCTGCTCTGCCAGCTGGGCACGCACCGCCCCTGCACCCGCGCGGAGCTCGAGCAGATGCTCACGCCGGAGGTGGTGGCCGGATGGCGGGTGGTCAACCACGAGCCGTTCGACCACGCGGCCTGCGTGGCCCTGGGCACCACACGCTCGGGCGTGCCAGCCTGGATCAACCGCCATTGCGTCGAGGCCGACGTGCGCATCGTCACCGGGTTCATCGAGCCCCACTTCTTCGCCGGGTTCAGTGGCGGGCCCAAGGGCATCATGCCCGGGGTCGCCCACGTGGACACGGTGATGTGCAACCACGGGGCCGCGAACCTCGGCCATCCGAACGCCTGCTTCGGCCGCTGCGAGGGCAACCCGGTGTGGGAGGAGATGCTGGACATCGCCCAGCGGGTGGGCCGGAGCTTCCTGCTGAACGTGACCCTGGATGCCCGCCGCGGCATCACCGGAGTCTTCGCGGGCGACCTTGCCGAAGCCCACCGGATGGGCCGGGAACGGGTCCGCCAGTCGGCCATGCAGGCCGTGGAAGCGCCATTCGACGTGGTGGTGACGACCAACTCCGGCTATCCGCTCGACCAGAACCTGTACCAGGGGGTCAAGGGCATGTCGGCCGCGGCCCGGATCGTCCGGCCGGGCGGGACGATCGTCCTGGTGGCCGAGTGCTCGGAGGGCATCCCGGCGGGCAGCCCGTATGACGCCCTGCTCCGCGAGTCAGGGTCCATCGAGGACGTGCTGGCGCGCCTGGCGACGCCCGGGTTCTCCAGGCCGGAGCAGTGGCAGGCCCACCTCCAGGGCGTGGTACAATCCAAGGCACGGGTCCTGGTGCATTCCACCATCCCCGACAAGGTGCTGCGCCAGGCGCATGTCGAGCCCTGCCGGGACATCGCCGGAGCGGTGCGTGAGGCCCTCCGACGGGCCGGGCCGGCGGGTCGGGTCGCCGTCCTGCCCCTCGGTCCGCTGACCATCCCGTACCTGCCGGACACCTGAGTCCCACCAGCCCGGACGGGCCGACGGGGCGGCGCCGTCAAAATCGCCGAGTGGCTTGACGCTGGGGCGACTCAAGGCCTACCGTGGCGGCCGGTCGGTGGTCGTAGATCAATGGTAGATCCCCAGATTGTGATTCTGGTCGTTGCGGGTTCGAGTCCCGTCGGCCACCCCACCGCTCCTCCTCGGAGGCCTTCTTTGCTCGGAAGGCCCTTTTTTGAAGGCCCTCATCGTTTTGAAGGCCCGCTCTCCAAGGCCCGCTCTCCAAGGCCGGCGTCAAAGGCCTGCCCCCAAGGCCAAGGCCTACCTCGGCGAGGTCCTGAAACGGCGGGATTCCTGCAACGGCCAGCTCAAACGGCCAGCTCAGTCCGCCTCGTCAACGGGCGGCAGCGACATCACGGTTGTGAGGTCCATCCGGAACCTTCCTTGAGCGTTTCAGCAGAATCCTGAAGGTTTCAGGAAATCTCCAACGGTCTCAGGGGTTTCCAGAAACACAGGCAGCCCGTCCACCGCTCCCCTCCCCTGGCCCAGAGCCATGGGTTCCAGGGAACGCGGTCTTCAAGGGAGGGCCTGCTTCCCGCAACGGCCCGACGGCTTTCCCGCCCGCCTCACCGGCCCTCGGGTCATGATCGTGGACATGGATCACTTCTGCTCCGAGTACCAGGCCATCTGGATGTTCTCGAGGATCTTCTCGTTGGAGGCCTCGGGTTTGTCGCCGAAGTCGGGCAGCTCGCAGACCATCTTGTGCAGCTTCGGAAAGCTCAGCTTCAGCGGATCCTGCTCGGGGTGGGCATCCATGAGGGCCCAGGCGATCTCGTCGGCATCGTGCCAGGTCAATTTCATACGATTTCCAAGTATGGCCCGTGATGGCGCGGGGCGAAAGAGGAGGCGGGAAAATTCGCGGTGAACTCCAGCCGACACCTCCCTTCCGGGAGGCGGGGTCGCGGCCACTCGGCGGCCGATGCGCCTCAACGCCCGGTCCGGGCCCACAACTCGTAATGGAAGAGGGCCGCCACCGCCAGCGAGTGTCGCACGGCACCCTGTGTCACCAAGGATGGGATGTCCGAGGCAGGCACCAGGCGGACGGCGATGTCCTCGGAGTCGTCCAACTCCAGGTCGCCGACCTTGCGGCAATTCCGCACCAGGACCGTCCGGCAGCGGTTGCTCTGGATCGCCGAGTTGGGCAGCACGCACCCGATCTCGATGGCGCCCTCGCCGGCATACCCGGTCTCCTCACGGAGCTCACGCAGGCCGGCGGCGACCGGATCGGTCTCGCCCGGGTCCATGATGCCGCCGGG
>Ga0068872_10002877_pt1 | contig 13341 bp, 10 predicted proteins | sample NOAtaG_7_FD_66441 | JGI IMG/M metagenome (GOLD analysis project Ga0068872, IMG submission 66441) | Freshwater lake microbial communities from Lake Erie, under a cyanobacterial bloom - NOAA_Erie_Diel1S_2200h metaG | ecosystem: Environmental > Aquatic > Freshwater > Lake | place: USA: Ohio, Lake...
TTCTAATGGTTTAACATTTTTCATAATAACATAATCTTTGTGGTTAAATCCAGTTTCTTCTTCAAATTCACGACAAGCACAATCAACATCATTTTCTTTTAGGTGTCGTCTCCCTTTAGGAAAACCCCATTCTGGTTCATCCCAATGATGTTCAGCTTTATCAATTAATTCTTTTAGTTTTCCATTTTGAATAAGTTTTTCGTGTTTATCTTTGGCATCAACATATTCATAACGATAATGACGGCAATTTTTATTAATTATAAAACTTTCTAATAATTCTTCATATGTTTTGGTTAATAAACGATTACGCTCATCATCTGTCATTAATTCTATCAGTTTCATTAAATATGCCTCATCTTTATCAATATATTTACCACGCATAAATTCTGTAAAACCTATACTATCTCGTCGTTGTATTAGCAAAAATTTAATTTCCGAATAATTATTAATTTGTATAGTGTCATAAAGTATAATTCCTAAACTGATAACAGCCTCTAAACATTTTTTATAAGTATGACCTATTTTTCCACAATTGCCACAATAAAGTTTGAATAATTCCTTTGAACTCTGTGGTGATATTCTTTTTTGGCTCATCCAATTCTGAATTTTAATCTTGTAATTTAAACTTAAGCTTTTTATTAAATTTATTTTTTCGTTTTTTAAAGTAAGATATGAATCCAAGTATTTGGGGACCCTACTTATGGTACGTTTTACACATAATATCATTTTCATATCCAGAACATCCAACTTATGGAGATAAGAGATTATATCATGATTTCTATGTGAATTTTAAGGATTTAATACCATGTGATAATTGCAAAAAACATTACAATCAACATTTACATCAACACCCTATTACACCCGCATTAGATACACGGGCTGATTTAATTAAATGGGTTATACAGATGCATAATATGGTTAATATTTCATTAGGAAAACCTATTATGTCTGTTCAAGAAGTATTAAATGCATATCATGCATCAGGATACCATCCACCAAATTATAAACCACCACTTCCAAAAGAACTTGATATACCAAAATGGAATTATGGTCGTCTATATTTTTGGATAGTTTTATTCGGATCATTATTAGGTTATCGTTTATATAATAATTATAAAAAGGCAAATATAAGTTATCATTAAAAATTTATTAAAGCATTTAACATACTTTAACATACTTTAATTTACCCAATTTACCCCCTGCTACATTAAAAAAAAATTGAATTTAAAAATTATAAGTAATATTTAGTAATAAAAAGAATATGTCTACTTCTATGAATGATACCACTCAACCTTCTGAGGTTGATGCTGAAATGACTAAATTAAATGAACAACTTAAGTTCTGGCCTGAGTCCGAGCGTAGTTATTTGAATGGATTAAACTTTGATATTAATGCGGTTGAAGGCAAGGACAGACGTAAGCATTTGAATCAACTTTACATTGATCTAGATACACTTCACAAACTAGGACTTTCGTATGATGGTCTTGGTTCCGTTGAAGAAATTGAAGACGAAGACGCACCTGGTGCTATGAAGAAAGTTCTCAAGTTTAAACTATTACATCCCGGATGGTCTAAGATGCCTCACAATATGGCTGAAGATCTAGATACAGATCTAACGCCTCTGATGATGAATACATACGATGATAATTCTTCTGCTACTCAAAAATTTACTCAAATTAACGAAAATGGTAATGGTGTGTGCCCTCTGACAGCACATGTTTATTGTAAATTCTTTGAGATGTTTGATTTTACCAAACCTGTAAACCAAGAACTCATCTATCGTATTTATACTGAAGACTCTTGTCTAGGTTATAAATTTACCCCAAATGATTGGTCATTGGATGATGTCAAGAAATTTACTGATTATTTTGAAGCTTTTAGTCTAAAGGATGGTGGTGATTTTACTCTCAAGAATTACAAGAATGCTCAACTAATGCAATCTCTTCTAATTCTAAGCGACTTTATGGAATGCAAGATCCTACTCTACTTTGCCGTTGGACGTATGGCTCATTACCTCAATGTTCAGATTGATTATTTTGTTAGTCAGCGGTCTAATCCTGAGAAATTGAGAAGCCGATTGGCACCAGATACTGATATGAGCTGGATTAAAGATGAGGATGATCTCATTGCCAATGTTATTTCACAGTGGCTTGGTGTTCAATCCCCACAAACACGTTGGACAAATCTTCCACTAAAGGATGATGGAACTAAATATACTTATGATGACTACAAGGAACATAAGGAAAACATCTCATGGTTGAAGACTGAAGGACTGAGTGCTGAAACTGCTGATTGGGATGAGATCTTCAAGAATTCGAAAGCTAAGGGCGTTGATCCAAATCATCTCTACATTGTTCCTGAAACATATAAATATCCTGATTATAAGACACAAATCATTGAGTATGTCAAGAAACTTGTGGATTGTCAGGAGACTGAATCAGTTGAGTATCTTGCCCAAAAGACACAAAATCTCACACTGAAACAACCAGCTGAAGGCGCACCATCTTCTGCTGAAGCCGCACCGGCTGACGACAAAATGGATGTTGATGATGAACCCGAATCATCCTCATCTGGAGATGATGATGACAATTAGTGAAACACACTTGTTAATCTAGATAATATAATAATTATTTATTAAATATAAATTTTTTCTTTAGTATGTATTATAATGTTTACTTTCAAATCCAATAAAATTAATAAAAAATCACTACTTACTATAAAAAATGGCAATAACATTTATCAACTCATCTCATCAAAATATAACTTCTCAATAGATCCCCTTAAGAAAGAACTTTATTATAATAATGATCATATATCATATGAAAGAATCTGGATAACAGAAGGAACTGATAGTCATATTATCTTAGAACAAGACTCTAATTATATTATTATTGGAAAATATCAATATCGATTTGAAATACCAAACGGACATAACAAAGATATCATAGATTTTAGAGTTAATAATCATAATAATTTATATGGAATATCTAGTAGTCATACATATTTATTTGCAAAAGAACCATTATATATACTAAATAATAAAAGGACAACATATGATCCTTATCAACAATTGGAAAATAAAAATATAAATACACCTTTTATACCATTGAATTATTATCAAGAATCTTGTTTTTAACATTTAACTAAAAATTGAAATGACCTATCTTTTATTTGATTAAATAAAAAATAAGTAAAGGAAAAAGATGATGTTCACTCAATTATATCGCCACAGCATTAATTTAATTTGTAATAACAAATACCATTTATATAAAAATCTAATATCTCATAAAAGTATCATTGGTGCTGGGGTATTATTTGTAGGTTATAATGCTTATATTTTCGATAATCACGCAAATATAAATTACTATAATAAATCAGTAAAAAATATAGTTCCATTCTTAAAATCAGCACAGTGTGAATCACAATATCATTCAGAGGATAAATATGAAAAACAGCTTATTAAATTTTTAAATTTCTATGCAGATGGATTTAATCCTAGACATGATCGCTTTAATGACTTTGGAGGCGAATCATATTGGCATAAGTGTCAAAATATTATTCTTTCGATTAAAACTGATATGATGGTAAGAAAAGTTATTGTTAATAATTTTCATAAGTTGGATTTTCATTGGCAACCTCTAGTTATAGCATGTATGATTAATTATACAAATGAGACTATGATACTTGAAAATAAAATTATTTCTGATTTTTTCAAAGATGGTTATAAACTGAATAAGTGTTTTGAACATAAGATTTTTACCAAAGTATGCAGGAATTCTATACCAAAAATATATGAAATACTATCATATAAAACAAATATATCACATATTCTAACAAATCTTAACAATTTAATTATTATACTAAAAATTAAACTTTGGTGTAAAATATATAATAATATGTAATTCTTCCAGTAATTATAATAATAAATGATTAAATTTATTTTTGTTTTTAACTTTTCTAAATAAAACTCATTAGTCAAAAATTGATTTGAAATTCTATAAAAATATTTATTACGATACTTAAACGTAAATTTTAAACGTAAATGCAAAGCACCACACAACGAGATCTATTGAAATTGATTGACATAGAAGTCTCTAATTTTACACCACAAGAAATTTCTGAAATGCCAACTCTAAATACTGTGATACACATAGATAATTCTGATATTCAAGCTTTTCTAAAGAGACTTTCAAAATTGGATAATATGTTTGAAAGTTTGAATAAAAATGTATCAGACATACCAACATTATATACTAAATTAATGACATCATACAAACAACAAGATACACAAAATATTAATAATAGTATTAGCAGACTAATTGATTCTATTAATTTAACTGCTAAAACAGTAAGAAATGAAATCAAAGCTATCAATAAGGAAAATAAACATATTACTGAAAACTTTGATCTTCGAATGCGGAATGGACATTATTCTAGGTTAAATCAAAAATTCGTTAAATTTATGATCTATTATAATGAAACTGTTCAAGAAAATAAAAATATATATGTCAATTCACTTAATAAATCTTGCAAACTAGTTGATGAAACCATTGATAATGTTCACAGCGTTAGTATTGATACTACAAGTGATACAACTCAACTTAGCACTTTCGCAAATAGTATTTTTTCAGGACGTCCTATTCAATCAATAACTGAAGATATTAAAGACCGTCATACTGAAATCAATAAATTAGAAAAAAGTTTAAAAAATTTACATGAAATATTTTTGGATGTTGCAGTCATTGTTGAAAGTCAAAGCGAAACTATTGATTCTATCGAACATTCAGTAGAATCATCTCATAACAATATAGTAAAATCAAACACAAATTTTCAGCAAGCTAGAGAATTTCAAACTTCAGCACGACGCAAAAAAATATGTATATGTGGATGGACACTCTTTATTATTGGTATCATCGTTTTAGTTGTAATTTTAACCCTTTAATTAAACCCTTAATAAATCCTTATTACACCTTTATTTATCCTTAATAAATCCTTAATGAAATATTTTTTTATAAAAAAAATTGATCTGATATATCATGTATATTAAAAAAATAAAACAGCCATGTTAAAATCTTTTAAAAATTTATTTTCAAAACAATCAAAAAATCAAGATGATCTAAAGAAACTAGATGATCCAAAGAAACCAGATGATTTAAAGAAACCAGATGATCTAAAGAAACCAGATGATCTAAGGAAACTAGATGATCTAAGGAAACCAGATGATCTAAGGAAACCAGATGATTTAAAGAAACCAGATGATTTAAAGAAACCAGATGATCTACCAAAAAAGTTTGAAATAGATATTAATATTAATAAAAATGTAGAAAAAAATCAATCAAAAGATTTTTATGAGATTTTGCCTCAACTGAGGATGCCTCAACTTAAAACGATAACTATGAAATTAGTGTTTTCTGGTTGCAATATATATGCGGGTAGTTTGAGGGCATTAAAAAATGGTTCTGGTGTAATAACAGCGGTAGATCCTCAATATCAATCTAGTTGGAGTGGAAAAAAAAAGAGTAATAAGGTTATGCTTTCTAAGTTTGATGTATCATGGAATGCAAATGACGTTTTTATTATTACTATGGATAAGAATAAAAATATATATTATTTTTGTCATAATAAAAATAAACTAGCAACAATGGCTAGCTTGATACCTCGTAATATAGAATATAAAATGAATTATGATACGTATCAAAATCAATATATTTTCCGTAATAATATAAATAATACTGAACTGTATGTATGTGGTTTTGAATTTGAAATGACATTCGAATCAGATATGTTTGAATTGTCATCTCATCCAATTTTACGATTGTGAAAGTTTATCTTAGTTCATCTTCATCTTGATTTTCAATCATTCTTCTAATAGTTAATAGTAATTTAGTAGCGGAATCTAATTTACCTGTAATTTTATCATATTCTGTAATAGTTCTGACAAACACGTTTATATCTCTTTGTTCAAAAGATTCTAAAATACCTTCTATTAATTTATTTTCTATAGTATCATTAAATTTACTATATTGTTGTTTATAATTTTCATAGTCTTCTTTAAAATTACTGCTATGAAGACATATTCCACACAATGTAGCCATACAATATATATCTTTAATATTCCAATGTAATAATGGATTACCAATACATATTTCACCAGCTTTTTCATAATTTTTTTGTGCTTCTTGAAAATTTGAGATTGTAATATTAAGTCTGGCAATCTCAATATATATCTTATGAACCGACGAATTATCATCAATTTCCACAGCTTTTGTATAATATTCAATTGATTTTTCATAATCCATTAAATTTTTATCATAAATTTCAGCAATAGTTATATATAAATCTTGAACACGCTTTAAATTTCCAGTTAATTTACAATAATTAATAGCCAATAAATAATTTTTAATTGATCCAGAATAATTTTTAATATTTTTTAATAATATTTTTCCAATAATGGCATATTCATTATAAAGTTCAAAGTAATCTTCTAGTTTAATTAAATTTTTTGTGCGTTTATCTCTTAATTCAAGTATTAAATGCCATGTATTTGCATTTTTATGTTCTGTCATCATCAATTCATTCAGAACATCAGTATATAATACATTTGCATTAGTAATATTGATTGTAGTATAATCAAATAGATCTCTAATTTTTTTCATAATTGTTCCTCCAGGCTTTGACAATTTGTCAGCCTCTTTTATTTTTTTAATTATTGACGGATCAAGGTTAGATAAGTCCATATTTTATTTATTTTAATTAGAATATATTTTACAAACTCAAATCAATTTTTTATTAGTTTAAGAATTTAGTAATATCAAAGTTAAGTAAAAATGACAAACAAGATGTGTATTTTATGTAATGAACAAAAAGAATATTCAGAATATTCTTTAGCAGTATGTTATGATTGTAATAAGTGTATATGTCAAAAGTGTTGTAAAATTTATAATATCAATGATAATTTACAAAATTTGTCTGATTATTATCAACATAATAATTGTAAATATTGTTCTAATAAAAAATGTGAAAAAACCTGTAATGAAGATACATGTATGTATCATGGATGTAGTCATGATTATGAATGTAATTGTAGTGATCTACTTCGTATGTATAATAAATTTTATATTAACAAAATCAAATACAAAATCAAAGAACAAACAGGATGTACTTTTACTATTTATTACTGTAGATATGATAGTTGTGTATGTTATGATTGTATAGTTAAAGCAGGAGAAAAGATTCCACATCCAGACCAAATATTATTTTAATTTCTAAAAGATAAGTATATGAACCTAAGAGATCTGAATAGAGAACAAAAAAACATTATAGTTCTTTTTGGTATCAGTATTGTTTTTTGGTTATCTCTTGTTTTTTACAGAGAATATTATAAAAAAGATGTTAAAATGATGCGTCAAAATATTTTAGGAGCTTGTAATGGTTGGTGTCTAGGGCATTTTATCCATTATACATTATTAAGTTATTGTGCACCTAGTTATTGGGTTGAACTAATTATTATAGGATTTATATTTGAATTAATAGAAGTTCCATTAAATTCTTTATCAAAATATATAGATAGTAAAATTTACGAAGATACTATAACAAACACATTAGGGGTTTTAACTGGAATACTATTATATAAACTATATCCTATGAATATAGATTTAATACGTTTAATACGTAAATGAGTATATTTTAAATAAAAAAAAAGTTTCACGAATGAAGTCTCATGTAGCCCTTTATGTTTGGCTCCTTCTCTTCATTAGCACGTGAAAGATACCACATATATTCCCCCTGGTACCTGGAAGTTTGGAATACGAGGAGTAAGCGGAAGTTCCCGGTATTTGTTGGAGTTCCCCGTCCTGACGCATTCACAATATATATATTTATAGAAAAATATATTCAATTTTTATAATAGATTGTATCTAAAAAGGTTAAAAACGTTTAATAATTTTAATAATACTTTTAATAATACTTTTAATAATACTTTTAATAATACTTTTATTCGGGAATTAATCTGATGATGATTCCCATTGCATATAGTTCTTGTATTAATAATTTACAAGAATATGGGATTCTGATTTCGCTGAAGGCTGAGTTATTTTGACATTGTTTGCATTCTTGAATTTTGTATTCAATTTCTGTTCTAGGATCAGTAGACATATTGTAATTTGCAATAACACCACATAAATCACAAATGTATACTCTATAGTTATCAGACATATCCATTAATCTTTCTTTCAAAAATACTGATGCACCATGAGATAAAATAGCATCACGTTCCATTTCACCAACACGAAGACCACCATCTCTGCTACGACCTTCACTACATTGTCTAGTTAACATAACAACGGGTCCAGTAGGTCTACTATGGATCTTATCATCAACCATGTGTTTTAATCTTTGATAATAGGTTGGTCCAGTGAACACCAAAGATTTAATCTGACGACCATCAATTCTTGTATAAAGAACTTCATCGCCATGTCTATTAAATCCTTGTTTTTCTAGGGCATTAGCTATATCAGATGGTTTTAAATCTGTAAATGGTGTTGCATCACCGATACTTCCTAGATCTGCCGCTACTTTTCCAGTAATACACTCGATTAAATGTCCTACTGTCATACGTGATGGGATTGCATGTGGATTAACAATAATACTTGGCACAATACCATCTTTGGTTCTAGGCATATTTTCATCTGAATAAACCATACCACATGTGCCTTTTTGACCATGTCGACTGGAATTACCAGTCCATACAGGAACTCCACTGTAATGATCGCACACCATCATAATATGTGAAGGGACTGTTAGACAATAAACTGGTTTATTATACTGTATTTCGATAATATTACTACCTTTAATACTGATTTCTTGATATTCATCTGTTTGAAAGATGAATCGTTGATCAAGATGGATATTACGTAATACTTCTAGACCGTTAAATGCATCAGATGCAATTAATCCATCTGCTAAATCACTAGTAAGTAATCCACGTTCTAGTTTTTCAAGAACTTCAGAACATTTAGAATCAAGATCATAAATCCATGCCGGCAACTTAATCTCACCATTATCATTTTGTTCCACTTCTTGAAAGAGATTATACAGTTCTTCTGAATGAAGTTCTATTTCTCTATCACCAAAAAACATAGTTTCATCTGCATTTATACCAAGAGCTAGTAAAACTCGTTTAATACCTCTTAACACATCTGGATATTTATTTTCTAAATCCCATATAGGATCTTTACGATATTCTTCTGCTAAATCAAGTATCTGTTTTTTATTAAAGGATTTTGTGCTATTTGAGATACGTGTAATTTCTTTACAATACACATAAGCGTCATCACAATTTGCTTGATTCGTTTGTGTAAAATTAAAGACTAATACATTGGGTTTATCGGATAAATTACCATATTTAGCCCAAATTCCGAATAAGATAGTTAAAGGAAAACTATTTACCATGTTATTACCTAGATATGTTTTGACATTACCTCTTAAATTATTAGCACCATAAAACATAATACAATTTTGTGATAGTAGTTGTTTGGCTTCAATTAATTGAAAAGTGTCTTTAGGATGTTTTTTGGCATACACTTTGTGTTCTGGTGTAGTGCGTAAAATAAATTCCTTGTCATTAACTATTGTTCTAAACTGAATTAAAGTAGTAGCTTCTGGGAAATATATTAATTCAGTTGGATGATCATATGAAAATGATTCAGTTTCAGGATAATACGACATTACACGACCACGTAGAGATGCTTCAAGATCTATATTTGTATCATAATATTCTTTAATACTTATGGCACCATTTTCAGTATAAACTAGAGTATCACCTGGTAAACAGAATTTATCACCTATAACAGGAACTCTGATAGATCTAATCTTAACTTTACAAAATCTGAATCCCTCTGAATTACGACTTTCATATACTCTACTTACATAACCTTCTTCATTAGTTCTCAATGGAGTACTAATATCACGATATGACACTTTAGTATTACTACGATCTTGTTGTCTAATAGGAATAATTTTACCAATGATTATTTGACCAGGTGAAACATAAATATTTTCCTTTACAAAACCTCTTTCATCTAAGTTAAGATATGAATCACTTCTTTTTTTTCCGATTGTGATATCATATTTCTTTTCACCAGTTATTTCATCTAATTGATCTGGATTAGCAAATTTCTCTTCTTGACCAGAAGATTGAATTTTCTTTTCATCATCTTTATAACTTCTATAATAAACTGATGTAAAAAACCCACGATCTATGGCTGATTGAGAAATAATTACGGAATCTTCTTGATTATAACCAGTATATGTTAAAATACATACAATGGCATTAATACCACTCGCAATTTTATCACCATAGAAATATTGTGAAAATTTAGTATTAACTAGTGGTTTTTGAGGATATCTAAGAACATGTGCTAAAGAATCTAAACGAAGATTATAATTTGTTGCATAAACACCCATAGCTTGTTTTCCTTGTGCACTTTGATAAGTATTACGGGGTGATTGGTTATGATCAGCAAATGGAATACATGATGCTAATACACCTAACATTAAACCAACCATAATTTCACAATGTGTATATTGATAATTATATCTAGAATCATGTTCATATAAATCACTCTGTTTAGAAGCAATTAAAAGATTGTTAGATTCAAGAGTATCAATATATTCTATTACACCTTCATGCATATCTTTCATATCATTAAGTTTTTCTTTCATTAGTGTTTCATCTAGATTGGTCTCGTAAATCAAATTTTCATTAATTTGGGGTAGTATCAAGTTATTCCAACTAATTACTTTCTTTTTCAATTTAATTATATGACGTGCTTTTAATCTCAATCTATTAGGAGGATCAACAATACATAAGGGTCTAACTAATCGTCCAGCATCAGAATATATAATAATTTCTTTTTTGAGATGATACCAGTAAATCGATGTGTAAATATTTAATAGACCCTGACGTCTCAAACTTCGTAATTTAGCTACTAAAATACTTGGTTCATCTGAAACACCATACAAATCACCATTAACAAACACTTTCGTATCATGAAATAATCTTTTTGGAGGAACTTTGGTAATTTCACTAACATTTAGTTGTTTCAGACGATGCCAAATAATACTAGAAGGACTTGGTTTAGTAATAGTACAACCATTACTTAGATTTTTTACTAGACCTACGGCGGCACCTTCAGGAGTCTCTGCAGGACATGCTACACCCCATGATGTATTATGAACTTTACGTGGTGGAATAATCTTACCATTTTTTTCAGATGGAGAATTCAAACGACGTAAATGTGAAATAGCACTAGGATAAGTTAATCTGTTAAGCACTTGCGCCGTTCCAGAACGACTCTGACTTCTTGATGATTTTACTTTCCAATCACCCGTAGCCAATGAATATTTTAGACCACCCTCAATAATATTCGGTTTTGCTAACTTAGAAATATTATTGATGTTAATAACTTCTGTAATATCATTTTCAGTTTTCCAATTTTTATTATTCCTTAACTCTTTTACAATAGCTTTTTTCATATCTTTAACTAAGGCTTTAAAACATTGTGAAAATAATGCACCCAATAAAATACCTGGACTATCTATTCTTTTTTTACCATAATCATCACGATCATCGTAAATCATTTCATTATCAGATAATTGATTTGTTAATAATTTATTAATCATATAACCCAAAAAGAAGGCTTTCTTTTGAAAATCACGACCAACATGAGGCAAAAACTCATCTTCCAATATTTTTCGTAAATATCTAATTTTATCATCTGTTGTTAAACGAATATCTTTTGGTGCACCCAAATAAGAAACATGTTTAGATAAATATTCTAATGCTACTATTTGACGTGGAATAATATTCTTAAAATCATTCACATTCTGAAAATCCTCAATTGAAGCTCTTAAATAATTTATCATAGGTTGATTCGCTGGTTCATCCAAATCATGCACAATCAACCTTATTATCTCTTGATCAGATTCTATACCTAACGCAATAAAGAATGTCCATACTGGTAAATCCATCGCAAATCTATGTGCTAGAGCTCTAATAGCATTATCTTTCGTTCTGATTTTGATACTTAAATTTTTAGTTGATCCAAAAGAACATTCTGGTTCAGATTTGATATCGCATGAATTACCAAAACGATTTTTAGGTTTATTATTACTAAAAATGTTCACTGAATTATTAGCTGATCTTTCTTGTGAAATTATAACCTTCTCATTTCCATTAATTATAAAATATCCTCCTGGATCATATCTACATTCACCCATCTTAACTCTAGGAATATTTGGATATTTACTTAATACACAATATTTAGATTGAACCATTATAGGTATTTTACCTAATAATACTTTGTATAATTTCCTTTTATGAGTTTCTTCTTTTTCTAGTTTGTCTGGTTCACCCGTTCTATGAATAATTTTAACTTCTAGATCAGCTCTCAGATTTGAAGCATATGTTAAACTTCTAGATCTAGCTTTAGCTGGTGTCATTTCATCAAAACTACCATCATTTTCTGAAATAGTAGGCGGTTCTAACGCAATTTCCCCAAAAGTTAATTCAAATTCATATTCATATTTATTAGCCTCTTTTTGATACTCATAATAGACACTGATCGGATTAAATTGTTTAATGATATTTGGTATTAACGTTTCTATAAAGTAGTCAAATGATTCTATCTGATGACGAACCAATTGATGACCACCCCTCATTTGTCCAAAATAACTTTTCAACAAAACATCATAATCTCTCGGCAAATATGCTTCAGTATCTCGTAAATCTTCATGATTATTAATTTTACTGCTCATCTGAATAATAATTACTATTTTAGGGAAATCACAGATCTACATTCAATTTTTTTTATAACCTTAAGCTTTTTTTTTGTTCCGTTGATAAATACACAAAACAAACTTTATATAATAATAAAAATTCTTAAATTATTTTTTACTTTTCTTTATACATTATTCTTACGATACCACATGAATCCGACTGTTAATCCGCCAATTAAGATTAATAAAATTATTAAAAACAATGCTGATTTTGTATTTAAATATTGATACAAATCATAATCTTTAGGGGTTTCAATAGGGGTTTCCGTTGTATCTTCTATATTTAAAGTAGGTGTAGGGGTTGGTATAGTTTGTTTAATACCCATTATAGAATCATGATCTAGTCCATCTAAATTTTTAACTGGAACTGGATTATTTCCAAAATTATAATAGAAATCTTCAAGATTCTTTTTACGTTGTTCTTCCAGTTCACCTTCTTCTGTTAAATTTATATTCACCTCATCCTCAACATTTTCATCCAAATCATAACTAACATTAGCAACC
>Ga0068872_10002878_pt1 | contig 13338 bp, 3 predicted proteins | sample NOAtaG_7_FD_66441 | JGI IMG/M metagenome (GOLD analysis project Ga0068872, IMG submission 66441) | Freshwater lake microbial communities from Lake Erie, under a cyanobacterial bloom - NOAA_Erie_Diel1S_2200h metaG | ecosystem: Environmental > Aquatic > Freshwater > Lake | place: USA: Ohio, Lake...
CGGGCCTGATGTGGTGGCGCGGCGATCCAGCCCGTGGGGTCGTCCTGGACAGGGTCGTCCTGGACGCAAGACATCGACCCCGGGCCGGGATAGCCTTCAGCCCAGCGACATGCCCACGGCCGCATCCGTCTCCCGATCGCCGGGCCTCCTCCGGAGGATGGCCGGGCTGCTGGCCGGTTGCACGGCGCTGGCGGGCACGCCGGACATCGTGCCTCCACCCACGACCCCGTCGGTGCCCCGGGCGGTGATCTCGGAATTCCTGGCCGACAACACCTCCGGCTTGCGCGACGAGGACGGCGACACCTCCGACTGGATCGAGATCAGCAACCCGGGCATCGATCCCATCGACCTCGCCGGCTGGAGGCTGACCGACCGGGCGGACTCGCCGGGCCGGTGGCGCTTTCCCGCCGGGGTGATCCTGCCCGGCGGCGGGCGCCTGGTGGTCTTCGCCTCCGGAAAGGACCGCACGGTCGCCGGCCGGCCGCTGCACGCCGGCTTCCGCCTCGATGCCGGCGGCGAGTATCTGGCCCTGTTCCCGCCCGCGGGCACCGTTCCCGCGACGGCCTTCGCACCGGCCTTCCCGCCGCAGCGGCCGGATGTCTCCTTCGGCACCGGGCTCGAGGAGGATCCTTCCGTTCGCGTCGAGGACTCCCGGCCGGCCCGGCTCGGCCTCGGTCCGGCCGGGGACGCCGGCGCCACCTGGACAGGTTCCTCCGAGCCGTTCGACGACTCGGCCTGGTCGCTGGCCACCGCGGCCATCGGCTACGACGACCTTTCGAGGGATCCCGGGGAGACCCTGCTGGCCTGGTGGACCTTCGACGACGTGTCGCTGGGCCGCACGGCCCTCGACTCCAGCGGTCGGAGCGCCCACGGGACGCTGGTCGGGCCGGCCGGGTTCACGGCCTCCGGCGGGGGCCGTTCCGGGCGCCCGGGCGACCGGGCTCTCGATCTGGGTTCCGGCGGCATCGGGTCCTCGATGCACGTCGAGGCGGCGGCACGCGGCGCCTTCGACCTGCTGCAGGCCCGCGACCGGGTGACGATCAGCCTCTGGACCTTCGGCGGCACCCGGCTGCCCGTGGCCCACAACCTCTTCTGGTTCGACAGCGGGGAGGTCGGGGGCGATTCCCGCAACCTCCTGGTGCACCTGCCCTGGTCGGACCGCATGATCTACTTCGACACCGCCGGATGCTGCTCGGCCGACACGCGCATCTCCCGGCAGGAACCCGACCCCTCCCGGTGGCGCGGACAGTGGAACCACTACGTTTTCCTGAAGGACGGGCCTCGCAAGGAGATCTGGCAGAACGGGGTTCTCTGGCACGACGGCGACCGTGCCGCCCCCCTCAAGGCGGTGCGGAGCCTGTGGGTCGGAAGCGGGGTCGAGGGCTCCGGCTCCTACCCGGGCCGGATCGACGACATGGCGGTCTGGGCCGGCGCCCTCACCGGCACGGACATCCGGGCGCTGGCCGGAGGGCTCCCGGCCAACGCCGTCGGCAGCTACCGGCCGTGGATCCGGTCCGACCTCACGGGATCGATGCGCGGCTCGACCGATCGGGCACGGCTGCGCATCGCCTTCAACCTGCCCGACGGCCCCCTTCCGGACTGGCTGCGGCTGGATCTCCGCCACGACGACGGGTTCCGCGCCTGGATCAACGGCCGGGAGGTCGCCCGTGACAACGCGCCGGTGATGCGGACACGGACCAAGGCCGAGGGTCGCCAGGCGGCCACCTGGCAGTGGTCGGACGTGGCGTCGCTCCTTCGGCCCGGCCGGAACGTCCTGGCACTCGAGGGGTTCAACGACCGGGCCGCGGGCCCGGACTTCCTGCTGCAGGCCGGGCTCCGGATGGGTCGACAACGGGACGGCCGCTTCTTCACCACCCCCAGCCCGGGAAAACCCAACGACCGTGGCGTGGCCGGCTTCACCGCGGAGCCGTCCTTCTCGAGGAACCGGGGCTTCCAGACCGAGCCGTTCCGGCTGCGATTGGCCAGCGTGACCCCCGGGGCGCGACTGCAATACACCGTCGACGGCAGCGCACCGTCGCCCACGCACGGCACACGCGTCGAACCCGACCCGGTCACCGGCCTCGCCTCGGGCGAAATCCTCGTGGCGGCCAGCGGCCCGGTGCGGGCCATGGCCTGGACCGACGACCAGGAGCCCTCCCCGGTGACGACCCACACCTACCTGTTCGCCGACCAGGTCGCCCGTCAGCCCGTGCAGCCGACCGGCTACCCGGCCACCTGGGGCGTGTATGGCGCCTACGGGCCGACACCGGGCCAACCGGTCCCCGCCGACTACGAGATGGACCCGGACATCGTCCGCAACACCCTGCCCGGCTACGGCATCGCGGAGGCGCTCCGCGCGCTGCCGTCGGTCTGCATCACGACCGGGGTGGACGGCCTGTTCGACCCCGCGACAGGCATCTACGCCAACAGCCCCCGGCAAGGTTCGCTGTGGGTGCGGCCGGCCTCGGTCGAATGGATCGAGCCGGGAGACCCGGCAGCCTCGGCACCCCCCGGCGGAACGGCGACGGCGCAACCGACCGGGTTCCAGGTCGATGCCGGATTGCGCATCCACGGGGGACTCAGCCGCGAGCACTGGCACGCCCGCAAGCACAGCTTCCGGATCGGGTTCTCAAGCGCCTGGGGACCGACGCGGCTGCGGTTCCGCCCCTTTGACGACACCCGCGTCACCTCGGCCGACGAGCTGACCCTGAGGGCCTCGTCAACCGACGGCTGGTCGGTGGAGGATTCAGGGCTTTGGACACGCCGCAAGGCCACCTACCTGCGCGACGTCTGGATGAAGGACACCCAGCAGGCCCTCGGTTGGCCCTGCGGCCACAGCCGCTTCGTGCACCTCTTCCTGAACGGGCTCTACTGGGGCCAGTACAACCTCGCCGAGCGCACCGGCGCGGCCTGGCTCGCGGAGACCCTCGGCGGGGATCCCGGGGACTACGACATCATCAAGGACGGCGGCGAGGTGGAGGGGGGAGACCGCAGGGCCTGGGACGCGATGATCGCCCAGGCCTCCGCCGGCCTGGCCTCCGACGCGGCCTACTGGAGGCTCCAGGGCCGGCGCACCGACGGCGCGCGCGACCCATCCCTGCCGATCCTCCTCGAGGTGGACAGCCTGATCGACTATATGATCCTGCACATCTACGCGGGCGCCACCGACTGGCCCAACCACAACTGGTGGAGTGCCCGGTGCCGGGACGGAACCCGGGGTGGATTCCGGTTCTTCACCTGGGACCAGGAGATCTCCAACCTCTCGCTCACCGAGACGAAGACCTACACCGGCGAGGCCTTCGAGGCGGTGAGCGGCCCGAGGGACTCCCCGGCCTTCCTCTACGCGAAGCTGCGGGAGAACCCCCGTTTCCGGGCCCGGTTCGCCACGCGGGTCGCCGGGCTCACCCGGGGCTTCGGGCTGTTGACCCCGGCGCAGAATGCCGCCCGGTGGGAGCGACGGCAGGCCGAGATCGACCGCAGCATCGTCGCCGAGTCGGCCCGGTGGGGCGACAGCCGGCAGGCCGTGCCCCTGCGCCGCAGCGACTGGGTGACCGAGATGGCCTGGATGAGGAACACCTACTGGCCCCGCATCCATGCGATTGCGCTGGCACGGTTCCGCCGCGTCGGCCTGGAGACGCCCCAACCGCCGCCGGAGGTGACCATCGATCCGCCGGGCGGACCGGTGCCGGCCGGGACCCGGGTGGCCCTCGGGGGCGGGCCCGACCTCTTCTACACGACCGACGGCACCGACCCCCTGACCCCGGGCGGTGTGCCGACGGCCTCCGCCCTGCCCTACACCGGGCCGTTCCCCCTGGCCGGCCCGCTTCGCGTCCGCGCCCAACGACGGCTCGGACTGGGGGCGTCCCCGGCGGCCGAGGCGCTCCTCCTGCCCCCCGATTCCATCGCCCCGGAGACGGACCTTGAGCTGGCCGAGATCCATTACCACCCCTCGGCCAACGACGCCGAGGCGTTCGTGGAGATCGGCCACCGGGGCGGGACCCGATGGGCTGTGCTGGGCGGGGCCCGCGTGTCGGGGGACATCGACGCGGTGGCTCCCAACGGCGCAACCCTCGCCCCGGGGGAGCGGGCGGTGTTCGTGGCCGATCCCGAGGCGTTCCGGGCGCGCTACGGGCCCGGGCCCAGGGTGCTCGGACGTTTCGACGGCCAGTTGGACCAGGGCGGCGGGCGCGTCCACCTGCTGGGACCGTCGGGCAAGGTCCTGGCGCGCGTCGCCTATGACGACGCGCCGCCCTGGCCTTCCGGGGCCGACGGACGGGGCCCGTCGCTGACACTGCGCGCGTCGACCGGCGGCCGGGACCCCTCGGACCCGGCCCAGTGGCGCCCGAGCACCCAGGTCGGCGGAACCCCGGGAACGACCGACACGCTGGCCTTCGAAGGATCTCCCGGCGTCGATGCCGATGGCGACGGGTGGACGGCGCTCGAGGAATACCTCCTCGGGACGCGCGACACGGACCGGTCGGATCGCCCCAGCCTGAGTCCGCCCACCTTCGGGCAGGGCGCCGACGGCCCGCTGGGCCTGTCCCTGTCCAGTCCGCTGACGGCCGACGCGGTGGACGTCGGTTGGGAACGCTCGGCGGATCTGCTGCACTGGGAGCCGTTGCCCCCCGGCACCCAATCCGGCCCGCCGGTGTTCGGGACGATGCGGGAGACCCGGAGGTGGACGATCCCGCCGTCGGGATCCGGGACCGGGGCCTTCTTTCGCCTTCGGCTGACTCTGCGCTGAAGGATCCGGAGCGCGGCAAGCCACGCACGGCTCCGGCCGGCCTGACGGGTTTCAGCGCACCACCATCAACTCGGCCGCGGCACCCACGCGCCGCACCCGCACCTCACGGGCGCCCGCGGGCACCGGGCTCTCGGTGCGGCCGCCGCCGGGCCAGGCGACCTCCAGGATGGCCGCCACCGAGGGCATGGCCATCACCGGCACGACCGAGTCCTGCGACCAGTGGCCGCCACCGGCATGGATCTCCCGGGCAGGGCCCGGCCGGCCGTTCGGGCCGGCGCGCAGGCGCAGGCTCGCTCCGATCGCCGTCGGGTTGCCGGTCGGGCCCTCCAGCCGGATCCGCAGGCCGGGGCGCCCGGCCGTGTTGCGGAAGAGGCGCACCGGTCCCCGGTTCTGCGCGAGCGCCAGATCGGTGCGGCCGTCGCCATCGAAGTCGGCGACCGCCAGCGCGCGCTGCTCGCCCCAGACCAGCACGCCGGAGCGCCGGGCCTCGAGCGGGCGGAAGGTCCCGTCGCCCCCGCCCAGCAGGACCAGCCCGCGGCCGGCATCGAAGCGGGAGGTCTCCGGCTCGACGCCGAAGAAGTTCTGGGCCAGGGCGAGGTCCTCGCGCCCATCGCCGTCCCAGTCGCCCACCCCGATCCCGAAGACCGGTGCCATCTGGGCCTCCACCGGCAGGGGGCGTCGCTCGAACCGCCCGCCCCGGTTGAGCAGCACGACCGACTCGCCGGAGGCCGCCTCGCGAACCCGGAAGGCCGCCGCCCGGTCGCCCAGGAGATCGGTGACAGAGGCCTGTCCGTAGGCACGGAACGTGGGCAGGCGCTCGGCGAGGCCCGGGAACGACCGGCCCACCGTCTCGGCATCGCGCCAAGGCAACCAGCGGGCGCTGTCGGCATGCCAGAACGCCTCGATGAGCTCCAGCCGCCCGTCGCCGTCGGCGTCGCCGTAATGGACCCGGGCCGGGTGGACGGCCAGGTGTTCCTGCCAACGCGAGTTGCGACCCCAGTTTCCCAGCACGAGGTCCATGCGCCCGTCGCCGTCCCAGTCGCCGGCCTGGACCGAGTTCCACCAGCCGGTGAGGCCGCCGAGCCCCCAGGCCGTGGTCCGGTCCACGGGCACGCCGTTGGTCCAGGAGAACACGGCCGGGGCATCCCACTCCCGGGCCAGCACCAGCTCGGCGCTCCCATCCCCGTCCAGGTCGGTGAACACCGCTCCGCCCACGAGTCCCACCGACCGGAATGCGGTCGCGGCGGCCGGGTCGGGCTTCCAGCGCCCGCCCTCCCGAAGCCACAGGCCCGAGTCGGCCGACTCGGGATAACGGCCGGGCACGGAGCGCCCGCCGACAAAGAGCACCAGTCCGGGCCGGCCGGCCACGGAGCCGGCGGCGACCGGTCCGGTCGAGGCCGTGGAGCCCGGCTCCAACGACAGGGCCTCCGGGACGATACCGCCCGCAGCCGGTGCGGCGACGGCACTTCCGTTGACGGTCCCATTTGTGCCCAGGGCCCGCACCACGGCCGGGGGCCGCTGCGAGCCCGGGTCCTCGAGGCTGGAGACGCCCACCACCAGCTCGCGAGCGCCACCGCCGCCGTCGGTCGGGAGCCCGAGCAGCCCCGCCGTGTCGAGCGGCAGCGGCGCGGCCAACAGCGGTTCGGCCCGGCGGGTGAATCCGCCGCGACCGTCGCCCAGGAAGGCCACCGGTAGGCCTCCGGAACCGCTGCCGACCACGAGGTCATCGTCGCCATCGCCCTCCAGGTCGAACCAGGCGAGGGCCGGACCCATCTCGCCCAGCCGTCGGGACAACAGGGGCTGGAGCTGGAACTCGTCGGAGGGCGGGTCCTCATGCGCATGGGCCAGCAGGCCGGTGGCATCGGTGAAGAGGGGCGGTTCGTTCGGCGTCGAGCTCCCGGGCTTTGGGGCCGGACCGGTCGCTCCGGCCGGACTGGCCACGGCTCCGGATTCATCCACCTCGTACAGGCAGTCGGCCTCGACGCCCTCGAGACGCGAGACCCGGCCCGAGCGCCAGCGGACCTCGAGGGTCATGGGCCCCTTGGCCGACGCGGCGAAGACGCGCAGGCCCTCGTCGCAGGACAGGTACCGGCCGCCGCACATCCGCTCCTGCGACTGCTCGGGCACCGGGCCACCGAGCAGGCGGATCCGTGCACCGATGCCCCCGGTGTCGGGGGACAGGCCCCGCAGGCGCACGGCGATCCGGGGCGCGGTGCCCACGTTCTCGTGGAGTTCCGCCGGTCCCTGGAGGCGGTTGACCACCAGGTCGAGGTCGCCGTCGAGATCGAGGTCGGCCAACGCCATGCCGTTGCGGATGCCTGGCGAGGACAAACCCCACGAGGCGCGCATGTCCTCGAAGGTCAGGTCGCCCCGGTTGCGCAAGACGGCCATGGGCGTCTCGAGCCTCGGGAAGCGCCGGAGGTTTTCCACCGCATCGCCCGCGGCATCGCGCCCGTCGCGCCCCCGCACCTGCCGGAGCAGGTCGGCGTCGAGCACGTCATGGTCGTTGCCGGTGCCCACCAGCAGGTCCTCGAACCCGTCGAGGTCCACGTCGAGGAAGATCGGGCACCACGACCAGTCGGACGCGGCGACGCCCGCCAATTGCGCGATCTCGGCCCAGGTGCCGTCGCCCCGGCCGAGGTAGAGCATGTTGCGCGACACCTCGGGCCGGAAGGCCGGGTCGTGCAACGGCCAGTCGAAGGCCGTGAGGTGATTGGCCCGCTGCCGCTGCCGGGCCGCCGGGTCGCGCGAGAGCATGTCGACCACCACGAAGTCGTCGATGCCGTCCCGGTTGATGTCCGCGAAGTCGACGCCCATGGACGACATGGGGATCTGGCGGAGCGCCTCCGGCGCGTAGACCTGCAGGCCGCGGCCACCGGTGTTCCTCCAGAAGCCGTCGCGGGACAGGACGAAGTCGTTGCAGACGTACAGCTCGGGCAGCAGGTCGCCGTCGAGGTCGCGGAAGGCCACGCTGAGCGCCCAGTCGAGCGGCGGCTCGGCCAGGGAGCGGCCCTGCGCATCCAGGAACGCGCCGGCGGTCCACGACACCGGGCCGAACGAGCCGCCGCCCTTGTTGCGGTAGAGGATGTCCACCTCGCCCCGCTCGTTGACCATCACGCCCCCGCCGCGGACCGGGGTGGCCCCGAACCGGGAGGCCGGTGTCGCCACGGGCTTGCCATCGACCATCCGCACGGAGGGCCGGGCCCCGTCGAATCCGTCGCGGTAGGTGGTGGTGCGGTAGTTGCCCACGTAGACCTCGGGCAGACCGTCACCGGTCAGGTCGGCCGCCGCCATCGAGGTGGCCCCGAGCCGCCGGGCGAAGCCGCTGTTGGTCGACTCGGTGAACCGGCCCCGGGCGTCATTGAGGAAGAGCCGGGTGCCCCCGCCCAGCGCGTTGACCAGCAGGTCGAGGTCTCGGTCGCCATCGACATCGAGCATCAGGCACCCGGTCGAGGCCTGCCCCCCGCAGGCCACGCCCGCGGCCTGGGCCGCCTCCTCGAAGCGCCAACCGCCCCGGTTGAGGTACAGGGCATTGGTGCCCTCCAGGCTGCAAAGATACACGTCGGGGCGGCCATCGCCGTCGACATCGCCCAACCCCACGCCGGAACCGTTCTCAAGGATGCGGTTGCGGGCCGCCGAAGCCTCGGCCAGCGCGTTGGTGAAGCGGAGGCCGGTGCGGGCGGGATCGAGGGATCGGAACCCGGTCGCGGTCCCGGAGGCCTTGGGGAGCCTCCACCGTCGGAAGCCGGGCCCGGCTTCGGCCTCCGGCCGGGACGTCCCCGACCCGCCGGATCCGCCGCTCGCCGGAGCGGGGCCTCTTGGCGGCGGGTCGTCGGCCCTCGTCGCGGCCGAAAGGTTCCAAGAGCCATCCAGGGCGATGATCCCGGCCAACGCCAGACCGCCCAGGAGACCCAGCAGGCGCCCGGAGGCGGAGACACCGGGAGGTCCCAGGACACCGGACAACGCCCGCGAATTCGACCCGCGCCCCGGGATCATGGCCCCTTCCGGTCGACGGTCGTGTTGCGGAGGATCACGAACGGGACGCGCTCGCGCTCCCAGTCCGTCTGGAGGCGATCCGGCACGGGGGTGGGCCCGTGGACATGGGAACCGAGCGCAAGGTCCTCGTCGCCATCACCATCGAGATCCCCGCAGTCGAGCGTCAGCCAGCGGCCCTTGAGGCTCTGCTCGAAGGTGGCGGCCGCGAAGCGGAAGTTGCCCCGGTTCTCGAGGCAGACGAAGCCTTCCTCGGGCGTCTTGGTGTAATCGGGGAAGTACGACACCGCGGCGATCTCCGGGTGGCCGTCGCCATCGAAATCGCGCACCACCGCCTTGAAGGCTCCGTTGAGCGGATAGAAGAAGACCTCGCGGAACGTGAGGTCGGGCCGACCCATGTAGATGCGGATGCCATGGTAGCGCTTGATGGGCGAGGGGTATTCGCCGTTGTCGCCATTGGTGACCACCAGGTCGGGCCGGCCGTCGCCATCGAAGTCGGCCACGTCGAAGGAGGTGTGCCCGAAGAGCGGGGACTGCTGGAAACCCACCTTGAGCGTGAAGCGACCGCCGCCCTCGTTGAGGAACACCAGGAACGATTCGGTTTCCTGCGCCACCAACACCCCGATGTCCGGCCGGCCGTCCTGGTTGAAGTCGAGCACGCGCGCCGCGATGGCCCCGGGTTTGTCGAGCAGCACATGCTCGACGAACTTCCCGCCGCCCTGGTTCTCATGCCAGGAGAACCGGCCCATGGTGTTGCCGAAGGCACAGACCAGCAGGTCCTGCCGGCCGTCGCCGTTGAGGTCCTCGAGGGTCGCCTGGGTGACTCTCGGCAGGTTGGTCAGGACAATCGACGCGGGCCCGCCACCCCCGGGAGCTGGACTCCACCGCCGCACATCGGCCACCGGCCGGTCCGACGGCATGAAGCTGCCGATGGAGGCCAGCACCGCCAGGCCGGGAGCGAAGGACAAGCCCACCGGCACGTTGCCGATGGACTGGAGTTGCCGCAGACCGCCGTCGGCGCCCCTCACTTCCACGGTCTTGCGCGCCCCGTCGCCCACCATCAGGCGGCGATTCGGCGGATCGATGCACACCAAAGTGGTCTCCGGCGCGTTGGTCACCCCGGGGGCGACGGCACCCAACTCCACCCGGAAGGATTTGAGGCCGACCCGGATGGGTTGGGTGCGGGCCTGGGGCAGCGGTCGGGCGGGAGCGCTGGCCACATAGAAGTTCGTGATGGCCTTCCAGTCCTCCAGCGGGATGAACGGGCTGCTGGCGAAACGGCCCGAGGCCTTGAGCAGGTCGGCCTCGGGATGACGCTCGATGGACTGGGGCATGAAGCCCAGGCGGATGGACATCCGGGGAAGCGTCTGGGAGTACCAGGTGGCCTGGTCGAGCTGGTCGGGGTCGGGCTGGAGATGGCAGCCCTGACAATGCTGGCGCGCCAGGTCGCGCCCGCGGGCCAGCGGGTCGATGGGGGATGCCGGCGGGGTGATGGCCAAGGGCGGAACCGACGGTCGAGTCGCGGACGCAGCCGTGCCTCCTGGGCGCGCGGAAGGGGACACTTCTGCCGCAACCGCGGGATCGCCCAGCCCCAGCGCCACGCCGAACACGAGCCCTTTCGCCAGGCTGCCCGGGAGCGCCTTCCAGGGCCATGATGCCGGGATTTTCTTCATGCCTGGTCGACGGATACACGGTCGATCGACCCCGAGGAACCGAAAACGACGATCGGACACGGGTCGGAATCTGCCCAAAACCATCCCGATCGGTTGAGCGGACCAAAGACCGGGAGGAAGGTGATCCATCCATCCGGTTTCCGGGGAATCTTCACGGAATGATCGAAATTCAGGTCACCGACAATGGAAAGAGGGGTCGGCCCGGAGGCCAACCCCTCTTCGTCTCAGGTCACCGGTTCACCGGTGGACCCGGTCACTGGTACTTGATGACCAGCTTGGTGCCTTCGACCGTCACCGAGAGGATCTTGACCGAAGGAGTGATGCTCAGGTAACCCGCCGCCCCGGTGGTCGGGATGTCGGCAGTGATGGTCTTGGTGGCCTCCGTCAGCGTCACGCCGGTGAGCGCAGTTCCGGTCAGGCCGGCAGGGACCTTGCCCTCGACCTTCGTGGCGCTGCCGCCACCACCGGTGTAGGGGATGAAGGCCAGGTAGTCCATGTCGCCGTTGCCGGCCGGGAGGGTGAGGCGCAGGGTGACCTTGCCGCCGAGTTCGAGGACGACCGGCTCCTTGGAGGTCGGCTCGGTGAACTGGAAGAGCTCCAGGTTGTCCCAGCCCGCGGTGGCGCGACCCGGACGGAGCTGGGCCAGCGGCTTGAGGGTCTGGTTCTCGGTGCCCACGCCGGCGGTCACCTGATCGAGAACGAATTCGATCGGCGAGCCACCCGAGGAGGCGAAGCCGTACACGACGTACTTCTTGGCCGGGGTCGGGAAGGTGCGGGTGTAGTTCTGCCAATCACCTGCGTCGTTCCAGCCGACGGTGTAGTTGACATCGACGTCGAACAGACCGCGGTTGCGGCCGCCGCCGTTCGGGCCCTTGCCCGCGGCCACGCCGGTCTCCGGGCGGTAGGGCTGGCCGGCGTTGCCACCGGGGTTGTTGAAGTCGACGCCCGCGATGCCGGCCTTCGCATTGAAGGCGTCACCCGGATACTTGCCGTTCATGCCGATCTTCTGGTCGGTGATCGTCTGGCCACCGTCGAAGTCGAAGTCCTCGGCCTCGATGAAGATCGCGTTCGGATCGTTCAGCGGGTTGGTGGAGAACTCCCAGCTGTAGGAGGTCGGCTTGCCGGCGACGTCGAGGTAGTTGAGCTTGGCCGAGTGCTTGGTGTTCGGGGCGAAGCTCGCGGTGTACTTGACGGTCAGGAAGATGCCCGACTTCTCGATGGTGGCATTCACCTTGGCGCCGTCGACTTCCAGGCTGGTGGTCGCGGCGGTCTGCACCGTGCGGCCGTCGACGTGGACGATCTCGATGTTGTTGCCGGCCTGCACGGTCTTCGGCGTCGGGCTCACGCTCTTGATGAAGCCCGCGGGCGAGGCCACGGCCTCGGCGCTCAGGAACTTGCCGTCGATGGGCTGCAGGGAACCGGCGGGGGTGGCGTCACCCTCCTTGCGCCAGGCGACCCGGCCGTAGTCACCGCCGCCGCCTTCCTTGTAGATCAGGCGGATGAAGTACTTCTTGCCGGCGGTCAGGGCCACGGGCTCGGAGGTCCGCGGGCTGTCGGGCTCGGTGAAGTTGTTGCAGCAGCCGCTCTCCTCGGCGATCTGGACCAGGTTGGCCTCCTTGTCGTCGGTGCTCAGGAAGAGCTGGGCGCTGTCGTCGGTGTGGATGAAGAAGCGGTAGTTGCCGCTCTCGGCCGGGGACAGCAGGGCGTCCATGGTGGCACCGTAGCTGTCCAGCGCGTCGGTCGGCAGGGCGTCACGGCTGCTCATGCTGAACAGCGCGGCGGTGCGATCGGGGGTGGCCGGGTAGCGCGGATCGTCGAGCAGGGCCTGCACGGCGTTGCCGCCGATGCCGGTCCAGATCGAGATCTTGGCGATGCCGCTGCGCAGGGTCACGAAGGCATAGGCGCTGACCTTGGAGCCGGCGACGATGGTCTTCTTGGACAGGTCCTGCACGTTGCTCACGGAGACCGTGTACTCGGTGCCGTCGAGGGTCTGCTTGGCGGTGGTCAGCGTGACCGTGTTGCCCTTGACCGCGGCGGCGGTCACGGACAAGGCCGGGGAGACGCTGTAGTTGCCCACGGTGCCGGCGGTGACGGGATCCACCTTCTCGCTGAAGGTCAGCGTGAGGGTCGTGCCCGACGCATCGGCCGAGGCGCCCACCAGGGTCGGCGGGGTCAGGTCCTTCGGATCGGTGCCGGCATTGTACTCGGCCACGTTGTCGAAGCCGTCCTTGTCGAAGTCGGTCTTGGCGTCAGCCGGATCGTTCGGGTTGAAGCCGTACTGGGTTTCCCAGTCATCCGGGGTGCCGTCCTTGTCGGTGTCGATCACCAGGTCGGAGGGCTTGGCGCCACCGGCCAGCTTCTTGATCTGGTCGGGGCTCAGGGCGCCCTTCCAGATGACGAAGTCGTCGATCGTGGCGTCAGGGATGTTGGCGCCGCTCGGCTCACCACCCAGGAAGATCTGGGTGTTCAGCACGCTATGGGCCTTGTAGCCGTCCTGGGTCTTGAGCAGGTTGCCGTCGATCCAGATCTCCTTGGTGGTGCCGCGCTTGACGAACGAATACAGGTGCCAGGTGTTCCAATCGTGGCCCGAGGGAGCCTGGTTCAGACGTGTGTCACCACCGCAGCAACCGCCAGAATCCCAATAGATGGTGCCATCGGACCAAGGCAGGTGAGCCTGGGTGGCGCGGTTGGAATCGTCGGAAACCGCCCAGAAGGTGCTGGAGTTGGGGTTGCTGTTGTTCTTCTGCCAGACGGTGATGGTGATGTTGTCATCCACCGCGGCGACGTTCAGCGGGTTGGCATCGCCGGAGGCCTCGATGACCAACTGGCCCTTGTTGGCCTCGGGGGACATGACGAAGCCCTTGCCGGACTTGCCTTCACCGGCGCCGGAGACGACCGCGAGGTCTTTGATCTGGCCGGCGTAGCCGC
>Ga0068872_10002879_pt1 | contig 13338 bp, 10 predicted proteins | sample NOAtaG_7_FD_66441 | JGI IMG/M metagenome (GOLD analysis project Ga0068872, IMG submission 66441) | Freshwater lake microbial communities from Lake Erie, under a cyanobacterial bloom - NOAA_Erie_Diel1S_2200h metaG | ecosystem: Environmental > Aquatic > Freshwater > Lake | place: USA: Ohio, Lake...
GCTGGCCCCGGAGGGCTTCGACTTCCTCGCCACGGCGCTCAAGCCGGAGGGCGTGGCGGTGGCGAGCATCTCGGGGGGCACCGACATCATCGGCTGTTTCGTCCTGGGGGATCCGACCCGGCCGGTGTGGCGCGGGGAGATCCAGGGGCCGGCGCTGGGCATGGCGGTGGAGGCCTTCGGCCCGGACGGCGCGGCGCTTCCCGAGGGCGAGCCGGGCGAGCTGGTCTGCACGGCGCCCTTCCCGTCGATGCCGGTCGCCTTCTGGGACGATCCGGGCGGCACCCGCTACGAGGCGGCGTACTTTGCGCGCTTTCCCGGGGTGTGGTGCCACGGCGACTGGGTGCGCCGCACGGCCCACGGCGGCTTCGTCATCACCGGGCGCTCGGACGCGACGCTGAACCCCGGCGGCGTGCGCATCGGCACGGCGGAGATCTACCGGCAAGTCGAGGCCATCCCGGAGGTGGTGGAGAGCGTGGCGGTGGGCCAGGACTGGGACAACGACGTACGGGTCGTCCTTTTCGTGAAGCTCGCCGATGGCGCCGTGCTGGACGCCGCCCTGGCCGAGCGCATCCGCGCGCGCTTGCGCACCCACGCGAGCCCGCGGCACGTCCCGGCGCGCATCCTCGCGGTGCCCGACGTGCCGCGCACCCGCAGCGGCAAGATCAGCGAGCTGGCGGTGCGGGCGGTCGTGCATGGCCAGCCGGTGCGCAACACGGAGGCCCTGGCCAACCCGGAGTGCCTCGCGGCCTACGCGGGGCGGCCGGAGCTGGCGGACTGAGCGGCGGGCCGCGCGCCCAGGGGCTCAGCCGCCGGGGGGCGCAGGGGGCGGCGCGCCGGGCACGCCAGGCGGCGGGGGCGCGGGCGCGCCGGGGGCGGGGTCCTCCGGGGTGCCGGGGGCCGGGGCCGCGGGGGTGCCGGGCGCGGGCGGCGGCGGGGCGCCGGGCGGCGGCGCAGCCGGCGCCCCGGGCACGCCCTCCTGGCCGGGAGGCGGCGCACGCAAGGCGAGGGCGCGGGCGGCGACCACGGCCTCATCGAGCCCCGGCTCGAGCAGGAGCAAGAACAGCAGGACCTCGCGGCGGGCGCTGTGCAAGGCGTGGCCGTCGAGGCCCGGGCTGTCCGACCAGAGCGCGCCGATGTCGAGCGGGGCGCGGGCCGGGGCGTCCGCCCCGCGGATGAGAACACCGTACTGGCCTGGATCGTAGAGGGTGCCGACGATCGCCTCGAAGTCGCCGGGCTGGGCGAGCGGATCCAGCCGGTGGCGCAACAAGAACAGCGCGTCGGCGAACTGCGCCTCCTGCTGCGGCGACAGCGAGCGCAAGAACTCGGACTGGGCGTCGAGCATGCCGCGCACGCCGTCGAGGCGCAGCGTGACGAGCGCCTTCTCGTGGGCACCGCCGGCGCGGTGGGCGGCGAGGGCGGCGACGGCCGCGGCGTGCTCGGGGGCGTCGAGGGGGCGGCCGTCGGCGAGCGTGGCCCACAGCGCGTCCCAGGCGGGGGCGGCCTGGGCGCGGGCCTCGGCGGCGCGGCGGGCCTCGGCGGCGAGCAGGCGGGCGCGGCGCTCCGCCACCTGGACGCGCAAGGCGGCGAGGCGATCCAGCTGGTCCACCGTGAAGGAGAGGTGCCGCAGCCAGATGAGCAGGCGCACGCGCTGTTCTTGGGCGCTCGGGGCCGGGGCGCCGGGGGCCTCGTACAAGAGCTGGTAGAGCGGCGGGCCGGCGGCCGGGGCGGCGGCCTCGGCGGCGGTGACGGCCTCGGCGGCCGGCAAGGGCAGGGGCTCGACCGCGCAAGCGGTGAGGCCGAGGGCCAAGGCGGCGGCGGCGGGGCGCGTCCATCGCATCGCGGGATGGTATCGCGGCGCGGCGGGGCCGGCGGGGCGACCGGGCCGGGCCGGGCGCGGGATCGGCGGCGGACGCGCCAGCGGCCGGAGCCGGCGCCGCCCCGCGGGCGGCGGTGCGCGCGGGCCCGTGGGCCGCGCGGCACGGAGCGCAGCGACCCGGCGGAGAGACGCGGTGCCCGGCCGGCACGGCCGGGCAGGCGCCCCAGGGCCGCTGGGCCGACGGGAGCCGGTCCGGCGTCACGGCGGCGTGCCGGGCGATAGACTGCGGCGGTGGACCCTGCCCGCCGGGAAGCCGCGATCGCGTTCGCCTGCAGCCTCGGGCTGGGGGCGGCGCTGCTGTGGCCGATGCCGCTGGCGCCGGCCGCGTCGCTGGTGGGGCACCCGGGCAACGACGGCTGGAACCACGCCTGGGGCTACGACTGGGTGGCCCGCGCGCTGGCGGCGGGCACGGTGCCGCTGCGAGACCACGGGCTGGCCTGGCCGGGCGGCGGGGCGCTGTGGTTCATCGACACGGCGCAGGCGGCCCTCGCGGCACCGGTGACCTGGGCCTTCGGAGCGGCGGCCGCCTACAACCTCGTGATGCTGGTGGGGCTGGCGCTGTCGGCCTTCGGGGCCTTCTTGCTGGCCCGCCGGGTGAGCGGGGACACGGCGGGGGCGGCCGTGGCGGCGGTGGTGTACGGCGCGGCGCCGCACCTGCTGGGGCAGTCCTACAACGGCATCTCGGAGACGGTGGACGCGGGCGGCCTGCCGCTCACGCTGTGGGCGCTGCTGACGCTGCTCGACGCGCCGTCGCCCGGGCGCGCGCTGCGCTTGGGACTGATCGCGGGCTTCACCGTCTTGACCAGCTTCTACGTCGGGTTCTTTGCAGCGCTGGCCGCCGCTGTCGTGGTGCTGGGGGTGCTGGCGACGGAGCGGCGCTCGGTGGACTGGCGGCGGGCCGTGCCCGGGGTCGCCCTGGCCCTCGCCGTGGCCGTGGCCGTGTCGGCCCCGGCCTTTTCGGCCTTCCAGCAGAGCCTCGACGCCGCAGACGGCTTGGTGAAGCGGGACCCGGCCTTCGTCTGGGACTCGCTGCTGCGCCACAACGTGACCGACGTGCTCGCCTTCGTGCGGCCGGGGCGCACGCCCTCCCCGGACCTGAAGGCCCTCTACGGCGAAGACCTGCTGATCGTCATCTCGCTCGGCTGGGTCGCGCTCGTCCTGGCCGCGGTGGGGCTCGTGGGCGCCCGGCGCCCGGGGGTGCTGGGCGCGTGGCTGGCCTTGGGCGCGCTTTTCTTCGCGTTCAGCCTGGGGCCGTACCTCACGGTGGGGGCCGAGCCGCTGCTGGTGGGCGGCGAGCCGGTGCCGATGCCCTTCCTCGCCATGTTCGAGCTCGTCCCCGTGTTCGACCGCATCTCCCATCCCTTCCGCTTCGTGCTGGGGGTGCAGCTCGCGGTGGCGGTGGCGGCGGCCGAGGGCGTGCGCTGGCTCGGGCGGCGGGCGGGGCCGCGGGCGCGGGGGCTCCTGGGCGCCGGGGTGGCGGCGGCGGTGCTGGTGGAGGTGGCCACGCTCACGCCGGCCCGCGTGCCGGTGCCGCTGTCCGACGCGCGCATCCCGGCCGCATACGCGGCGATGGCCGAAGACCCGACGCCCGGCGCCGTGCTGGACCTCCCGCTGGCCCTGCCCAACCTGGAGCGCGCGGTCTACGTCTGGGCGGCGACGGCGCACGGGCGGCCGGTGCCCTGGGGCCTCAACGACCCGATGCCGGCGTTCTTGCTGGGCAACCGGCTGACGGCGACGCTGCTGCGGGTGGAGGCCGGGCGGGCGTGGACCTTGCCGGGCCGCGTCCCGTCGCTGGATCTCGTGGTGGCCGGGCGGGCGCTGGCGCGCCGGGGGCTGCGCTATGTCGTCCTGCACGAGCGGCTGCTGCCGGCCTTCAAGAGAGAGCAGGTGGAGGCCATCCTCACCGGGCTGTGGGGGGAGCCGGCGCGCCACCCGGCCGACGGCCTGCTCGTGTGGGTCGTGCCGGCGCCCGCCGACGGCGCGGCCGACGGCGCGGAGGCGGCGTCCCCATGACCCTCTACTGGCAAGAGCTGCGCCTGCTGCTCGCCGGGCCGCGCCTGCCGCGCGCGCTGGGGGATCTGGGCCTCGCCGCGCTGTGGGGCCTGGTGCTCGCCGTGGTCATCACCTGGCCCACCGCGCGCCACATGGGCGAGATCGTGCTGGGCGGCGGCGAGCTGGGCGGCTGGATGTGGCGCACCTGGTGGCACGCCACGGAGGTCGCGGCGCTGGCCGAGATGGACGACGTGGCGCTGCCCGAGCGGCTGCTCGCCCTGGTGAGCCTGGGCCGCTACCCAGAGACGGGCAACATCCTCGACATCCTCCTGCTGAGCATCCCGCTGGAGGCGCTGGCCGGCTTCCCGCAAGGCCACAACCTCAAGGTGCTGGTCATCCTGTGGGGAAACGCGGTCTGCGGCTGGGTGCTGGCGCGCAGCCTCACGGACAGCCGCGGGGTCGCGGCGGCGGCGGCGGCCCTCGCCGTCTACAACCCGCTGGTCTTGCAAGACGTGGACCGCACGGGCCTGCGTCAGGTCTTGCTCTGGTGGATGCTGCTGTTCCCGGTGTTCTTCCAGCGGGCGGCGCGCAGCGCCCACGCGCTCGACGGCGCGCTGCTCGGGGTCGTCTTCACGCTGGTCAGCGCGTCCTACTGGTTCTACGGCCTGTTCACCGGCCTGCTCAGCGTGTTCCTGCTGGGCGGCCACCTCGTCGCGGCCCGCCCCTCGGCCCGCGCCCTGCTGGGATGGGCGGCCCCGGCGGCCGCGGTGGCGCTGGCCGGGGTGGGCTTCTTCGTGAGCCCCTACCTCAGCACCGGCGCCGAGGACGCGGGGCAGGGCGGCGTCGAGCGCCTGCCCGAGCTGTCGTTTTTCCTGCCGTTTCCGGCCTACGACACGCTCGCCGAGACGCCCACCCGCCCGTCCAACTACCGCGAGAACGTCCTCGCGTCGCTGCACCGCACCATCGAGTCGGCCTGGCCGGGCGACACGCTGTGGAACCTCTTCCACGGGCCCGAGGGCTGGCCGGTGGTGCTGCTGGCGCTCGGGCTGCTGCCGGCGCTGCGCTTGCGGGCCGCGCGCCCCTGGGCCCTCGCCTTCGCGTTCTTCTACCTGGGCACCCTCGGCCCCTGGCTCAAGCTCGGCGCGCTCAAGGACGCCGGCGAGGTGGCGACCTGGGGCGGCGACACGGTGCTTCGGTTGCCGTTCACGCTGTACTTCCAGTTCATCCCGGGCATGGCGCGCATGTTCGCGCCGTACCGCCTCGCGAGCGGCGTGGTCGTCTGCGGCATCGTGCTGCTCGCGCTGGGCCTGGGCGGCTTCACGGGCGCACGGCGCACGGCGCTCGTCACGCTGTTCCTCACCGGGCTCGGCTTGCAGACCTTCCTGCGCGTCAACCTCGACAAGGCCGAGCGCGACGAGAACGGCCTGCTCGTGTGGCGGCTGCCCACCGAGGTCATCGCCATTCGCGTGCCCGCCTTCTACCGCTCCTTGGACCCGAAAGGCTGGGAGGGCATCATCGAGCTGCCGCTGGACCAGCAGCAAGACCTCCTCTGCGCCTACCAGGTCACGCACCAGCGCAAGGTGTATCGCTCGTGGGCGACGGAGCCGGCGATCCCGCCGATGCTGCGCAAGCAGGGCGGCGGCACGCACGGGCGGCGCTTGCGCTGGCTGGCCAAGAACGAGCCCAACCGCGACGCCGCCGAGCCGGTGTTCCGGGCGCTGTCCCGGCCCGGGCTCGACGCGGACGCCTCCGCGCTGACCGACAAAGCGCTCGCCAAGCTCATGGAAGCCGGCAACTACCGCTACCTGGTGGTGCACGAGCGGGGCTACCACCTGTCCGAGCCGCGGGACGCCGCCGCCGTCTACCACGGGGTCGTGGCGGCCTTGGAGCGCCGCCTCGGGCTCGTGGCGGGCCGGGAGAACGAACACGAGGACTTCACCTGGCCGGGGCAGCGGCGCGGCTTGCCGCCGGGCCCGGCCTGGGTGTCGGGGGGCGCCGAGGGCCGGATGAGCCCGAACGCCGTCGGACCCACCCGCTACGAGATGGCCGTGTTCGACCTGTCGGCCTGGTCCGGCGCGCCCCAGCCCGCGGAGGCCGCCGCCACCGGCACCCCCGCGGCTCCGCCCGGCGATCCCATCCCCGCCCCGCCCGCGGCGGCGCCTGCACCGGAAAACCCGCCTCTGCCGGTCCCCGCTCCCGCCGCCCCCTCCGGCGCCCCTTGACAACCGGCCCCCGCCGTGGTCCGATGCCCGGGCCCGCGCCGCGGCCCGCCCTTCGGCGCCCCGGCCCTCCGAGGTTCAGCGTGACGCTTCGGCCGCTCCTCTCTGTCTCCGCGCTCCTGCTCCTCGGGGCGTGCACCGCCGTCCGCGGCACGGTCAAGCTGGCCCAGGCCGAGCAGGCCGTGCTGCTGGCCCGCCAGGCCGGCGCCCCGGAGCGCGCCGTCTACGCGTTCACCCGCGCCGAGGCCTTCATGGTCAAGGCCCGCGAAGAGTGGGGCTACGCCGACTACGGCGCCGCCGAGGCCCTCTGCTCCGAGGCCACCACCTGGGCGGACAAGGCCCGCCAGGAGGCCGAGGTCGCCCCCGCGCCGCCCGCAGCCGCTGCGCCGCCCGCCGCCGCTGCGCCGCCCGCCGCCGCCGCCCCCGCCGGGGTGGCCCGATGACGCGCGCGTCCCGCTCCGCTCTCGTCCTGCTCGCCCTCGTCGCCTGCCGCAAGGCGGGCCCCATCCCCGAGGTCACCGACCAAGTGGGCAAGGGCCTCGTCCAGGCCGACATCGACCACTGGGCCCGCACCTGCGCCCCGCGCGAGCTCGCCCTCGCCGAGTCCCACCGCGTCTTCGCGCAGGTCGAGCTCGAGCAGGGCGACCCCCTGCGCGCCGAGCAGCACCTCGCCATCGCCCGCGACAACATCCTGGTCGCCCTCCAAAAGGCCGACGCCTGCCGCCCCAAGGATCGCGACCAAGACGGCATCATGGACCCGGACGATCTCTGCGTGGACCGCCCGGAGTCCGTGAACGGCTACAAGGACGAGGACGGCTGCCCCGAGACCGACGCCGACGCCGACGGCATCTACGACGACGTGGACGCCTGCCCCACCCAGCAAGAGGACAAGGACGGCTTCCAAGACGAAGACGGCTGCCCCGAGGCCGACAACGACGCCGACAACATCCCCGACTTCCGGGACAAGTGCCCCAACGACGCCGAGGACTACAACCGCTTCCAAGACGAAGACGGCTGCCCCGAGGGCGTGGTCGACGCCGACGCCGACGGCATCTTCGACAACGTGGACGCCTGCCCCACCGAGCCCGAAAACAAAAACGACTACCTCGACGAAGACGGCTGCCCCGACGTCAAGCCCCAAAACGTGCGCGTCACCGAAGAGCGCATCTACATCGAGCAGCGCATCAACTTCGAGACGGGCAAGGCGCGCATCCTGCCGGACAGCTTCGGCATCCTCAACGCCGTCGCCCAGGTCCTCAAGGACTACCCGAAGATCCGCGTGCGCGTCGAGGGCCACACCGACAACCAGGGCTCGGACCCGGTGAACCTCAAGCTCTCCGACGCCCGCGCCAAGTCTGTCGTCGACTACCTCGTCGCGCAGGGCATCGCCCGGGACCGCCTGGACCCGAAGGGCCTCGGCGAGACGGCGCCCCTCGACACCAACAACACCGCCGCCGGCCGCGCCAACAACCGCCGCGTCGAGTTCCACATCCTCGACTGAGCCCGGCGCCGCCGGGGCCGCCGCGCCCGCGCCCAGGTCGCGCGGTGCGGCGGGCTTTTCTTCGGGGGCGGGGGGCTCGCCGCCCCCCGCAACGCCCCCGGCCTGCCTCCCCGGAGCCCGATGTCTCCCCGTTGCCCCACCTGCGGCCGCCCGACCGGCATCTGCGTCTGCGACCGCACCGTTCCCCTCCCGGCCCGCACGCGGGTCCTCGTGCTCCAACACCCCGAAGAGGACGACGCGGTCCTGGGCACCGCCGGCCTGCTCGCCGCGTCGCTGCCCGACTGCCGCGTGGTGCGCGGCGTGCGCTGGGGATCCTTCGGCGCCGCCCTGGGCGAGGACGGCGCCGCTCCGGCCGACTGGGCGGTGCTCTGGTCGGCCCAGCTGCCGTCCGGCGCCGCTGCGCCCACCGGCCCCGCCACCCTCCTGGACCGCGCGGGGCGCCGGGCCACGGGCCCGGTCACCGGCGTCGTCGTGCTGGACGGCACCTGGTCCCAGGCCAAGTCGCTGTGGTGGGGCAACTCCTGGCTGCTCGGGCTGCAGCGGGTCGTGCTCCAGCCCACCGAGCCCGGCATCTACGGCCGCGTCCGCCAGGAGCCCAACCGGCAGGCCCTCTCCACGCTGGAGGCCGTGGCCGAGGCCCTCGTCCTCAACGGGGACCCGCCGGAGACCCGCGCCGCCCTCCGCAAGCTCATGCGGACGATGGTGCAGCGCGCCCGCGACACGGATCCGCGCCGGCCCAAGCCGGGCCCCGCCCGGCCCGCTTGACAGCCCGCCCCGGGGGCGTGACGATGCGCGCGGGCCGCCACCGCAGGCCCCGCCGGAGCCGCCGCCGATGTCCTCGCCCTCGCTTCGCCTCGCCCTCCCCAAGGGCCGCATGCAGGAGGGCGTGATCGCGCTGCTCCGCGATGCCGGCGTGCCCGTGCGCCTCTCGGACCGCGGCTACCGCCCGCTGGTCGGCTGGGCCAACGCCGAGTGCAAACTGCTCAAGCCGCAAAACGTGGTGGAGATGCTCCACCAGGGCACGCGAGACCTCGGCTTCGCCGGCGCCGACTGGGTGGCCGAGCTGGGGGCCGACCTCGTGGATGTGCTCGACACCGGGCTCGATCCGGTGCGCATCGTCGCCGCCGCGCCGGTGGGGCTGCTCGGCCCCGGGGACGCGCTGCCCGCGGCGCACGTGCGCGTCGCCTCCGAGTACGAGCGCCTCACCCGCGCGTGGATCGCGCGGCGCGGGCTCGACGCCAGCTTCGTGCGGTCCTACGGCGCCACCGAGGTCTTCCCCCCCGAAGACGCCGACGTCATCGTCGACAACACGGCGACGGGCAGCACGCTGGCCGCCAACGGCCTGCGCATCGTGGATGAGCTGCTCCGCAGCAGCACGCGGCTCTACGCCAGCCGCGCCGCGATGGACGACGCCGCCCGCCGCGCCCCCATCGAGGACCTCGTGCTCCTGCTGCGGGCGGTGCTCGATGCCCGCCAGCGCGTCATGTTGGAGGTGAACGTCACCGCCGAGCGCCTGGAGGCCGTGTGCGGGGTGCTGCCCTGCATGCGCGAGCCCACCATCTCGCCCTTGCACGGGCAGGCGGGCTTCGCGGTCAAGGCGGCCGTGCCGCGGGCCCAGCTCGCCGCGCTCGTGCCGGCCATCAAGGCCCGCGGCGGCACCGACATCGTGGTCAGCGCGCTGGCCCAGATCGTCCCATGAGCCCGCCGCCCCCGCGCCCCCAGCCGCAGCCGGCCCCGCGGGTGGCCGGGGTCACGCCCTACCGGGTCCCGTCCCACCCCGCGCCCCTCCACCTCGACTTGCGGGGCAACGAAGGCGATTTGCCGGATCCGTCCTTGTGGGCGGAGTGCACCGGAGACGTCGAGCGCCTGCGCCGCTACCCGGACGCCCGCTCGCTGGAGGCCGCCCTCGCCGCGCGGGTGGGCGCCTCGGCGTCGCAGGTGCTCGTCACCGCCGGCGGAGACGACGCGCTGGATCGCCTCTGCCGCGCCGTGCTGGCCGAGGGCCGCGAGGCCATCCTGCCGGCGCCCGGCTTCGAGATGACGGAGCGCTACGCGCGCCTCGCCGGCGGGGCCGTGGTCGAGGTGCCCTGGCCCGGCGAGCGCTTCCCCACCGACGCCGTGCTGGCCGCCGTCACCGACGCCACCGCCCTCATCGTGGTCACCACCCCCAACAACCCGACGGGGGCGGTCGCCACCGCCGAAGACCTCGCGCGGCTGTCCGCCGGGGCGCCCCACGCCGTGCTCCTGGTGGATCTCGCCTACACCGAGTTCGCCGAAGAAGACCTCACCCCCTTCGCCATGTCCCTTCCCAACGCCGTGCTGGTGCGCACCTTCAGCAAGGCGTGGGGGCTCGCCGGGGTGCGGGTCGGCTATGCCATCGGCCCGCGCCCCATCCTCGACTGGATGCGCGCGGCGGGCGCGCCCTACGCCGTGGCCGGCCCCAGCATCGCGCTGGCGACCGCCGCCCTGGCGCGGGGAGACGCGCGGGTGCGCGCCTTCTCCGCGGAGGTGCGCACGGCCCGCCTCGCGTTGGAGGCCGCGCTGGCCGGGGCCGGCGCGGAGGTGGTGCGCGGGCAGGCCAACTTCGCGTTCGCCCGCGTGCGGGATCCGCTGTGGGTGCGCGACGCGCTGGCGGGGCTCGGCATCGGTGTGCGGCACTTCCCGGGGCGGCCGGGCCTCGAAGATGCGGTTCGGGTGGGCATTCCCCCCCGGCTGGAGGACGCCGGGGCGGTGGCCCACGGGCTCGCGACGGCCCTGGCGCCGGCGGCCCTCCTGTTCGACATGGACGGCGTGATGGCCGACGTGTCGGGGTCCTACCGCGCCGCCATCCTCGGGGCGGCGGCGGCCTTCGGCGTGGCGCTGTCCCCCGCCGAGGTGGCCGAGGCCAAGCGCGCAGGAGACGCCAACAACGACTGGGTGCTCACGCAGCGGCTGCTCGCCGCGCGCGGGGTCACCGTGGCGCTCCCCGCGGTCACCGAGGCCTTCGAGGCGCTCTACCAGGGCGGCCCGGGGCAGCCGGGCCTGCGCGAGACGGAGCGGCTGCTGGGCGGGGCGGACTTCTACCGGCGGCTGGCGGCGCGCCTGCCCCTCGCGGTGGTCACGGGCCGGCCGCGGCGGGACGCCCATCACTTCCTCGATCTGCACGGCATCGCCGACTGCTTCTCCGCCGTCGTCTGCATGGAGGACGGCCCGCCCAAGCCCGCGCCCGATCCGGTGCGCGCCGCGCTGCGCCAGCTTGGCGTCACCCGGGCCTGGATGTTCGGCGACACGGTGGACGACGTGCGCGCCGCCCGCGCCGCCGGGGTCGTGCCGCTGGGCGTGCTGCCGCCGGGCGATCCAGATCCGTCCCTGCCCGCCGCGCTGTTCGCTGCGGGCGCCGCGCGCGTGCTGGACGGCGTGGCTGCGGTACAAGGCCTCCTGCCATGACCCCCCGACGCGCCACCCTGCAGCGCCGCACCGGCGAGACCGACATCTCGCTGGACCTCACCCTCGACGGCACCGGCGAGAGCACCATCCAGACCGGCATCGGCTTCCTGGATCACATGCTCGGCGCCCTGGCCCGGCACGCCCGCTGGTCCTTGCGGCTCACCTGCACGGGGGACCTCCACGTGGACGACCACCACACCGCCGAAGACACCGCGCTGGCCGTCGGCGCGGCCTTCGCCGAGGCCATCGGGCCGCGCGTGGGCATCGCCCGCTTCGGCCACGCCTACGCCCCGCTGGACGAAGCCCTCGCCCGGGCCGTGGTGGACCTCTCGGGCCGCCCCTGGCCGGCGGTGGACCTCGGCTTGCGCCGGCCCACCCTCGGCACCCTCGCCACCGAAAACCTCACCCACTGGATGCAGTCCTTCGCGATGGCGGCCAAGGCCAACGTCCACGTCACCGTGCTCGCCGGCGAAAACGACCACCACCGCGCCGAGGCCGCGTTCAAGGCCCTGGCCCTCGCGCTGCGCGGGGCGGCCGCGCGGGACGCCGGGGCGGGCGTGCCGTCCACCAAGGGCACCCTGGACGTCTGAGGCCCCGCATGGACACCGTTCTGGTCGAGACCGGCCTCGCCAACATGGCGAGCGTGCGCGCCGCCTTCGCGCGCCTCGGCGTGGAGGCGCACCCCACGACGGACCCGGCGCGGGTCGCCGCGGCGGCGCGGGTCGTGCTGCCCGGGGTCGGGGCCTTCGGGGCAGGCATGGCCGCGCTGCGCCAGCATGGCCTCGTGGGCGCCTTGCAGGCCCGCATCGCCGCCGGCCGCCCGACCCTGGCCATCTGCCTCGGCATGCAGCTCCTCGCCGCCGCCTCCGCCGAAGATCCCGGCGTTCCCGGGCTGGGCGTGCTGCCCGCGCCGGTCGGCCGCCTCCCCGGGCCGGGGCGCGTGCCGCAGCTCGGCTGGAACGCCGTGGAGGCCGGGCCCGGGGCGGCCCTGCTCCGCCACGGCTTCGCCAACTTCGCCCACTCCTACGCCCTGTTCGAGGTGCCGGCGGGCTGGGTGCCGGCCTGGTCCACCCACGGCGCCCGCTTCGTGGCCGCCGTCGAGCGCGGCGCCGTGCTCGCCTGCCAGTTCCACCCTGAGCTCTCGGGAGACTGGGGCGCGGCCCTGCTCGCGCGCTGGCTCGCCGGGCCCGACGCGCCGCGTCCCGCCCACCCGCCGCCGCCCGCCGCGCCGCCGCCCGCCGGCCCGCCCAGCGGCCCGCCCGTCCCCGGCCTGCGCCCCCGCCTCGTCCCCTGCCTCGACGTCAAGGACGGCCGGGTCGTCAAGGGCGTGCGCTTCCAGGGCCTGCGCGACGCCGGGGACCCGGTGGAGCGCGCCGCCGCCTACGTCGCCCAGGGCGCCGACGAGCTGGTCGTGCTCGACGTGAGCGCCGGGCCCGAGGGCCGCGCCACCGCCGCCCACACCGTCGCCGCCGTGCGCGCCGTGCTGCCCATCCCGCTCACCGTCGGCGGGGGCGTGCGCAGCGTGGACGACGCCGCCCGCCTGCTCGACGCCGGGGCCGACAAGGTCGGCGTGAACAGCGCCGCCGTGGCAGACCCCTCGCTGCTCGACGCCTTGGCCGCCCGCTTCGGCCGCCAGTGTGTCGTGCTCGCCTTGGACGCCGCCCGCCGCCCGGAGGGCGCTGCCGGCTGGGAGGTCGTCGTCGCCTCCGGCCGCACCCGCACCGGCCGCGACGCCGTCGCCTGGGCCGCCGAGGCGGCCGCCCGCGGGGCCGGCGAGATCCTGCTGACCTCCTGGGACCAGGACGGCACCGGCGAGGGCTACGACCTCCCGCTCCTGCAGGCTGTCTGCGGCGCCGTCCCCGTGCCCGTCGTCGCCAGCGGCGGCGCCCGCACCCCCGCCCACCTGCACGCCGCCCTGGACGCCGGGGCCGAGGCCGTGCTCATGGCCACCATCCTGCACGACGGCCACACCACCGTCGCCGGGCTCAAGGCCGCGCTGTCCGCCCGAGGAGTGGCCCTCCGCACATGATCATCCCCAGCATCGACCTCATGGGCGGCCAGACCGTCCAGCTCGTCGGCGGCAAGACCCTCGCCCTCGAAGCGGGAGACCCGCGCCCCCTCGCCACCACCTTCGGGCGCGTGGGCGAGGTCGCCGTCATCGACCTCGACGCCGCCTTGGGCCGCGGCTCCAACGCCGGGCTCATCGAGGGGCTTCTGCCCCTCGCCCGCTGCCGGGTCGGGGGCGGCATCCGCGATGTTGACACCGCGCGGCGCTGGCTCGACGCCGGGGCGGCCCGCATCATCCTCGGCACCGCCGCCACACC
>Ga0068872_10002880_pt1 | contig 13337 bp, 12 predicted proteins | sample NOAtaG_7_FD_66441 | JGI IMG/M metagenome (GOLD analysis project Ga0068872, IMG submission 66441) | Freshwater lake microbial communities from Lake Erie, under a cyanobacterial bloom - NOAA_Erie_Diel1S_2200h metaG | ecosystem: Environmental > Aquatic > Freshwater > Lake | place: USA: Ohio, Lake...
ACCTGATCGGATTTGTAGCCGAGGTGGTACTTGACATCGCCATCCCCCATGGTGAGGTCCGGAACAGAAGTGCCTTCAAATTCGCTGAAAATCTGCTCATAGGTTTTGCCCATGGTATTGGCGAGAACATTTAACCGGCCGCGGTGGGCCATTCCGATCACGAATTCTTCGGCTCCTTCAGACGCACCAGTATTGAGGATAAAGTCCAATATGGGAATGGCCGTCTCGCCTCCTTCAAGGGAAAAACGCTTCTGACCTACATACTTGGTATGCAGAAAATTCTCAAACACGACTGCCTCATTAAGTTTTCGGAGAATCCTCTGTTTGACTTGCTGAGACGGAGAAAATGCAGGCCATTCTTCTTCAATTTTCTTGGTAAGCCAGGCTTTTTGCTCCGGATTCCGGATGTAGGCTACTTCAAATCCGATTTTCCCCAGGTAAGTTTTCTTCAGCTTTCCGATGACTTCATCCAGAGTGGCACCAGGCAATCCTGCCAGGGAGCATGCCTGAAATCTTTCCTGTAAATCCGTTTGTGACAGGCCAAAGTCGGACAAATCAAGCAGGGGCCTGCGGTCTTTTCTTTCTCTGACCGGATTGGTATTGGCAAGGAAATGACCTCTTTGTCTGTAAGCTTCAATAAGTGCAGCAACCGCAAATTCTTTTTCCTGCATTGCGGGGGAAGATGCCTGCCGCTCACTTGCTACGGCTGTTTTTCCGTTTCCGGTTGTTCCGAACCGGGAAGCGAAATCAAATCCCTCAAAAAATTTCTGCCACTGAACATCAAGTGATGCAGGGTCTTTCTGGTATGCCTCGTAGAGCCCTTCGATGTAAGCGCCGTGAGCGTTGGAAATGTAACTGAACTTATCCATAATCATCTCTGTATTGCAAACATATTGCGAAGGAGCATTCGTAACTATCTGTTAATTTGAATTTTCAAATTATATTGAGTAATAATTATTCGGTCTGCATATAGCAATCTTCAGTCTGTCTTATCATGTACCTTCAGAAGCTATAAATTACTCTTTCCGTGCTCCGCGTTTTTTTCCCATACCTGATTTTCTTAAGGCCGGTAAAACAGGGATTTAATGATGGCAGTCTCCCGGTAAAAATATTATCCTGAAACCTGATAAAAATTCCCATGCCGGTTTAAGCCTGTCTGCCTAAATTGCGGGCAAATCTTTGTCACATGCAGTTTTTTATCGATACCGCCAATCTGAATGAAATCAGAGAGGCACAAAGCCTCGGCGTTCTGGACGGCGTAACTACCAATCCTTCCCTGATGGCAAAGGAAGGAATTACCGGAAAAAATAACATCCTGAGCCATTATAAGGCAATATGTGATCTGGTGGAAGACAATGTAAGCGCCGAAGTGATTTCCACCGACTTTGAGGGAATGGTTCGTGAAGGTGAAGAACTTGCAGAAATAGACAGTAAAATCGTTGTCAAGGTTCCAATGATTAAGGATGGACTGAAGGCAATCCGGTATTTCAGCCAGAAGGGTATCCGTACGAATTGTACGCTTATTTTTTCTGCGAGTCAGGGACTTCTTGCAGCCAAGGCAGGTGCAAGCTACATCTCGCCCTTCCTTGGAAGACTTGACGACATCGGCCACAACGGAATGGACCTGATTGAAGATCTGGTGACCATCTTCCAAAACTATGGCACAGAGTGTGAAGTACTGGCCGCATCCATCCGCCACCCCATCCATCTGATTGAGTGTGCCAAGGCGGGGGCCGATGTGGCAACCATTCCGTATTCCGTGATTATGAGCCTTCTGAAGCATCCGCTTACTGATTCCGGCCTGGAAAAATTTCTGGCCGACTACCGCAAAGGCAATTCCTGATTTTCCAGCCGTGTACATCATTAAAATCAAAGGGAAAGCCAAAATTCCGGATTACATCCAGCTCCGGGATAAGGATTTTGTACTTGTAGCGTATTTCAGAGCTGACCGCGAGCTGAAAAATCTGGAAAAATACGGGCTTGGCGGAAAAGAAGAGGCACTGGCAAAACTCATCTCAGAAATGCCCTTCGGTAAACTTCAAGCTCTGGACTTAAGATGAACGCGGAAAGGCCTGTCCTGATTAGTTTTGAAAATGTATCTGTATTTCAGGAAGATAATACCCTGACACTGGCAGATGTGGATTTTGAAATGCAGGCCGGCGATTTCTATTATCTGCTGGGTAAAACCGGCAGTGGAAAATCCAGTCTGATACGAACCCTGATTGCGGATCTGCCACCTGGTGGCGGTAATGCCATGGTGGCTGGTTTCCGGTTTCCGGTAAAGGGTAAGGATATTGCCTTGCTTAGAAGAAAGGTAGGTGTGATTTTTCAGGATTTTCAGTTGCTGAGTGACCGCAGTGTGTACGACAATCTTGCCTTTGTCCTCCGCGCTACCGGCTGGAAGGAAAATAATCTGATCAGAAACCGGATATCGGAAGTACTCATGCAGGTTGGAATTGAATATACTTCCGGCAGGATGCCGCATCAGCTTTCCGGAGGGGAACAGCAGCGTGTAGGTATTGCCCGTGCTATTCTGAATGAGCCTGTACTTCTGATAGCCGATGAACCCACCGGCAACCTCGATCCTGAAACCGGGCGGGAAATCATGAACCTCTTCCGGAAAATCAACCGCAGCGGCACAGCTGTTCTCATGGCTACGCACAATCCGGCCTGGCCTGCTGAATTTCCTGCTTCAGAATTGATTTGTCAGGATGGAAGACTGATTGTTCAGTCCGGTTCCCAGGACATTATCCATCCTTAACAAGCCTTAACCTTCGCTGCGAAGGGGAAATTCTTACCTTGCTGCCAGCTTCCGCTGAAGTTTGATCATGTACCGGTTTTTGATTTTCATTTGCAGACAAACTGGCGCTGCTCTCCTCTGGTGCTTTCTGCTGATCGTTTTTTCTCTAACGCTGACTGCTTCAAAGTCACAGACTCAGCGCTATCTTCTTGCCTATCAGCCGGGTGAAGAAATCCGCTACCGGGTTCACTATGGTTTTTTCAATGCCGGTGAAGCCATTATGCGGGTTACCAACCAGCTTTTCCGGGTGAATAATCGCATTTGTTTCCGGGCTGAGGTAATCGGTAATTCCACCGGGGCTTTTGACCGGATTGTGCGAATCCGCGATGTATGGGGTTCTTACTTTGATACCACTCAATTTCAGCCCCAGAAGAGCTTTCGGAGCATTGCAGAAAACCGTTACCGGAAAAAAGAGGAAATCTATTTCGACTACAGCCGCAACATTGCAAGGATTCAGTCGGAAAACAGTCAGCCGGAAGAAGTTCCGGTTCAATCTAATGTTCAGGATATGGTAAGCGGTTATTACTTTCTGCGGCTGCAGAAGTACGACAATCTGCGTAAAAATGATACCATCCGGCTGAGCGGCATCTTTGAAAATAAAACCTATAGTTTCAAAATCGTTTATCTCGGGAAAGAGAAGGTGAAGACCAAATTCGGTAAAGCCAGTTCTTTTGTCATCAGTCCGGTAATGCCGGAGAACAAATTATTCAGCGGAAGGAATCCCATCAAAATGTGGATTTCAGACGATGATAACCGTATCCCGCTGAAAATTGAAGCTGAACTTCTTCTCGGTTCTCTTGAGCTGGATATTTCAGACCATAGAAATCTGAAAAATCCGCTTGTTTTCGATTGAATTTCCCTTAGCTGTCCAGATTTCGGGATATCAGTTCTGCCATTTGGGTTGCCGCTTCCGGATGCCGGCGAAACCATAGTTCCGGTTCGATGAGTTCAAGTTCAGAAACACAGGACTTGTTTTCCTTATCCCGGATGAGGTCAACCCGTGCGTAAACAGGCAGGGCTGGGCAATGGCTGAGTGCTCGTTCAGCCAGACGGATTTCCTCCTGAGTGGGCGAATACGGATGCAGCGTTCCGCCGAAATCATCCTGCACCCGGAAATCGCCAGGTTTTGCCAGCTTCTGCACAGCATGACTGAACCTTCCTCCCAGCATTACAAGGGAAACCTCACCGTCTGATAGGACACTTTCCTGAAATTCCTGGAGCATCATAGCCTCCGTTTTATTCAGGGTTTCAAAAAGTGGTACTATTTTGTCTGATTCATTTTCAGAAAACCGATATGTGTGGCGGGCTGTGCCTGAAATTGCAGGCTTCAGCACAAAATTCTTCCAGCCACTAAGCCGGCATATTTCAGATAAATCAGCCCCGCTTTGTGCGCTGAGGTAATAGCCGGAAGGAACCGGAATGCCCCGGCTTGCCAGATCCCAGAGATATGCCTTATCCATGTTCCATTCAATCAGCTCCGGGGCATTCTGAAAATCGGTTAGATGCCGGGTTTTATGAAACCAGGACAAAAACTCATCCAGTCTTTCAAAATAATCCCAGGTAGTACGAAATACAGAGGTCCGGACCGAAGCCCAGTCGAAATGAGGATCATCCCAGGAAACCCTTGTGCAGCGAAGATGGTGTTTTTCGAGTGCATCAAGGAGCATATCTTCATCCCGGAAAATATTCTCAATATATTCATTCTCCGGTACTCTGGAAATGAAACGCGGCTCTGTTATCAGGCAGATGTCCCAGTGAAAATCCCCGCCGCTCATAGTTGGCGATTACTGCTGGGCCTCAGGATAACTCACTTCAACCGGGAAGCGCTTGCCCGTTGCCATCAGGCGCTCATAGGCCTGCCTGGAAATCCGGATGATGATTTTCTCATTACTTCCGGTTTCGGGAAGTTTGCCGATTACCTTTACAAAAACAGACTGGCCGTTTACTTCATTTTTTACCTGGAGAATGGAACCAACGGGCGCTGATTTATGCAGGCACAGGTGCTTCTTGCTATTCCCGTCGCCTTCTATGGCTTCTCCGAAACCAGTTTCAACAACCCTGGTGTATCCCAGCGTATTGTTTACTTCGCGGATGCCGGCCATTGGTTTTTCATCCTGCTTCGAAGGGATTTCGTTTACCTGCGGGGAAGGCGGAATGGCGATGGCATCATTTCCTGCAGCGGTATTTTCTGGTTTTGCCGGAGGAATTTCTTTCCTGGTAGCAGGAGGCGGTAACTGTTTTTCAGTTTCGGTCCTGATAACTGGTTTTTCGGCCATTTCAACCGCTGCCTTTTTTGGAACCAGCAATACCTGTCCAAGTTTTAACTGATCATTTTTCAGCTGATTCAGTTTCCGGATGACGGCCACCGTAGTTCCTTCCTTTTCTGCAATGGAAGAAAGGGTTTCACCTTTAAATACTACGTGCGGCTGTGTTTCAGTTGCCTGCTCTGAAGTTTCTTCCTTCGTTGTTTCTTTTGGCGCGGCAGCTCCGCTTATTTCCTCCTTACCGGGACCGGAAACCTGCAGCTCCTGACCGGCCTTCAGGTCTTTGGCAGTCATATTGTTCCATTTCTCCAGGTCGGCCACTGAGACCTTGTATTTTTTTGCAATCCTGGAAAGCGATTCCCCCGAGACCACCTTGTGGGTTTTTGCTTCCGGCGATGACACCACTGCCTGTTCGGTTCTGTTTTCCGAAGAACCGGGCAACCGGAGCGAAGCACCAAGCTTAAGGCCTTTCGCCGACTCCGGATTCAGTCGGATTAATTCTTCAACACTGGTCTTGTATTTTCGGGCCAGCTGGGAAAGTGTTTCTCCCGATTTTACCTTGTGTATTTGATCCTGTGCCTGCAAATCGGCGATAACACCAAATCCAATCAATATAAGCAAAAAAGAAAGGGTGGAAATTTTCATAAAGTACTCCGGTTGTTGAAGGATAATCGAACCCGACATGGCAGGCACCGATTGCATTGCAATAATACAGAAGGGATTCAAGACAAATAAAAATGATTGGGAAAGAATTCCTGAAAATAAATTCATGCTTCCATGCATCCGAAATGGATCTTCTCATACTTGGCAGATTTTGTCCGGCAAGGAAGTAAAAAGCCTGGGGGTGCCCTGCCGGATATCATCGTTTTGCATAAGCAGTTCAGTCACTGCTGAAATATTCTGCTTTTCCCTGCGCCATGGACGGAAGGGGCGTGGTGCCCCATTCGTGCAACGGAAGTGCAGCAGATTTTAGCTTACGGAAGAATATACTCTGAACAGTCGGAATTGGCGCCCAATGGAAAAAATGAAAGGTGTTTTTTTATATACTTATTCTTAAAATCGCAGCATCAAAAAGTTCAATATGATTTGTTGCGTTTAAAATAGTATGATTCAAAAAATCAAACGCATTCCGGATCTGCTGGGAAGACCTTTACGGGCAACCGCCGACGACCTTGCATCGCTGAAAATACCGGCAGAAGTACGGCAGGCACTTCGGATTCCGGTTCCAGCCGAAATGCCAACGGTTCCTGATGCCATTCCGGTCCAGCAGATTCTGCAGCTTCCGGCTCTTGGTTCGGCTGTATTGTTTACGGGCAGTGACGGAAATCGCTATCCATGCTGGCTGGAAGGGGATGAAAATCTGGGAGACGACTGGCTGCTTACGGAAGAATATTATCCGCGATACCATCGCCTTTATCAGGCTTTAGGCAGCAGGTTCAGCCGGCCAGCCCTGCTGGAATTCGGAGTGAGAACCGGCTATTCCGGTGTAGCATTTGTAAAAGCTCAGGAAAACAGGAATTGTTCCTATACCGGCGTTGATCCGAATTTGTATGTATCAGGCGGCCTTGAAAAGGCGGCTGCTACCTTCCGGCAACTTCGTTCAGAAGGCTTCGGGCTTGATTATTTTCTGCTGGAGGGATTTTCCAGTTCATCAGCGGTGCAGAATTCCCTGCATTTTTCCGGCCCTTACCATCTTATTCATATTGACGGTGAGCATACGTTATTCGGAAAGGTTTTTGATCTCTGGATTGCCCGGAATCTGTTGGCCGGGGGCGGATTTGTGCTGGTGGATGATTTTGAGCATCACGGCCTTATTGCCGATTCTGTAAAAATTGCCCTTCAGATGGGCTGGTATTCAAAGTTCAGTTTTTATCCGACGAGGCGCGGACTTGCTGTTCTTTCTCTCTGAGGATTATTTTCCGGTAATAAAGCTGAGCAGGGCTGCAGAATAATTTTCAAAACCCATGCGGTAGGGGAGGTTGTTGTGCACCGCGCCATTAACCACAATCTGCTTTTTGCCGGGCTTATCGGGACATGCTTCGTAGACCCTTTTACCATGTGCTTCGTAGCGGAGAAAATCATCGTCTTTTCCGTGAAAAAGGCAGAAGGGTATTCTCAGGTTTTGTATCTGCACATCGTTGTCCAGACTGAGATTACAGAAGTAAGAGGAAGGCAGACTCAGTTTTGCTGCATCTTCCACCATTACCTGAGCCGATGCGAATGGTGCTTCAAGAATCAGTTTTGCAGCCGGCATTACCGGATTATTTACCGCAAGGCGGGTTGCGGGTGCAGAACCTAGACTGAATCCGTACAAAATCAGATTTCCTTCCTTAAGGCCTTTTTCTTTCAGCCATTGCAGACAGGCGATTACATCGGCTCTAAGTCCGGATTCCGTTGGCTCTCCTTCACTTAGGCCGTATCCTCTGTAATCCATCATCATCACCCCGAACCGACCCTGTCCGCCCGTATAAGACAGAAGCTTGGCTCTGTTCCAGTAAAAATCCATATGGTTCTTATTCCCATGGCAATAGAGGATTACGGTATCGTTTGCAATGCTGTCGGCAACACCAAGGTATACAGCCCGGATGGAGGCCTTGTTGCCGTTGTCATCAGAAATCAGACTGAGCTCTGTAAACTGGCCATCGGGAATTTTGTAGGAATCAGGGAGCTCTTTGATTTCGCGTTCGCCCTGAAATGCATCCCACTGATAGGAACTGATTTTCTCACCATTGTTGAAGAGGTTCGAATCCAGGCGGAGACAGGAACTCAGCAGGATGGCAGACAGAAGTACGACAATTCTATTCATGCTCAGAATTTTCTCATCAAACCGAAGTAAAGTCCGAACACTCCGCGACCGCCGGGACTGATATAGTCCACCAACAGGTTTTTTGCCACCTGATTGGGGGCAATCCATTTCAACTCAACCGAAGGCTGCCAGTGCTCTCCGGATTTCTGCCATCCGGCCTGCAGCATGGGCAGCCAGATGTTCCCGCTTGTGCGGGGTTTTTCGGGAAAGCGCGTTTCGAACCAGGCCGAGCCGCCTGCATAAAAACGGTGTTTGCCGAATTCCTGCCAGGCATTAAAACCTGCTTCGGGGTAAAAGCGGAAATTCCATTGCCAGCGATCCAGCATAAAGTGTGCATTGCCAGATACGGAAACCCCGGTTTTCTGTTTTTCAGAAGGTTTGAGAATTCCTGCAAGAATACCGGCATGGATTTGTCCGGTTCCGAAAGCCAGCGCGGTGAGCCCTGTACCCGCAGTCAGGCTGAGGTTATCTTTGAGGCCGTAATGGTAATTCAGAGCAGTAAGCGGCACCGGCATCGGAATTCCGGAGAAGCGTATTGCCGGCCCTCCGAAATTGCCGGAAATGGCATGCTGCCCTTTTTCCAGCGGTTTTACCAGAATGGATGGCGCACAGGAACCGAGCAGCAGAAGGCCTGCAAGTGCCGGAATTTCAAGCCGGAAGAAAGCCCGGAGCGAAGTCATAAAACAGGTAATCAGGCCGGAACGGCTACCTTGTCAAGCATATCGTTGAAGCGGCGCTCTTTTCTGCCCACCCAGTCGCGTTTGTGTACGGCGTATGCAGCAATCAGCGGCATGGCAATGGTGGCTTCGCTGAAGACCATTTGTTCGTAAACGGTATCCACCTTACCCCATGAACAGGCTTCTTTCAGGGTAGAGCCGGAAAGAGCACCATCACGCTCATCGGCTACTGTAATCTGCACGGCATACTTGTGCATGGGGGCTTCCTTGTCGAGGATGTCGCAAGCCACCACGATGTCCTGAACAAAGTTTTTGGGAACGCCGCCGCCGATCATGAAGATGCCTGATTCGCCGTTGGCCAGTTTGATTTTGGTGATTTCGAGGAAATCCTTTCCTGAGTCGATGCTAAGATGGCTGTCGGGATTGTGGTACTGATGATGCACAAGGCCAAAACCGGCAGAGCAGTCAGAGAAGGCCGGAACGAAAATCGGAACACCTTTTTTGTAGCACTGGTATACGATGCTGTCTTTTCTGGACTCGGAATATTTGTCGTTATCGGCAAGGTAGCGACCCATCTCACGGATGAATTCCCGGCTTGAGTGCGGCTTGTGCGGAAGCGAATCGCAGATTTCGCCAATGGTAGCATCGCAGATGCGAAGGTCTTCCTCGTCGATGAAAGTATCGTAAATGCGGTCAATCATCAGTTCGCGGAGTTCCTGGTCGTCGATGCCATAGGGAGAACCTACATAATGTTTGAACCCAAGTGCTTCGAAAAAATCCTGGTCAACAATATTGGCGCCTGTGGAAACGATGGCATCCACCATGTTGTTTTTTACCAGGTCTACAATCACCTTTTTCAGCCCCGCAGAAATAAGGGAACCTGCCAGTGTCAGGTAAACCGTACATTCCTTGTCGGCCTGCATCATGTTGAAAATCTTTGCTCCTCTGGCCAGGTTACGGGCCTGAAAAGCCATCTGCTCCATGGCTTCCACCATGGGAACCACATTATGCTGGCTGATGTCGATGTGCTGAATGGTTTTTTGCAGGAGTTCCGCTTTTCTTGGATTCATAGTTTGAAAATAATAATCAGTTTCTGTTTTGTGAATGCCCCTTTTTCCGGAGCATGAGCGCTGCTTTTTCTTCTCCCAGACGATAGGATTCGGCCATCATTTCAAGGCCTTTTTCTACATCGCCACACTCCAGCAGGACCTTTCCGTACCAGTGAAATGCTTCCGAAGAATCCCGCCCAAACCATACAGCGGTACGGGCTTTCTGAACGGCATTGTCATAATCTCCAAGCGAGTAAAATGCCTTGGACATCAGAATGTGGCCCTGCCAGATGGAATTATCCAGACGAAGGGCCTTGCTTCCAAGGAAGAGGGCTCTTTCCGGTTCCTGATGTTCCAGAGCGATATTTCCTATCATTACATAAGAGAGAGCATCGTAAGGCCGTTGTACCAGGGCTTTCTGGAAATATTCTCTGGCCGATGTGAGATTTCCGGATTTAAGGAGCCTGATGCCTTCACGGTGAATGCCTGTTTGTTTTTCCCAATCGGTTTTGCCTCCACCCAGTAATACCCGGATAAGGATGTACAGTCCGAAAAAGACGAAAAAAACGAGAGCTTCCATGAACGGTCGTTTGGGGGCACGAAGGTATGAAAATCCCTTCGTTTTTTTTCAGGTGCTCTTTAAGAAATTGCCTTTCCGCTGCCGGTACCTTTCGGGTTTCCAATCCGGATAATTACGGGATTGCTTATTATTGCCGGAAATAAAACCATTATTTTCAGAATTAATGAAACTGCTATTAAATCTACTTTTCATCTTAACTGCATTTAAGAGTCTTTCTCAGGGATACTTGGAGCCGGAAATTTACAGTCTGGATAATGGACTTAAGGTTTATATGATGCCGGATAAAGCAGCCAAGACAGCTTATGGAATGGTGGTTGTGAAGGCAGGGGCAAGGCAGGAACCAGCCGATGCCACGGGTCTGGCACACTACCTGGAGCACCTGCTTTTCAAAGGAACGGACCGGATGGGTACAAGTGATTATCAAAAAGAAAAGCCCTTTCTGGATAGTATTTCAGTGCTTTATGGAAAATTAAAAAACTGTAAAAATGAACCCGATCGAAAGGAAGTGAACAGGCTGATTAATGAGCAGGAAGTTCTGGCCTCTGGATATGGGTTACCTACCGAATTTGACAATCTTCTTACAGGCATTGGCAGTACGCGGACCAATGCATTCACCAGCTGGGATATTACTGCCTATCACAACCAGTTTCCAGGCGAGCAGATTGAAAAATGGCTGACATTGTACTCGGAGCGGTTCAGGAATCCTGTCTTCCGGTCCTTTCAATCAGAATTGGAGGTGGTTTATGAAGAAAAGAACCGGGCCGCCGATAATTTCGAATCCATTCTGATGGAAAAAATGAATTTCCACCTTTATCCCGGTCATCCTTACGGCCAAAGGACGGTAATCGGCACCACGGAGCATCTCAAGAATCCCCCTATCAACAGAATAAGGGAGTTTTTTGATACCTGGTATGTTGCCAATAACATGGCACTTATGCTGGTAGGCAACTTTGATCCGGTTCTTGCAAGAAAATTCATCAGCGAAAAGTTTTCCGGACTTCGTTCTGCAAAGCTTCCTGCCGATCCTACCATCGTGGTTCCTCCACTGAAAGAAAGTAAATCCATCAGCCTGCGTGTTTCTCCTATTCGTCTGGAAGCATTTGGTTACCGAACTGTAAATTCTTCGCACGAGGATAATCTGGTTCTTGAACTGATTTCCGGCATGTGCAATAATCAGAAAGAAAGCGGTCTTTTTGATGGTCTGATGCAGGATGGAAAAGTACTTGCCTGTTTCATGGAATCCGATGCTATGGCTTTTGACGGGTCTGCTACCATCGTAATAGTACCCAAGATCATTGGCCAGTCCTTCCATAAGGCAGAAATGCTTGTTATGGCGGAATTCGATAAAATCAAAAACGGTAGCTTTTCGGATGAGTTTTTCCGGGATGTGAAGAAGGATCTTGTTCAGGATCACTTAAGCAACATGGAATATCCGGAAGGGAGGGTTATGCAGCTTCTTGATGAGTTTGCCTTTGGGAATTCCTGGGATATGGTAAAAAACTATCAGCAGATAGTTGAAAAAATCACCCGGGAAGATGTGATGCGCGTAGCACGAAAGTATTTTGCCGGAGTACGGATTCAGGTCCGTTCAAGAACAGGCTTTCCTAAAAAGGATAAAATAGCCAAGCCCGGCTTCAAAGCACTTAAAAACAATAAAAACAGCCAGTCTGAATTCGCTGCCCGATTCAGGCAAGCCGATAATACCGAAATCATACCCAAATTTATTTCTCCGGAAACCGATGTGGTGCAGAAAGATCTTGGCCGGGGCAACAAACTTTTCGTTTCTCAGAATCCCTATAATAAGCTGGCAAGTATGATGGTGAAATTCAATGCCGGACAGCATCTGAATCCCTACTATGCCATTCTGCCTATGGCCATGGATAATGCCACCCCGGAAGGATTTGAACTCAAAGAATTCAAGAAGAAGCAGGCTGAGCTGAACTGCTCGGTTTTCTTTTACTGGGAAAAGGAATTTCTGTGTGCGCGGATTTCAGGAGAGGAGGGCAATATCTTCAGGATGCTTTCCCTTCTGAATAAAATACTCCGTAATCCTCAGCTAAGTGCCTCTTCTCTGGAGCTGGTGCATTCCAGAATGGAGGTTTCTGTGAAACAGGAAAAAAAGCGCCCTTCTGAAATGGGAAGAGCACTTCGGGAGTTCGTTCTTTATGGCAACAAGTCGGACTATCTGAACAGGCCGAAACTTTCGGACCTCAAATCCATTGACAGGGAACAGATAGCCGGATTAATGAAAGAAATAAGTTCAAACCCCGGGAGTCTGCATTATTGCGGAACCCTAACTCCGGATGCGGTAATGGACAGCGTTCAGAAGCATTTTTCCATGCCGGGTTCCGGGAATATACGGTCAAATTCAATTCAGCCTGTTTTGCCTTCAAAAAACACCATTTACCTCGTTCATGATAAAAAGGCAAGGCAGAGTCAGGTTTACTTTATGGCAATGGCAGATCCGCTCCGCACGGAAGATGAAAGCCATTATGCCCTGCTGAATGAATACCTTGGAGGTGGTTTCTCGGGTTTGATTCTGCAGGAAATCCGGGAATTTAAATCGCTTGCTTATTCGGCTTACGGCAGGTTTGAAAGACTTATGCCAAAGGGAAACCCTCTGCTCTTCAATGCTTACCTTGGCTGCCAGTCTGACAAGACCAACGAGGCTGTGAAAACCATGTTGGATGTCATCCGGAATATGCCGGCTTATCCGGAGCGGATTCCCGGTTTCAAGACCTATTTTGAAAGTTCCATTTCCTCCAGATACCCGGATTTCCGGGACCTTTCAGGCCAGGCAGAAGGGCTGCTTATGAACGGCTACCAGGAATCCCCGCTGTTACCTGCCTGGCGCAATCTGAAATCGGCAAGCTTTGAAGGGATGATGGAATTTTACAGGAATAATCTCCAGAATAAGCCTTTTGCCATCACCATTTACGGTGATAAACGGAAAATGGATATGAATAAACTCAGGGAGTACGGAGAAATCATTGAGCTGAAAAGCAGTGATTTGGTTCGGGAGTAAGTTCAGCCCGAAATCAGAAAGTCCCGGAACCAGTGGCCGGAAGATTTTATTGTCCTTTCCTGAGTTTTATAATCCACATAAATCAACCCGAATCTGGGATGATAACCTTCGGCCCATTCGAAGTTGTCTGTCAGTG